>Ga0310786_10011553_pt1 | contig 11006 bp, 6 predicted proteins | sample AusTroGonzalo_MG_FD_203881 | JGI IMG/M metagenome (GOLD analysis project Ga0310786, IMG submission 203881) | Bovine rumen microbial communities from tropical cattle in Woodstock, Queensland, Australia - Gonzalo_03 (v2) (version 2) | ecosystem: Host-associated > Mammals > Digestive system >...
ATTCCGGAAAATGCGTTATTAAATACTTCCGGCTGCGCATCATGTTCGAATCCATACATGCACAAAGAAGATGCCATGATCAGCATGGCAATCATAAAAATAGATGAGATGATCTGATTCTTACGCTCCTTCAGGACATCCGCCACCACATTGAACGCATCAAAACTTTTATTAATCTTAAATAATCTCAAAATTCTCACTGCCCGGATCATACGCAGTGCCACGAAGCCATTGGAGTACAGAACCGAAAAATAAGATATGATGGTCAATAGATCTACCAATCCGTAAAACGAACAGATAAATGCTAAAATCGCCTTCTTTTTATCCAATTTGGGATAAAGCAAATCACTTGTATACAATCTGAGACTGTATTCGATAATAAAAACGATGATCGTAAACAACTCCACGCGATTCAAAATCGCCCTATACGGAGCCATACTTTCAAAGGTTTGAGCAAAGGTCACCGAGATACTCACTATAATCATGAGCACAATAAAATAATCAAAAACCGAGCTGACAATATCCACTTGTGTTCCGATCTGAATAATATCAAAAATCCTTTTTTTCGTATTCTTCATCCCTTTGCTCCTCACTTAAAATAGCCGGAATACCATGCTCACAAAAAATCCTGCAATCCATGCGATACCGCATTGTCCTGCCATCATAATCATCGCCCATTTCTTCCCAAGTTCACGTTTCACAGACGCAACTGCAGCTACACAAGGTGTATATAACAAACAAAATACCAGCAAAGCGGCCGCTCCGGAAGGTTGGAGAACAGTTTGCAATACTGACTCGCTTCCCATTAAGACCTTAAGCGTACTGACTACACTTTCCTTCGCAAGAAATCCGGTAATTAAGGCAGTAGATATTCTCCAGTCGCCAAAACCAAGCGGCCTGAAGATCGGAGTAATCAGTCCTGCGATTCCTGCCAAAATGCTGTCTTTCGAATCGGCAACGACAGACATTCTCATATCAAAATTCTGCAAAAACCAAATTATGATCGTTGCGAGAAAGATAACCGAAAATGCTCTTTGTAGAAAGTCCTTTGCCTTCTCCCATAAAAGCTGTGATACATTCTTAAAACCGGGAAGACGATAATTGGGCAATTCCATGACAAAAGGAACTGCTTCACCACGAAACAGCGTTCTTTTCATAACAAGTGCAGTCAAAAGTCCGATAATAATTCCCAAAAAATACAATCCCACCATGATCAAGCCTGCATACTTTGGGAAAAAGGCGGCCATGAAGAAACCATAAATAGGTAATTTGGCCGAACAACTCATGAAAGGTGTCAATAATATCGTCATCTTTCGGTCACGCTCCGACGGCAGAGTTCTGGTCGCCATTACGCCGGGTACCGTACAGCCAAATCCGATCAGCATCGGCACAATGCTTCTTCCCGAAAGCCCAATCTTCCTGAGAAGTTTATCCATAATAAATGCTACTCTTGCTATATAACCGCTATCTTCAAGCATGGATAGAAAGAAAAATAAGGTAACTATAACCGGCAAAAAACTGAGCACGCTCCCTACGCCGTTGAAAATTCCATCTATCACGAGCGAACGTACAAATTCATTTATATTCCATCTTTGAAACGCCCAATCCGTATAATCAGCAAACCATTCAATCCCACTTTCTAAAGCATCTTGGAGCCATGCTCCGATACAATTAAATGTCAGGAAAAAAACGCAGCCCATGATCAAAATAAACGCAGGAATCGCTGTATACCTTCCGGTAAGAATTTTATCTATCTTTATACTTCTCTCATGCTCTTTACTTGCATGCGGTTTGATCACTGACTCTCGAACAAGTCTTTTAATAAAGAGGAAACGCATGTCTGCAATCGCTGCCGCACGATCCATCCCTCTCTCCTGTTCCATTTGCCCGATAATATGTTCGAGCATCTCCTTCTCGTTCGCATCCAACGCCAGTGCCTTAAGTATCCTCTGATCACCTTCCACCAGCTTCGTTGCAGCAAACCGTACAGGAATCTCTGCTTTTTTGGCATGATCTTCAATCAGGTGAATAATTCCATGAAGGCATCTGTGTACCGCTCCTCCATTGTCTCCCTGCAGACAAAAGTCGCATCTTCCCGGCTTTTCCTGATATTTCGCCACATGAAGTGCGTGCTGTACCAATTCGTCAACACCTTCATTCTTCGCTGCTGCAATCGGTACTACAGGGATTCCAAGCATCGCCTCCATCTTGTTTATGTCAATACTGCCACCGTTTCCTCTCACTTCATCCATCATATTCAAAGCGAGTACCATCGGCATTTCCAATTCCATAAGCTGCATCGTTAAATACAGATTTCTTTCAATATTTGTAGCATCCACGATATTAATGATCGCTGCCGGATTGTCATGTAACAGAAAATGCCTGGTAACAATCTCCTCACTGCTGTATGGAGATAGTGAATAAATACCGGGCAAATCCGTGATCTCAGTATCAGGCATTCCCTTAATAATACCGCTTTTACGATCAACGGTCACACCGGGGAAATTTCCCACATGCTGGTTTGAACCTGTCAATTGATTAAAGAGTGTCGTCTTTCCGCAATTCTGATTACCGGCAAGTGCGAAACTGAGCAAACTCCCGTCCGGCAAAGGGTTTTCGTTTTCTCTTATATGATACTTACCGCCTTCACCCAGTCCGGGATGCTCTATAGGTTTCGGCAATGTGTTGTTTCCCGGTTTTCCCATTTCCTTTTGGGACACCGTCTTAATGCCTATCATTTGAGCATCAGAAAGCCGTAATGTAAGTTCATACCCATGTATCATGACCTCGATCGGATCACCCATAGGTGCATACTTTACAACAGTCACTTCCGCACCCGGTATCAATCCCATGTCTAAGAGGTGTTGTCTCAAAGCACCTTCTCCGCCAACTTCAAGAATCTCTCCCATTTCGCCGATTCCCAGTTGTCTCAGTGTCATTCTGCCATCCATTCCACTCCCTCTTCTCCGCTTATCGCTTCTTTATTTCTTTGCACTGCGATCATCCATGAAAACGAAAATCTTTCCCCAAACCTTGTATAATCATCCCTATCAAACCACGAAAATTTAACGTATCGTTTGCCTCTTAAATGCAAATCGTATCATGAATATGATTGCGCATCCTATTGCAATATATGATCCCATACGTCCCGCATAATAAGAACTGTATAATGCCTTTAAATAAAAATATGGCGGAAATACCCATTTAAATGACCATTCCGGTCCAAGTTCCATAAACACCGGGCAAAAAACCAACATCATGATAACAGATAATACAGTTACCATACAGATTCTTTCCGGCTTACCAAGAATCATTGTAAGAATCGTGCAAAAACAGATACTACATCCCGCCAACAATCCCCACAATGCAATTTCATGCAACAAATTTAACGCAATATTACAGATTTTGCAGGACAAAATACATATAATACAGCCATTCAGCGCTACAAAGAATTGCGTCCCCAACAGACATGCGAACCTTTTCTGCGAGGAATACACATCGTAGACACCTTGTTCCTCATCCCTTTTATAATATAATACAGCACCAAAGCAGGAAAGTACAAGCCATACTGCAAGCATTCCCCGAACCGGTGCAACCAGATAGTCTGCATCGGCCGAAATCATCCCATTCGGATATTCAGCCTGAAACAATTCGGTCTTCTCCTCAATCACATGATATTTTTCAAATAATTCCTCCTCACTGATATCCGGATCGATCCGTTTTCGTACGAACTCGCAATATAGTCCATAGATATATTTTGGGAAAAGCTTGCTACACAAAATCTCTCTTGCAAAAATCTGTGAAATGTCATCTTCCCGTTCAACAACAGTAACGATATGATATGCACTCCCTTTCCTGGCCGCATTGTTCATCTTGCTTTCCAAATTATCCGGAAGGATCCACGCAGTGTTCACCGTTCCGTTCTTTACAGCCTCCTGTGCATCTTCAGCACTGTTATACCGTACAAATTTTAAGAGTGTACCTGCATTTTCAAGTTCATCAGCGATCTGAGCAGCAAATTCACTTTCTGCATATAGACCGACTGTCAAAATTCCCTTATCCTCTCCTGATACAATTCGAAGTCCTAACAACAATACCGGTACAAGCATAATCGTCAGCAGGTAACTTTTCTTTTTTAACAATCTTTTCTCTGTCAATCGGGACCACACCAGAATTCGTCTGAATTTATCTTTCATCTCCGCATAACCTCCGTTTTCTGATGATCAGTGTCATGCCAAGAAACAAAATCGTATAACATACCATCCCGATCATAGGAGCGAACCGATCTGTCTTCGATACCGAATCGGATACATAACGAAGTGCGCAACCGGTTGGTAACTTTCTTCCAATCTCCGCCAATCTTTCAGGAAAAAAGTATGCCGGAAACATAAATCCGGAAAGATATCCCATTGCAGTTACCAAAACTGACTGCACCAGAATTGATGAGATTGTCTGCTGTACTATTTCAAACAACAGAAAATGAAATGCTCCAGCAAGTAAAACAACCGGTAACATGGCCGGCAAAAGATCTCCGACCGATATGGTAAGTACTCTCGGAAAGAAAATTTCAAAGATCCGTTTCGAAACGATTATTGGAATATATGTAGCAATCAATAGAAATAGAATATATGCAATATATTCTGAGAATATCTGTGAAAAACTTCTAACTCCCCTTTGTCTGAGCAGCATCCCTAAATCATTTCTTCTGTTCCAGAAAAAAGGTGCCCCACAAATCCCAAGCAAAAAACAAAATAATAACGAAACCGCAACAAAATAATAATCCATTGTTCCCAGTCCCAATGAAATCCCCAGGATTTTCACTTCTGCCAGTTGCGTCCTGGATAATACCTGATCGATCAGTTTCAGATTCAATTCATTCGTATAATTGTTATAATTCTCCTCACCGCCATTTTCAATCAGAATCTCCTGCATTCCGTAAACAGCATTTTGTGAGCATATGATCAAAGCCTCTGCGATTTTTGACAAGTCGTCCATCAGCATGCCTGCTAATCCCTTTTGCTCTTTTGATACCACATACGTAATTTTCTCATCATTTCTTCCGTATACTACACTATCAATAAATCCATCCGGTATCACCAAATATCCTGCGATTTCTCCATTCAGAAAAGCTTCTTGTGCCTTTTTACTGCTATCCATCTCAATAAAATCAACTAAATATCTCGTGTCATCAAAAGATTGAATTGCCAAAATACCCATCCCCAGATAGGAATCCTGTGTGTCACCTGCAATACCGATCTTAATTTTTTCACATTTATCTGCATTCGGGCCATAATTCAAATAAAGAACCGCAGCAATTGCCAAACATGCAAATAAAAGGATTGCAGTAGGAATAATTCCTACTGCAAGCCTTATGATCCTTTTCAATTGCAACCTTAAATATCTTCTCCCTATCATTGCATCAATCCCGCCAATTTATGAAAATCGCCGTCCTTTTGATACTCCATATTCTTTCCGTTTTGGATGACATAGCATCTGTCACACATTTCAATCTCATGAATATCATGAGTTACCAATACCACGATACCGCCTTGCGAAAGGAAACTGTTCATATATCCGTAAATCTGATCTTTACACGCGAGATCCAAAGCCGCTGTCGGTTCATCAAGCAACAGGATCTTCGGATTTCCGGATACACAGCATCCTATTGAAAGACGTTTTTTCATCCCTCCCGAAAGCTTGCGCACGGGCGTCTTCAGGAATTCGCGAATCCCCAAGATTCTTAATACGCCTTCTTCAAGCTCTCTTTCCAGGGTTTGCTTATCATACCATAAACTCAGATTGTCCGCTGCTGTCAATTCTTCCATCAAGGGGTTCCCCTGTGGCACATATCCAAACACGGCCGGATCCTGCTTTCCGTCAACAAGAACTTTCCCGTCATCAGCTCTTAACACACCGGCCATAATAGATAACAATGTAGATTTCCCGCTTCCGTTTCCGCCAAGAATTGCCACGCTCTGTCCCGAAGCAGCCTCGAAACTGATATCCTGCAGAATCAACCGCTTTCCATATGCTTTTTTTATTCTGCTGACCTCAAGTTTCATATGATATACTCATCTTAGAATTATTTTGCATATTTTGTCAATGACTCTAACAGCGATTTCGGAATACCTATTTTTTCCCATTTAGAAGTAAATTCCTTGGCTTTCGAATCACTAATTGAATCAACATATTGCATCACTTCTCGCATATCTGATATATTATAGCAATCAGCGTCCTTCGGGAATGAGATCGCGTTACTTGTTCCGACGTTCCAATTATAATTAGCTATCCAAAGTTTGTTATCATTATTCCACACTGTAACTTCAACCTGCCCGTTATCCGGACTCATTTTACCATTCAAATCAAAAGCTAGATTACGAAATGTTGATGAGACTGTGCTGTTCTGTAGGCCCAGGTTCGCACCTTCTTCCATCTCTACATGGAATTTGCCGTTCACAACTCCACTCTTCGCAAATGCCGCTATATCAAATCCCTTTGTTGTAACTTTTAAAAGGGTTTTTCCTCCTGAGGTAAGCGCATATTCTCCGCTAACTTTACCACCAAATATTTTACCTGTACCGGAGAATTTTTCTATCTCTCCATTGCATTCAGAAGAAATTTCTAAGCCGATCTTCATACCCTTTTGCGGGAAAAACATACGATAAATCTTGGGATTCTCTGTTCCGATAGCGATCTCCACACCGGCAATTTCACCTTTCGCATTCACATATTGTTTTACAGAAGCCTTCGAGCCGGATTGCATTCCTGACTCTTTCAGCTTTTTATCCATTGCTTCTAAAAACTCTTCTTTATAATCTCCTTCTTCTTTAAAACTTTGGTATTTTTCGAAAATATCATTGATTTTCGGTTCATTTTTCAAAGCCTCCATGATGTCGGTACGCATCTGTTCAAGCTTTTCACCACTAATATCATAGGAAAGAACCGTACATTTTTGAGAAACCTGTTCAGCGGTAAGCTCCCCTTTCGATTTTTGAACCTGATCGACATATGTTAAGAAGAACTTTGAATACTTACAATAAATATCCTGAAGATCTTCCGTTTTCGGCAATACAGAAATCAAATATCTAATATCGTCCTTGTAATCCGTCGCTGACTCAGCATCAATGCCATAAATATTGTTGCCTTTCAAATTGGCTCTTAAGCATTTATTCGTCAATTCAGGTATTTGGAAATAAATATTCCCCAAGACATCATCTTTGGCTAATCTTACTGTGTATAAATCCACATCATTTAACATCAGGCCCAAATTAGCATCATACTTAGACTCTCTGATATTAATATCTGTATCAATCGCAATCTTATTCAGCCAAGAAAGATCTATCCCTGCTAAACCTGCTAAACCTAAAAGATTCTTTCCAGCCGGTTCAAATGCGATTTCCACTTTACCTTTTGTTCGATTACTGAAGGCATTAGAAATTGTCTTATTATAATTTTCATAGATATTTCCGAGGCTACCACTCTTGTCAACCGTATCTTTTTCAACTACATAAGTAAGATAATCCTTCGCCTCAGCCTTACTATGCGTAGCATTCTTAATCCATGGCAAGAAAAAGATTACCGCAAATACTAAAACTATTACAATAGCAACCAACACGATACCCATCACGATCTGCTTGATAGGTAACTCGAAGTGCCTTCTGGGACGCGTTGCTTCAAGTTCGCGTTTTACTCGCGCTATATTTTCTTCCTGTCTTCTCTCGCGCTCACTACGGTCGGAATAAGATCCCCAACTTGATTGCCTATTATCACGTGAATCATCCTCATCGTCGTCGTAAAGGCTGTTATGGCTCGTCATACCACCTGTATTTGTAGCATTGCTACCATATACTCCAGTGGTACCTTTCGAAGTACTACTACCATAGATGCTACTGCCATAATTGCTATTGGTGCTAGAACTGCCGTTACTTCTAGTACTAGCAGTATCATAGCTATCACTATTAAAGCTACTACCGCTATAGTTACCACTGCTACCGCTGTTGTATAGACCTCCTCCGGATACTCCACTATTTCTATTTGTTCCTTTATTTCCAAAATTCCTATATGGGTTCGTATTTATGGTAGAATTGTTGCTAGATTCATCCCATAATTTGTTCATATCAAAGGATTCGTTCTCAATATTGTTTGTATCTTCATCCACAAGTATTCCAAGTCCACCAAAGGGATTTTCAATTTTAATCTTTCCCTTTGTACTCATTTGGTCCATTTTTTTATTTTTTTCCGGTTTCACCGGTTCCAGACCAATGATTCCTAACGGCTGTTCATCCGCATCGGTTGCAAACGGATTCACTAAAGGTACCTCTAGTGTCGGTGTAGTTGTGGCTGTTGCTACAATTTGCTCCTTTGTAAAGGTGTTTGATGCAAATTGATTTCCATCACTTACAAAATTTCCGATATTCTTATTTGCACTTTCCTGCGGTGCAAACGGATTGATCACCGGCGTAGTCGCCGTACTGCTATTCGTGCTTGTATTTGCACTTGTACTTTCCTGCGGTGCAAACGGATTGATCACCGGTGTAGTCGCCGTATTGCTATTCGTGCTTGTATTTGCACTTGTACTTTCCTGCGGTGCAAACGGATTGATCACCGGCGTATTTGCCGTATTGCTATTCATACTTGTATTGGCACTCGCACTTTCCTGCGGTGCAAACGGATTGATCACCGGTGCGCTCGTCGTACTGGTACTAGTATTCGTGCTTGCACTTTCCTGCGGTGCAAATGGATTGATCACCGGCGCACCTGTCGTACTTGTACTTGCGTTCGAGCTTGCACTTTCCTGTGGTGCAAATGGATTGATCTCCGGCGCACCTGTCGTACTTGTACTTGTGTTCGAGCTTGCACTTTCCTGCGGTGCAAACGGATTGATCACCGGCGCACCTGACGTACTTGTGCTTGTGTTCGTGCTTGCGCTTTCCTGTGGTGCAAATGGATTGATTACCGGCGCACTTGTTGTACTCGTATTCGTGCTTGCGCTTTCCTGTGGTGCAAACGGATTGATCACCGGTGTGCTCGTCGTACTCGTATTCGTGCTTGCACTTCCCTGTGGTGCAAACGGATTGATCACCGGTGTGCTCGTCGTACTCGTATTCGTGCTTGCACTTCCCTGTGGTACAAACGGATTGATCACTGGTGTGCTCGTCGCACTTGTACTCGTGCTTGCACTTTCCTGTGGTGCAAACGGATTGATCACTGGTGTACTCGCCGTACTTGTACTCGTGCTTGCACTTTCCTGTGGTGCAAACGGATTGATCACCGGTGTGCTCGCCGTACTGGTATTTGTACTTGTGTTTCCATGTGGTGCAAACGGATTGATCACCGGTGTGCTCGTCGTACTCGTATTCGTGCTTGCACTTCCCTGTGGTGCAAACGGATTGATCACCGGCGCACCTGTCGTACTTGTACTTGCGTTCGTGCTTGTACTTTCCTGCGGTGCAAACGGATTGATCACCGGTGTGCTCGTCGTACTCGTATTCGTGCTTGCACTCTCCTGTGGTGCAAACGGATTGATCACCGGTGTGCTTGTTGTACTAGTACTTGCGTTCTCCTGCGGCGCAAAAGGATCTATCATCGGCATAGATGATTCTTTAAAAGCAAAAGGATCACTTGCTCCCGGGTCAATCGGAGCATACGGATTAATCCCCATACTACCGAAATCAGGCTGTGCCAAAGAGCTCTGCGTTCCCGTAAGCACAGTGTCAAGATTATCGCCAATACTTCCATCAAGGTTTATCCTGTTATTAAAGTCTGCGAGGACCGCCCCACAAAAACCACAGATAACGCTATTCGATGTGATTTCACTTTTGCAATTTGGACAAATCATCTTTTTCTCTCCTTTAAGAATTTGAATGGACTAGACGGGAGTCGAACCCGTGTCCAGAAATCCATTCCCTGTCCTTCTACTATCATAGTCCGTTATCTCGAGAGCCCGAAGCTCTCTGTTCCCTTCTCAGACAGGAAACGAACAACCTGTCGGGTCCGGTAGCTTCATTTTACGCCCATATGCGCAAAGCTTTGCATATGTCGTTTCTCACATTCATGATGCCCCGACCCCACCGTGTGAGTGCGGTGGGCGAGACAAGCCGCCCGAGGGCGACGTCACCTACAGCTTACGCTGCAAGTGCAAACTGAGTATTATCTTCAGCGTTTATATTTAGATTTGCCATTTAACGCATTGCATGCGGATAGCTTCTCCAGCTGCAAGATCCCTGTCGAAACCTTTACTAGCCCGTATTCTGTTTTAGTATATCTTTTTTTTGCCAAAACGTCAATCTTTTTGTTCGCTAAAGGGCTATTTTCAAAGGGTTTTCGCACGTGCGTTAGAACTCATCCCAGGTTTCTGATTTTAAACTCTTTTTCAGCTTCTCTTTTCTGATCTTTTTTTGCAATATCAGCCCTTTTATCATATAACTTCTTACCGCGTGCAAGACCGATTTCAACTTTTACTTTACCATGATTAAAATATACCTGAAGAGGAACGATCGTATACCCTTTTTCTTTGATTCTACCCTGAAGTTTATTGATCTCCTGTCGATGCATTAACAGTTTTTTAACACGAAGAGGATCTCTATTAAACAGATTTCCTTTGTCATATGGAGATACATGCATTCCATAAACATAAATTTCTCCGTTTTCAATTCTGATAAAGCTTTCTTTGATGCTACACTTTCCCATTCGCATTGATTTCACTTCCGTGCCGTGTAAAGCTATACCTGCTTCATACTTCTCGTCAATAAAGTAATCATGATAGGCCTTTTTATTATTTGCAATCAACTTTTGTTCTTCTTTTTTTCCCATCTGATCCTCCGTTCTTTTATTTCTGCAATGCTATATGATCATGCAGCTTTTGTTGTTTTTGACTGCTTAATCGAGTAGGAGGAATTTCTCACAAGTGAGAAATTCCGACCTCTCACACCACCGTGCGTACCGTTCGGTACACGGCGGTTCAATCAACTTAACAAGTAACACACCTTTCGGTGTAGTAATCTAAC
>Ga0310786_10011554_pt1 | contig 11005 bp, 11 predicted proteins | sample AusTroGonzalo_MG_FD_203881 | JGI IMG/M metagenome (GOLD analysis project Ga0310786, IMG submission 203881) | Bovine rumen microbial communities from tropical cattle in Woodstock, Queensland, Australia - Gonzalo_03 (v2) (version 2) | ecosystem: Host-associated > Mammals > Digestive system >...
CTATGAAAAATTGGAGGCTACTACCAAGGCAAAAGAACGAATAGACAGCGAACTGCGTATTGCACATAGCATTCAGGAGAGTATGGTGCCACGCATATTCCCACCCTTCCCCGACTGTAAAGACATTGACCTCTATGCATCGATGACGCCAGCCAAGGAAGTGGGTGGCGACCTCTATGACTTCTTCCTGCTGCCACCATCATTGCGCGATGGCGACGAAAGGCTCTGTTTCTGTATCGGCGATGTCAGTGGGAAGGGCGTACCGGCATCATTGTTTATGTCGGTAGTGGTAAACCTGTTCCGCATAGTGGCCAAAGAGGGTAAAACACCCGCAGAGATAGCAACGAAAGTGAACGAAGCCGTAGCGGCCGACAATGAGAACGGCATGTTTGCCACCATGTTTATCGGCGAGATCGACCTGCGTACGGGAGTTCTTGAATACTGTAACTGCGGACATAATCCACCAGTAGTAGGTGGACAATTCCTCCAGATGCCCGAAACCAATGCCCCTATAGGCTTATGGCCTGGACTCAAATTTATCGGCCACACCGTAGAAGGCATGAAAGACAAGATGCTGCTGCTCTATACCGACGGTGTGACTGAGGCAGAGAATATGGACCAGAAGCAGACAGGCGATGACTGGCTGATAGATATTCTGAAAGAACATCCCATGGATAATGCCCGTGAGTTGATTGGCGATATTCTCAGGGAAGTGGCCACCCATGTGGGCGATGCCGAACCCAGCGACGATATTACACTCCTGTGTCTGAAGGTATAATACCTACTCTAATTACAATAAGACTGCCAAATTTCTGGGGACTCACCGTTTACAAGTTTACTATTCTACAGTCTCACGCCAAACGACGCGCGGGCGTAGGCATCGTAGATGTTGACTTTGCAATGATCATTCTTATAGTGGAAATTGTTGTACTGCGCCTGGATGCCAATGAAGCAATTTTTCCAGTTGTAGGCTATGCCGAGCCGAAGGTCAAGGTTGAACCTGAACATGCTGTAGTTCACGTCGGGCTCTATATCCCAGTAGTCAAACTGAGGGTCCAACAAATCAGCCATCATAATGGGTTTGTATGTCTTGCCGTTGGCCCATGTCCTCGTATCCTTGTTCCAGTCTCCGTAGTCATCGACAGGATCATTTGGAGACAGGTCGTAGTTGGTGTCGTATTTGTAGGTTTTCACGCGGTTATAGACGCTGACGGTAGGCATGGCCATCACGTTGACAACCAGGCCGCGCAGCGGTACCCAGTTGTAGCCGTAGCCGACACCGAGGTTAGCCTGGTGTACTTTGACACGGTGGATGCCGTGGCCGACAATCATAAAGAGGAAGTTCTGGATGTCCGAATAGTCGAATGACGACTGGTACCATGTGGCTCCCAAGAGAAGTGACCCTGCGGAGCGACGCTGGATGACGGACTGGTTGTAGGCGGCAGCCTGTGAATAGCGGCGCCCGTTGAACACGTAGTATCCATTGATGTAGACGGAGCGAATCCATACAGGCGACGGCATGTTGTAGGCAGTATCAGTTTGCGTTTCGACACCCGTGTCTAAATTGCGGTCTGTTGAACTGAACGTGGCGTCTGACGTGTTGAAGCGCCTCAGCCGGAAGTTGAAGCCGTACTTGGCTCCCGTCGAGCTGATGGAGTAATAGCGGCCTGCGTTCTTGGTGAGCGACTTGGAATAGGAGAATCCCGTACCGCGATAGCCTACCCAGAAACCGACGGAGGAAGCTATGGGAGGCTCGAAGCACAGATTCCAGTCTGAATGCTCATTGTAGACGGGGATGTCGACACTCTGGCTGTAGTCCACATCTACCGCGTTCTCCTTGTAGCGCAGTATCACCCTCCAGGGCTTGTCGGGCACTTCGATGTAGCGCGGGTCCACCTTCTTCTTGGCTTTGGTGTCCAAGAATTGCTGCACCTGATGAAGCCGTACCATCAGGTTCGACTTACTTTTCTGTGTACTTACGCTGTCTGTCGTCTCTTGTTGTGCTGCTGCATTCAAGGAGAATAGCAGGCAGCAGATGATCGTTCTTCCTATCATATTCTTAGGCTTTTAGGTCGCAAGGGCGGTGCAGGCTGAGTGCAATAGAGCTCGCTCAGAGGCCGTCCGTTCTCGCGGTTCGACCGCAAAGATAATACTTTTTTTTGAAATGTCCAAGAAAAAGCAACGAATCTTAGTCAAAAACAGGCGCCTCATGACGCTACTTCGAAAAAAAGTAGTATCTTTGCAGGCAAATAAAGACAATCTACTTATGGGTATCAGACACATTGCTATTTTTTCGGTTGCCGGCATAATGCTGCTGACCACTACCGGATGCGACATCAACAGTCCTGCGGCAAGAAAGTTACATCAAGAGGCCGACAGCCTGATCAACGTTGCCTATGAAGCGAAAGACTATCAGCGTATAGAGATGCTGGCCGACAGCCTGAAGGAAACGGGCGCTCTCAGCGAAGGCAAGTCTTACTACTGGTTAGGGTATGCCAGCGACCGTACACACAAGAAGCGCCTGGCCGAACTCTACTGGACCAAGGGCCTGGCCGTCATAGATGACGCATCGACTCCGGAGGAATTGGAAGTCTATGCCGCCATAGCCAGCCGACTGACGGGCCTGAAATGTACCTGGGGCGAATATGAGACTGGTCTCAAGGTGGCCGTACCTGCATTGGAGCACCTCAAGAGGTACAATGCCCGGATGACGAGCGACTACATCAACCTGCTCATCTACCAAGGCTGCTGCCAGAGCCGTTTCGGCCTGAGCGAGGAGGCTACCAACAAGAGTCTGGAGGAGGCCTATCAGGCGCATCTCGACAATATGGAGAAGAATCAGAATGCGATAGCCTATCGCGATGCCTTTGTCGGTGTCATCAACATCTGCTACAACTTTCTGGAAATCCACGACTACCAGAAAGCGATGTACTGGATTGACCGCTACGGCAAGCTGCTCGAGGCCTACGACAAGCTGCCGGATGCACGTCACGACTATGCCGACAAACAGCAGGCACGCTACTACGTCTATCGTGCTACGGCCCTCGAGGGCGTAGGGCGCAAGGCCGAGGCTGCCAAGATATACGAGAAATTCCTGGAAACAAGCTATTCTCTGACGGCAGAAGGCTTGATACTCGGCAGCGACTATCTGCGACAGGCTGGACTGTGGCATGATGCTGCCGACAATCTTAGAAGCACCGAAAGACTTATCAAGGAGTACGGTGTGGACTATTCGCTGCAGACGATTCAGGAGTGGATGCTGAAGAAATTCTACGTGAACATGATGGCCGAACGGATTGACACGGCACGGGCTGTGAGTATGAAAATTGTCGAGCACCTCGACTCGGCCATCACCAAGCAGCGCCGGCAGGATGCCATCGAGGAGGAGGCCGTGCGGCAGAAGGAAATGGAGATGACGGCAGAGAAGGAGCGTATGGAGAGACAGCAGTGGTGGACCCGCTTAGCCGTCATGGCAGCCCTCATCCTTGCCCTTATCATCTACATCTTCGTACGTAATCGAATGTCGGCAAGACTGAAAAAGGCTCACGAGCAGTTGAAGGTGGCCTACGACCAGTTAGAGGAGACCTACGAGCAGTTGGAGGAAACCACCTCTGCCAAGGAGCGTATGGAGAGCGAGCTGCGTATTGCCCGCAACATACAGATGTCGATGGTGCCCAGTGTGTTTCCTGACATCAAGGGACTCGACATGTACGCCTCGATGACGCCTGCCAAGGAGGTGGGCGGCGACCTCTATAACTATCTGCTGCTGGATGACAAGCTCTATTTCTGCGTGGGTGATGTCAGCGGTAAGGGTGTGCCCGCCTCGCTGTTCATGGCACAGGCCACGCGGCTGTTCCTCACGCTGGCCAAACAGGCTATGCCTCCAGCAGAAATATGCACCCGCATAAACGATGCCTTATCGGGCAAAGACAATGAGAGCAGTATGTTCGTGACCTTCTGGCTCGGACTCATAGACCTCACTACCGGACATCTCTCGTTCTGTAATGCAGGCCATAATCCGCCCGTGATCATTGACCAGGCGGTAGACAACAATGGTCAATGCTCAATGGTCAATGGTCAATGTTCAATGGTCAATGTTCAATTCATAGATATGCTCCCCAGTGCACCCATAGGCATTCTACCGGGATTGGAATACAAGGGTGAAGAAATAGAAACCATCAAGGGCCGGACACTCTTAATCTACACCGACGGACTGAATGAGGCAGAAAACAACGAGAAGGAGCAGTTCAGCGACGAGCGTCTGCTCGACATTCTGCGCAACACGCATTTCAGCTCAGCACGTCAAGTCATAGAATCGCTCAGCGCTGAAGTCGAGGCTCACCGTCAGGGGGCTGAACCCAACGATGACCTCACGATGATGTGTCTCTATATAGCGCAATGAGAATAAAGAAAAGGTGGTGCTAAAATGAGAAAGTCGCTGATAATCAGCGACTTTTCTTTGTGTTTGGTGATCCGTTTGGGATTCAAAAATTGAAATACCGTGAAATAATTTTGAGATGATTTGCTTTGTAAATCAGGTGTTTACGATGTTAAATATATTAAAGCGTTTCAAAAATGTGGTGCAATAATTTGGTTCGGTGGTGCAAAAAGAGTACCTTTGCACCACGTTTTAAACACGCTTTAATAATATAATAGGTATGAAAGGACTTACAATAGTAAAGAGGACAAGCAAGCAGGAAGGAACCATAAGGCTCCGTTTCCGTTTGCGCGATGGAAGAGGTGTTGACCTGTACCATAAGAGTGAAATTGACGCAGAACTAAAGGATCTGGATAAGTTTACTGATACTGGTGAGTTAAAACCCCGCGTGAGTGTATATAACAAGTCTTCTGCATACTACTTGTTATAAGGCGTGCGGAGATGCTCTTTCAATACAGCCTCGTTCTTCTCATTGTCCCATTTGCCTTCAGCCCAGAGACGATCCATCTCTTCGTCAACCTTACGCGCATAGTAGTCGCAGATGACCTGGCGGAGTTCATTCACCTCCTCCACGGTCTTCATTGACCCCAGCAACTTCAGGATGCTCAGTTGAGCTTCATTCAACAGTGTACTTTCTTTCATATCATTCTATTCTTTGTAATCGCTTGCAAATATAAGAACTTTTTGCGATACTTCCAAGAAAAAAGCACATTAATTTGAATTTGCTGTTCCAAAAGTTTGGTAATCTCGGGATTTTTTAGTACCTTTGTAAAGCAGATAGAGGTGATGAATTCGCCCTGCCAGAACCCTAATAATTCACCATTTAAAACAAGTAAAATTGTGAACAAGACAGTTAGAACGATCCTCCAGATCATTGGTTATGTCATCGCAGCCATCCTCGGCGCGGCAGGCGAGGCAACTTTGATGGTAACTCATCAGGGACGGTTCTCGTTGAGTTCCTTTTATCTGATGTTGCCGAGCAGTTCCTGGGCGGAGGTCTCTTGCATCTTGATGTAGGCGAAGAGCTTTTTGCCGGCATCCTTCAGGCTGGCCCCGAAGAGATAGACCACATCGTCGATGATGAGGAAACGGTCGTGGTTGCGCTGGGTGGTATATATAATAATAGGTGGATACTGCTGGTTGTGGCGCTGGACGTCGAGTTGCTGCTGGCGGGAGAGCTGGCGGGTGTAGATGGTGGCTGCGACATTTGCATTGCGCTTGCTGAGCAGGGTGAGGGTGGACTCGTCGATGTAGTTGTCGATGAGGATGACGGACTGTCGGGCCTGCTTGATGAGGTTGGCGATCTGCACGTAGGCATCGAAGATCTGCCCGTCGAAGAAGATGCCCTCGACAGGAGGCAAGGAGGAACGAACAAAAAGACTTACCTTGTCTTGGATATCTGCTATCTGGGCATCATATTCTTGAAATCTTGCGTCCATTTTCTGTTCCAAATATTTCATTTGCTGATTGATTGCATATCCGCGAATAATATAATCCTTCAATACTCGATTTGCCCATTGCCTAAACTTGGTTCCTCTTTTTGATTTAACTCGATATCCAACAGAGATAATGACATCAAGATTATAGAATTTAGTCTTATATTTCTTGCCGTCTTTGGCAGTTGTCAAGGATTCCTTGACTACTGAAATCTTTTCCAACTCATCTTCCCTGAAGATGTTGTTAATGTGAAGACTGACATTTTGCTTAGTAGACAGGAAAAGTTCTGCCATCTGCTGCTGTGTCAACCAGACACTTTCATCCTCTACTCTAACCTCTAAGCGGATGGTCTCATCCGGCTGGTACATCACAATCTCACCTGTGTTTGATCCAATGTTCTTCATACGAATAAATTTAATAGTTTACAAATACGCTGCAAAGATAGCACCTTTTTCTGAGACTCCCAAATATTTCGGGAAGTTTTTTATGTTTTGTTTGACGGTCTGAGATTTATTCCGTAACTTTGCAGAATAAAAATTGAAGACAATGTGATTGAGCAGAAACCTGAAGCACGTGCTGGGAAAGGAAGTAAAATATGACAGAGAAAGAAATAAAAGAGATAACGAAGATTCTGGAGGATGCCGGTTGGCAGCCTTACTTGTGCGATACGCCGATACCTGCGTATGAATCGGTTCATGCCGGTAATCCGGATGATCCTGGCCAGATTCCGCCGGATATGGTGATGGTGCCAAAGGCATTCCTTAGGATGTATCAGGAGTCGATGGTGAAAGTCATTGGGAATTCGATGATCGACAGGGGTATCGAGGATGGCGACTGGGTGCGGATGTCTTATGGCCGTACGCCGCACGATGGTGACATTGTGGTGGTGGCCATCGGTACGGAGTGTACTCTGAAGTGTTACTATGAGGATGATGACGGCACGCGTTGGCTGCTGTCCCAGAACAGGGCAGAGAAGGATAAATACAAGGCAATCAGGCTGGATGATGACCTCGATTCTGTTTATCTATGCGGTGTGGTGACGGAATTGAGCAAGCCCCTGCCCAGAGTGCCTGTGAAGGATATGAGGAGTCTGGTGAATGAAGCCAAGGCCGAGATTGTCGAAAAGACCCGCATCAGTGAACAGCGCGTAAGGAGTGTCATCAAGATTCTCGGACTGGAAATCAAAGTGGCCAGACAGTGGTATGCCGTATGCAGAAGTATGATGGACGAACTGGTTATTGATGAGAATGATTTTGGTTCGTTCTGCGACATGGTGAAGAGCGTGCTGCCTTATCATCAGCATCTGCCAAAGGAAGCCGAGATGCAGGCGATGGCTGTGGAAAGCTTTGCGAAACCCGTCTGCAAATGGGACGAAAGAAAGTCTCCGGTAAAAGGAAAGCGTTATAAGACCTATAAGGCGTTAGCTGATAAGACTACATATCTGCTCACAATGACCGAGGCGGAATTTCAAAAACTCTGAAAAAACTCTGAAAGAAAACCGTTTTTTATAGGAGTTTTTGGCGAAAAATGGCCAAAACTCTGAAAACTCCAGAAAAAACTCTGAGAAACTCTTGGGCGATGGAAGATTACTTCCGTCGCTCTTTTTTTGTGCGTAACTTTGCCAGTGAAATCAGTCAGGAACGGGTCTCAATAAACACCCAGACCACTGATGAAGTTAAAACATTATTCATAATAATAAAAAGGTAAAAGTATGACAAAGGTAAATTTAAAGAAGACCAACGTAAAGGTTGGCGGTGAGAACAAGAAAAGTAGTAAACAAACCAAGCGTTTGGAGAAGGAATCGCGTGAGTTGATGGAGCGGGGCAACACGTTCGGCGACTTCGTTCTTGACCTGCTGGATCTGTTTATTGTTGACTGGAAGGATTTTGGCTCGGCTTCCATCGGACTGGCGAGGGCTGTGGCTGCTCTGAAGCAGGAGGCGCGAAATGAAGGCGTCCCCGTGGATAAGCTCTTCAAAGGTCAGTTGGAGCATTTCGAGAGGGAATTTGCAGAGTTGGATTTTGAAAAATAGTAACGATACACTTTTCATATATTCGACAGGTAAATTATTATGGCAAAAATTGTTGCAATGGTGACCAACGTTAATGTTGGCGAAAAGGTTAAAAAGGCCAGCGAGTCAGGCTGGACGGACTGGCAGAATGCTCTCAAGGCTTTGCAGCAGGAGGAGCAGGATGGCGGCAGAGGCATGACGGCCAGTGAGGAGCTGATTGCGAAGCTGAAGAAGTTTGAGGGCTTGCGGTTGGAGGCCTATTTAGACGCTGCGGGTGTGCCTACGATCGGCTATGGCCACACGGGCCGCGACGTAAAGATGGGTGACCGCATCTCGAAGTACTGGGCGGAGGATCTGCTGAGGCGCGACATCAGGGTGGCTGAGGCGGCTGTGAATGAGCTGGGCGTGGCCACCACGCAGGGGCAGTTCGACGCGCTGGTGTCGTTCGTGTTCAACCTGGGGGCAGAACGCCTGAAGAATTCAACACTGCTCAGGCGGATCAGAGAAGGGGAGAGCCGTAAGGCCATCACTCAGGAGTGGATGCGCTGGGTGTATGCCGACGGTAAGCGGCTGAAAGGGCTGGAAAAGCGCAGGGCGTGGGAAGTGAAGAAGTACTTTGAACTTTGAACTTTGAGCTTTGAGCTTTATGATTACAAAGAGCCGAGAAAAAATGAAGAATTGAAAGATTGAAGAATTGAAAGAATTTCGACTATAGGAGATTATAGATTATGAGTTACAGTTTTATTGAAAAGATCGTAAGTGTGTTGCTGTCGTTGCTGAAGATATTCATCGACGAGAAGCAGCGCGAGAGAGAGAACAACACGGATAGTGACATTATCGACCGCGTTTAAGACATGAACAAGAGTATTACAATTAATGGGGTGGCTGTGGCTACCACTGACGAGAGCAACAAGCTGATTTGCATTCAGTTTTTGCCGGACGACGAGCTGGCGGCTGTGCTGGAACGGGGAAGCAAGACGAGCGGGCAACTGCACATGCTGCGTAACGCTGCGTTCGACTACATTGCCAACAAGCCGCGCATCCGCAACAACTCGCTGCTGATCCGCAAGGCAAGGCACGGCAGGGTGTCGGGGACTCGCGACAATGCCTGGCAACTGACGCTGAAGGTGTTCGCCGAAGAGGGCATCGACTGGCAGAAGGCTTTCGTCGTTGAGCCTATAGAGGTGATGACCGACCTGATGGGCAGGCAGCGTATGTGCGAGATCCTGACGAATGCGTTGAACCGACTGAAGGCTGGGGATGATGGAGAATAACAGGTTTGAAATGTCGTACTTCAACGCGCCGATTACGAACAAGGTGCCGCTGAGGACGATGACCTTGGAGCAGGTGGCGGAACTGATCAGGAGCGACGAGCTGGCACCGCAGACGAAGACCCTGAGGACGATATCGGACAAGGCGATGGCTCGCGCCTATAAGGGGCAGAACTTCCCATACATCACGCCCAGCGGTGTGTTCAGCTACTGCAATGACAGCTCGCTCGTCAGGCACTCTGGAATCCTGACCATCGACCTGGACGGGGTGGAGGATGTCGTCGGGCTGATGGGGCAGCTGACAGCCGACCGCCACTTCTTTACACCGATGGCCTTCCGTTCGCCGAGTGGCAAAGGCGTGAAGTGGTTCATCGTCATCGACCTCTCGAAGTGTGACCACCGCTCGTGGTTCCTAGCCGTCAGGAGCTATCTCTTGGAAAGCTACTCCTGCCTGACACCCCAGATGGTGGATCGACAATGCCAGAATCCGTCGCGGGCCTGCTTTCTTTGCTATGATCCATGCGCGTATGTCAATCATCACCTGGAGTGCCCGGAGCTCAGCTTCGACCCTCTCTTCTGGGCAGCGAAATCGGAAGATGCCAAGAAGCCGACTGTGAAGGTGAACCGCCAGCCCAATGCCAGCCAGCCTCTCCACCCGATGGAGGAGCTGGCCAAGGCCAGGGCCGTCACCCGCGAGCTGGTGCGCAGAGGGGCCAACATAGCCGATGACTATGGCGACTACCTGAAGCTGGGGTTTGCGCTGGCCAACGGGCTGGGCAGCGAGGGGCGCGAGCTGTATCACCAGCTGTGCAGCCAGAGCGCGAAATACAATGAGGGCGACTGTGAGCGCAAGTGGCAGCAGTGTCTGAGCAAGACCGACGGGCGCACCACCATCGCCACCTTCTACAACATGGCGAAGCAGGCTGGCGTTGACCTGAAGGAAATAACAAGGATTTATAACGGATATTATTAAAACGGTTTAAATTATGTCAGAAGAAAAAATTACAGAAGTAAACATGAAGCAGGACACCGCCAATCAGACGGAGAAGCGGGCCAAGAAGACTGTCACTGCCTCGCCGTCGCTGACGGAGATCTTCGCCAGTGAGAACCCGCCAAGGATGCCGGACACGGTGCCGAAGCTGGTCAGGATAGCCATTTCGCGCACACCTGACCTGCTGAAGCCGACGGTGGCCCAGGCCATCTTCCCGGCACTCGCCTCGTATCCCGTAGGGCTCAGTTTTGAATATATCGACGGCCAGGAGCGTGAATTGCGCATCAACTGCCTGATTATCGCTGAGAGCAGTGGAGGCAAGGACACGTGCCTGCGCAAGCCCCTGAAGCGCATCCTGGCAGAGATGAAGCAATCCGACGCCATCAACAGGGAACGCCTGCGCCAGTTCAACGAGAAGTTCAATCGCACAGGTAATAACGAGGAGAAGCCCAAGCGGCCCGATGACCTGCGGATTCAGATCATCATGGACGACATCACCAAGGCGGCCCTCTATCAGAGGATGGACGATGCCCAGGGGGCGCCGCTCTATCTGAAGCTGAACGAGTTGGAACGTTGGGATCTGGTGGAGGGTGCCAAGGGGCGCAGCAACCAGTTCTCGGTGATGAAAACGGCCGACGATGAGGACAATGACTTCGGTAGCGACCGCGCCGGTACGCAGAGTGTGATGACGACGGGTACTCTTTTCCTTAACTGGAACGCCAACACGACCATTGCCAAGGCTGTCAAGTATTTCAGGTTCGTCTTGCTGGAAGGTCCCATTTCACGTATCTGCTTTGCCACCATCCCAGAGGTGGAACTCGGTTCGGACATACCCAAATACGGCAAATACGACCGCA
>Ga0310786_10011555_pt1 | contig 11005 bp, 11 predicted proteins | sample AusTroGonzalo_MG_FD_203881 | JGI IMG/M metagenome (GOLD analysis project Ga0310786, IMG submission 203881) | Bovine rumen microbial communities from tropical cattle in Woodstock, Queensland, Australia - Gonzalo_03 (v2) (version 2) | ecosystem: Host-associated > Mammals > Digestive system >...
TTTACAGCGAAAGAAAAAGCAAATTATTTGATGAATGTTATTTTGACCCTTTTATTACTAAAGGTTTTGTATTAGGCCCTAAAATTATAAGTGTTATCAACGGTAAAAAAATAAATTCCTCTAAAGTGGAAATAAAAGAAGTTAAACCTAAAAAAACTTTGAACCCCGCATTAAAAAGCGTAAAAAGTATTTGTAGGGAATTATCAAAATATATAGTCGGTCAAGAAAAGGCAAAAAAAGTTTTGGCAACTGCTTTATTTGAACATATTTTACGCGTTCGCTTAAAAGAACAAGGCAGTAAACAAAATTTCAGCAAGAAAAATGTTTTGTTTTTAGGCCCTACGGGATGCGGTAAAACTTATCTTTGCCAAATGCTTGCAAAAATTGCAGATATACCTTTTATAATGGCAGACGCAACGCAGTATACTGCGACGGGGTACGTCGGCGGGGATGCACAGGACTTGATAACTAATATCGCCCAGCAAACAAATACTTTAGAAGGCGGGGCAATACCTTTGAGTATTGTTTTTATTGATGAATTTGATAAACTTAAATTTTCTAAAGACGGCAACGGCTTTGATATGCCCCGTAAAACACAGGAAACTTTACTCAAAATCCTTGAGAGTGAAAAATATACTTGTGCGGTTAAAAGCGGGTTTTCCCGTTCTAATCAAACTTATGATATTTCAAAAATTTTATTTGTAGCGGCCGGTGCTTTTTCTGATTTGGAAGAAAAGGCAAAAGAGGATAGCGTGTCAATAGGTTTTGCCGCAAATACGGCAGAAAATGATAAAGAGGTTGATGTCGTAAAAATTGCCAAGTACGGTTTTTTGCCGGAAATTTTAGGGCGTCTTACTTACCGCGTTAAATTAGAAGAATTAACTAAAGACCAACTACGTGATATCCTTACAAAAACCGAAAACAATCCAATACAGCAATACGAAGCCCTCTTTCAAGAGTGCGGCAAAAAGTTAGTTATACCGCAAAATATTATTGATAATATTATAGATAAAGCTCTCTTAAACAAAACCGGAGCCCGCGGTTTAAGCGGTATTTTGGGTGAATATTTACAAGAGCAACTTGGCGAAATGGAAATACCCGAAGATGTGTTAAATTCTTAAAATTTACGGGCAAAAGGGCTTTGTTTGGTCTTTACTAAACAAAGCCCGAACAAATTAAATTTCTTGTAAATATTTTGTTATTGTATCTTTTATTTTACTTTTAATTTCCTTTGGGTTTATAACCTTAATATGCGGCATCCAATGGAAAATTATCATTAAAATCTCTTCGGGTTTGCTTATCTTAGTTGTAATAGTAAGGTCCCCGTTTTTAGTTTCTTTTATAATTTTTTGTTCGGGGAAATATTGCCTTTGCTTAAAATAATGTGCTACCGGTGCAGCCACTTTTAGGGTAACTAAAATATTGCGCTCCCCTTCAAAAAATATGTTTACGCTTTGGTTTAATAATTCTGTAAATTTGGTGGAATTTATTTGAAAATTATCTTTTTGAATTTCGGCTTTCAAAATTCTGTCAATACGGAACTTGAAAATGCGTTCCTTTTCCCCAAGGCATACCAGATACCAAAACCCCTCATACCACGCAATTTTTACAGGGATGACAAGATGCCGTTTTTCCTTTTGCCCCGTTTGGCTTTTGTAATTTACCAAAAGGTATTTCTTTTTGCGAATTGCTTGGCATAGAGTTTGTGTTAGCGGGGTTTCTTCATAATTCAAACCTTTAACCATTTTAAGAAAAAACGGGTTATCTTGCCGCGGTGCGGTAATTCTTTGGCGGAGGTCCTTAAATGCAGTAGCAAAATCGCCACCCAAGGCATTTGCTATATCTGATAAGAATACCAAAACACCTGCTTCCCGTGCATTAATTTGCATTTTAGAGAGGTTAAACCCTTCCACAAAAGTGTACACCCCCGGTTGGGAGTCATATATAGGAAATTCCGCATCTTGAATTGTTTGTATATATCTTTGTACGCTTCTTAAACAAACGCCCATTTCTTGTGCTAAATCTTTTAAGCAGACCTCGCCTTTATCTAAACAATTTAGTATGTATAATAATCTTGAAATTTTATTTTCCATAATTTAACTCCTTTTGTTTTTACTTTTCCTCTTCTTCAGGTTTTACGAGTTGAACTAAACCTAAATAAAAATTTTTATATTTTTTAATGCTATCATTTTTTATAACTATACTGTTTAATTCGTATGTTTCGCCTTTTTTGTACTTGCCGTTTTGGATTCTTCTTTGATGGCATATATGGCTGGAATTAATAATTTCGTCATCATTTCGCTTAGTTATTAGAATTTCTTTTTCTTCTAATGCCCTTATTCTTTCCTCACTTAAACCGGTAAAGAACTTTTGTTGTATTTTATTTATGCCGGTTATAAATTCTTTTTTATCATTTTCAATTAATATAATAGACCTTAACAGAATTGAGAGGAAATATTCCCCACCGGAAAGGCAAATATCTACACCTCCGCGCAGCATATTGATAATATTATTTTTATTATTTTGATTTTTCTTTTTATATCTGTGGAAATAAAGTTTGCCGAAGTGGTTTTTCTGTAAATCTTCATTTTTGTGTATCATTTTATCTTCAAATTGTTGGTTTTTATTATGATAATAAATTTCAGTTTCCAGCGGAATAATTTCCTTATTCTCTATTTTCAATTTGTATGTTCTCAAAAATAAATCATTAATTGATTTAAGTTGATTGACTATGTCTGCTTGATTCTTCTTATCTAACAATTCATTAATTTTTTCTTTGATATCTTTCGGCATAAATTATCCTTTCCCAAATTATACAATATCTATTTTTAATTTGCATTGTGGCGACAGTAAGTTGTCTTAAGTTTTTAGTATACTATACCTATAAAAGGAGATGACTATGGCCTCAAAAGAAATAATTTTTGTAGCAAAGCCGACTTCGTGGACTGAAAAAATTTACCCGGGTTACCTGCGCTTTTGCAAAGAATTTCATGCTAAATTAAAACAGTATCATAAAATTGAAATTTTAGATTTACCAGATATCTGGGTGCGTGATTTTTTACCTGTACAAAACCATAAAACAGGGCAGTTACATCAAATGTTTTTTGCTCCGCTTTATGCAAATTATACCCCTAAATTTACGTTAAATATACGCAAAGCGGTGCAAAAATATTTCCCGCGAGTAAAATCTTGTCGTTTGCGTATAGACGGCGGGAATATCATCTTAAATCCGGAGTGTGAAACTATTTTTTGTTTTGAAAAACAAACAATTTTTTGCAAATCAAAGTTTTGGGAAAAACACAAAGTAGAGCAATGCTTAAAAAATGCGCTGGGTGCAAAGTGTGTAGTATGGCTGCCTCACGAAACAGGGGATAAAATTTGCCATATAGATGGTTATATGCAATTTTTAGGTAATAAATTATTTATTAGTGATGAAGCCCCTTTCTGCGGTAAAATTTTATGGCTGAAAAGACAAAAAGCCCTTGCTCCCTTTATTAATATTGGGAATATAGTTCTTTTGCCTTGCATGGCCGATGAAAGCGATTATCTTTCCGCTAAAGGCATATATGTAAATTTTTTAGAAACTTCCGTTGCGGTATTTGTTCCACAATATAATTTACCTTATGACAAAGAAATAATTAAAATTATGCGAAAACATATCTCAAAACCCATTATAGAAATTGATTGCTCCCAAATAGCGGAATATGGCGGTGCGGTGCATTGTTTAACACGCGAATATAAATAAATTTTTTGAATTAATACTGATTGTTATTCTATATCAAAATCAAAATATGTGTTTTTATCAAGTTCGTTTGTGTAGGTAAAATGCCACCATTCTTTTTGTATGCCGGCAAATCCCGCTTTTCGCATTGCTGAGCGTAAAATCATACGGTTTCGTTTTTGTTCAGGAGTAATTAGCGGTGAAGAAATATGGGAAATTTCACCGAAAAAGTCAAAAGTACCGCCCATATCTACTGCAGTTCCGTCAAGTTTGATTAAGGTTAAATCAATACTGCTGCCGCGCGTGTGCCCAGAATTTCTTGAAATATAGCGGCCTATTAATTTTGATTTTTCTATATTGGGGTAAAAACTTTTATTACCTTTGTCGTGCGGATTATTGGCCCATTCTACAAAATTATTTACGGCTTTTTGCGGGCGGTATGCATCCCAAATTAAAAGACGATACCCTTGTTTCCTTAAATCATCTGCCGCCTTGGCAAGGGCTTTAAGGGCCTCTTTCTCCATATAAGCAACCGGTGCTTTATAACCACGCACCCTTTTGCCCGTGAAATTATAAGATGAATAATAACGCAAATCAAAGGCGGCGTCATCAATAACATTATAAATTTTTTCAAAACCGCTTTTATCGTAAGAGATATTTTTTGCTGTTGCCGTTATTGGGAAAATAAGAAATAAAGTTAATATTAAAATTAAATTTTTCATAAATTTCCGGAAATTATTTTATCATATATATTTTTATCTTCACCGGAAAAGCAAACAAAAATAATTTCTTTTATATGTTTTAATTTCGGCAAAAATTCTTTAACGGTATTTACGGCTATTTTTGCAGCATGTAATTTCGGGAAACGGTAAACCCCTGTTGATATGCATGGAAAAGCAATACTTCTGCAAGAGCATATCTCAGCAAGTTTTAAGGAGTTTATATAGCAATCTTTTAATGCTCTTTCTTCCCCGTTAATACCGCCGTTCCAGATAGGGCCAACGGTATGTATCACATATTTACAAGGCAAAAGATAAGCGGAAGTTATTTTTGCTTCACCTGTTTTACAACCACCTAAAGTACGGCACTCATTTAAGAGTTCAGGTCCGGCCGCCCTATGTATTGCCCCGTCAACACCACCTCCCCCTAAAAGGGTTCGGTTAGCGGCGTTTACTATGGCGTCTGTATTTAATTTCGTTATATCTTCTTGTATAACTTTTAGCATAAGTAAATTTTATAATTTATTTAACTTTAAGTTTAGGGGTACAAAAATATTTTAAGATAAGTGGGTAAAAATAAATAATATAAAAAACTAATAAACCTGCCCACATAAAGCGCCCCACGATTTACCAAAAAAAGATATTAATGGCTTTCTTGTAATATAACTTATTAAGAAAAATATAATTAATCCTATTAGACAATATACAATTCCTTTTACATTAAAACCGACCGGCTTAAAGCGAAGCCAAGTTTTTTCAACATATCTTGCCCCGCACAGTGCCAATAAAGCACCTATTCTTTCAAAAGCATTTAACATCATTTTACGCGGGTTAACTAATAATTTATCTTGCATAAATGTCCCCTTCATTAAAAGATTGTTTTGTAACATATTATATCAAAATTAGTGGCTTTGTTTAGAGCATGATTTTCTGCCCGACAAAGCAATAAATTAAAAAGTTTTTATCCATTTGAAAAAATGCTATAATTTGTTTACATTTATTGAAAGGAGAAATACTATGAGAATCTATAAACAAAAAAGTATTTTAATTGCTTTAGCATGTGTTTTAATGACGGGTTTATTTAATGTCGGCTGCGCTACACATACAAGGAAAGCGGACCTTAACCTTTGGAATGATACCGCCCCGGCAAAAAGCGCTCTTGTAAGTTATGTAGAAAATGTAACAAACCCCAAATCTGCTGATTTTATACCTGTGGAAAACAGAATTGCCGTTTTTGACCTTGACGGTACTTTAATACTTGAAACAGACCCGACCTATTTTGATTGGCTTTTATTTGAACATCGTGTTCTTGATGACCCTAATTATAAAGCATCTAAACAACAAATTGCCGCTGCGCGTGCTTCACGTGAGAAAGGCATATTTCCTGAGTTAAATGCAAATAGGGAAAAAATGGTGTCTGAAGCATACAAAGGTATGACATTGGAAGAATTTTATAATTTTATTCGTGCTTTTATGCAGGAAGAACAGCCCGGTTTCGTTGGTATGAAACGCGGTGATATTTTTTATAAACCTATGGTTCAAGTTGTAGAATATCTTGTAAAAAATAAATTTACTGTTTATATTTGCAGCGGCTCTGACCGTTTAATGGTGCGCCCTTTAATCGAAGAAAATTTGCCCTATATTCCGCACCGTCAAATTATAGGTTCTGACAGTACTATTGTTTCCAGCAATCAAGGTGCCAAGGACGGCTTAAAATATACCTTCCAGAAAGGTGATGAACTTATTTTAGGCGGTAAAAATTTAGTCAAGAACTTGCAAATGAACAAGGTATCGGCTATTGAGCAGGAAATAGGATTACAACCTGTTCTCGCTTTCGGGAACTCTTCAAGTGATGCAAGTATGATTAATTATACTATTAACGGCAATAAGTTTAAGGCCCTTGGCTTTATACTTTGCTGTGATGACCTTGACCGCGAATATGGTAATATGAAAAAGGCCCAACAAATGCGTGATGATAGTGTTAAATACGGCTGGATACCAATATCAATGCGTGATGATTGGAAAACTATTTACGGCGAAAATATTAAAAAACGTCAAAAATAAATAGAACGTAATATATGAAAATACCTAATTATTAAAAAAGTAATTTAGGAAAGGAAAGCATGCATCTTCCGCAAGAATTTATTGATTACACATCCGCTCTATTAGGGCCTAAGCATTGGCAAAGTTTCTTGCAATCTTTTGGGGAAACCCCTGTAACCTCTATTCGTTTCAACCCTTGGAAATATATGGGGGAAAATATTTTTACTAATATGACACCTGTTCCTTGGTGTGAAAATGCTTTTTGGCTTGCCAAGCGCCCCGATTTTACTTATGACCCTTTATTTCACGCCGGCGTTTATTATGTGCAGGAGGCGGGTTCTTTATTTTTGGATTATGTTTTGCGGCAATTTATAGATAAACCTATATTGGCTTTAGATTTATGTGCGGCACCGGGTGGGAAATCTACTTTAATGCGTGCTGCTTTGCCGGATGGTTCTATGCTTATCAGTAATGAGCCGGACCGACGCCGTGCCAATATCTTGCTTGAGAATATGCAAAAACAAGGCCACCCCGATGTCTTAGTAACCCACAATTATGCACAAGATTTTACAAAAACAAATTGGATTTTTGATGTAATTTTAACAGATGTTCCTTGTTCGGGTGAAGGTTTATTCCGCAAAGATAATGATGCTGTTAATGAGTGGAGTTTACAAAATGTCCATTTTTGCCAAAAGCGTCAACGCCGGATTTTGCAAGATGTTTGGCCTTGTTTGAAGGAAGGCGGCTTATTAATTTACAGTACTTGTACTTTTAACACGAAAGAAAATGAGGAAAATGTCCGTTTTATAGAAGAGGAACTTGGCGCTGAAATTTTATCTGTTCCAATAAAACCTGATTGGAATATTTTCGGCTCTCTTCTTGAAGGTTGGCAAAAACCTATATACCGCTTTATACCTGGTATTACCCAAAGCGAAGGTCTTTTTATGGCTGTTTTGCGCAAAAAAGGTGCTGCGCCGGCAACTTATATTTCACCCGATTCCGTAAAGAAACATGCTAAAGCAAACCGTTTAATACATTTGTTATCAGACGGTATTCCTCTTGCCGAGCAAAAAGGCAAGGAACAAATACCAACTGCGGCGCAAGCATTATGCTTAAATTACCCGCAGCAATATCCGCAAATTGAACTTACGCTTGAACAAGCCCTACAATATTTGCGGCGTGAAAGTTTTGCTTTACCTGCAGGAACACCAAAGGGTTTTGTTTTAGTTGCTTATAAAAAACATCCTCTTGGTTTTATGAAAAATTTGGGTGAGCGTGCAAATAATTTGTACCCCAAAAATTGGGCTATCAGACAAATTCGTTAATTATGTTAAAAAGTAAAGCCGCTTAATTATTATTTGTTATAGCACCTGCCGGGCATACAAAACGGCATAAACCGCATCCTACACAACGGGTTTTATCTACTACAATATTCCCGTCATTTAACTGCAAGGCCTGATGTTCGGATTCATGGCAAATCATTACACATTTACCGCAGCGGCCGCATTTATCATTATTTATTTGCGGGTAAGTTATAGGTGTTTTTAGTAAATCTTTGTGAGAGGTAATAACTTCTATCGCTTTGTTTTTTAGTTCATTAATATCGGCAAAACCCTTTTCTTCTAAATAATTTTGTAATCCTTTTAGCATGGGGCCTATAATTTTATAACCGTTTAACATAACTTCTGTGCATACTTGTACGGCATCAGCACCGGCGGCTATATATTGTGCCGCATCTTCCCAAGAGGAAACCCCGCCCTGCCCTAGTATTGGCAAAGCGCTTGCCTGCCGGATTTGTGCTACACAGCGAAGGCCAATAGGGCGCACCATAGCCCCTGAACAACCGCCGAAAGTTGTTTTCCCGTTTACATCAAGTAAAGGGCGTAAAGTTTTTAAGTCAATCCCCATAAAACCTTGTACCGTATTAATGGCGGCTAGGCCGTCGGCTTTTGCCTTTTCTACACTACGGGCAATTTCAACAATATTTGACACATTAGGAGATAGTTTAACAAATACAGGTTTTTGTGCTACTTCTTTAACCCAACCTGTAATTTGGGCGGAAATTTCAGCATCCGTACCTATTGCCATCCCTATTCCCTTTTCCGGCATACCGTGCGGGCAAGAGAAATTTAATTCAAAAGCATCAGCAGGCGTGTTATTAATAGCTTTTACAATATCCTGCCATGCTTTTTTATTAACCTGAGCCATAATGCTTGCGATAATAACTTTTGTGGGATGTTTTTGTTTTAAGAATTTAATTCCGTCACACCAATACTTTATTGTTTGGTGGCTTAAAAGTTCAATATTTTGAAAACCGATAATGTTTTTTTTATCTTTCAAAACTGCATAACGCGGGCTTGCTTCTATCATTTCCAAGTCATCTGGAGTTATGGTTTTTAACACAGCGCCGCCCCAACCCATTTCAAGGCCAATATCTATACTTTCAATTAGTGCTGTCGGAGGTGCGGAAGCAAGTAAAAAAGGATTTTCAAAATCAATGCCTAAAATTTTTGTTTTTAAGGTCGCCATAAAATCTCCCGAATTTTTGTCTTAAAAATATATATTAGCAAATTTTTAGATTAATAAGCGTTTTTATGCGATAAAAAAAGACCTGTATGGATTTTCATACAGGTCTTAAAATATAGAACTTAATTATTTTCTATTTTGTTCTACTAATTTTTTGTTAGCAGTAATTGAAAGTTCTACGCGGCGGTTTTTGGCGCGCCCTTCTGCTGTATTGTTTGAAGCAATAGGGCTGCTTGCACCATAACCTTTATATGATAAAGAACTTGTTTTCAAGCCATTTTCTAAGATGAAATCATATACGGCTTTTGCTCTCTTTTCAGAAAGAGTTTGGTTATAAGCCGCTGTACCGGTAGAATCAGTATGACCTTTGACTAAGATAATATTTTCCGGGTATTTTTTAAGTACGCGGTTTAAGTCAATTAAGGTCTTTTGTGAAGCGTCTGACAAAACTGCACTGCCGACGTCAAACAAAATATCGTTCTTTAAGGTAACAACGATACCGTTTTCCGTTTTTGTAACATCGGCAATTTTTGCAAGTTCTTTTGCTTGCTTATCATAATAGTTACCGATTACACCGCCGGTAACAAGCCCGGCAGCAGCACCGTAAATAGCACCTTCTGCGGCGCTTCCGCCTGTTGCTTTGCTAATCAAAGCACCGGCCCCGGCACCAACTGCAGTACCGGCAGCAGCACCGATTGCTGTTCTTTTACCCGGCGTAGTGCAGGCACAGAGCAAGGCAACGGCGCATAAAAACATAATACCTTTTTTCATTGTATTTCCTCTTTTTTATTAAGATATAAATATTCTATCATTTTATTAAATAAAGCGCAAAAATAAGAAATCCAAGTACGATACGATAGTATACAAAAATATTAAAGTTATGGTTAGTTATAAAACGCATTAGGAATTTTATCGTAAGCCAACCGCAAATTAAAGCCGTAAAGAACCCTAAAAGTAATGGGCCGTTTATATCACTTAAAGTCAAATCTTTAAGTTTTAATACTGCCGCACCAGCAATTATAGGTATAGATAATAAAAAGGAAATACGTGCGCTTGTTACCCTTGTCAGCCCCAAAAACAAGGCCATACTGATTGTAATACCGGAACGTGAAACACCCGGCATTATCGCAAGGGCTTGCGCACAACCTATTAAAAACAGAATTAACCCCGTAGGTTTTTGGTTTTTACCTTGTTTTTTATTATAAAAATCTGCGGCCCAAAGTACCAAAGCAAAAAAGATTAAAGTACAAGCAATTAAAAGGGGGGTTCTAAAGGTATTTTCCGCCAAATCTTCTAAAAAATAACCTGCTACGGCCGCAGGTATAGTTGCAAGCCCGATAAACCAAAACAGACGTCCTTCTTCACTTTCTGGCGCAGTTAAACCTTGTTTAGTTAGAGTTATCAAATCTTTATAAAAATATGCAATTACAGCAATTAAAGTAGCAAAATGTAAAAGCACATCAAAGGTAAGGCCTTGATAGGCCGCACCTGAAAAGAAAGGGAAAAGTGCTAAGTGCGCTGAACTTGAAATCGGTAAAAATTCACCAAGGGCTTGTATTAAGCCAAGTAAAAAAGCGGTGGTATATGTCATAATTATATTATATAATTTATCAATGCAATTATTTACCGGTTCGGCGTTATCATTAAAAAAACATTTTTTACAAAATCTTCAGGTCTTAAAAACTAATCCGCTTGAAAGAGTACTTGTTTTAATTCCGTCAAAACACTTGGAAACACGTATAAAAAAAGAATTATGCCAAGATATTCTTTGTTTAGCCGGTGTTGATTTTATGCCGCTTAGTGGCCTTGCAAGGGGTATAAATCAAACGGCCCAAACACCTGTACCACCGCTTGCAGAAGATAACCCTTTACTTGATTTCAAAATCAAGAATTTACTTGATAGGCATGGTTTTACCGCTAATAGGGATTTAGCAATTTGTTTCAAAAATTCTTTCCGCGATTTAATAAATGCCGAAGTTACCCCGGAAGTTTTATC
>Ga0310786_10011556_pt1 | contig 11005 bp, 9 predicted proteins | sample AusTroGonzalo_MG_FD_203881 | JGI IMG/M metagenome (GOLD analysis project Ga0310786, IMG submission 203881) | Bovine rumen microbial communities from tropical cattle in Woodstock, Queensland, Australia - Gonzalo_03 (v2) (version 2) | ecosystem: Host-associated > Mammals > Digestive system >...
GAGTTTGTCGATCTCGCCAAGGAGCATCGTCACATCGTCGTTAGCTTTCTTCAATGCTGCCTTGACATCAGGCTTCTCCTTCTGCTTGTCGATCTTGTCGAGTTCTGCAAGCCACTGCTTGAGCGTCCATTCCTTACCTCCACCAGGCAGGTGTTCGCCATACTTGCGCATGCCGTTGATGGCAGCACTAGCATACTTGCCGTTGCGGATGTATCTGGAGAAGACGTAGCATACAGGACACGGCACCTGATAGCCCTGCTCATAGCCTTCAAGGTAGATGTCCATGATCTGGGCAGGTGTGATGCCGTAGCCGAGTCTGCGCTGCACCTCGGAGATGGTCTTGATGACCGCCTCGTTCTTCTTGCAGACGCGAGTGATATCCATAGAATAGGAGTACTGCTTGTCTCCGTTCGTGGCGATCGTCCTGTTAACGGTATCGCCAAGCCACATCCAACGCTCCTCAAGGTTCTGTCTGCCTCCGTTCTCTGCAAGTCCTTCCGTCAGGTAGGTGTTGATGATGTCGGCATACTTTCCATAGAGCACGTCAGCTCGCTCAGGAGTGATCGTACCGAGTGCGATGGCATCCTCCATCATATAGTTCAGGGCACTATGCTCGGCTGTCTTCAGGTCTTCCGCGCTGACAGGATGCGTGCCGTCAAAGGTCTTGCCACCCAGGCGGATGACCACGTTGCCGTCATTGTCCGTAAGCATATCCTTGCCATGTTCATCGTCAAGCCGGGATGCCTCAAAGCCTGCTCCCTCCATGATAGATGATGTCGAGAAGCGTATTCCCTCGTTCTTGCCGTCTACTTCCATGCCGCCTACCGTCTCCTCACGCATCTTCATACGCTGGTTGTTCTTGGCGGTGGCAACATCGTACATGCCCTGCCAGATCTTCTGCGCTTCTTCCATTGCAGCAATCTGACGTGCCTGATCGTCTCTGCCTGTAAATACGCTCTTCAGTTCGTCAAGACGCTTCACGATATACTCGAGGATTTTCTTGGTCATCGATACAGGGTCGGCTCCTGCCTGCTCGGCTTGCTCGATGATGCGCATTGCAGACTCCTTGTCTGTAAGGATGTTGTTGCCTGCGTAGTCGCAGCAGATCTCCTCTTCTATCTGCTCATCAGTAAGCTTCCTCAGAGGTTCTTCGGGATTACGGCTGTTGTACTCGTCATAGTAGTCTTCGTATTTCTGCCGTTGGTAATTAAACTCTTCGGTGAACTTATCACCCATGGCTTTCTTGACGGCATACTTGAATGCGCTCCACAAATCGGGTGCCTCTTCCTTCAGGACGTGGGTCAGCTCATGACCATTTGCAAAGGCCATCCTGCCCTCCTCACTGGCTGCTATCCTCTCATTGATGTAGATGCTGTTTCCGTCCGTGAAGCCTCTTGTTGTGTTCGGGTCATACCCTCTCGCTTCAAGATCTTCTCTACTGATGATGACCACTCGCTTGCCGATGCGTCTTCCGAGAGCATGTAGTGTTCCCCTCCAATATGCAGGCAGCAACCGCTCCGATAGGTCATCTTTAACAAGTCCGCCTTGTTCGTTGACTGATCCTTGCTCGTTTTCATATGCTTCAAATAACAGGTCTTCTTTATTTTCCTCGGCTGTCGGCTCCACAGCAGGTGCTTCCTCCTTCGCTGCCTCTACAGGCTTCGGCTCCTCTACCTCAGCAGGACGCTCCTCAGCTACAGGCTTCTCCTCTACGCGTGACTCCTTCAGTCCGTTCCAATAGTCCATTTTCCTGCGAGCATCGGACACCTTGTCTTCGTGCTCGGCTAGCTCTTCCATGTCGGTGATCTTCGACGTGTCCTCATTCTGCAGTTCCTCATAGGCTCGTTTTGAGTTCTCAGCAATGGTGTCTACCATCTTCTGCGCACGCTCCTCACCAAAACGCTCTACAAGGGCAGCTCGGGTGTCTTCCGGGTCTGCATGCTCATACTGCGGTTTGCCTTCCTCGTCAACAGGAATCTTCTCCATAGCTGACGGCTCCTCTACCTCAGCAGGACGCTCCTCTACCACTTCCGAAGGCTGAGGCTCTGCAGCGGCTTCCTCCGTTGTTTCAGGTGCTTCCTCTGGAGCAGCCTCAGCTGCCTGCTCTTTAGCAGCAGCCTTCTCCGCAGCATCGATCTCATCGCTCTTTGCCTGACGATATTCGTCAATCTCCAGAGGCTCTGCCTTCTCACCGATCACCTCGCCCTTCTCGTCTACCTCTACCTTTGCAAACGTGCCGTCCTCCTTCATCACAGCAATGTATCGCTTGCCGTCCGCACCTGTGAAGTAATCTCCGTTGACAGGTTCGGCAGGGGTGCCCTTGGCATAGGTCACGCTCATGTCCACTTCGTCCATCAGGCGGCCTCGCAGACCCTCCATGCTTTCGTTGTCTGCTATCAGACGCTCGGGATCTGAAAGGCTTGTGACCTCCAGACGCTCCGGTGCGATCATTCGCATCTCTCCTGTCTCTACGTCACGCACCACGATTGTCTGGTCGCTCTCTGACTTCCTGACATTGCCCTCAGCGTCCATCTGCAGGTTTCCTGCGGTGACGTAGTAGTTCTTATCGCCATCGCTGGCCTCGATCACCGTTCCTGTCTCCTTGTGGGTGTTCTGACGGATGGTATTGTTTGCTTCTTCGACGCGCTCGTCAACGCTCTTGATAGCATTGTCAAGCATACCATTCGCCTTCGCCACCTTATTGTAATAGTCCGTGGCAGCATCCACCTGCTCCTTGGTGATCTCGTCACGTCCGAGCAGCTCATAGATCTTCTGATCGGGATTGTCGGCAGCACCGATCACCTCTTCGGCAAACTCCTTGTCCATGTAGTAGAGACGCTCCTCGGCTGCCTTGGCATCCTCATAAGCCTGATGACGCTCTGCCTCGGTAAGCTTCTTTCCGTCCTCATAGCTGCGCTGTGTGTGCGGCTCATCGTCCGGGAACGCATTCCGGTGGATGGCATCAACAACGTCAAACAGACGCTCGTTGGATGTGTCCACACCCATCCTGCCTTCAAGTGCTGTCCTGACCATCCTACCTGCTGCCTCCTGACTGATGCCGTACTGCTCAGCAAGATCTGATATAGCGTTGAGGCGAGCCTCCTCGGTTGTGCCGTTCCACATATTCACGGCATCGTTCAGGGCGAACTGCTTCTCATGCGCTTCTCGCCACTCCTCGGCCTCGGAGAAGGTGTTGAACTTGATGTCCTGCATGCAGTTGCCGTCCTTGTCACGCGTCTTTATGAGTACGGTGCCGTCGGCATTGTGGATGATGTCTGCTCCTGTCTCCAGAGGTGTGTGAGCCTCATCGGGAACAAGACCGCCAAACAGCCTGTTCGTTTTCACCTTCAGCGTGTAAGGAATGTCCTTGTTCTGCATGAAGGCATTGTAGTTCTCCGCTAGCTCCTGACGCAAACGCTCCCCTTCTTCGGTTAGTTGCTTCTTGCCGTTTACATCGTGGACGGTGCGCTCAGGACTCATACGGCTCAGGGCATCGAGCAGGCTAGCACCTTCCATCGTGTTCCTGATGTAGTCCTCTTCCTCCTTGGTGAACTTGATGCCTGAGTACTGACGCTTGTTGCTTTCGATGGGACGGAAGATCTCGTTCAGTCCTCGCTTCAATCCGCCCGGACTAGACACCTTCATCACACCTAGCTTCAACATTGCCTCACCGCTTCCCTCAAATGGGTTCTCAAAGGCATCCTCGCCATGCACCATCTTCGACAGCTCCTCAGTGGTGTACATTGTTTCTCCTTCTGCAAGGTACGTACCCACCTTGGCACCTAACTTCTTGATGCCGCTCAGTGGTTGCGTTAATGCCTGGCCGGAACCACCAACGGCACCAAATGCACCACCAACAGCAGCACCTTCCAACGCTGACGTGGCAATCCTTCCTGGGTCAAATTCCTCGTCCTTGATCTGACGTGCAGCCTCTGACGTGGCATCATAGCCTGCCATAGTGATGGCACTGCTGACAACGTGCTGCATGATGTAGTCCTTCATGCGCTTGCCTACGCTGTTCTCAAGGGCGGAGCCAACCATACTGCGAGCTGCTGCCTCAGAGTATCCCTTGGCAACGATCTTCTGTATCTGACGCTCCACAAGTTTCTTTGCAGCCTCACCACCGATCTTGCCGTAGAAGCCAAAGAATGGGGCATCAGCAGCAAAGGACACACCTACCTGCGTGAGCTTTGCACCAAGTCCGGGTTTGTAGTTAGGGTTATCACCTTCCTCGGTCATGGCTTCCGCCTGAGTCCTATAGGCGCGCTGTCCTTTTGTGGATGTGGCTGCGGACATCAGCATACCACCGATGGAGTTTGTCACTCCACGAAGGATGTAGTCCGTAGCATTTTTAGGCATGTACTTCTCCAACTCACGCTGCGAGAAAGTGTTGTACAGGCTTTGTTCGAGAGATGGGCGGAGTACTTTTTCGGCATACTCTTCAGCCGTCATACCTGCTGCATTTGCACGCTCTTGGATCTCCTGTTGCATCTCTTCTGAGTCAAAAGATGCTGCAAGACGATCCTGCAGGTCGGCTATCATCTTGTCTGGATCTAGATACTTGTTGGCGCGCTTCAGATTGGCGATCTCACTTCCCATGCCATGGGTGATGCCACTCGACCGCTCCATTTCGTTGTACCAGTCTTCCTCTGCCTTGCTGATGACATCGTCCACCTGTGGGGCAACCCACTTCTGGCTCATCTCATCGACTCCTGTCTGCAGTTCGTCCTCCCATTGTCCTTCCGTCTTTGTCAGGTAGGTGTCGACTCCTGCATTTCCGGTCTGCACAATGGGTTTGTTCCTACGCTCCTCAAGCTGCCGTTTCTCCTCGCGAAGCTTCTGCACTCCCTTAGCTGCAAAGCTGTTGTTGCGTTCGATCTCGTCTCGCTCTGCTGCCGTCAGATCTTGTCTGAAAGGTGCATTGCCGCTGAGGCCGCCACGTCTAGTCGGTGCGCTCTGCTGCCAAGCAGGCTTCGTCTGCTGCGGTTTCTGTGCAGTCTGGGTATTGCCTACAGGTTGATGACTAGCTGCATAGTTCTTGTACTCCCTTTCGCTGACAGGAACTTTCTTGCCACCTATTGCTAGTTGGTATTTGGAAGGAGAGATCTTACTCTCGAATTCGTCACGGCTACCGAGGTCGTATCCTGCTTTGCTTACATTGGTGTAGAAACTTTCACGGTCAGCAGAGTTGTTCATCCTGCTGTCAAACTCGTCATAACTTCCGATGTCGTAACCTGCGTTGTTCAGCGCGGTGTGCAACTGCTTTCTATGTTCGTTTGGCATTGTTTCTTCTTTAGTAGTTTATTTTCTTTTTCGCTGGCTTTCCCCCACGGACGGTAGTTGTCCTTGTCTTCTTTCCGCTAACAGGATCTTTCTCTTCTACGACCGTGGTAGTTTTCTCTTGAACTGGTCTCTGAGGGGCAAAGCCACCTGTTGCTGCTTTGACGTTTGCTAAACGTGCATTGGCCTCCATGAGTGAGATTCTTCCTGCTGCAAGTTCACGTTGGATTTCCAAAGCTGCTTCTTTTTGTTCGATAGTCGCATTCTTGTACCACGCATTGGTAGATGCATTGAATTCTGCCACTGCTGCTCTTCTTGTATTAGCCTCAGCATCCGACATCAACTTCTCGTTGCGTGTGTTGTAGTATTCTTTCTGAAGCTGATAGGTTCGCTCGTTTTGGCGGTTGGCATCGTCCAACTGAGCTGCCCTAAGCATAGCATTGTAGTATTGCTGCTTGTTCCTCTCGCGTTCCGCCTTGAGTTCATCCCAACGCTGCTTGCTCACGGCTGAAAGGGCATTCCTATGGTCGATGCCTGTAGGGGCACCTGCCATAGCTGTGCCAAGGTTTGCAACGGCATTGAGTGTATCACCAAGCATAGCGATGTTTTTTCTTGCCCTCATACGTTTGTTCTCAGCATCGATCTGCTGCTGTGTCTGCTGAGGCATCAGCCTGTTCACCATATCCGTATAGTTGGTAACAGGAGTACTCACCTCCGGCTGCTGAACAACTGGCTGAGCAACAGGTTTCATCTGCGTTGCTGCATCGTTCTCTACAGGCTTGAAGCACAACTTATTCTTTACATTATCTACGACTCCCATAGCTCTATGCTTTAATTCCGGCTGCTTCCTTCAAATGCTTTCCCAAATACTCATTCATGTATTTCTCCGTAGCTGCCTCACTTTCGGTGGCACCGAGGTTTGTAGGATACGAACTTGCTCCCAGGTTATACTTGCTGCCTGCTGAAGCCACTTCGCCAGCATCGTTGCCTGCTATCTGCTGAGCAACACCGCCTATCTCCTTATAAGTGTTGGCAATGTTCTGGGCAGATTGCTCGTTGTAGCCCATTTCCTTATTCTGGAGATCTGTTTTCGCACGATGGTATTCCTCATCAATTTTGTCTACACGCGCATCGTTCATGGCTGCCACCTTACCTACTGCATCTGCCATACCTTGTGCGTTTGCCTCCTGAGCAGCAGCTACATTGGCATCAGCATTGCCCATGATGGCACCGCGACCCTTTGCAGCAGCAAGGCGGTTGACGGCTTCCATGGCATTCTTATTCAGCATATACCTTGCAGACGCTCTCATTGTCGGGTCTGCATACCTGTTATTCGTGTACCAGGCATCCCATTCTTTCTTAGCCTTATCCATTAGCTCTTGGTTCTTCCTTCGTTCTTTGGCTGCTTTGATGCCTCCAATAAGGCTTGATCCCACTTGCACTGCGGCTCCTAATATTGCTCCAATCATATTGTTAAATATTTAAAGTTTCTCCGCAAAAGTAATGCATTATCTTTGCACTCGACTATTTAATATTTAACTATGCCAAGACCAAAGGGATCACCGAAATATGGTGGAAGAAAAAAGGGAACACCGAATAAGCGTCCGTCACAACTGAGGGCACTCATTCAGGACTTCTGCGAAGATCACTTCACAGACTATGTGGAGGCGATGGAGGCTCTGAAGAACCTCAAGCCGGATGTCTTTGCAAGGGAGTTCGGCAATGCCTTGCGATTCTGCACACCGATGCTTCAGGCCATCGATGCAAAGGTAGAGGGCACGATCTCCGAGGAACAGAAGACTCTGGAGCAGAAACTCCTCGAACTCTCAGAGTCAATCGAAACTACATGAAACCATTAGTAGTTTGGCACAAAAAAGGGGGTAACCATCAGTTACTCCCTGTCTTTTTCACTTTCGCAAAGTCCTGAGCAGCTAGTATCGCTCGCTCTTTATTGTCCAACTTCAGGTACTTCCTCAGCATCTGCTCACTGCTGTGCCCGGTTATCGCCATAATGCTAGAAAGTGGGATGCCGTTCTTATACGCATTGGTGGCAAAGCTACGTCTGGCGGTGTGCGTCTTTATGCATTCATAGAACTTCTTTCCGCTTGGCACCTGCATCAGTCCGTGATACTCGCTTACTCCTGCGTCCTCCGTCCATCCGAGCAGGTGGCCGACCACCTTAATCCTGTCATTAAGGTGCTGATCAAATATCTCAGGAAGGCGGCCTCCATACTTCTTCAGGATGGCGCGCACCCGATCATCTACCGGGATGTAGATCCACTTGCGTGTCTTCTCCTGCTGCAGGTACAGGTATTCATTGCCGTCACGTAGCGTCTTGTACATCTCCTCGCTGATGCGTTTGTAGTCGCTGACGCGCTGTCCGGTCAGGCACCCGACTATGAAGATGTCCTTTGCCTCCTCGAGGTTCCTCCTTGCCTTTCCCTGGGTTGTCTGCTGCTTCAGCTCCTCTCTGTCCTCCTCAGGTGCTGCCTCTATCAACCTCTTCACCTCTTCCCGGTCGGTTGGCGAGAACTGATACAGCTGCTCTATGCGTTCCTCAGTCAGGTAGACGTTGTCCACATCGACATGATCGGATGCAAAGCGTGCCGACTCAAAGTCCGTGGTCTTCGTCAGCTTCAGTTCCTTGGCTGCGCGTAGCCAGATCTTCAGGTTCTTCACATGCCTGCCGATGGTGTTAGGCGAGTATCCCTTCTTCAGGAAGAACTTCTTCAGATCATCGTAAAAGTCCAGGGTCATGTCTTCCCAATCTAGCCTGGTCTTTTTCTTTCTCTCATACGCTTCGAGTTGCGCCAGCGTTCCTTTGTAGTTCTTGATAGTGCTTGCTGACACCATCCGTGAGCTGCGTTGCTTCAGCCGATCACCGCTCTCGCATTCACTGATGAACTGCCTGATAAATTCCATGAGCGACACGTTCAGATCTTCTCCTGCCGACTTTGCAACCTTTGGCACGTCATAGATCACCGAGCGCACATACTTCTTAATGTCCTGAATGGTCAGATCATCTTGCGTCAGCAGGGCATCCGTTCCGCATTTTATCTCCCATAACTTTTGTGCTAGTTGGTCGCGAAAGATCACCGAGCCTCCGCTCTTTTGTGCCTTCTCCGCTTCCCTCATGGTCGCGTCCAGTTGTCCCCATTCCGTCTGGGTTAATACTACGTCCAGAGGAATAGCGTTGTTCACCACTCCTCTCTTGAACACGCGAAGACCTACATAATATTTGTCATCGTTGTTCCTACACCGTGCGATTATTTTTGCCATTGCTCAAGTTTTTTAAGAGGAGCAAGGTCTTGCAGTGCTGGGTCAATGATGTCTACGGTCATGCCAAGTGCTTCGGCTATTGACTGTACAACCTCCAACGTAACTGCATACCTCCCTGACTCGATGCGTCCAACGTGCGTACGCTGCAATCCGGATCTCTCTGCCAACTGCTCCTGAGTCATACCAGAGAGTTTGCGGAGGGACGCAATACGCATCCCTATCCGCTCTCTAACTTCTTGTCTTGATTCTTCTTTCATAGTTCCTTATTCGTATGATTCTAAATACATGTAGTTTTCCTCTCCGTTCTTATTATGTTGTCGGCAAATTAGCCTGGCGCGGAATTTAGTTGGAACAGACTGGACAAAGACACCATCACCGGTGCTTATGTCGTAGATGTTATAAACCTTCTTCATATCATTCCTTCTTTTGAAACAAGTTTTCCTTTAACGTATGTGTGCAAGATCTGTCCGACCTTGTCTCCAACCATAGGCCAACCTCTATCATCAAAGTCAACCTCTACAAGCTCTTCCCAAACCTCTATCTTATCGTACTTATCCTTATACGTCCTAACGGTAGCCAACACCTCCTTCTTAGTCTTGCAAGTGTCAAGTTCGTCAAGCGTCCACAGGCCTTGCTTGGGATCGCCCTCTACATTGCACCCGTCCACCAAGTAATACTTTTTCAGGTACGGCCAACTACTATGGTTGCCGTTGCGGTGCAATGTGTACCCGTCTATATCCTTTATTGCCATAGTCTTTACCTCCTTAGAACATTGGTTCGTCAAATGTCACCTTGTAGTCTACCTTACCGTCCTTGTAGTATTCGTAGTAGATCGGGGCATAAGTTGTGAACTCGGTTTCGGTGTAGCAAACAATCTTCACCATAGCCAAACCTTCGTCAAGTCCTTTGTGCCAAAACTCCTTGTTTGGCTGTCTTTCCACAAACTTGTGGCTAGAGTGCGGAACATTGATTTCTCCAATGTGCTTTGAGATCTCCTTTGCCATCCGCTTGAACTCATAATAGTTGGAGCACCAAGAGATAAAGTCAACGGTTTCGTAGTCATCCTCCACGCTTCCTTGAACGTGTTGCATTAATGCAATCTCATAATTTCTTTTCATTGTTTTATTGCCGCTGTTACGGGTTGCCGCCCCTGTTTTAAAGTGTTATTAAATAATGTTTGCGTTGCAAAGATACAAAATTGTTTTGAATTGTGCATTTTTTTACAATTATTTTCATTTATTCCTAAACATTTATACTTCCTTAACAGTTTTCAATCTGGTTGTGATCATATCTACCACGTTATGTTGTTTTGTTTTTGGGGTAGCGCAGAGGTAGCGCAATTATTTTATCTTGTTTTATCTTATTTAACTATAACGTCTTTTGCCAAATCCCTTACACCGCCCTTTTTATCGGCATTCCCGAGGATTTCCTTATGTAAAATGAGCCATCATTAGATATCAGTACAGAGGTTCGCTACGCACCTCAGATGAATCTTCGGGAAGCCTTTATTTACAAGGGTTTCCCGATTTTTATTTTATATGTTTTCCTCCAGAGGTAGCGCAAAGGTAGCGCACTAGGCTGTCAATCTTCCTCAAAGCATACGCTGTGATATCCAAAATAGCAAACGGAAGAAGGAGGACTCCCGACATTACCCATCCTAATATAGGAAATGCTACCAACCCAACCAACACTAAGACTAGACTAATCTCCATATCACCATGGGCAGATACATAGACAGCAAATGCGGCTATGCATATTGCTACACATATTATATAATATAGCAGTTCGTGTCCTCTTAGAAACCTGTACCACGAACTGGTGATATAGTTTATGGCATCTGCAATTATCCTCATTACTCTGCCCTTATTAAACCTCGCACGATAGCGACTCCGTTGATCTCCGATACCGGGAGATCGAAGGGTTCGTACTTCTCATTCTCTGAGCACAAACGCACGCAGCCCTCTTCGTTTGACTTTTGGATTCGCTTCAGGAGCGCGCCTTGTATTGTGTCAACAACATAGGCTTTGCCCCATTGGAACCACATACGTGACATCTGGACACGCTGACAAGCCACGATGTCGTTCGGGTAGTACGTCGGCATCATGCTGTCACCCTGCACCCGGATGAGGAAGTCTGCCCCATGGAATGCAGGGACGATATAACGATCGCATTCGTAGTCCATGATCGTTGTGTCAGATCCGCCCAACACACCTGCCATCGCATCAAGCGTGATCAGCGGCAACCCTTCCTGCCTGTCCTGTTCCTGAACATCAATGTTGTACATACTGCCCTCGCCACTCTGCAACCATCTTTCGTTGATGTTCGGGAAAGCGTCGAGTATACTCCGCATCTTGTCAACCGTTGGGCTTTTTCTCAATGCCTTAATGTAGCCATTTGAAAGACCGCACAACCTCTCAAACTCTCTTACACTAATTCCCTCTTTGGC
>Ga0310786_10011557_pt1 | contig 11004 bp, 8 predicted proteins | sample AusTroGonzalo_MG_FD_203881 | JGI IMG/M metagenome (GOLD analysis project Ga0310786, IMG submission 203881) | Bovine rumen microbial communities from tropical cattle in Woodstock, Queensland, Australia - Gonzalo_03 (v2) (version 2) | ecosystem: Host-associated > Mammals > Digestive system >...
AATGCATTCGCCTCACTCAAATCGACCATCCTGACAAATTGTTCAAGGACTTCATCCGAAGCCGTGTTCATGGCTATGGCATCACACATTTTTTCGCATGACAACTTCTCTATCAATCCTCCTACAAAATATTCAACCATTGACATGCCATTAGTCGAAATCAGCTGCCCTAATGTATGTATGTCGTTGATATCTGAGACGGCGGAATCCATGTCGTCATTTTCAAGTGAGACTTGTGCCTTAAGTGCGGCAAGCTGCGCAAAACGAACAAAACATTGGAATCTCTGCAAACATGAATTTGTCGGGAATTCAACTGCGTCGTTGCCGTCTCTCTTTTTGTCCCACGCCGCTTTCTCCTTGTCAAAGAATCCTTTGCGCGACAACGCTGCATGGAAATTCTCGAAGAACTTCGCGTTGTCGGCAAGTATCTTCGCCGCCCGTTTGGGCGAAGCCGGATCGCCTCGCACCGCTTGCACCTCGCTGTCGTTGCCAGCGAAAGCGATGCTGTAATTGCGGACGAAGCTCGTGTCATCTTGTGAATGGCCACACACCACGGTGCAAATGTTCGTCAACGCAAGGAGTGCCAACCTGGCGTTGTCCCCATCCGGCACTTCGTTCGCCACAAGCCGCAGCTCATCCTCGTTGGGAATCGTCCAGTCGCCACACTCCCTTCCGCCGATATATACGTAAGTCATGAGCGCAACAACAACAAAGCCATTGAACAGAAGGCCATTCAGGCCATATGGCACAACCTTCTTCAATCCAGCCTTCTTCAACGCGGCGACGAGTTCCTTTTTCTCGACTCCGTGCCCTCGCCAGTCGGGAATGCATTTCGCCTCAAACGGCAGATTTTTGCCATACAGGTAAAGGGCTTTTTTATCAATCCTGAATTTCTTCGCCACCTTGTTCCATGGCGAAGAGAATTGCGTCTCCCCGACCGTGAAGGCAAGCGCGTCATCCGTGAGCCGGTATTCGATCTTGTGCGATACACGTTGGCGGTAGGCGCGTCGCGGGGCCTGGACAAGAAACCTGTCTACGAGAAAGAAGCAGAGCAGAAAGACAGCAGTTCCAAGAAGTGCGTACACCACACCCTGGCAAAGACCGCATGAAGAACCAGCCGAGCCAAACCAGTAGAAAATAGATACCGCCAGACACAGCACCGACATGATTGCGACACACTGGCGCAAGTCCCTCAGAAACCCGCGCCGGCGCAGGAATAGCCGGATCGTTTCCGTCTCGCTCTTCTCGGCTGTGCAGTTTAGTTCCATTGCTTGATCCTTTCCTACTTCTTTTTATCCTCAGGAACACGCTTGACACGGCAGGAGCACATGGGGTATTCTTCGTTACGATGTCCTTGAAAGAGTTCCATCCATATTCTCGTTGTATGTTCTGGAACCGCCGACCTCTCTCCAGCCAATCCCCTCTTCAACGACCCTGGTTCCGTCATCCAAAGTGGCTTCGCGCCGCGACGCCGTTCTACCGCCACCGCCGCCAGAGGATTGCGGGAACATCGACTTCATCCCCCCTGCAGCAACCCCTAGCCCTACGACGACTATGGCAACGACGGCAATCGCTGCATAGACAATCAAGATCGAAAACATCCCGATGACCAGCATCTCCGCACAATACGCCAAGCCAATGACAAGGTAAAATAACTTTGAGTGCGGCGGGTTTTCAAGAGTGAAAATTCTCCGCACCATCAGCAGCAGCGCAATAGCAGTCCAGCCGGCAAACGCGACATAGAGAATCGTCCTCCACTCGTCGTCGACAGGATTGACAAGACCCGCGATTCCAAGCGCCGCACCCAATACGACATAGTTGATTGTATATGGCCATGTGACCTGCCGCATATAGTCGCCGGAATGCAACTTGCGAAGGATCAGCACAAGCAGGTACAACGCCGCCGCCATCGCCACGACAAACGCGACCAGCCCGAGGAGATTCCACAGCACGCCATGCGGGAACATCCGCACAAACATGTTAAGAACCTGCTGGCAGAACGCCTTGAGCGGCGTGAACAGCGAATTGATCAATGAAAACATGACTAACCCTCCCTTGGTCTTTATTGTCTACTTCCGTATCCGCAGAAACGCACTTGTCGCCGTTCCGTCGCCGGGCGTCACCCGGAAGCGCATCGTGACGCCATCCGGCTCCAACACCTCGACCATCGGCGTCAGCTTCGCCGCGCCGTCCCAGTCGCCGAGGTCGCTCGTCGCTTCGAACATCTCTGCGACTCTCCCAGCATCCCCTTGGACCGACTGATCGCCGTCCTTCGCGATCACACCGACGATCATACGGCTCACGACAACGTTCCCTCGTACCTCCGTCTCTACTGCAAAATCAACAATCTCAAAGACCAATCCGTCATCGGCCCCGTCGGAATACACGATTGTCAGGCCATGCCACTGCGCCCCCTCTTCTACGCCCCAGCCAGTCGACGACCGCAAAACCGTGGCGATGCAATCCTGTCCAACGAATCCAAAGGCCGAATCCTCGGCGGACGGTGCATTCCCTGCGAAAACGACGTTCGTCAATCCACTGCAATCGGAAAATGCTCCATCCCCAATGTTCGCCACCCCTGCAGGAATCGTCACCTCGCGGAGACCTGCACAACCATAGAACACGAACGCTCCGATGCATGTCACACCCGAGCCGATTGTCACATTCGTCAATCCCTCGCAGAAGCAAAAGGCCCCCTCGCCGATGCCCGGCAAACCGACGGGGATTGCAACGCTCGTTAGATAATACGATTCTTCAAACGCATAATCCACAATGCCGCGAACATCGACCAGGTTCAAGTCGCCGGCAAGGTCATCAGTGCCACCGACCGCCCAGCCATCCACCAGTCGAACGCCAGGGATCGTCGTCGTGTCGTAGAGTGCTTCATTACAGCCACTGAATGCTCCCTCCCCGATACTCGTCACGCCATCAGGTATCAACATGCCCACAAGTGCTCTACACCCAGAAAACGCATTGTCTCCAATGCTCGTAACACCGTCGGAGACGACGACGTTGGTTATCGCCTGATACGAGGAAGGGAACACAGTCGCCAGTTGCCCGGAGCAGACGCTCTGAGGCACCGTTACGCTCTTGATGCCGCCGCAAGCGGCAAACGCATATCTACCTATGCTAGTCACGCTGTCGGGTATAGTCACGCTTGCAAGCCCGCTGCAAGCAACAAACGCACTATCGCCAATGCGCGTCACGGAGTTAGGTATCATCACGCTCGTCAAACCGCTGCAAGCGGCAAACGCAAGGTCTCCGATGGCCGTCACGGGACATCCTCCCAGCGTTGACGGGACGACGATTGCGCCCGACGTATCAGCGGGTATGGCGGAGCTGTAGGAAAAATTGAAAATGGACGACTCCCCGGCACTGCGCACAAAGGTCCACTCGATGCCGTCGACAATTTCCGTGTCGGCGCTGGCTGCAAACACCACCATCGTTGCAGCAACAAGCGTAATCAATGGCTTTTGCATTTATCGCTCCTTTGCTTGCCCCAAGACTACTGTGGATGGGTCGTGCCGTCGTCGGCGGCAACAGAAAAATCAATGGGTCTACCATCAAGGCGGAAGGCGTATTTTTGCATGTCGCCGCAGATGGATGCCCTGTTTCCTTCAGCAGCAAGGCCTTTCGCGATTTCTCGGTAGTCGTACTTGCCATCTTTGCCTACACTCCAGACTACGCCCAACGTAGCATCGTACTTGATAGGCTCGCCTGACTTGCTCCACGGGTCTCTTGGAACCGCTGCGAGATAGTCTGGCACAAGGGCCTCAAGCGTCTGCGGATTCTCCCCGCCATGCGCCCTGCGCCATTTCTCCGAGGCGAGGATGATGCGGGCTCGTGTGCGGTTTAAACACGGCACTACAAAGTAAGACGTGAGATCGGGAATCATATTATCTGCCCAAATCCGCCCCGCCCCTCCTGGGACAAACGACCGCCACCACTCGGGCCTCGCGATTTGCGGCCCTAAATGCGCCATCATCAAACGGTAACCCTCCGTCTGTTGATAGATCATTTCACGAGGATGATAGCAGAACTTGAAAAAGCCAGGCCACTGCCACAAAATGCGTTTGCCCCATCCCATGCGTTGCTTTTTGCCAGCATCAATCAAGCGCTGCTCGCCTTCCCAATAGCTTATATACGAGTCAGCACCCCTGTTGAAAATGAATTCAATCGCCTTGACATGATTGGCAAGCTCAGCCTTTACCGCCTGTTCCCAGCACATTTGGGCATTTGCCTCGTCGGCATCGATCATCTTGACAAACCGTCCAATGGCTTCGTCCGGAGCCTTTCTCTCTGTGACAGCTGAACACATCTTCCGATAAGCCATCTCCTCAATCAAGTCGCCGACAAGATATGCAATAAACGTGTCTGCGTTTGTCGAAACCATCTGGCCCAACGCATGTGTCTCGCATATTCCAGTCAACGCGTCCGCCATGTCGCCCTGCTCAAAGGAAATCTGCGTGCGAAATTCAACAAGCATTGCACAACGGGCAATTGCCTTGTACACAAGGAAATCGTAGCTTACGAACGGCCAATATTCACCTGCATATTCTTTCGTGTCCCAAAACCCTTTACGCTGCAACGCCTTATGGAATGCGTCGAAAAACGCTGCGTTGTCGGCAAGGATTCTTCGCGCCTTCTCCGAATCGCTCCGGACAGCCTGCACAATTTGCATTTCCTCGTCGTCATAATCGCCATCGCGGCGATTGCCATAATAGCGGACGAATCGAATGTCAGGCAGCGGATCTGGATATTCGGTCCTTCCGTCCACATACACAGAGGAACCCTCTTCCGTCAAGAGGTGGCAGACGTTTGTCAAAGCCAGCAGTGCCAGATATGCATTCTCCTCGTCTGGCACCTCTCGCACTTCAAGCCGCAGATCCGCCTCGTCAGGGATCGTCCAGTCGCCCCACTCGATTCCACCAATGTAGAAATAGATCGTAAGCAGCGCCGCCAGCGCAATTGGGACGCCAACAAGCCATAGGATGATCTTAAGCGCACGCCTACGCCAAGATGGCTTAACCGTTTCCTTCTCGCTCTTCTCGGTTGTGCAGTTTAGTTCCATTGCTTGATCCTTTCCTATTTCACTTTTCCATCTCGATGCGGCAGAAGCTAAATGCGTCGCAGAGTTGTCAGGAAGCACCATGTATAAGCGCCTTGAAAATTCTTCCGGCAATCATCAAGGCAACAAATAAACCGGCAATTGACATAAGGAATATCCAAAAGCGCCTTTTGCTCGACTTGTCGACATTTGCCTTAAGCCATTCATCTTCTATCCTGGCGCCACCTTGCAATACCTCTGCAATGGCTGGAATGGCCTTTATCTGAGCCGCCGAGATGTCCTTGGCTTTAAACTTGCCCCTACATTCCGGACAACAATGAGGTTTTACCGTGCATTCTCCGCGAATTGGCACACCTATGATTTGAGTCAAATCGACGTTTTCAAGAGGTATCTCGACAATGTCTTCATCCGAGACGATCTTTCCGCAGAGCTGGCATCTGGCAGCATCATACGCCCTGAAATTCCCAAGAACAATTCCCGCTCTTATTTGTTCGGGCTGCGACGGCTGGTCGCCTATTCCGTATTCTATATCGCTTTTAACAGCCTCCTTGCCATTCCAATTAATCTGTGTCACAGAGTACTCTTTGACGGGGAACACATACTCTACCCTCCAAACTTCACGCCCCCTCTGAAGGCAAAGTATGTAAAGGCGACATTTCACACCGTCCCTGAGAAAGGTGCCAATCCAAGTTGCCATCCTGTCCGCGCAATGTCGCTTAAGAAATGCAGAACTTGTAACAGGCACGCAACCAAACGAGGCCATGTCTTTTATGGTTAGGCGCTCCGTCCCTTTAGGTGGATGGATGGACACCAAGCCGAAAAGTCGCAACTCTATATTGATTGCATCTTTTATGTCGTCATTGACATGTTCAGGCGACAAAACCAGGTGCTGCACGTATGCCCATTCCTGATCTATCGGACCAGCAAAAAAGAACCCCTGCTCCCATCGACTTGCCACCTCGACATTTACTGGATCTGCTTTCCATCCTTTAGGTAATTTCAAGCAGAAGTTACCTTCTTTCACCGAGACTGATCTCAGTTCTTTTCCCCACATTCCAAGGTACACAAGCTCTTGATCGTCGCTGGACTTAATATCTCCACTTTCAGCGTTAATCGTAGCATGATCTTCCCCATGCTCAGCAACGATCCATTCGGTCTTCTTGTGAGACTTCTCTTCTTCTTGCTCCATACGTTTCCTCCGCCTAAATGTTAAACCTACTTCTTTATCCGCAGGAACGCGCTCGAGGCCGTGCCGTCGCCGGGCGTCACCCTGAAGCGCATCGTGGCGCCGTCGCCTTCCAACACCTCGACCATCGGCGTCAGCTTCGCCGCGCCGTCCCAGTCGCCGAGATCGCTCGTCGCTTCGAACATCTCTGCAACCTTCGCCGCATCGACAGCGACAGGCACATCGCCATTCTTTGGTGCAACTGTAACAATCATTATGATTCCGGTCGACCCATCGTCGGGGGACGTTACCGTCAGCCCAACTATTTCCCAGTCCGGCACAACGTTGCCATCATCGTCGATAGTCACCACTTTAACGTTCCTGCCTGCCGCCGATAACGCAGCCATAACTTTGTCTTTAGTAGATTGCTTGACACGAACTTCCTTCAAATCAGGAAGCGTTCCGGAAAAGGTGTTTGCCGCGACACTGTCAAAATCCCCGAGCAAAGTCAGACACTCAACCTTCTGGCAGTTCCAAGAATAAATGCTGTCAGTGCATTTTGCAAACAGGTCGGACGTGATGTTTCGCTGCCCCTTGTCGGTAAAGGTAAGGTTGGTGACGTTGTTCGCATAGAAATAATCGGACACCTTCATTACAGGTATCACGAGGTCCCGCAAATTCATCGCCCCCCCAATGTGAGAATACCGCACCTTTGTATCCCCCTTCAGAACAATCGACGTAAGATTGGTACAGTAGTCAAACGCCGTCGACGATATGTTCGTAACGGATGCAGCGCATATAAATGTCCTCATCGAGGTGTTCGTCGCGAAAGCCTTGTCTTCAATGTCAACAACGCCCTCCGGCACTTCAACCGAAGTTATTCCGCTGCACCCCTGAAACGCCTTGTGTCCGATCTTCGTGACCGGGAGACCGTCCAACTCCGAGGGAATAACAACGTCGCCCTTCACGTAGAACGGATAATAGTTTCCATTTTCCTTTATCTGCGCGGATACTGCGTTGCAAGGGAAGGCGCGACCCATATAGCTGTTGTATTCCCAGCAGAATATCATCGCTCTGCCGCTATCTACAATATAGCCATACCTTACGCCATCCACCGTCGCGTAATTCCTGTCAGGAATCGGGAAATACGGATTGCCACCATCCATGGCGGTGAATGTTTCGGCACATGTAACTGTCCAAGCAAGACAAGCCACACACAGCCAAAGATATCTTTTAAACGAAGATTTCATGTGCTTCTATAAAGCCCATCACGATGTCCTTGAAAGAGTTCCATCCATATTCTCGTTGTATGTTCTGGAACCGCCGACCTCTCTCCAGCCAATCCCCTCTTCAACGACCCTGGTTCCGTCATCCAAAGTGGCTTCGCGCCGCGACGCCGTTCTACCGCCACCGCCGCCAGAGGATTGCGGGAACATCGACCTCAGCCCTCCCAACACAACCGCAAGAGCCACTAAGACCACTATGACGACCACGAAGGCGGCATATACGATCAAAATCGAGAACATGCCGACAGCCAGCAACTCAACTCCATACGCAAGCCCAACCACAAGGTATAAAAGCCGCACAAGGATAGATTTCTCAAAGGTGAATGCACGCCGCATCATCAGCAACAGCGCAATAGCAGCCCAGCCGGCAAACACAGCATATAGAATCGTCCTCCACTCCTCATCCGCTGGATTAACAAGGCCCGCAATTCCAAGCGCAGCGCCCAGCAAGATATGGTTGACCGTATATGGCCATGTAACTTGCTGCACATACATTCCAGAATGCAACTTGCGAAGGATCAGCACAAGCAGGTACAACGCGGCCGCCATCGCCACGACAAACGCGACCAGCCCGAGGAGGTTCCACAGCACGCCATGCGGGAACATCCGCACAAACATGTTAAGAACCTGCTGGCAGAACTCCTTAAACGGACCAAAGAGCGAATTGATCATTGAAAACATGACAACACTCCTTGTTTGACTCATGCTTTGCCATCTTCGTCGTCGGCGATGGTGGTCAGGGAGATGGTCTCGAGTTCGGCGATAGACGTGAGGCCGGCCCGAATCATCTCTACGCCATTCTGGAGCATTGGCTTGTAGCCATTCGCCATCGCGACGTCGATAAGCTGGCGCGAACTCAAGTCCTTCTCGATGGACTTGACAAGCGCAGGGCTCGACGGCACCATCTCCATGACTGCAACTCGGCCGTCAAACCCAGACCAATTGCAGTATGCGCACTTGGACGGCTCATAGACCGTGGCCTCGGCGTCAAGCATCCTGTCGCCGTAGCATGCAAGACGGCTCGCCGATATCTTCCGCTCAAGATCCTCCCCCAGAAGCCGGTGGTCCTTTCCGCAATGACTGCACAGTTTCCGCACAAGGCGCTGGGCCTGGGTCATGCGAAGCGTGGAGCCGATGAGGAACGGCGAGATGCCGAGGTCCTTCAGTCGGTCGATGGCGCCCAGCGCGTCGTTTGTATGGAGCGTCGCAAGGATCAAGTGTCCCGTGAGCGCCGCCTGAACCGCAATCTGCGCCGTCTCGGGGTCGCGAATTTCGCCAACGAGAATAATGTCTGGGTCCTGACGCAGGAGCGCACGAAGCATCTTGGCGAACGTTACGCCCGCCGCCTCGTTGATCTGCGTCTGGTTGGCGCCGGGGATAGAGTATTCAATCGGGTCTTCAATCGTAGCAATGTTCTTCGTGTCGCCGAACACATTGTCCGAAAGAAGGTGCATCAACGCGACGTTGAGCGTCGAGGTCTTGCCGGATCCAGTAGGCCCTGTAACAAGCACGATGCCGTCGCGCATACCGAGCGCCGTCTCGAACTGGCGTCTGAGGGAGTCATCCCAGATGGTGCCGGCAAGGCCGGCCCTGGCCAGTCTCTTCAGTCTCCCCGGGTCGAGAAGTCGCATAACCATCTTCTGCCCGAAGGCGGTTGGTATAGTCGAGATACGAACGTCCACGAGGCGCTCAATGCCGCTATCCTTGTAGGAGATTCGCACGCTTCCGTCCAGCGGCTTGCGCTTCTCCGAGATGTCCATGCGGCTTTGCGCCTTCACCCAGGTGACGATCTGGACGAGATCGCCCACTGGTATCCGGCGCTGGAGAATCTCGAGGATTCCGTTCACCCTGAGGCGGATCCGCCCCGCGCCGTTGTCCATTGGCTCGATGTGGATATCGGAGGCTCCGCGGTTCAGCGCCTCTCGGAACCAGGCCCTCGCCTGCATGATGACGCCTGTCTCTCCCGGCTGGACGTCCACCGAAAGCGGAGTTGCCACATCCGCCTCTTCGATCGTGCCGTCGTGAATCTCGATGCGGTAGTAGATGAAGTCGATGACCCGGTTGACGACAGAAGACTCGACCCTGACGAGCCGGACGGAAATCGCGCGAGAGAGCTTCTCCGCAAGGACGGCGGTCATGTTCCGATATGTGTCGGTAGCCATGAAAGGCGTCCCGGGCAACGCCGCGTTCTGCTCGTTGATGAGCACGTACAGGGTGTCGCTGTTCCCGTCCGCGCCGTCCGCGGCAATCCCCATCGGGATGAATCCGCAGCGCGTCATGACCGAGACGGCCTCGCTTCCGTCCTGGCTGAAGCCCATGATGAATCCGTAGTCGACGACGGCTTTCAAAAGCTCGTCGCCGTTCGCGCCGGCGGACACGACTGGACGGGACGGACGCTCCTTGCTAAAGTCGACATGGCTGAACATCTCGGCGTTGATCGCGCCGTCCATGACCTTGACCTTAGTGATCCTGAACGACTCCGCCTCGCCGGACGAAGACCCTCGCGCCCCAAGCTGCCCCCAGCTGTTCCACGATCCCATCAACCGCCTCCCTTCTCTCCGATCACGATGCAGAGGATTGTAGCGACGACGCTTCGTCCCTCGTCGAGTATCTTGAACACGACACCGTCCGGCGGCATGAACGAATCGACCAAGAGCCATCCACCGGACGACAGCGGGAATGCGTCTCTTGCGACGTACTTGCGGTTGCCCTTGAGAAGGCTGTTCCCTTCCACGCGCGTGAACTCGGGGAATCTCACAATGCCCATCGGATCGTCCCCTTCGTCGTCGAAGACCGCCCTAAACCAGACGCACCTCTCGCCTATGCAGACGATCTCATATCCGCAAAGCCCTTTCGACGGCGAAATCACGGACCCTTCCACGAACGGATGGTCTACGCCCGAAAGAAAGACATACCCTTTCTTCTGCCCCGCCGCCGACGTGCAGCTCGCGACTGGGACAGTCCACAACCTGCGCTCTGGCTTTGCGCTGTCATCTTTCACCTTTATCTCCGTCACCTCAAACGTCGGCAACGAAATCACCGCCACGTCGCAGCTCTCGGCCCACTTGGCGAAATCCTCAAGAGCCAGCCTGTACTCCTCCCATTTGACCGGCTTGGATTGACGGTCGCGGGCTGCGACTCCGCTTCCAGACGAGAACCACCCTGCAATCGTCTTCTTGACCGGGAACTTGAAGAACCCGGTCGTCTCTCCAATCTCCTCAAGTCCAAACGGAAGCAGCACGACTACAAGGGCGAACACAATGGCGACAAACGCGCCGCTCTTTGTAAAATCGCGCATTGACATCTTAGCTCGCCGCCGCTTTCGAAAGCATAATCAACATCTGATACACACCGATTACCACAGGGCCAATCATCGCGCCGAGGAGGATAATCATTACTGGGGTCATCATATCCATCGTGCGCCGCAAAAGCGCTTTTGCCTGGTTTTCGTAGAAGTCCACAATTGGCCGAAGCATCTCCGCCAA
>Ga0310786_10011558_pt1 | contig 11004 bp, 8 predicted proteins | sample AusTroGonzalo_MG_FD_203881 | JGI IMG/M metagenome (GOLD analysis project Ga0310786, IMG submission 203881) | Bovine rumen microbial communities from tropical cattle in Woodstock, Queensland, Australia - Gonzalo_03 (v2) (version 2) | ecosystem: Host-associated > Mammals > Digestive system >...
CTTGAGCGATGCAGGCAGTACGAGGCTTTGCAGGTTCTTACAGCCCTTGAACGATGCTTTGTCAATTTCCTTGAGTTCACCCAGGATGTTCACGCTTGTCAGGGCGTCACAGTCATTGAATGCTTGATTGCCCATTTCCTTGACTGAGGCAGGAATCTCTACCGCCTGTAATGCGTCGCAATCCTCAAAGGCCTCGCTACCGATGCTGACCAAGCCGGCCGGCAGGTCAATAGCCGTTAGTTTCTCGCAGTTACAGAAAGCCCCGTCTTCAATCTTGATGACTGATGATGGAATGGTAATCTGTGCCAGCTTGTCACATCCCTTGAAGCAGTTCTTGCTGATGACGGTCAGGTTGTCGGGCAGTTTCACCGTGACAAGTCCCTTGGCACCGGTAAAACAGCCGTCGGGCAACTCGTTTGCCTTGAGTTTAATACCTTCCTTGCCCTCCAGGATGACAGCGTCAGAAAGGTCGAGGCTGGTCGTCAGATATTCGCCTTTCTTTTCGCTGGCCTTTGAGCGGTTCACAATCTGTTGTAGCAATTTTACGTCATTGCCGTTCAGCGGTCCGCTGACGGTCAGTGACACAATGCTTAACTTCTCATTTTCCGTAATCTGGTTTGACAGTTCGCCGGCATTCTGTACCGTGATGTTCTTAGTTACCTGTGCTACGGCCAACATGGGCAGTACAGCCAATAGTGTCATGAAGAATTTCCGCATAGTTATAGTTTTTATAATAGGTTTAGGTTGCAAAGATAGTGTAAACCGAGGGAAAAGCAAAATAAATTTTTCATTTTTTTTCAAAATGAACAGCACCCGCATAGAAATAAATTCTCATAAAGTATCATAATGTTCGCTGTATTTATATGAATAATCAGACAAAAATATGTACTTTTGCTTTCTAATATAAATAAAGATGGCCTGGAAACGGAGATATCGTTGTGTAGAATGTGGATATGCGGCTGAGGTATATGATGGGCGGGGTTTGTTTCGTCAGCAGATAACAGCCATGTCCTGCCCGGACTGCAAGACCATCCAGAATATTGTGGTGGGTGGCATCATTGCAGACGTGGCTCCTTCCTATAGAAGTGAGGTAGGGCGTCTGTGTTTGCAGTGTGGAAGCGATAACATCCGTATCTGGGATATGAAAACTTGTCCTAAGTGTCAGGGAAGAATGGAAGATACTGGGGAAAAAGAGTTTTGGACGTGAAAGAACGGCTGGCGAAAGTAATCCAGGAACTTGTAAAAGACATTTCCCCATGTCAAAATGAGCTTGAGAAAGAAATACGAAGCCCATCAATACAACCAATCTATACTCGTAGCTGAAGAGGAAGTTGTATGATACTTCTCCGAAATAACCAAGATCTGTTCGGATGGAAAAGAAATAGGAGTTAGAGAAATCTAACTCCTTATTTCTAGGCGCTTCAGGATGGGCTTGAACCAACGACCCCCTGATTAACAGTCAGGTGCTCTAACCAACTGAGCTACTGAAGCAGGTTTTGCTGTTAAGCGGGTGCAAAAGTACGGCGAATTTTTGAAATGACCAAACTTTTTGGCGAAAAAATTAAGGAAATGTGTAATTTTTTACAAAAAAACGAGGAAAGCGGCCGTTATTAGCCGAAGAACATGTAAATTTGCACACAGAAATAAGTATGATTAAAATGAAAAAAATATTTCTATCGCTTCTCGTCGGCCTGCTGGCCACGACGGCAATGCAGGCACAAAACAGCGGCAATCACAATTTTGAGGTTGCCAAACAGCTGGAAACCTTCAATGCCATTTACAAGAATCTGGACTTGATGTATGTTGATACGCTTAATGCTGAAGAGGTTATCGGCAATGGTATCAATGCCATGTTGCGTTCGCTGGATCCTTATACGGAGTATTATCCGGCCAGTAAGAAGAACGACCTGAAGACGATGCTGACAGGAAAGTATGCAGGTATTGGTGCCTTGATTCGTTTCCACCAGCGACTGAAGCGTGTGGTGATAGATGAGCCGTACGAAGGAATGCCAGCTGCTGAGGCTGGATTGAAGAAGGGCGACGTCATTCTGCAGATTGACGACACGGTGATGACAGACAAGACTGTCAGCTATGTCAGCGAACACCTGCGAGGTGATGCGGGCACCAGTTTCATGTTGAAGATCTTGCGTCCGTCAACGGGTAAGGAGATGAAATTTAAGATTACCCGTCGTAATATCCAACTTCCGGAGATACCCTATTACGGATTGCGTGAGGACGGTATTGGCTACATTAACCTGACGACTTTCGTGGGTGAACCGTCGAAGCCAATGCGACGTGCATTTGTCGATTTGAAACAGCGTGGTGCGAAGTCGCTCATCCTGGACCTGCGTGGCAACGGCGGTGGCTCACTGTCAGAGTGCATCGACATTGTGAACCTGTGGGTGCCAAAGGGTGTGACATTGGTGGAAACACGCGGTAAGATGTCACGGGCGAACTCCGTCTATACGACACGTCTGGAGCCGGTTGATACGCTGATGCCCATTGTGGTGCTGGTGAATGGCGAGACGGCGTCGGCCAGTGAGATCACGAGTGGCTCTATTCAGGACTTGGATCGTGGAATTATAATAGGAACGCGTACGTACGGAAAGGGTTTGGTACAGATTCCCAATATCCAGTTGCCCTACAATGCCAACTTGAAGCTGACCACGTCGAAGTATTACATTCCCAGTGGCCGTTGCATACAGGCCATCAACTACCGACATGCTGGTGGTGGCTATACGGAGCGTGTGCCAGATTCGCTGACGCATGTGTTCCATACTCTGCATGGCCGTGAGGTTCGTGACGGTGGCGGTGTGACGCCCGACATAGAGGTGAAACCCGACACGATGCCTAACATTGCCGTTTATCTGGACCGTATTGACTCTATGGAAGTGATGTTCGACTACGTGACGGAGTATATTGCCAAGCATCCGCAGATTGCCGAGCCGATGGCGTTCCATCTGACAGACGCAGAGTTCGCAGACTTCAAACAGCGTGTCATTGCCAGTGGCTTTACGTACGACCCTGTCAGTGAGAAGCGCTTTGAGGAACTGGTCAAGACTGCAAAGTTCGAGGGCTACTACGACGATGCAAAGACGGAGTTCGATGCCTTGAAGGCAAAGTTGAAGCACGATATTTCCCGTGACATTGACCGTCATCGTGAGACACTCCAGCAGATGCTGGAACAGGACATCATCATGGCCTATTACTATCAGGCGGGTGTTGTAGAGTCAGGCCTGGTCAACGACAAGCAATATCAGGAGGCCGTCAGAATACTGAACCATCCTGATGAGTACAGGAAACTTCTGGAGAATAATCAATAAAGACAGAGAGTTGAGGGATTCCTCAACTCTCTATTTGTATAATCTCGTCGCACAACTGACTGATGGTAGGCCGGTGCGAGATGGTTATCATGGTTCTGTCGGGATAGTTCTCAAACAGGTTCTTGAAAAGTGTCCGCTCCGTCTGCTCATCAAGCGAAGAACTAATTTCGTCAAGTAGCAGGATGTTGCCTGGACGCAACAGTCCGCGGGCAATGGCAATGCGTTGTGCCTGGCCCTCGCTGAGGCCTGATCCACGCTCTCCGCATTCGGTGTTGATGCCCTGTGGCAGGTCGAATACGAAATCGGCTACGGCCATGTGTAGCACCTTGTTCAGTTCTTCGTCAGTAGCTTCTGGCTTGCCTAACAGGAGGTTGTAGCGAATGGAACCACTCATGAGCGTGTTTCCCTGTGGCACAAAGACGAAGTTACAACGCGAGTCAGGACAAACGGCCTGCCGTTCGCTGTCGTTATAGATGCTGATGCTCCCTGTCTCGGGTTTCGTGAGTGCCAGCATCAGGCGGAACAGTGTCGTTTTTCCTGCACCGGTCTGTCCAATGAGAGCTACCTTGCTGCCTGGTCGGAAGTCGTGTGTAAAATGGTTTACCACATAGTCATCCCCCGTGGCATAGCGGAAGCTGACGTTCTCCATTTGTATGCCCAACTGGCCTTTCAGCATGTTTTTATGTCCCGTCGTTTCTTCCACTTCGAGCTTTTCGAGTTCTTCCAGTCGGTCGATGCTGGCCGAGGCATGGATGAGTTGCGGCACCATGTTGAGCAGGCCGAGGATAGGGCTCTGGATCTGTCCAACCAGCTGTAGGAACGAGGTCATGACACCAAAGGTGATGACACCATCACGCAACTGTAGTCCTCCCCACACGAAGGCCAGCAGGTAGCCCAGTCCGAAACTGCCAGAGAGCAGGGACCGTGTGATCAGCGTGAACCATGTGCGACGGTTGATTTTCCCCTTCAGGTTCTGCTGCATGTCGTCCAGCTTTCCCGTTGCCCATGAGTTGCTCTCCATCGAACGTAGCATGACGTTGTGTTCCATACCCTCCTGGACGAACATCTGGATGTTGGCAGACTGCTCGCGGATTTCCCGTGTCATGTCGCGAAGCTGGCGTGCGATGAATTTCCCCAGCACAATCATGATGGGTGTCAGTAGCAGCAGTACCCATGCCAGCGTGGTGTCCATGGAGCGCATCAGCAGGAATGCTCCCGTCAGCTGTACGCTGGTGATGATGAACTGGGGCAGTAACGACGTGCAGGTCTCGCTGACCGTACTGATGTCTTTTCCCAGTCGTGACGTGATGTCGCCCGAATGCAGTTCGCCTTCGAACATTCGGCGTCGGAACAGATGGCTGAAGATGCGCAGTCGGATGTTGTTGACCTGGCGGACTTCTGCACTGATGCTCATGTAGTAATACACCTGTCTGAGGGCGATGCCGCTCAATACAACACCTGCCAGCAGTACCACCATCTGTGTGATGTCGGCCATGGTGCCATGCATCACCGTGTCGTCGATGAAGCGTTTGCAGAGCCACACCATGAGCAGGCCCAGCCCAACCTGTGCTATGCCAGTCACGATGCGTACGGCAGAATTGAGCCGTATGCCTTTCATGTTACGCCATATCCAAACAATGTATTTCATCAGAGGAGTATGGATAGAACTATTCAACAACACCTATTTGCTGCCACTCGCTGGTGATATGTTCTGCATCGTTCAGAGCTTGCTCCGGGCTTACTTCATATTCCTCCAGCAAGGCGTCGGCCAGCTGTTGTGGGGTAAACTCACCCAATTCCCCTGCACGTTGCCACAAATAGGCAGCAGACTCGTTCAGGCTGATGAGTTTTCCGAAGTCGATAGTGGTAACGCTTTCGCCCACAATGACCTTTTCGCCGCAGACGTCGCGGAGTACGAATCCTGGTTTTTGTCTCATTTCTTTCTTGTTTTATGTTTCTTGCTTGTTAAATAATATCTACAACCATACCCTCCGATAGATGGCCAGTAGCCAGCGGCGCACAGGACGGAGGGCATTCCACAGTTTCCAGCTTCTGCTGTTGTTGGGCAATGGGCGTTTCTTGCCGTTGGCGTCTATGACTTTTATGGCTGTGGCCACAATGTCCTTCTGGGTACAGTGTTCTGTTCCAAGAATATTGCCGTCGCCCATCAACGTAATATCTCCCTTTGGGCTTATCTCTATCACCCGATGTACCACATAGCGGCAGCCGTCAACCCATGCCAACACCACGTCACCAATCTGGGCAGCCGTAGGAGGCACCAACTCAACACTTTCCTTACCTCCGATGATAAACGGCAGCATGCTACTGCCCTTGACGGGTAGAACCACGTGATGCCCCTCGTCAATGAGTATCTTCACTGCTGCGATAGCTTCGTTGTTGGGTACGGTCTTGATCATAGATTACGGATGAGGGATTACAGATTACGGATGTGTGGCGACTGTCTCACGGCATAGTTGTGCTGCGGCCTCATCGGGCAGACACTCCAGGTGATATACTGGTACATGTTGGGCCAGCCAGTTTTCCGTCTCGTGCAGTCCTTCGGCGATACGCTGGTCCCACCGCTTGCCCGATATGCTGGGCACCAAGGCGGCGTATGCCTGTAGCTTAACCAGTTGCTGAATACGGTTGTAGGGAGCCTGGCTCAGCTGTACGATGGCACCTAAAGGAGAGCAAATGTTACGGTAACAAGGCGTCTTGCCGCTCCAAGGCGAGCCATAGACATGGACTTTGTCATCGATGATGCGTACCACAGGGTTGTCGTCGTTCATCAGTTCGGTGCCCTCTATGTGCTTCAGCCATAGCTGTGAGTGGGTGCTTTTTCCCGTTCCGCTTTTACCCAGGAACATATAGCCGTGGCCCTTATAGCCGATGACCGAAGAGTGGAAGAGTGCTGTCTGCTTGGTGGCCGTCGCAAGGGCGTACATCACCATCAGCGCATTGTCAAGTCCGAATTGATGGCAGTCGGTCATTGTGACTTCGGCTTTGCTGTATGTCTGGTTAGTCGTCATGACGGCAACCTCCTTGCCACGCAGCAGGAAGCGGAAGCAGGGCTGTCCACCTTCCACCGTGCCGGCCTTGATTTCCGATCCGTCGTCGTCCTGATGAATCTCCTGCTGAAACCCTTTGTCCTCCACTTCTGTGGTGACGTAGAGGGTGAAGACTGGTTCCGTGTCAGCGTGGCTGATGAGGAAGGGACGGTAGTGCTCCAGCAGAGGAGCCACGTCATCCTGTGTCTCGTTGACAATGACGAATACGTGCTCAGCTACCTTATGGTAATACTTCCTATCTTTCATTTTTAATGTCAATTTGCCTGCAAAGATACGATTTAGTGTGGAGAAAACCAAAATATTTTTAGGTTTTCTCGAACGTGAGTATCTTCGACTACAGGTCAAAGATGCGATATGGCGAAGTGAGGAGAATACCAAAAGAATATCGAATTGAATGCTATTTTGTAAAAAAATGGGGAAAAACTTGCAGGAACGGGGAAAAGTTCGTACCTTTGCACCCGTTCAGAGGAATGAGGGGCTCCGCGAGAGCTCCTCATTCTTGTTATAATTCTAGTATGTTGTATGATTGATAAGAACACAGTAAAGACATTAGTTGAAGAGTGGCTGGAAGGCAATGAGTACTTCCTGGTAGATGTTATGGAAACACCCGATGACCGCATCGTGGTGGAGATTGACCACGCTGATGGCGTGTGGATTGAGGATTGTGCCGACCTGAGCCGTTTCCTGCAGGAGCGACTGGGTGAAGAACTCGATACCTATGAGCTGGAAGTCGGCTCTGCCGGACTGGGACAGCCGTTCAAGGTTGCCCAGCAATACGTGAACCACATTGGCAAGGAGGTCGAGGTGCTGACCCGTGAAGGCAAGAAGGTTCAGGGCGTGCTGACCAAGGTCGATGGCGACATGTTCACTGTTACCGTCAAGGAGAAACAGACCGTTGAGGGCAAGAAACGTCCTGTAATGGCGGACGTTGAGAAGGAGTACAACATGAACGAGGTGAAATCGACCAAGTATATGTTGGCATTCAAATAAGCAATTAAGAAAAAAAGATTATATATGGCAACAAAAAAAGAAGCGAAAGGCCCCTCAATGATTGAGACCTTTCAGGAATTTAAAGAGACTAAGAACATTGACCGTACTACTTTGGTAAGCGTGTTGGAGGAAAGCTTCCGTAACGTTATTGCCAAGATTTTCGGTTCAGATGAGAACTTTGACGTTATCGTGAACCCCGACAAGGGCGACTTCGAGATTTACCGCAACCGTATTGTGGTGGCCGATGGTGAAGTGGAAGACGAGAACAAGCAGATTTCACTGACTGACGCCCAGAAGATTGAGCCTGACTATGAGGTCGGTGAGGAAGTGAGTGAGGAAGTTGATTTCCAGAAGTTCGGCCGTCGTGCCATTCTGAACCTGCGTCAGACGCTGGCTTCCAAGATTCTGGAGCTGGAGCATGACTCGCTCTACCAGAAGTATAAGGACAAGGTGGGCGCCATCGTTTCGGGTGAGGTCTATCAGATGTGGAAACGCGAGACGCTGCTCATCGATGACGAGGGCAATGAACTGCACCTGCCGAAGAGCGAGCAGATTCCCAATGACAACTATCACAAGGGTGAAACCGTGCGTGCCATTGTCAAGGAGGTACAGAACGAGAATAACAATCCGCGTATCATCCTGAGCCGTACCAGCCCTGTGTTCTTGGAGCGTCTGCTGGAGGCTGAGGTGCCCGAAATCAACGACGGTCTCATTACCATCAAGCGTATTGCCCGTATGCCGGGTGAGCGTGCCAAGGTTGCCGTTGAGAGCTATGACGACCGTATCGATCCTGTAGGAGCCTGTGTCGGTGTCAAGGGTAGTCGTGTACATGGCATCGTCCGCGAATTGGGCAATGAGAACATTGACGTTATCAACTTCTCTAACAATGCCCAGTTGTTTATTCAGCGTGCCTTGTCACCTGCTAAAGTCACAGAAATCAAGCTCAACCCCGAGGAACATAAGGCTGAGGTCTATCTGCAGCCCGAGGAAGTGTCGCTGGCCATCGGTCGTAGCGGTATGAACATTAAGCTGGCTTCCATGCTGACCGAATACACCATCGATGTATTCCGTGTACTCAGTGAGAACGAGGAGGACGAGGATATCTATCTGGACGAGTTCGCCGACGAGATCGAGCAGTGGGTCATCGACTCCATCAAGGCTATCGGCCTCGATACTGCCAAGGCAGTGCTCAATGCTCCCCGTGAGATGCTCATCGAGAAGGCTGATCTCGAGGAAGAGACTGTTGACCACGTACTCGAAGTGCTGAAGGCTGAGTTTGAATAAATAATAAAAGGAGGGATAAAAAAGAATGAGTATAAGATTAAGTAAAGTTATATCAGAATTAAACATCGGACTTCAGACGGCAGTTGATTTCCTGAAGAAGAAAAACTTGGGAGAAATCGAGAGTGATGCAAAGCCATCAACCAAGATCTCTGATGAACAATATCAGGCTCTTGTCGTAGAGTTCAAGGGCGACCAGGCCGTGAAGCATGAGGCTGACCAGATGTTCATCAAGAAAGCCAAGGAGAAGAAGCAGGAAAAGGCCGATAAGAAGTTGGCGAAGGCCGAGGAGCTGCTGGAGCAGCGTCCTCAGTTCAAGCCTGTCGGTAAGATAGACCTGGATGCGCTTAACGGCAAGAAACCTGCTGCCCCCAAAGCTGAAGTCTCGAAGCCCGAGGAACCGAAGGAAGTTGAGGCTCCAGAGCCGAAGCAGACTCCCGAGGAGCCAAAGAAGTCCCCTGTGCCAGAGCCTCAGGAAACTCCCGATGTCTCGGAAAAGACGACGGACGTCCCTGACACGGATGATGAAGACGTTCAGGAAACTGACGAGACGGTTGATGCTTCAGACTCCATCGAGTCTGATGCCGACGAAGGCCCCCAGATTTTCACGCTGAAGAGTGAGGCCAAGATGGCTCCCAAGGTAAATGTGCTGGGTAAAATCGACTTGTCGAGCATCAACCAGAGCACGCGTCCTAAGAAGAAGACCAAGGAAGAGCGCCGCAAGGAGCGCGAGGAAAAGGCTGCCCAGCAACAAGGTGAGCGCAAGAAGCGTGAGCGTATTCGTGGCGGCAAGGAGCGTGTTGACATTGAGGCAGCAGGAAGACAGCAAGCCAATAATGGTAACAAGGGTCAGGAATCCAAGAACAAGAACAACCAGCAGAATAATCAGCAGCAGGGTGGCGGAAAGAAGAAAAAGAACCGTCCTGTACAGAAGCCGTTGGAGGTTGACGAGGAGGCAGTAGCACGCCAGGTTAAGGAGACGCTGGCCCGTCTGACATCGAAGAACCAGAACAAGAAGGGTGCTAAGTATCGTCGTGAGAAGCGCGATGCCGTTCAGGAACGTCTGAACGAGGAAATGGCCGAGCAGGCAGCAGAGAGCAAGGTGCTCAAGCTGACCGAGTTCGTGACCGTCTCAGAGCTGGCTACGATGATGAACGTACCCGTTACGAAGGTTATCGGTACCTGTATGAGCATCGGCATCATGGTGAGCATCAACCAGCGTCTGGACGCTGAAACCATCAATATCGTGGCCGATGAGTTCGGCTTCACCACCGAGTACGTCAGTGCTGAGGTGCAGAATGCCATTCAGGAAGATGCCGACGACGAGAACGACCTCATCCCCCGTGCGCCCATTGTTACTGTCATGGGACATGTCGATCATGGTAAGACGTCGCTGCTTGACTATATTCGCAACACCAATGTCATTGCCGGTGAGGCTGGTGGTATTACACAGCACATCGGTGCCTATAACGTCAGCCTGAAGGACGGTCGTCAGATTACCTTCCTCGATACGCCGGGTCACGAGGCCTTTACTGCCATGCGTGCCCGTGGTACACAGGTGACTGACATTGCTATCATCATCATTGCTGCTGATGACAGCGTCATGCCTACCACCAAGGAGGCCATTGCCCATGCACAGGCTGCCAACGTTCCCATGGTATTTGCCATCAACAAGATTGATAAGCCGGGTGCCAACCCTGATAAGATACGTGAGGATCTGGCCAACATGAACCTGCTCGTCGAGGAGTGGGGTGGTAAGTATCAGTGTCAGGAGATTTCTGCCAAGAAGGGTCTTGGCGTTGAGGAACTGCTTGAAAAAGTGCTCCTCGAAGCCGAGATGCTTGACCTGAAGGCCAACCCCAACCGCAAGGCTACGGGTAGCATCATCGAATCCAGTCTTGACAAGGGCCGTGGCTACGTCAGCACCGTCCTCGTTTCGAATGGTTCGTTGAAGGTCGGTGACGTGGTGATTGCCGGTACCAGTCATGGTAAGATCAAGGCCATGTTCAATGAGCGTAACGAGCGTATCAAGGAGGCTAAGCCTGCTCAGCCTGCTATCATCCTCGGTCTCAACGGAGCCCCGACTGCCGGCGACTCCTTCCACGTGATGGATACGGAGCAGGAAGCCCGTGAGATTGCCAACAAGCGTGAGCAGCTGCAACGTGAGCAGGGTCTGCGTACCCAGAAGACGCTGGGCCTCGACGATATCTCACACCGTATCGCACTGGGTGAGTTCCATGAGCTCAACATTGTGGTCAAGGGTGATACCGACGGTTCTATCGAGGCACTCTCTGACTCGTTCCTCAAGCTCTCTACCGAGAAGGTGCAGGTCAACGTCATTG
>Ga0310786_10011560_pt1 | contig 11004 bp, 10 predicted proteins | sample AusTroGonzalo_MG_FD_203881 | JGI IMG/M metagenome (GOLD analysis project Ga0310786, IMG submission 203881) | Bovine rumen microbial communities from tropical cattle in Woodstock, Queensland, Australia - Gonzalo_03 (v2) (version 2) | ecosystem: Host-associated > Mammals > Digestive system >...
CCAAGCCCGGCTTCAGCCTAAGCGGTTCCTCTTCAGTTTCCGACATAGGGAACCTTGTCTCAATCCTGAGGAGCTTCAGTGAGGTTTACACTTCACCCGAGCTCTGCGATGAGTGCACGGCCAATGGAATAAAGGCTCATAAGCTCGAGAAGCCCTCCGGAAACTGTGCCAACAGCTATGTCCAGGACATCAATGCCATGGTAATCCAGTGCCTTGACCGTCAGGTGGACGTATACGTGACCGCAGGCGGCGACGGCATCATGAGCTATGTTGCGTCAGCCGTAATCTTGAACAAAGGCAGGAACCGGCAGCCCCTGTTCCTCGGCTTCCCTGCAGGAACTGCCAACGCAGGTCCGATAGTCCATGCCCTGGGAACGGGAGAGTTTGACAGCCTTGTAAAGGTAAGCCTTGATGCAGTCGAGGTCAGGGACGGCGATGAGGTCATAGGCTACGGCTTCAACGATGTTGTAATAGGAAATACCTTCCTGGGAACGCTTGAGGGCAACCTTGTGAACCTGGATGCCAGAGAGATGTTCGCCTATGGAAGGCCGAAAAAAACAGTTATAGGCGAAAAAATCGCCTCTAAAGCCCTGAAAACCGCACTTAGCGGCGAATCCGTGGAAATCGGCATGGATGCAGAAGCCATAAAGCAGATCTGCATCTCCCCGCTGCAGTGTGACAGGCTCAGCCAGAGGGCGGTCTTCGGAGGTCTCCTGAATTCCGTGGGTGATGCCCACCCTGCCGCCGCGGCTTTCATCAGCAGGAACATGATCGACAGCAATCCTGCCACATGGAACTACAGGGGACCCGTTACCACAGTACACATCTGCTTTACAGAGAAGGACGTGCTTGAAATCTCCGGACTCGGAGAGGATGCACAGATCATAATCGACGGGAATCCGTTCATAAGAAGGAATGACCGGATCTCGTTCAGGATCGTCCCGGGGGCATGCACGGCCCTGTGGGATATGGGGGAAAAAGGGAGATGAGAGGAGCTGCAAGAGAACTCAGACCTTCCAGCATACACCGCATCAGAATATTCGGGCGGATGTACGAGCGGGAGCAGGTCACCACAGCCGCGATACTCATGACGCCCGTGCTGATAGCAGTGTTCATGCTGTTCATCCTGCCCGTGATACAGGTTGTGGTGTACAGCTTCACGAACATGACCACCAGCAAGCGCGGAACATTCGTGGGAATCGAGAACTTCAAGTACCTTATCGGAGACACGAAGTTCTTCAAAGCCATAGGGAATACGGCACTGTTCGCCTGTCTGAAGCTGATCTTCGACACAGGCCTTGCGCTGATAATCGCACTTATGCTGGACAGCCACATACCCCTGAGGAAGTTCCTCAGGAGCACGTACTTCGCCCCTGTCGTGGTACCCGTGGTTGCCTCGTCGCTGATCTGGATCTGGTTCTTCGATCCCGACGTAGGTCCGCTGAACATGATCCTGACCAAGCTCGGCCTTGAGCCGCTGCTGTGGCTCAACGGAAAGGGCACGGCCCTTGCATCCATCCTGATCTTCTCCGTATGGAAGGGAATAGGATACAACGTCATGCTGTTCCTCACCGGACTGCAGAACATCCCCGATTCCTATATAGAAGCATCAAAGGTCGACGGAGCCTCCTGGTGGCAGAGCCTGATCAAGATCAAGCTCCCCCTGCTCCGCCCCATCACAAACTTCATAGTCATGATCGGAATCATCAACACGTTCAAGGTCTTTGCCGAGATCGACGTCATGACTCCTACGGGCGGCCCGGGCTACTCCACGGCCATGATAGTCACCTACATCTACGAGCAGGCCTTCACAAGAGGCAAGATGGGCAGGGCATGTGCCGCATCCATCATCCTGTTCGTAATCATCTTCATCCTGACCCAGATCCAGAGCAGGATGAACGCGTCCAAGACTGTGGACTACGATTGAGGAGGCCGGCATGAAGAAGAAAAACCTTGAAACCGCAGTCGTCTCAATCGACGAACTCAAGCCCTCGCGCAAGAAGTACAACATCCCCGTGTTCATCATCCTGACCATCGGTGCGGTGGCCATGATCTTCCCGTTCGTCTGGATGATACTGTCGTCGTTCAAGACAACGTCGGACATCTACACCTACCCGCCCAAGTGGCTGCCGTCCACGTTCAACTGGCAGAACTACACGGCCGTGTTCAGGATGATCCCCTTTGCACGCTACTACCTGAACAGCATCTACACATCCGTGATGCAGACGTTCATCCAGATAGCGCTGTCCATCTTCGGCGCCTACGCAATAGTGTTCCTGGATTTCCCCGGCCGCAGGAAGCTGACCACCCTCATCAGGACCACCATGTTCGTGCCGATGGTAGTCACGCTGATTCCGATGTACCTGATCATGAACAAGCTTCAGGATACCTACGCCGGAATCATCCTGCCTCAGGTATTCTCCGCATTCACCATCTTCCTGATCCTCTCGTTCTTCGAGTCCATCCCGAGGGACCTGTGCGATTCAGCCAAGCTGGACGGCTGCGGATACTTCAAGATCATGTTCCATGTGGTAATCCCCAACGCCAAGAGCTCAATAGCCACAGCAGCGATGTTCGCCTTCCTGGGCCACTGGAAGAGCTACACATGGCCTCTGATCATCACCAACAAGGAGCAGTACAGGACCCTGCCCATCGGAATGAAATATCTGGTGGCCGAGTCATCCAAGGAATACCAGGTGATGATGGCGGCATCGGTCATGGCAATCATGCCCGTGCTGATACTGTTCATCATCTTCGAGAAGCAGTTGGTCAAGTCCATCACCCTGACCGGCATGAAGTCCTAGAATCAGCAAAACAATCAGGAAAAAGGAGAGAAACATATGAAAAAAGCAATCGTTCTGATCATGATCATAGCAGTCGCCCTGCTTGCATCATGCAGCAAGGGATCAGACTCGAAGTCTGTCGCAACCGTCGCGGCAGCTGAAACAACTGCCACGGCAGCCACAACTGCTGCCACGACAACGACAGCCGCAACAACAACCGCAACGGCCGCACAGCCCAAGGAAGTCCCGGCCGCCACGATCAAGGTCTGGTACTCCATCAGCGGCACCAACGGCCAGTTCTTCGAGAGCCAGGTACAACAGTTCATGCAGCAGTACCCGCAGGTCAATGTGGAGCTCACCTACACCGGAAGCTATGCCGACAGCGCCACCAAGATCTCGGCCGCAAAGCTTGCAGGCAACTCGCCTGACGTCATCATCACGTCGGCCTCACAGCTGTACACAGGCGAGGACGGCAACTTCCAGATGGAAGAAAACGTCAAGGACCCCGAGTTCGATCTTGCCGACGTAAGACCCGGAATCATGGAGTACGCAAACTACAGGGGCCGCCTTGCAGCCGTTCCGTTCAGCATCTCCACGCAGGTGGTCTATTACAACAAGGACCTCGCAGCCAAGGCCGGCTATGACCTGGAAGCCAACCCGCCGAAGACATGGGACGAGTTCCTCACCGTTGCCAAGGCAATCCAGGATGCAAGCGCAAAGGGCACATACGGATTCGATACATCCGACGCCAAGTGGCTGGTCAAGAACATGCTCTACCAGAACGGAAACGACATCGTCCTGATGGACGGGGACGGCAACGTCACTCCGGTCTTCGATGACCCGAGCGGAATCGAAGTCGCACGCTTCTGGGCAAAGATGATTGACGAGAAGGTCATGGCCAAGAGCCAGCACGACAACGCCGAGAACAAGTTCCTCTCGGGCAAGCTCGTGTTCATCGCCGCAACCAGCAACAGGATCGCCAAGTGGGCGGAAAGCGTGCAGTTCAACATCGGCGCAATCGAGATGCCCTATTTCAAGGAGCGCAAGGTTGCCCTGGGCGGAAGTACGGCCACCATCATGACCACAGACGCCACCAGGCATGCCGCCAGCTGGGCCCTGCTCAAGTTCCTGCTCAACACGCAGAACCAGACGGCCTACGCCATGACAACCGGCTACCTGCCCATCAGGGAAAGCTCGCTGGACATCCCCGAGGTCAGGCAGTACATCGCAGACAGCGACCTCTACGCCACGGCAATCAAGCAGCTGGATTACTCCACCGCCTACGTGCACTTCGGTGAGATGGGCAGCATGGACACCCAGCTGACATGGGCACTGGACGATATCGAGAACGGCACCGATCCCAAGCGTGCATTCCAGGATGCAGCAGAGAACCTGCTGGCCGATCTCAAGTAACAGGCAAGGAGAAGACATGAAGAAAGCAGCATTCTCAACCGGAGCATTCTACACCATAGAGACAGCAGATGCCCTCAGGCGCATACGCCGGGCAGGGTTCCCCAACGCGGAGCTCATGCCCCAGTGCTCGGAAGATCTTTCGCCGGTGATGCTGAAGAAGGCGGACGAGATCGGAATCCACATCTCGTCCATCCACTACCCGCTTGTGTTTTTCGGAATCCTCTACAACGCAAACCCCGGCATGTACAGGGAATCCAAGAAGTTCTCGGATAATCTTGCAGAGTTTGCCAAGGCTGCCGGAACCGAGTTCGTGGTCATCCACCCTGAGGAGGAATACCAGGGCAAGTTCGTCCAGATTCTGGGCAAGCCCATCAACGACAGCATCCGCTATATGTGCGCGGCGCTTGCCGACAAGGGAATCACGGTTGCAATGGAGAACTATCCCTCCGGCGTGGGACAGCACCCGGATACGCTTGATGCGTACGTGAAGGCGCTGGCCATCCCCAACATGAAGGTGATGGTGGATACCACAGAGGTCATCGAGGGCGGCGGAGATCCGCTGGAGTTCATAGCCGCCCTTGAGAACGTCCCCTGCCACCTGCACCTGTCAGACTACGACGAGAAGAAGCACATCCCCATCGGCACCGGAAAGGTCGACTGGAAGGCACTGACAACACTTCTCAAGAACCGCGGCTTCACCGGCTACTGGACGCTGGAACCCAGCTACAAATACTATCTGGACGATCCCGACGGACAGCTCAAGAGGGACTATGACTACATCACGGCTCTTGTCTAGGTACTACAGGTTCTTTGCCTGCGGCGATGCCGTGGGCAAGGCCACCGAGTTCATGACTCCCGATGACATCCGCACCAACATGGGGCGGATCACGGGGCTGGTGGACCCTGCGCGCAGCATCACCCATCCCGACCTGCCCATATGGGCCGTGACGGACGATACGGAGCAGAACCTCTGGCTGCTGCGCAGATACCTCAAGGACGGAAAAGTCACCATAGAAAACACAGTCTCCGAACTGGTCAAGTGGATAGAAGGCACGGGAGCTGTTGAAAAACACTACATCGGCCCCAGCAGCCTCAAGGCCCTGCAGGGCATCACGGCCGGTCAGGACCCGCTCAAGGCAGGCATCAACGGAACCACCTGCGGTGGCATAATGCGTGCACCTGCTGCTGTTTTTGCGGGCATGATGCTGAATCAGGACATCGATGAGTGCATCTACAACGCACTTGTCTGCACGCACAACAACTCAGTTGCACTGGAGAGCGCCTACGCCTACGGCCATGCCCTGAACTTCCTGCTGAAGAACATAATTGCAGGAAAACCGCAGCTGAACACAATGGAAGCCCTGCTTACAAAGGCAGAGGAAGGCTGCCGAACAGGACTAGGAAAAGCACCCTGGATCAACGCCTCTGCCGGCCTGCTTCCCAGGCTCGAATACATGAGGAAACTTGATGTGGTCTCCTGGCCGGAAGACAGACTCAAGGACTTCCTCTACGGCGTCATGGGCACGGGACTTCCCAGCTACGAGACAGCCGGCGCTGTATTCTGCCTGAACATGTATTCGGACGACCCCATGCGCATCATGTTCCTCTCTGCAGAGCTCGGCGGCGACACCGACACCATCGGCGCCCTTGCCTGCTCGCTTGCAGCCATGAGGAACTTGGAAACGGAGCTTCCCGCCGACATGGCACAGACAGTCATCGAGAAGAACGATCTGGGGGAATTCATCGGGATATGAGACTTGAGAAGAACGCGCGTGTCTGCATGGCATGTTTCCCCTTCTGGGCAGTGCCGTACACCATCTACACCTACTATCTCAGTCTCTTTCTCATGGAGCAGGGCCTGTCTTCTGCCCTGATGGCCACACTCATGACTGTGGCAAATGCCTCTGCCCTGGTCTTCTCCTTCGTGGCTTCGCCTGTTGTCGACAGGATGGGCAGGCGCAGGGCCACATTCGTATTCGACCTGCTGTCCTCACCCCTTCCCTGCGTACTGTATCTGATAAGCGGAAGCGCTGTAGCAGCCATCCTGGCCCAGGCCATATTCGGCATGAACAGGATCATGAGCACAGGCTACTACCTTCTGATGATAGAAGACACCAGCGACACCAACAGCGTCAACGCCATGAACTGGTTCAACATCATCCTGGTAGGCGCAGGCCTCACCACACCCATTGCCGGCCTTGTTGTCTCCAAGCTGGGTCTGATGCAGGGAGAGCGCCTCTTCCTCATCCTCTCTACCGTCAGCATGACGGTCCAGGCGATAGTGCGCCACCTGCTGGTCAAGGAAACCCCCACAGGCCTCAGCATAATGAATAGCAGACAAGGCCAGTCGGTGCGCGGCATGGTGAGAGATTATGGAAAGACAATCAGCTACATGTTCCATAACCGCCGCGTGCTGTCCGCCATGATCATCAACTCGCTGATCTACGTCTACTACACTGTAGGCACAACAATCAGCCTGTTCTTCACGCCATACTTTGCAGACCACAGAGGCCTCTCAGGCTTCACGCTGGGCCTTGTAGGCGGCATATATGCCGGCGGCACGCTCTTTTCCATGCTCTTCATCAACCCGCGCGTCAAGCCGCAGCACCTCTACCCCTACACCATCATCTCCTGCCTGGTCTCGCTTGCCGGCTTCGGGTTGCTTCTCATCTGCCCCCTGGGCAACAACATCCTGCTGTTCATCGCCATTGCCCTGATTTCACTCAGCTATGGCGCACTGAAGACCATTGCAGACTCCCTGCTTGCCCTGGAAATGACCAGCGAGCACAGCAGCGGCCTCTACTCCATCTCCTTCATCCTCTCATCAGTCCTGGGCATCATAGCCATCCAGGTCCTCCAGGGCCTCTACACCCTCAGCCCGGACTGGCTCTTCGGCTCAAGTGCAATAATCATCATTCTGGTACTTGCAGACGCCTTATTCCTCAGACCGAAAAAGTAGAACGATACTGTCCTGCATGAAAAAGTCAGCAGAAAAAAGGATAATTCGTGTGGTTTTTTTGACTTTTCAAAAAAAACGTGCAAAAACAGGCCGTTTCTGCTGACTTTTACCTTGCGTTCCCCAGAATCCTGCGCAGTGCAAGCGCAATCGTCAGCCTTGACGATGCCACAGGGCTGCTGATTGCATGCCCAAGAACGTCGCAGACCATGTTGATCCTGTATTTGATTGTATTCTTATGGACATCCAGGATCTCGGAGCACAGCTGCATGCTCATGTCGGCATCAAGGAAGTAGACCTCAAGGGTCTTCAGCAGCTCTTCAGCACCATGGTGCTCTTCCAGGGCATCGAGACAGCCCTCTGCAGCCGAAATGCTTGCCTCCCCCAGCTTGATGATCTCGTTGCACTGGCGCACAAGCTCTATCTCGGACTCATGGAATATCACCTTATGAGGAAAGACAATCCTTGCAGTGGATTCATTCTCATTCCAGAAGGCAAACGCCTTCCTGACATCTGAGGTAGTGAACTTGTAGTCCAGCATGGTGAGATAGACATTCTCACATCCATGCGCATGCAACTCATCGATTATTGATGTAGAGCAGCTCTCGAGCAGCCTTGAATCCAACGGGTTCCTGAAGAACATGATCAGATCGTCTGAAGTCCCCAAAGGCGTCCTGTAGGCCTCAAGAAGTATGTCTGAATCAAGCCTGCTCATGGTGGAGCGCACGCTGTCTATCATTTCCTTTGTGAAATGGGGCCTGCCGTCGGTACATCTTATGAACCAGGAAGTATGTATGGAACGTATGTCTATGCCCAGCTCCTCGCTGAGACGGCGCATGCGCACGGGCTCATCGTTCAGGATGCTCTTGACCAGTTCGGATGTCAGGACCTCGCTGTGGCCCCTGCTCCAGAGCTCTACGGAAAGCTGCACGGCTTCCCTGGCCATGTCCACCTGCATGTCGGTGAGGACTGAGCCCTCCTCTATCAGGAACAGCCTCATGGGCTCCATGCCCCTGTCGTGGATGGGGACGAACCAGATGTAGCTGCCCGGCAAAGGGGAAAACGCCTTGCGCCTCTTGACGTGGTGGGAGACGTTCTCTTCAGTGATCAGGACCCAGATGCTGTCGTTGCCGACAGGCCATTGGGCCTCGCCCAGCTCGTGCAGGGAACTGTCCGTAAGTATAAGCGACACATGGAGTTTGCTGCTGAGGATCGAAAGAACAGAGTCAACGGTCTGCCTGTCCGGCGGCAGCTGCGTGACGCGGCTTATGATCTCCGTCACAAGGCTTCCGCTGTACTGCATCCTGTCGGAGAACACAGCCTCCGAGACCTCGGAAATGACGTCGCCGTAGTTCACGCTCAGCCTTCCTTCAGGCATCACTATGAGCGGAAAACCCAGATCATCGGCAAGATGGACTAGTTCAGAAGAGACGGACTCCAGGACAATACCTGAGTAGAAAAGCACAAGTGCGGCGTCTCCGCACAGGGCAATGCGGCGCAGGTACCTGACCTGAAGCTCCACGTCATCGCGGATGGAGGCAAAACTGGCCAGCACCAGGCGGCTCGTCAGGTGCCTGTCCACGCGCTCGAAGAACCTGTCCTGCAGCTCCATGGGCGCCTTGTACTCGAACACCGTCACGCCGTGGACGATGTTCTGCAGCGCGGACCTGCCTGCCACTACGCGCGCATTCTTCAGGGAAGAGAGCTTGAGTACATCCTCGACGGTGACGCTCATACAGCCCCTCCCTTTATTCCGAAAACCTTCTCCGCAGTGCGGTGGAAGACATCCTCGTATTCATTGTCCGTCAGCTTGAGTTCAAGCAGGTAGTCCATCTCCGGCTTCACGTCCCACATGGGGAAATCGGAGCCGAACATGACCTTGGAAGACCCGTATGCTCGGATATAGTCCCTGACCTTTGAATGCTCCACCCAGAAGAACGTAGACGAGGTGTCCACATAAAGGTTGTCGAACCCATGCAGTTTCTCCACAGCCTCATCCCAGACGGACCAGCCGCCGAAGTGCGCACCCACGAATGTGGTATGGGGAAACATCTTCAGTACCTTGATTACCCTGTCGGGATTCGAGTAATCATATCGCCTGTCTCCCGTATGGAGATACACCGGGATCCTGTCTGCGCAGGCTTCATAAAGGCCGAGCAGCCTGGGATCATCGACAGCGCATTTCTGCATCTCAAGATGCATCTTGACACCCTTCAGGCCCATGGAGATCATCCTTTCAACTTCAGAGCCTATATCAGGGTAGTCCTGGTGCATTGCACCCAGGCCGGTGAAGAACCCGTCTGATTCCGAGACCGTCTTTGCTATGAATCCGTTTATGCTCTCGACCTGCGACAGCTTTGTGGCAACAGAGAATATGACCGCATGGTCAATGCCCTTTGTCTTCCACTGCTCCTTCACAGTCGATGCGAGCCCGTCCCAGGAATCCCCGACTCCGTCATAGAAATCGGAGACTCCCTTCACGGCCTTGTAGGCTATGGCCTGAGGATAAACATGACAGTGCGAGTCGATGATTCTCAATTACTGTATCCCAGATCAATTGCTTTCAGGTTGAGGTCATACAGCTCAGGATGCTTTGCCGAGACAACCTTCTTCAGTGCCTCTTCCAGGTAGCTTCTGGATATTTCCGGGCACTCCTTCAGGACCTTTCCCAGCAGCACGATGTTGGCAAGAGTCGGAGCCCCCATGTCCTGCGCCAGCTTGGTGGACGGAATGTAGAAGGCTTTGACATCAGTGCGTGCGACCTTCCTGCCGACCAGCGTGGAATCAACAAAGATCACTCCACCCGGCTTGACCGTGCTCTCGTACTTGTCCAGCGACGGAAGGTTCATGACTATCAGCACGTCCGGATGGTCGATGATGGGAGAACCCACGGGCTCGTCGCTGATGGTGACGGAGCACGATGCCGTGCCGCCGCGCATCTCGGGGCCGTAGGAAGGAAGCCAGGACAGCTCCTTGCCCTCGGACAGAGCCTTGTAGGCCAGAAGCTTGCCGGAGAACAGGATGCCCTGTCCGCCGAAACCTGCAATCAGAATCTGTGTAGTCATGCCTTCACCTCCTCTGCTCCGCGGTCCTTGTAGACACCCAGCGGATAGTAGGGAATCATCTTCTCCTCGACCCACTGCAGGGCCCTCTGCGGCGTCATGCCCCAGTTGGTGGGACATGCACTGACAACCTCGATCAGCGAGAATCCCTTGCCCTCGATCTGGTTGCGGAAGGCCTTCTCAATGGCCTTCTTGGCCTGGTTGACGTTCTTGACGTTGTTCACGGCAACGCGCTCGATGTAGTAAGGCGCATCGAGAGCAGACAGCATCTCGCACACGCGGATGGGATAGCCCTGGAGCTTCACGTCACGTCCGTAGGGCGATGTCTGCGTGACCTGTCCGGGCAGCGATGTCGGTGCCATCTGGCCGCCGGTCATGCCGTAGATTGCGTTGTTGACGAAAATTATCGTGATGTTCTCATTCCTGGTTGCGGCATGGACGGTCTCTGCCATACCGATGGAGGCAAGGTCGCCGTCGCCCTGATACGTGAAGATCACGTTCTCAGGAAGAGCCCTCTTGAGACCTGTTGCAACGGCCGGCGCCCTTCCGTGGGCAGCCTCGACCATGTCGCATGAGAAATAGTCATAAGCCATGACCGCACATCCGACAGGCGCAACGCCGATTGTCTTTCCCTCGATTCCGAGAGAATCGATCGCCTGCGCCACAAGCCTGTGGATGATTCCGTGCGGACATCCGGGACAGTAATGGAGCTCCTTTGAAGTCAGGCTCTTGGGTTTCTGAAATACGATTGCCATTATCTCGCACCTCCTTCAACTGAACTGACCAGGTC
>Ga0310786_10011561_pt1 | contig 11003 bp, 6 predicted proteins | sample AusTroGonzalo_MG_FD_203881 | JGI IMG/M metagenome (GOLD analysis project Ga0310786, IMG submission 203881) | Bovine rumen microbial communities from tropical cattle in Woodstock, Queensland, Australia - Gonzalo_03 (v2) (version 2) | ecosystem: Host-associated > Mammals > Digestive system >...
CTGCAACGTATAAAGCGTAACAAAAGCATGATGTGAAGAAACTGATAAATCAAGCCACGCTCCATAAAAATCAAGTTTTTCAGCAATCTGGGCAGCCGACAGCGATTGTGTTCCCTCGCGCAACATACTGTTGGTAAACAATGCCTGCAAAGGCTGATGCTGTTGCCAACGCCCGGCTTCAAAGACAAAATCCACGCGAACAATGGCATTATCTCCGATATTCAGCACATTCAAAGGCACACCATTGGCTAAAACCAACCGCTGAGGAGATTGAATGGAAAAATCCTCCAACGTTTTGATGGGTGGCTGAACAGTTCTATCTAACATGATTCATCAAAAATTCTTCAGCTCGTTTCAAATCTTCAGGCGTATCAATACCAATGGTTTCCACGTCGGTTAGTCCCACCTTGATGACATAGCCATTCTCTATCCATCGAAGCTGCTCCAACGACTCAGCCAATTCAAGCGAGGACTGAGGCAAACTGGTTATCTCTTCCAACACTTTTTTACGGTAGGCATATAAACCTATATGTTTATAATAGGTATGCTTGGAAAGCCAAGCCGACTGGTCCACACCTCGCAAGTAAGGAATCACTGAACGACTGAAATAGAGTGCATGTCCTGCTTTATCAACCACCACTTTGGGTGAATTAGGGTTTTGTAGCAGCTCAAAGGGAGCATCAGAGGGGAATGGTTTCACCAACGTAGCAATCTGGGTGGAAGCATCGTCAAAGCAACGCTTCACTGTTTCCAACTGAGAAGGCTGGATGAAAGGCTCATCTCCCTGGATATTGATGACTACATCGAAATTACCGCCTACCTTTTCAGCAGCCTCACGGCATCGGTCAGTACCACTTTTATGCAGGGTGGAAGTCATCACTACCTTACCGCCAAAAGCCTCCACTGCTTGAGCAATTCGTTCATCGTCTGTAGCCACATAGGCATCATCCACACATCCGCTCACTTGCTCATACACCCGCTGAATCACGGTCTTTCCTCCCAACATTGCTAAGGGCTTGGCAGGGAAACGAGTAGAGGCATATCGAGCTGGTATCAATCCTAAAAACTTCATATTTCCTAATGTCAATTCTGATAATCCCTGTTGCACATAGCTTCTACGCATGTCTTCTGGTTTGAATACAATAGTCTCATTTGCCAACAGGTCAATATCTATCTTTACTATCTCGTTTTTCTTATCTTCCGCTGTCCTTCCTATACTCCGCTCTATTTCTTTAAACAATGATATCAACTCTCGGCTGGAAATAGTAGTCTCCAATATCGCTACCTGATTATGAAAAACAGACTCATTTTGCAATCCTTCTGCCCGAGACAGTGTCAAGGAGCTGTAGCGGATTTGAGGGAAGCATTGTTCTAAGGCAGCATGCGCTTTGAGAAAATTAGCCTCTTGACATGTATTGCTGCCTATAGAAATCAGGTACTTCATCTTAAACACTAATTATTCAAATACCTCATCCAAGGCCATATCTACCACAGCACCTTCCACTAAAGATGTATCTTCACAGGGGTCGAAATCCTCGGGGAATTCAAAGCGGTCTTCTTGACTATACCCTAACGTCTTATCCGCATACACCTTATTCATATACGTAGCCCAAATAGGAAGTGCCATGGAGGCACCCTGACCGTAGGTCATAGTATCGAAGTGGATATCACGGTCTTCGCCGCCTACCCAAGCACCCGATACTAATGTCGGAGTGAATCCCATGAACCAACCGTCGGAATTGCTATTGGTAGTACCCGTTTTACCACCCATGTCTGCGGTGATATTATAACGAGCACGTACACGTCCACCTGTTCCACCATTAATCACGGCACGTAGCATGTCGAGCATCTTATAGGCGCTGGTCTGACTGATTACTTCATTCATCTCAGGAGTAAAGGTTGCCACAATATTGCCGTCACTATCTTCTATGCGAGTCACGAACAAAGGTGACATGCGGATCCCCCTGTTGGGGAAAGCCGTATAGGCACTCACCATCTCCCCCACCGAAATCTCACAGGGTCCTAAACACAATGACACCGAAGGGGTAATCTCCTTATTACGGACACCGAAACTCTCTATCAAACGCTTCAAGCTATAAGGGCTCAACTTGCTCATCAAATAGGCCGTAATCCAGTTGTCAGAATTAGCCAACCCCCACTTCACCGTCACCATTTCACCATAGTTCTTGCGACTGGCATTACGGGGAGTCCAAGGACGTCCGTTCTCATCAAGCAGCGTGTACTCTATATGGCGCACTGGGTCACAGGGAGAGAATCCGCTTTCCATCGCAAGCGTATAGAGGAACGGTTTTATGGTTGAACCCACCTGACGTCGGCCCATCATAGCCATATCATATTGGAAATAATGATAGTTGGGTCCACCCACATATGCCTTCACATGTCCATTACGCGGATCCATGGACATGAATCCTGAGCGCAAAAAGAACTTATAGTAACGGATGGAATCCATCGGAGTCATCACTGTATCACGCGTACCCTCCCAGCTGAATACCGACATCTCTTGAGGAGTGTCAAACGCCTTCTGAATATCTGCATCCGAAGCTCCGTCGTTCTTCATGATTCGGTAACGGTCAGATTGGCGCATGGCCCGATTCAGAATCTCATTCACCTGTTCGGTTGAGATTCGAGAGGTGTAGGGAGCTGTCTTACGCCCCTTCTTCTCCTTAAAAAACTGTGCTTGCAACTCCTTAAGATGGTCGGTCACTGCCTCTTCTGCATAGCGTTGCATTCGGGAGTCTATTGTAGTAAATATCCTCAGGCCATCGGTGTAAAGGTTATATTTGGAACCGTCTTTCTTTGGATTCTTCTCACACCAGCCGTACAAAGGATTGGTTTCCCAATCAAGTGAGTCTTCATAGTACTGCTGTGCCTGCCAGGCCCGATAATTAGCCTTATTGGGTTTTTTGGCATTAAGCACACCGCGCAAGTACTCACGGAAATAAGGAGCCAAGCCCTCTTTGTGATCCACTCGGTTGTAATGCAGTGTAAGCGGCAATGTTTTCAGTGAATCAAACTGAGCGTGGGTGATATAACCGGCTTTCTCCATCTGTCCGAGCACCACATTGCGCCTGCCACGCGAACGCTCGTTGAAACGCAAAGGATTGTAAAGCGACGGATTCTTACACATACCCACCAAGGTGGCAGCCTCCTCTATCTTAAGGTCCGATGGTTCACAATTAAAATAAGTATGAGCAGCTGTCTTGATACCTACGGCATTGTTAAGGAAATCGAACTTATTGAGGTACATCGTCAGTATCTCTTCCTTCGTGTAATAACGCTCCAATTCCACTGCAATCACCCATTCTATGGGTTTCTGCATCAGTCGCTCCATCGTATTGCCTGCACTTGGAGAATAGAGCTGCTTGGAAAGCTGCTGCGTAATGGTACTACCACCACCCGCATTCTTTTGCATGAAAATGCCACGCTTCAGGATAGCACGGAATAAGCCAATCGCATCAATGCCCGAATGGCTGGAAAAACGGGCATCTTCTGTTGCAACCAGGGCTTTCACCAAATCGGGGGAAAGATCGTTATAGCCAACATACACACGATTTTCCTTACTCAAAGAATAAGTTCCCAACACCACCCCGTCACTTGAAAAGACTTGAGTAGCAAACTTATATTCTGGATTCTCCAGATCCTCTACAGGAGGCATATAACCAATCCATCCTTTGGAAATAGCAATGAAAACACCCGCAACAGCCAGTACTCCTGCTACCAACAAAACCCAAAGAACAGCAATAAACTTCTTAATCATTCTATTAGCATTACTTGTTTTCAATCTGCAAAAATACGGTTTTCTTAGCAAAAAATGCGCTAATAATCTTAAAATATTGTTGCGAAGACAAATAAATAATGTAAATTTGTGGTCATAACAAACTTAAACAGTAACAACTATGTGGAAAAAATTGTTTTTATCAGGAACTATTTGTGTGGCGCTGATGGGATGTAACCCTCAATCCACCAATCAAAATGACCCATATGCCCCAATAAAAGTTGAAATACCAGAGCGCCCAGCCGGACAAGAAGACATGCTCGCTTTCCGGGCACCTGCTTTGGAAACCGTCCGCGTAGGATTCATCGGCCTCGGAATGCGCGGTCCTGGAGCTGTAGAGCGCTTCACACATATCCCTGGTACCCAAATCGTAGCCTTATGCGATGTGCTGCCAGAGAATGTTGAGAATTGTCAGGAGATTCTTCGCAAAGCAGGCCTGCCCGAAGCTGCTGCCTATAGTGGCGACACTGAGGTCTATAAGCAACTCTGCGAACGGGATGACATCGATTTGGTCTATATCGCCACCGATTGGATTCACCATACGCCATTGGCTGTGTATGCCATGGAGCATGGAAAACATGTAGCCATAGAAGTGCCTTCGGCCACCTCACTTGATGAGATTTGGCAGCTCATCAACACCTCCGAGCGTACCCGCAAGCATTGTATTCAATTGGAGAATTGCTGCTACGATTTCTTCGAACTCTCCACCTTGGCTCAAGCCCAGCAGGGTCTCTTCGGTGAGGTGCTCCATATGGAGGGTGCTTACCTGCACAATCTCGATCCATATTGGGGAGAATACTGGAACAATTGGCGCATGGATTTCAACAGGCAACATCGCGGCGATGTATATCCCACTCATGGCTTTGGCCCTATCTGTCAAGTACTGAACATTCATCGCGGTGACCAACTCAAGACATTGGTTTCCATGGATACCAAGGCTGTTAACGGGCCTGCTCACATCAAAAAGACTACTGGTGAGGAAGTGACTGATTTTCAGAATGGTGATGAGACATCTACACTGATCAAGACAGCCTTAGGTAAGACCATCCTCATAGAACATGGGGTTATGACTCCACGTCCTTATAGCCGCATGTATCAGTTGGTTGGAACCAAAGGCTTCGCAGCCAAATATCCTCAGCAACAACTCTGCCTTCTTCCAGAAATGGTACCTACCGACTTACTTCCCAAGGACCTGAAGAATGATGGTGAATTCATAGCTACAAAGGAACTTCAAGAAGCACTCAATGAACGCTATCCTAATCCTATTCTTACTAAAGACTTGGAAGAGACTGCCAAGACAGTTGGTGGTCACGGAGGTATGGACTTCATCATGGATTACCGTCTGGTTTATTGCCTTCGCAATGGCTTGCCACTCGACATGGATGTGTATGACTTGGCTGAATGGTGTGCGGTAAGTGAACTTTCACGAATCTCTTTGGAGAACAACAGCGCTCCTGTGGAGGTACCCGATTTCACCCGTGGAGGACAAGATAAAATCAAGGGATTCAGTTACGCATTTGCAAATTGATAATTATCATGAGAAATATCATTTCAAATTTTCAGATAGAAGGAACCGTTGATAAGGTCATGCCACTCGGCAATGGCCTTATTAACGACACCTATAAGGTAACAACCTTAGGAGATGATTTACCTGATTATGTACTACAACGCATCAATCATGCCATATTTCAGGATGTTGAGCTGTTGCAGCACAATATTGAGCAAGTGACCGCACATATCCGCCATAAGTTAGAACAAGAAGGTGCAACTGATATCGACCGCAAGGTTTTACGTTTCATTCCTACTGCTGAGAGGAAAACATACTACTTTGACGGAGCCAACTACTGGCGCATGATGGTATTCATCCCCCATGCTAAGACTTATGAAACGGTCAATGCGGTCTATTCATATGAAGCAGGCAAGGCTTTCGGACACTTCCAGTCCATGTTGGCAGATTTCCCAGGGAAATTAGGCGAAACCATTCCAAATTTCCACAACATGGAGTTCAGACTTCAGCAACTCCGTGAAGCGATAGAAGCCGATGCTGCAGGAAGGGTCAAAGAGGTAACTACCTATCTTGATGAGCTGGAACGACGTGCCGAATACATGTGCCAAGCAGAGCGGTTATTCCGAGAGGGAAAGCTCCCCAAACGCATCTGTCATTGCGACACAAAGGTCAACAACATGATGTTCGACGAGCAGACAGGGGAGGTTCTCTGTGTCATAGACCTTGATACCGTGATGCCTAGCTTCATTTTCTCCGATTACGGAGATTTTCTGCGTACTGCTGCGAATAACGCAGAAGAAGATGAGCCAGACCTTTCGAAAATCACCTTCAACAAGGAGATTTACAATGCTTTCACACAGGGCTACTTAGAGAGTGCTAACAGTTTCCTCATACCGTTGGAGAAAGAGCTGTTGCCCTACGCTGTTGCTCTCTTCCCCTATATGCAATGTGTCCGCTTCCTCAACGATTACTTGAATGGCGACACCTATTATAAGATTAAGTATCCTATGCACAACTTGGTTCGTACCAAGGCACAATTCAAGCTGCTTCAAGCAGTGGAGGAAGAATTGAAGATTTCCTGAAGGATGGCAAGTGCATCTTCTACGGTAGTGACATTTTTCACCACCATGCTGCGCTTGCCATTCTTTTCGCGCAAATCGCAACGACGGGTGTATTTCATCATATAAGAGATCAACTTGCCAAAGGTATTGCTTTGATAATAGGGGCTAAGAGGATTTGATACAAGGAAAAGCGAAAGCTGTCCCCCTTTGAGGAAGAGTTTCTCGGCACCCAACTTGGCAGCCAACTTCCGCAAAGGAACTATACGCAGCAACTCCTCGGTCTCAGGAGGGACAGGGCCAAAACGGTCTATCAATCGGGCACGGAAGGCAACCACCTGTTTTTCATCCTGCAAAGTGTCAAGCTCTCGGTAAAGCAACATTCGTTCGGCACTGCCCGTCACATATTCTTGCGGCAAGAGCAGTTCCAAATCGCTTTCTACCTGACATTCATCTACATACGCCACCATGCTTTCGTCCTTTCCTGTAGCTTTTGCTTCCTGCTCCTCTGCAGCAAAGAGGTCACCAAACTCATCCGTGCGCAATTCGTGCACAGCTTCCGAAAGCACTTTCTGATAGGTTTCATAACCTAAGTCTGCAATGAAACCACTCTGTTCTGCACCGAGCAGATTTCCTGCCCCCCGGATGTCCAAATCCTGCATGGCAATATGAATACCACTTCCTAAGTCACTGAAATTCTCAATGGCTTGCAAACGGCGACGTGCTTCTGAAGTAACGACAGAGAGCGGCGGGGCCAATAAGTAGCAGAAAGCCTTGCGGTTACTACGACCTACTCGTCCACGCATCTGGTGAAGGTCACTCAGTCCGAAATAGTGGGCATCGTTGATGATGATGGTATTGGCATTGGGTATATCTATGCCATTCTCTACAATGGTGGTAGAGAGCAGCACGTCATAGTCGTAGTTGATGAACCCCAAGATTACCTTTTCCAGTTCCTCTGGATTCATCTGTCCATGTCCAATGGCCACCCTGCAATCAGGAACCTCACGTTCAATAATAGCTTTTAACTCAGGAAGACGGCTGATTCGATTATTCACAAAGAACACCTGACCGTTGCGGCTCATTTCAAAATTGATGGCATCAGCTATTACCTGATCATTAAACGTATGTACCTCCGTCTGTATAGGGTGTCGATTGGGAGGTGGTGTCTGAATGATAGAGAGATCACGTGCCCCCATCAACGAGAATTGAAGTGTGCGCGGAATAGGGGTCGCACTCATGGTAAGTGTATCCACATTTACGCGCATCTGGCGTAATTTCTCTTTGGTACCCACACCAAACTTCTGTTCTTCGTCTATAATCAAAAGTCCCAAATCCTTAAACTTCACATCCTTACCCAAGAGCCTATGTGTGCCTATCAAAATGTTCACATCACCTTTGCCCAATGCGTTTAATACTTCTTTCTGCTGCTTAGAAGAACGTGCCCTCGACAGGTATTCCACCCTCACAGGCATATCCTTCAGACGGTCTCGGAAGGTTTGGAAGTGCTGGTAAGCCAATACGGTAGTAGGCACGAGCACAGCTACCTGTTTCCCATCGGTGGCAGCTTTAAATGCGGCGCGTATAGCTACCTCTGTTTTACCAAAACCCACATCCCCACACACTAAGCGGTCCATTGGTCGGGCGCTCTCCATATCCGCTTTCACTTCTGCCGTAGCCTTGCTCTGATCAGGAGTATCTTCATAGAGGAACGAGGCTTCCAACTCACGTTGCATGTAACCATCCGGGCTAAACTGGAAGCCCTTCTCCTCACGACGGGCAGCATAAAGACGAATCAAGTCACGGGCAATATCCTTAATCTTCTTCTTGGTACGCTCCTTCAGTTTCTCCCAAGCCCCACTCCCTAATTTCCCCAAACGGGGTGGCTCACCATCGCGACCTTTGTATTTTGAGATCTTATGTAAAGAATGAATAGATACAAACACCACATCGTCTCTCTGATAGACCAACTTGATGACCTCTTGAGTACTGTTGCCGTTGGGTATGCGCACCAATCCGGCAAAACGACCTACGCCATGATCAATATGTACTACATAGTCGCCTGGCTGAAACTCATTCAGTTCTTTCAGCGTCAGAGCCACCTTGCCACTTCGGGCTCTATCGCTTTTCAAATTGAACTTATGGTAACGGTCAAATATCTGATGGTCAGTAAACAGACACATTTTCAAGGTATCATCCGCAAAACCCTCGTGGAGTGTATGTTCCACAGCCGTGAAAGTGATATCATCCCCTCTGTCTTCAAATATACTCCGTATGCGGTCTGTCTGTTTTTGGCTGTCACTACATATATAAATATGGTAACCATCGGCCAAATACTGGCTGAATCGTTCCGCCAAAAGGTCGAAATTCTTGTGAAACAGTGGTTGCAGTGATGTATTAAATGTAAGTGAAGCATCGGGTGTACCGGTAGGTTTGGAACCAAATTCCATACGTCTGAATCCTAAGGAACGCATCTGAAATTCGTCTCCATCCATCAACTTTCCTTCCAGTCGGATGTATTCGGTTTGTTCCGCTTCTCTGGCAGCTACCGCCTGCTGAGCAAGGCTTTCGTCATGTACTTGATGTATGCGTTCACGCAACCAGAAGAGATCTTTCATACCTATCACTGTGTCCTCAGGTAACGACTGGAGTACCGACACCATGCTTCCCCCTTGCTCACTCAAAGCTTTACTTAAGTCGGGCACTATCACGATGTTTTCCAACTTATCCTTGGAAAGCTGACTCTCCACCTCAAAGGACCTCAAGCTATCCACTTCGTCTCCAAAAAAGTCGATGCGGAAAGGAAATTCCGAGGAGAAACTGAAGATATCAATGATACTTCCCCGCACCGCATATTGTCCCGGCTCATACACATAATCCACATACTCAAAGCCAAAAGAACGCAGCAAATCGGTCACAAATTTCATATCAACCCGCTCGCCCTGATGCAAAGTCAGTGTCTTATCCTGCAATTCTTGTTTGGATACCACCTTTTCTGCTACGGCATCGGGATAGGTCACAATGCACAATCCTTTACAGTCATCGGTAGAGAGTCGGCTCAATACCTCCGTTCGCAGCACTTCATTGGCTGCATCCTTTTGTCCGTACTTGATAGCCCTGCGAAACGAAGAAGGAAAGAACAACACTTGCTTGTCACCCAGAATCTGTGTCAAGTCGTGGTAGAAATAGCCCGCTTCCTCCTGGTCACCCAAGAGGAAGAAATAGGGTGCTTTCGCTTCTGCTACCAACATCGATGCCAACAAAGAGGTCGATGAAGCCTGTAAGCCACCTAAGTATATATGGCGCACAGAAGGGTCGGCAAGCAATAGGCGCAAACTTACCGTACAGGGATGAGCAGCATAAAGCTGTTGCACTTCTTTCAGGGTCATAAATCGTAGTTATTTACAAGTGTGGTCCCCCTCATCTTTAGTAGAATCCGTAGAACTCAGGTTAATTTTGGTAAAATCGGATGCGAAGATACAAAATAATCTTCAAAAAAGTATCAGTTAAAGAGAAAACCATTATTTTTGTTTCCACAAATTGTGAAAAAAAAATGCAAACAGCAGACAGTATTGTAATCATTCCCACCTATAACGAGCGGGAAAACATAGAAAACATCATCCGTGCGGTGATGTCTTTGGAGCATGGTTTCCACATATTGGTCATAGATGACGGCTCACCCGACGGAACAGCCGACATTGTGAAGGGACTGATGAACGAAGAATTCAATGGTCGTCTGCACTTGTTACAACGCAGTGGCAAATTGGGACTTGGCACGGCATACATTCTTGGATTCAAGTGGGCACTATCTCAGGGCTATGAGTATATCTTCGAGATGGATGCCGATTTCAGCCACAATCCCGATGATTTGCCACGCTTGTACGATGCCTGTGCCAAGGAGGGAGCAGACCTTTCTATTGGTTCACGCTACATCAGTGGTGTGAATGTAGTGAACTGGCCCATCGGACGCATACTCATGTCCTATTTTGCCTCTGTCTATGTGCGCATCATTCTTGGAATGCCTGTGCGCGACACCACAGCCGGATTTGTTTGCTACCGTCGCCGCGTGTTAGAGCACCTTGATCTCAATTCCGTGCGTTTCAAAGGCTATGCTTTCCAAATAGAAATGAAATACTCTGCCTACAAATCCGGCTTTACAATAAAAGAGGTGTCCGTGATCTTCGTCAATCGAGTTCTTGGCACTTCAAAAATGAATACCAGCATTTTTGGCGAGGCTCTCTTCGGAGTGATGCGACTAAGATTGGACGCACTTACTGGAAAATTCAAGAAGAAATGAAAAGGACACTGATTCACAATGCCACTATCGTAAACGACGGGCGCCAACAGCAAGGTTCTGTGCTCATCGAAGATGGGTTCATAGCTCAAATTCTCACCCATGGTAAACCGCTTACATTGCCATACACTGATTTCATTGATGCCACAGGATGCTACCTGCTTCCTGGCGTGATTGATGAGCATGTACATTTCCGTGACCCAGGACTCACTCACAAGGCCGACATCCGCACGGAGAGCATGGCTGCAGCAGCAGGTGGTGTAACCAGCATTATGGATATGCCCAACACCTTACCTCAGACTACGACTATAGAGGCGTGGGAACAGAAGATGCAGCTCATGCAAGAGA
>Ga0310786_10011562_pt1 | contig 11002 bp, 12 predicted proteins | sample AusTroGonzalo_MG_FD_203881 | JGI IMG/M metagenome (GOLD analysis project Ga0310786, IMG submission 203881) | Bovine rumen microbial communities from tropical cattle in Woodstock, Queensland, Australia - Gonzalo_03 (v2) (version 2) | ecosystem: Host-associated > Mammals > Digestive system >...
ATATAGTAAAAGTATCGTGCTCAATTCCAGAAAGTAAAATGTGCCATGTTGGAGACATTTTGATTTGTGCAAGAAATGGAAGTAAGCGCTTGGTAGGTAAGGCAGCATTGATAGATCGAGATGGTATGAGTTTTGGTGCTTTTATGGCTATATTTAGAAGCTGTTGTAATGCGTATGTCCTTTATGTAATCAATTCGGCTTATTTTAGAAATGCTTTGTTGGGGGATACGGGTACTACGACAATAAATCAAATCACCCAAGATGTGATGAAGAATATGCTCATCCCTCTCCCGCCCCTTGCCGAGCAGAAGCGCATCGTCGCCAAACTGGAGGAACTCCTGCCGCTATGCGAGCGGCTGAAATAACCGAACGGAAGTTCATCGAATCCATGATCAACTTGAAGGAGTAAGGATATGAAGAATCGCGATCCCAAATTGACTGTTCCTGAAATGGGCGATTCTCAATGTTTGTCAACTGGCGATTCGGGAGGTAATTCGATCGTCGTATATCAGCCAGATGAGGTGTCACGGATTGATGTGAGGCTTGAACGAAATACAGTATGGCTGACGCAACGTCAAATGGCAGAACTCTTTGGGTGCAGTTCCGACAATGTAGGACTTCATTTGAAGAACATCTACAATGAAGGTGAACTTGTCGAGGGGGCAACTGCCGAGGATTCCTCGGTAGTTCGGATGGAGGGAAGACGGAAGGTTCTACGCCGTGTGCGATTCTACAATCTTGATGCCATCATTTCCGTTGGGTTCAGAGTGAATTCTCGTCGTGGCATAATGTTTCGTCAGTGGGCGAATGGCGTCATACAAGACCATTTGCTAAGGGGATATTCTTTCAATCAGCGGTTGAACCAGCTTGAGGACAAGATGGACCGGCGGCTTGCGAAGCACGATCAGGAGATTGTAGAGCTAAAGGACAAGGTGGATTTCTTCGTGCAGACCTCGTTGCCGCCGATGCAGGGCGTGTTCTACGACGGACAGGTGTTTGACGCGAAGGTGTTCGCAGCGAAACACATCTTGAGCGCGAAGAAGTCCATCCTTCTCATTGACAGCTGGGTGGATGTAGTGACGCTGGAACTGTTGGCGAAAAAGGCGAAGGGCGTGGCGGTTGAGATCGTTGCATCGCGCAGGGGCAACAAGATATCGCCAAGTGACATAGCTATGTTCAACAGGCAGTACGGGGGATTGTCTGTGCGCACAAGCAAGAACTTTCACGACAGATTCCTCATCATCGACGACAAGGTGCTGTATCTTATCGGTGCCTCGTTGAAAGACCTCGGCTGGAAATGCTTCGCCTTCACGAAACTTGCCGCCGCCGAAATCCCCAACCTGAAAGCGAGGGTGTGAAATGCAGCTCTACGCGAAATACGGCATCACCAAGTCCGAGCAGAAGTTCATCGAATCCATGATCAAGCCAATGGAGTGATTGTCCACGAACTTATAATATAAAAGCAAGTAATTGAAAGGATAGGAGGAAAGCATGGTTCCAACGGTATTCATCAGCTCAACGATAGAAGATTTGCACCATGTACGTGATGCGGTCAGAGAAACAGTGTTCGAACTTAACTATCAGCCAATTATGAGCGAACATGGCGGTGTCGGCTATATGAACGAGACAGCCGCGGATGTCGCTTGCTATCAATCAGTCAAAGAATGTCAATTGATGATTCTAATTATCGGAAAGCGATATGGGTCAAAGACACAAGGGTCTGGCTTGGTTAGTGTTACTGAACATGAGTATGATACTTGCATGGAACATAAACCGAGATTGATCACATTTGTTGATGGAGAGGTGCTTAATTATAAACGTGTATTTGACGGAAGTCCTAATGCGGCGAATGTGAATTATCCAGGAATGGATAATGCTAATGCAACATTTGCATTTATAAATAAGGTTATGCATGCACCAGTACGCAATGCAATTATTCCATTCTCGTCAGTCTCAGATGTTAGATTGCAACTCAAGCAACAATTGGCTACGCTATTTCACGATTTACTTGATGAACATGCAAATCCGGCAAAGTCCGCGTTGGATGAGATAATGGTTGAAGTTAAGACCATTCGAGACGCATTGTCGAAGAAGTCAACTCCTGATATGCGTTTCCTTACAGTGTTTAAGTTCCTATTAGATGATCAGAATCAAGAGTTTAGGCAACTTTTAAAAGTTACCATAGATGATATTGAGAATGTCTTGCCTCTAATCTACGAGGCAACTGACTTTGATGCTTTTGCACGTAAGGCAAATCTATTAATAGAGATTTCTGAGGTGAGAGACTGTTTTGCCGCATATAGAGACAAACGAAATTTGATACATGGGGCGTCATTCGTTCCTGTTCGATTCTTCATGGGCACAAGAAATGAAAAGCCACAACCATGTAGTTATGCTATAGACAGTGATGGTAATGTTTTTATGAACGCGCAGGCCCATGAATTCTTTGGCAAGGTTTATGCAGACTTGAAAAAACGTCTTTCTAGGATAGTGGGTGTCGTAACTCCAAAGTCTGACAACTGCATAGCCCTTGACAATATGCCAAATAGCTCATCACCAAACCCTAACAGAAGTTCATCGAATCCATGATCAAGCCGATGATATGATAAGTTCTAGACTAGTGGAAAGAAATGTGACATGAGTAATTCATTAACAAAACGGGAACAAGCTCTTGAGGCTTGTGACAAGGTAATTAATGGCATTGAAAACGGCACAATCTCTGTTTCGTCATCACTTCTGTTGTGTAAGAAGATTGCCCGTCTTGTTAATGATTTGGCGGGGCAGGAATGGTTGAGTTACGAATATGGTGGTTATCCAAATATTGGCGGAATTCCGCCTAACGCATGGATTGTCGGTGTTAAACACGGTAGGGCATTTAAAGAGACGAATAAAGATGGTAAAGTAGTAGAGCTTATGTTCACTGAACTTTGTGGTGAGCTTGAGGCTAGTATTGAGAGTAGCATGAAAGCAATAGGCAATTTCACCACGCAGGGATACTCGGCCGCCGGAGAGTGGGCTGCGCTGGCTACGAATAACATGACTCATTCGGTGTCCACAAACACATGCAGCTTGTTAATGAACATTAGGACTGCTCAAAAGCGCCTTTATGTTCTTAAGTCACAGTATTACGATTATGCTGTAAGATGGCAGATTGATTTGCAGTTCGGGAATACAGCAAAGCATGTATTCGAGGAATACCAAGAAAAGGTGGATCAATATTATTCTTTATTGCCAACAACGGCGCTTCAGAAATTAACTGCTATTGAAGACTTGATGGAAGATGGTAATCCCGAACGTTATGCACAAGTTCTGACATCTTGCCGTAGACTTTGGTCTGATACGGCAAAAACTTTATTTGATGAAGTAATGCCTAACTATTCTGCGAAAGTTTTTAAGACGAGGTCGGGGAAAGAGATTGATATTACTGGCGATCATGACAACAATAAATTGTCCGCCGTCATAGAAACGCTTCAGTCAAAAGCATCTAATAACACTCTCGTCGGAAGCGAAACAATCTACCTAATTGATTGGATGGAGCAAATCAATCGGAGGCAGAGTGCTGGCGTCCATTCTGATGTTACTAGAGAACAGGCCATGCAATGTATTATTCATACATATATTGCATTGGGAGACATCTTGTCATTGAAAGCAGAAGTTGCGAAACAGTCTGCCGTTACCAATTGATGTGACGGGAATTCGCTCTTGGTATGAATGAGGTAATCATGCTATGAAAGTAATAGGCTGTGGTACAGAAACGTATCTTTATATCAATGGGATATCTACTTCAAATGAAATCCTGTTGCATGATAACGTCGTGCTTATTCCAGCGACGAAACGTTTCCATTATGGGAAAGTGTCAAAGCTATTAAAAAATGATGTTGAATTTGCTGTTGCTGCATTGAGTGGAAGGACAATAGCATCGCAAATGCGGATTACTGCAAGTGATGCAAAAGAGTTAGCCTGTGTTGCTTGGAATGCTGCTTGGGATAGCATCCTCTTGGGGGCGATTTTTCATTGTGAGGTAATGGGAAACGTGCAATGCGATAAGCCAATTGAACAGTTGAGCAAAGCCACAGAAGTGAATATAACTAATTATCATTTTCGAGCATTGTTTTCAGAACCTTATCGATTGACACCAGAAGATGAAAAATGGATTCGATCTTATTATTCGGTTGCTTATGGGCTGTTAAAGAAAGTTGCTTTCGAGACAGCCGTGCATGCCATGGCAAGTTATAAATGGCACTCAATGCCGCGTGTTCAGTTGACTATCCTATGGTCGGGAATAGAAGCGTTGTTTGAAGCCAGTACTGAAATCAGTTTTCGCATAAGCTTGTATATAGCCAATTTTTTGGCAGGAGGGGACACTGTTGAGGCAAACAAACTTTTCAAGAAAACAAAGAAATTATATGCCTCTCGATCGGCCTCTGTGCATGGTGGGAAGGTCAAAGGAGAAGTAAGTGATTTTGTGGAAGAATCCGCAACATTGCTCAATAGAATAATCAGAAAATGTGCAGAACTTGGGAGTTTGCCAGATGCGGAGAACCTTGTTTTCCCTGTTGTTGCTACAGGGTCGACAGGGTTGACAACGGGTGTGTCATCGGCTCAATCAATAGCTTCGCGGAAATGAAATCAGAACGCGCATAAAACAAGAAAGGGATCCATCATGGCAGACATTAAACTGTTTCGAGTTGGGGCAAGGGTCGACGAGCTGAAGTCTTCAGCGGTCGATCTGGAGAAGAAGTTGCAGACATTGATAGAACGCAACATGGAGAAGTTCTTCAATGTGAAGTTCCTTGCTTCGGAATACATCATCCCGGAAGGGCGAATGGATTCCGTTGGCATAGACGAGAACAATGCGCCGGTGATCTTTGAGTACAAGCGCTCCAAAGACGAGAATGTCATAAGCCAGGGGTTATTTTATATGGCGTGGCTTATGGAGCATAAGGATTCCTTTGTCGTGCTGGCGCAAGAGAGACTGCACAAGAAGATAGCCAAAGACGACATCGCCTGGGATGGAGCGCGCGTAATCTGCGTTGCCAATGACTTCACGAAGTTCGATCAGGGTGCAATTAAGCAGATGAATGCGAATATATCGCTCTATCGGTATCGTATGTTTGGTGCAGAACTCTTGTATCTGGAGCGCATAGACGAACACGATGTATCCAATAAGCGCAGATCGGAAAGAGGCACCGCATCGTCATCGACGCAACAGACTTTTTCGGCTAAACTTGCTTCTGCATCAGGCGACATACGCGAGATATACGAAAACATCGAGAACTTCATCATGAGTCTTGGCGATGACATCACACAGACCGCCTTGAAGTATTACACGGCATTTCGCAAGAGCTCTAATTTCGTTTGCGCGGAAGTCTTTGCCGACCACGTCATTCTTCACCTTAAACTTGATCCAAAGGAGTTTTCTTTTGAGAAAGGCTTCTCGCGCGATGTGACAAAGATCGGACATTACGGAACAGGCAATGTCCAATTGCGCCTGAAGACCATTTCTGATTTCGAAAAGGCCAAACAATTCATCCGCCAGGCCTATGATGAGAACTGACATAATGGTATAATCTCACACGGAGGAACTGACATGAAGAAACTTGAAAAAGAGTTTGAGCTGGTAAACCGCATAATCGAGCGGCACTGGAACCGGGCTGTCGGTCTTGCCAACGCCGAGTCACTGATGACCTACTGGACTGTCGGCGCGTTCGTGTCGGAGAAGCCTAACGCATTTCTTGACGAGCTTGGTTGCTCGGGAGGTGGACGATGAAGTATTCGCAAGTCGAACTGGAGAACATGCTGCGGGATTTCTGCCGATATCCCGAAGAGCCAATGTGGCTGGAGTTTAAAACGGGATTGAAGGATCCCGTTCAAATCGCAAGATACATTTCGGGGCTTGCAAATGTGGCGGCCTATGCCGGCAGCGTCCATGGTTATCTGGTATGGGGCGTGCAAAACGAAACACATGAGATTGTCGGCACTGATTTCGACCCGGATGTCGTCAAGGCCGAGAAAAACCAGCCATTGCGTCTTTGGTTGAAACTTGTCGTCAAGCCGCAGGTTCAGTACGATTTCTATCAGTTCGAGTCGAACGGGAAGAAGGTTGTGCTTCTCGAAGTCGAAGCCGCCTACCGTCAGCCAGTCACATTCAGGGGAAATGCATACGTGCGTGTCGGCTCCGCGCTGACCGAACTCTCAAAGGAGCCCCAAATCGCCGAGTCCATCTACAGGACAATCGGACATGACTGGTCTGCCGAACTGTTGCGGGGCGAGGGATTGGATGCTCTTGACGCTGATGCGCTTGCGTATGCAAAGCAAGAGTTCGCCAATAAGCATCGCGGCGAAAGTTGCATAGAAGAAATGTCAGAGTGGGACGAGGTGACGTTCTTGAACAAGGCGCGGCTTGCAATTGACGGCGAATTGACACGAGCATGCATTTTGCTTCTCGGCAAACCGGAAAAGACACATCTTGTAAGACCCGCTTTCGCGCGTATCACATGGCACCTTATGGACAGAGAAGGCAATACGCTTGATTTCCGTCATTTTGGATTGCCGTTCTTGACGGGGGCACGCGATGCCCTTGCTAAGATAAGGAGCATCATGCTGCGCGTGATGCCGGAGGGGGCCTTTATGCCTGTCGAGATCGCGCAGTACGACGCATGGGTTTTGCGTGAAGCACTGCACAATTGCATTGCCCATCAGGATTACGCGAAACGCTGCGACATCGTAATATCCGAGTTCCCAGATAGGGTAGTCTTTGCCAACGCAGGCGAATTTCGCCCAGGGTCGGTTGAGAAGGTGATTTTCGGAAATTCGAGGCCAAGGGACTATCCGAACCAGCAGCTTGTCGATGCGATGGTCGAGCTTAACATGATAGACACGCTGGGTTCTGGCATCCGGCGCATGTTCATGACGCAAAAGAAGAACTTCATGCCGATGCCGGACTATGACTTTTCCGATAACGAGGTAAAGGCGACGGTTGTCGGCAAAGTGCTTGACGAGCGCTTCACTCGCGTCCTCATCAAGAATACAGATTTGCCATTGGATTGCGTGGTGGCACTTGACGCCATACAGAAAGGTCGGAAGATAAGCCGAGAGATGGCAGTTCGCTTGCGCAAGCTTGGACTTGTCGAAGGAAGATATCCACGTCTGTTCATCGCTAGTAAGGTGGCCGTCAAGACCGATCATGTGGAGGATTATCTTGACACAAAGGGATATGACGATGCTTTTTATATGCAGAAGGTCTTGGAGTTTATATGCCTCAATGGCAAGGCGACGCGTTCGCAGATTGACGGGCTGATACTCAAGCATCTTCCTTCCGCGCTGACCGATATGCAAAAGAGAACAAAAATAGGTAATTTGCTCTCACTCAAGATGAAAAAACGCTTTGGATGGATTGATAATGTTGGAAATGATCGCAAATCAGTATGGATTTTGACAGATAACGGCATGATGGAATGTAAGAGTAAAAATCCTCATTGTAAGAGAAAGTGTAAGAGTAAATGAGGCGGGATGTGGCCATTGGGGATGCTAGAGGAATAGCCCCTATTGGTGGAGTAGAGGCTATGGCGATGCCGCAGAGAGAGGCGATCAAGCGACTTGAGCCGCCTTCGCGCGTGCGCTACGGCGTGTCAGGCGCGTTGCTTGAGTATGCCGCCATGCGTGGTGACGAGGCCGAACGCATCCGCGAAGAAAGGACCGGCGGGTGCGTTGGTTTTGCGGACGGTCGGCGGTCGCGGGGCGACCGCCCTACCGGCGCGAGGATGAGTGTGGTATAATTTTATCAGCGAGAAAGGAGAACGACATGACATTGCTTGAAGAAATACAGAACGGCGAGAACGCCGTGTTGGAGTTCAAGGAGGCGAGGCCGAAGGACTCGCTGAAGTTCACGAAGACCGTCGTCGCGTTTGCGAACGGGCGCGGCGGACGAATCCTCTTCGGTGTTGAGGACAAGACCGGGCGACTTGTGGGCATACCTCGCGACAAGGTCGCATCGGAAATGGACGCCATCGCCGATACGGTTGTGAACACCTGTACGCCACGCGTCCCCGTTGACATCAAGCCAACGACACTTGAAGGCAAGGTGTTGATAGCGCTTGACGTGAAGAGCGGTGACAAGACGCCATATTATGTCAAGTCTCTCGGCATTCGCAAGGGGACGTTCATTCGTGTTGGTGCGACAACTCGCGAAGTGGAAGAGCATAAGTTGAAGAGCCTGATTCTTGTCGGCGAGAATTTGAGCATCTGGACTTCCACCTCCGACGGTCACAGAAGAGGCCGGTTTCTTCAAGGTCGTGTTCTGGCGGCGAGACAAGGAGGGTAATACACTGAATGACACCTCGTCTGTCGGTAATGTCGGTAATCCTGTCGGTAATGTCGGTAATCCTGTCGGTAATGTCGGTAATCCTGTCAGTAATGTCGGTGATTCTGACGGCAATGTATCTGTCGAGGATACAAATCTTGAGCGTGTCGTGATGAATTGTCTGCGCGGCGATGTCACGATGTCTGCGGCAAAGATTGCTAAGGTCGCCAATGTAACGACACGCACGATTGAGCGTACCTTGGTGCGCCTTAAGAACTCCGGGAACATCAGGCGTGTCGGCGGTACGCGCGGCTCATGGGTTGTTTTGAAATGAAATGGGATGTTAGAGAGACCCCATTGGTGGATTAGAAATGGTGGAGTAGAGACTATGGCTATGCCGCAGAGAGACGATCCGCCTACGCCAAGGCTTCCTCCTTCGCGCTGCGCGCTACGGAGGACAAGACGGCGGACAGGCACGAGAGAGGCGATCAAGCGACGGGCGGCGGAGAAGAAGGCCGCCGAGGAGAAGAAGAAGAAAGCCGAGGCGCGTGCCCGCGCCGCGTATCGGCGGAAACAAAGGCAGGGAGCGAGGTGCAGATTGCAACGCTTCCCGCCGACCAGCAGGAACCGGCGAGGAAGGAATGGGAGAAAGTCCTGCTCCCGTTCAAGCGCCGCGAGCCGTGGCGGTGACCGGATGCGGTGAAGGTGCGAATGTGGTATAATTTCAACACACGAGAAAGGAGAATGTCATGACATTATTTGAAGAAATACGGAACGGCAAGAACGCCGCGCTGGAGTTCAAGGAGGCATGCACCTCTCTCGATACCGAGATCGGCTGCGTGCTAAGCGAAATAATGGAGAAGCTGAAAGGAAGCGTATCCCGCGAAAACGCGGGTTAGTTTTCGCGGGATAAACTTCCTTTTGGGGCTACAAAAGTTTCCGCCAAGGAGAAATGATGAACTACTGGACGATAGACGAAACTGCCAAGAAATGGGGAATAACACCACGGCAGGTGCGCAATTACTGCGCTCACGGGCGCATCTATGGGGCGACATTGGAGCGTGGCGAATGGCGGATACCTGCAGACGCCGCCAAGCCGGAGCGTAAGAGCAGGCGTCCATTCCCCACGACAGTTCTCGGCGTATTGGATGCCGAAAGAAGTTCTCGTATCTCAGGCGGACTCTACCATCGCCTCCAGATTGACTTCACCTACAACTCAAACCATATTGAGGGCAGTCGCCTTACACACGAACAGACACGGTGGATATTCGAGACAAAGACAATCGGCGAGGTGGGTTCGGACGTTCCAGTGGATGACATCGTCGAAACGGCCAACCATTTCCGCGCGATAGACAGGGTCATTTCGACCGCGAAGGCGGCGCTGACCGAGGCTTACGTAAAGCGTCTTCACGAAATCCTCAAAAGCGGCACGACCGATAGCCGCAAGGAGTGGTTTGCCGTCGGCGGCTACAAGCTCCTCGACAATGTCGTCGGTGAAATGGAGACATGCCCTGTCAAGAACGTGCGCCATGAGATGGCGAAGCTGCTGGACTGGTGGAAGGGCGCGGAGAAGTCTTTCGAGAATCTGCTCGACCTGCATGTGCGATTCGAGCAGATACATCCTTTTCAAGTCGGCAACGGTCGCGTCGGGCGCTTGATTCTCCTTAAGGAGTGTCTCAAATACGGCATCACGCCGTTCATCATCGCCGACGACATGCGCAAGTTCTACTATCTTGGGCTTCAGGAATGGCGGCAGGGCAGCCGCTTGCGTCTCCTTGACACCTGCCGCACGGCACAGGACATCTTCATCGTGGGCCTTCGGAAGTTTGGCCATACGAAGATCGCCGAGAAGGCACTTGCAGAGCAGGCGAAGTCGGAAGGGAAGAGAATATGAGTGATTCTGGCGTATCGTCGCCAAACTAGAAGAAATCCTGCCGCTGTGCGAGCGGCTGAAATAGGCGATTGTCTTTATTAGCTAAATTATTTGGTGTACCCCTCCAGGGGGATATGGTACACACGGTGAAATGTTATAATGCGGCTGTCAAAAAGAAGGCCCATTATGAAAACGCAGAGACATGCCATCAGACATGGAGTAGTTTCGACGCTGGCGCTTGCCGTTATCGCGGCGGCAGGCGCCGCATGTGCGGTATCGCCAACCACGGCGGCGGCGCCGGCGGACGGCGTGTATCGCTTTACGTTCGGCGTCAACGCGACGCAGGACGGTTCGTTCGCCGTTCCCACAGGCGCGGTTTACGACGCGCAGGGCGCGTACGACGCAGCGACGACTTTCACCTACGGCTTTCTTGGCACGACGGAGAGTTCCTACAGGGATGACGTTCCAGCATCGCCGTCGTGCGCCGAGCCGTCCGCGATCGACGGATTCCAGGTCATCGAGGGGCAGCGCATCGTCCTACATGACGCGATGGACCTGAACGGCGTGCCGTGCGTGAAGGGGCCAGCCGCATCGGAGTACCTTCCCACCGGCGCGTCGCGGCACGAAGGGCGCTATCCGATCCGCTTTGCGATGCGCGGCGAGGAGCGCGCGTACTACGCCGTCACCTGCACGGTTGCCAACGCCTCCTCCACGGCGAACGCCGACGTGACGCTCTTCTCCGAGCGCCAGCACATCCAGGCGCACCATCTCGCCCTCGCCCCCGGCGAGACGCGCACGTTCGCGTGGAGCGTCGAGCTCGCGCCGAA
>Ga0310786_10011563_pt1 | contig 11002 bp, 12 predicted proteins | sample AusTroGonzalo_MG_FD_203881 | JGI IMG/M metagenome (GOLD analysis project Ga0310786, IMG submission 203881) | Bovine rumen microbial communities from tropical cattle in Woodstock, Queensland, Australia - Gonzalo_03 (v2) (version 2) | ecosystem: Host-associated > Mammals > Digestive system >...
GTCCCCTTTGGCATCGTTTTTCTGAATCAACCGCTCAATCAAACCTCGACTCAAACCCGTCATTCGGGCAATTTGGCGTATCCCCGCACCATAACGAATCATCCCCAACAGAATCTCATTTCTCTTAGGCTTGTCAAAATGTTGAATATCTGTAATTTGAGCACTATATTTAGCAACAACAAACTCACGAACCAAATCATCGGACAACCTAATACTCGTATCATTATCAAAATCCAGGATTCGCTGCGCCTTAGGCATCGGATCATAAACATAACCCTCCAACTCCTTGTAAGGAATCTTCTGAAGGACCGATGACGCCGAGCACACCTGGACATCGCACGGCAGCGTCGTATTATATTCACACCAGCTACTCCATCGGTAGCCATTAACATCCGAACAAATCATCGCAGCCACCGGGTTTTGATGAATATACCGCATAAGTGTAATGAAATATTCAATATCTTTCACCACCTCACTCCTGAATCGATCCTGAAATAGATGGCCGATATGCTCGTACTTTTGATTGAAATACCATGCGTAGGACACTGAAATACTTTTCATTGCATCCGATATCAACACCCTCGACACTTCCTTCACCAGCAGATGAACGTGGTTGGGCATCAGACAATACGCGTAAATCACCAGGTTCGGTGGCATCGGCTTGTTGTGCTCATCGCGCGGAAAAGCCGCCCGCCTAAGCAAATCCAAAAACTTAAGGTAATCCTTGTCACACTCAAAAATGTCTTGCCGGTTCACCCCGCGCAACATCACATGGTAAACGCCAGTTTCACTGGCCAATCTTGCTTTTCTTGACATAATTAGATTAATAAACAGGTATCAATTACCGCAAATCTAACAAATTTCCGCCAGACGATACCAAAGGGGACGGTTCTTTTTGGCCCCGTTTCCAAAACGAGGCCAAAAAGAACCGTCCCCTTTGGTATCGTTTATATCATTCCCAATGAACCAGCAGAGGGTTAAGCCGAATTTTCCGTGGACAACCGTTGTACCCTCGAATCTGATAGTCGCCCGCTATCCCCTCCGGAAGCACCTCCTCAAGCCGTGCATTCAAGACCGATGCCTTCTCGCTGAAAGAATTGTCCTGAAGATCCACTATGCGTGCAATCCGGGCCTTAATATCATCGCGGTCAGTATTTGGAGAAATCACGCCATATATCTCCTCCAACTCCGCTCTAAAACATTCACGTTCCTTCAACAAGATACCTTCAGGATGCTTTAAGAACAATATAAACAGCGTCTTAACCAACGGCCGCAACTGGAGCATAGGCCCATCCGGTCCGCCCATTTTAATGCTATAGTTCCTATCAATAAACAATTCAATAGGCTCAGCAAGCGATTCCGCCACACTTCCAAGATCTTTAAGACGCTCCTGCACCTTCTCCATAAGAGCCATAAGCTCAGAAGCCTCCATACCGTCCAGCATACCGCTATAATCGACCTGCGGCTCATTAACACCCCCGCCCGTTCTGGGAAAGAGCAACCGCCACATCAACTGAGCCTCAAAATTTCCACGTATCATCATACCATAAAGGTACGCAAAAATCCCTCAACCGCAAAGCTCTAACGCAGATTTTTGCATATAAAAACAATCAACTTTTCCAAACAAATACAAGCTTGTAATCGCTTTGAATTGCCGATTTCCGACAACACCTTTGCCCCAACAAAACAGTTCATATGAGTAACAAAAATCTAATCATTCCCGGTCCACATCCTGGCGAATTCCATCTACCCGATGACAATACAATAGTGTATTTGAATCCGATGGAACGAACACTATACCAACTCTTTATAAATCATCCCGAAGGTATTAGAGCCGATGCCCTTCCCTTGCATTGGCAAGAACTTTACCGCCTCTACGCCCACGAGTCGGTCTTTGATAACAAGAAACTGATGCTCGACACAATTGAAAACCTTTGTAGCAAATCAAAAATCGTTTTCTACTCAAACGTTTCCCGAATAAAACGCAAGTTCATCAACACCATCGGCCCCCGAAAAGCAAAAAGTCTCATAATCATACGCCATCCCGACGGCCGATATCGCATCGGCCACAAAAAGTAAAAATAATGGAAAAGAAACTATCATATTTCTCTGAAGAAACAATGAAACACCTGATTCTGAAGAATGCCACCAATGACCGATGGCTGTTCAGATCGCAAAAAGCAATGATTGCCTGTAAGTTAACGCTAGTGTATGGACCATATCACATGATGTCCGATTTGCAATCATTGGCAGCAAGCGGATATCAGGAATCATACGAGCATGCCGAAATATTGGCATCTTTCCTCACCCAATTGGTCCCATCATGTCCCACATCCCCTTCGGAACTGATGCAAACAAGCGATGATTACAGCAACGAAGCAATTGAAAAATATAAAGAATACAAACACCTTATCGAATTACTTGAGGGCGATTGCTTCTATCCCAAAGTGGCGGAAAAATTCTGCAAGAAAGTCTATAAGGCAAGAAACTATTATTCTTTCAAAGCCTTCGCAAACCTCAATTATTCCATTTACGCCCAGGTCCTGTTGTTATACCAGATATCAAAAATAGACTACAAAACATTCGTTGACCAGTTCCAGGAAATCAGCCTCTTCAGTCAAACACGCAAGCCCCTTACTCTCTCTAAACTCAAATTGTTTATCAGGACTATGAATAAAGTGGTAGATTTATATTTCACCCTGCTGAGCAAAACGAAACTTTAGGTACAAATAGTACAATTGGGGTCAGACCCCAATTGTACTATTTTACCCCATCAAACCAGCATTCCCCGATACAAGGAAGGTGATTCTTTCCTCTTAAGTAACAAACAGAGCACGTCCGAGTCATCATATCGTGAACGCATAATAAAGAAGCCGTCTGCATCTGGTTCACTTATAATTGAACCCATTGATGTGGTGGCTTCACGCCATAGAGATGATGATGTTGATGTCATCGTATGTATTGAAACATAATCAAATTCATTCGTCAGAAGATCGACCGAATCTTTATCGCCATCCTTTGATTTCCATTTATTAATCCACTCATTTAAAGACACATAACCGCTCTCGCTCATTTTAGCGCGAATAAAGTTCAACACTTGCGTCTTATCCTCAATATTATCCAAATAATGAAACTTAAGAATCTCATATGCAAACTTGGCAACCGGAATATTCAGACAAGGGGTTTCGGGCAACTGACCATGAATATTAACTTCATCCACCAACGCTTTCAAAATATCAATGGTCGATATCTCCAACAAATCAATCTGTTGCAGAATCTTCTCCTTCTGATCCATCAAATCAGACCTCAGATTATCCTTCAGATACTCCTCAATAGCCTCGGGCAGAAGGTTCGAGAATTCAAACCGATAACGAATCCTTCCGGGTCGGCCCAACAGATTATCATTCAGTGTCAACTGATTGGTAGTAAGAATATATAACCGGCGACACGCATTATACACGCCATCAATAAGCCTGAGCAGGATATCATCATCCTCACCCTTCTTGAACGTCTTTTCAGCCTCATCTATAAACACAACGCATTCAAAATTCAACGACTGCAGGAAAGGTAGCAAGCCATCACAATTATTCTGTACAATCACCACCGGAAGGCCGATAGCATTACATAACAGTTTGGCCGATATAGTCTTACCCGTTCCTTTTATACCATTGAATATAATTCCCAGATTCTTGTTTCCTTCAATAAAGGCATCAGAAAACCAAGTCTTTTTAACGAGACCTATTATCGGCTCCAGGCCCAACTCATATATTTTGAAATCAAAATCAAATTTGTTTCCAATTCTTTTAAGACCTATCCTCTTCATCATTGCAGTGCTGGTCTGAACCACCACAAAAACGCCGTCACCCGGCGATTCAAGCAAACAGGTATCTCCGCTCACAGGGAAAAAAGTTCCCGCCTCATTAATCCATTGCTGATTATTTTTCATACTTCCATCGTTAAACAACGCCGCAAAGGTACTCCCGCCCCACATTTCCCTCCAAATCTCTGCAAGGTTTGCAAAGATTTGGTGGCAGCATTGACATCTCAGATTTTTGCAATACATAATTGATAACATAAATGAAAATCATCGACAATAAGAAAGATTATTACGATTATATCTCCGGAATATATGGAATTGATAATCTGGTAGTTTATGATCGCAGAGATTCCGTTGCACTGAACTCTGATAGTGTTTTATTACATGGTATGGACTATTACTTCAGTTCCAAAATATTATTATCAGACAAGCCATTAACCGAGAAACGCTATTGGGATTTAAAAAGTATTGTAAGATATCGTGAAGCAAAGGCTACAAAGCATAGGTATAATAAAAAATGGAAAGAGGGACAAGTGTATCACTTCATTTTAGAAGTCGGCTACACTCACTATCGCTTTGAGGTTGAACGATGGATTATAGATAGCAAACATGAAAATGCTCATGTTGAATATAGACTAATTGACACCATGAAAGATGTTCAGAAACGATACTCAAGCGTACCAATGTGTATTATTCTATGTCAAGCCCCACATTGGCAATGTTCAGGTGAAGGCCGATGGAAACAGATACATCGTGTTGAAAATCCAATACTTATCGGAACATTCATTACCAAAACAATACCTCCATCCGATATCTGGCAAGCCTTATATGAATATCTGTCCTCTCTCAAAGATAAGCCATTTACCGACACACGTACCGATGTGCAAAAACTGGAATCAGCAGGTTTTGACAAGAAAACAAGTTTCAGAAACATAAACCAATAACATATTCAATCATGACACCAACCCGCGAACAATTCAAAGAATTTATGGCATTCGTAAAGAATGCACAGAAAAAAGAAGATAAAATCAATGATGCTTTTCAACTCATATGGGACGATGAACAAGCACAAAGCGTACCCTTCTACATTTCCCCATGGTGGACAGCTGTCAGATATGCCTTCTGTTTATTGTTCAACCAGGAATTCAAAAAATACGGAGAAGATGATGATCTTTATTGGTGGCTCGAAAAAGCCCCCAAAAACGAGGCTATATACTGGATTGGAGAAGAAAAGGAAGAACACAACATCAGTGACATTGATGCATTCTATGACTATCTGGTTGAACAAGCTAATCAAAAAAAATGAAGATCCAATACATGAGTGACCTCCACTTGGAGTTCAAAGAAAACCTTCATTACATAAAGACAAAACCATTTGAACCGATGGCCGATGTCCTTGTATTAGCAGGCGATACTTTTTATCTGCGCGACACCATCGCCCCGCAAATGAACTTTTGGAATTGGGCATCGGACCACTACAAACAAGTGATTTTGGTCCCCGGCAACCACGAGTTTTATAATAACGGTGATGTGGCAGAGCGGGGCGATAGCTGGCAATGGTTGTTCCGCCACAACGTCGGATATTACCAGAACAAGATTCTCAGAGTCAATGATACCGATCTCATAATCACCACATTATGGTCTAAAATTCCAGAACAGGACATGTTTTACGTGCTACGGGGAATGAATGATTTCCGTCAAATCCTGATCAACAGGCATCGTTTCACTCCTGATGATTTCAACAATGAGCACAGAAAGTGTCTGTCATTTCTAAAACATGCTGTAGAGACCAGCACCGCCAAACATATAGTTGTGGTAACCCACCACCTGCCCACCCTGTCAGTGATAGCGACCCAGCACAAAGGCTCGGTACTAAACAGTGCTTTCGCAACAGAATTAGGTGATTACATTGCCGATAGCCGCATTGACGCATGGATTTATGGCCACTCCCACACCAACATTGACACCGTAATCGGAAACACACATATCATATGTAACCAATTGGGTTACGTCTGTTTTAACGAGCACCTAAAGAACGGATTTGATCCCACAAAAACAATAGAACTATAATTTGGACCTATTGGGGTCAGACCCCATTTGTACTATTTTTCAAAAATGATACACTTGGGGACAGACCCCAATTGTATCATTTGTATCTTTGCGACCGATGAGCATAGAGAAGCATCCGTTTGAACCCTTCCTGCCCAAGAACGCCAGGATACTGTTTTTAGGCAGCTTTCCGCCCCAACCTCACCGCTGGAGCATGCCATTCTATTACCCCAATTGGATCAACGACTTCTGGCGAATCATGGGCCTGATACACTTCAACGACAAAGACCACTTCTGCATAATCAAAGAGAAACGTTTCAAAGAGGCCGATATACGCGAATTCTGCGTTCAGAAAGGCCTGGCCTTCTATGATACCGCAACAGAAATAAAACGCCTGAAAGACAACGCATCCGATGCCTTCTTAGAAGTAATAACACCGACCGATATCCCCACGCTGCTGCAACAAATACCACATTGCGGCACCATTGTAACCACCGGCCAAAAAGCCACAGAGGTATTATCACAAACCTTCAACTGCCCCATTCCCCAAGTTGGCAGCCACATAGAAATAAAAATAGGCAGTCGCCCCATCAACTTCTGGCGAATGCCTTCAACCTCGCGAGCCTACCCGCTCCCGCTAAACAAAAAAGCCGACGCTTACCGCCAGCTTTTCTAAACTATCTCCGGCCTCCAAAGGTGCCGATTCATATCAACGTGCCCGTTATTCTTAAAAATAACGCCCTCAGCCTCCAATAAGCGCCGATGCTCACTCCACCCCGGAGCCGTCCGCCCCTCCTTATTCACAACCCGATGACAGGGCAGCGACTCCGCCCCAGGCGTATATCTAAGCGTTCGCCCCACCATCCTGGAATGGCTCGGCCACCCCGCCAAAGCCGCGACATTACCGTATGTCGTAACCTTTCCGCAAGGAATCTGGCTAACGATATTCAGCACCTCCGCCTGAAACACCTTAACCTCCTCCACCGACATTCTATCTGGATAATCCTTCATCTCTCAAAAGAGTACCAAAAGGGACGGTTCTGTTTGGCCTCATTTTGGAAAAATAGGGCCAAACGGAACCGTCCCTTTTGGCATCGTTTCAACTCAGTACTTGCTCTGCAGCATTCTTAGTATCCACTTTTTCAATTATGCGCTCCAGGATTCCGTCATCGGAGAAGATGAAAGTGCGTCGCAGAGTACCAAGTACAGCCTTGCCATACATTTTCTTCTCGCCCCACGCGCCAAAAGCCTGCAGCATCTCGGTGCTTGTATCTGCCAATAACCGGAACGGCAGCTCATATTTAGCCCTGAACCCCGTATGAGACTTAGCAGAGTCCTTGCTGACGCCCACCACATTGTACCCCGCAGCTGTCAAAGCAGCGTAATTATCGCGGAACGAGCACGCCTCAGCAGTGCAGCCCGACGTATTATCCTTAGGGTAAAAGTAAATGATCGTCTTTCGACCACGGCCGATGAAATCCTCTGAACGAACCACCTGACCATCCTGATCCACCACCTCAAACTGAGGCATCATATCTCCAACTTTCAACATAATTTCCCAAACTTTAAAACGGTACCAAAGGGGACGGTTCTTTTTGGCCTCGTTTTCAAAAACGGTACCAAAAAGAACCGTCCCCTTTGGCACTATTTGTAACGATGCTCTATAACACTCCAATCAACAATCTGCCAAAGCGCCTCAAGATGCGCAGCACGACGATTCTGATAATCAAGATAATACGCATGCTCCCAAACATCAAAAGTAAGCAACGGCTTAAGCCCCTGAGTAATGGGGTTCGATGCTCCCGGTTCCTGAGTTATCACGAGTGAACCATCACTCTTGGCCGATAACCAAACCCATCCGCTGCCAAACAGCCCCACGCCCTTGGCCACAAACTCCGTCTGGAACGCCTCCAAGCTTCCCCACTGCTTAACGATCTGAGCCTTAAGAGAGCCATCAGCCAGCGCTTTACCACCCTTGCAGAACTGCGTAAAGTAAAGATTATGATTAAGAATCTGTCCAGCATTATTGAAAACACCGCCATTTGACTTGCATACGATCTCCTCAAGCGTCAAATCCTGAGAAAGGCCGCTCCCAGGCTGCATCTTATTAAGATTATCCACATAAGCCTGCAAATGCTTCCCGTGATGAAAACCAATAGTCCTCTCACTAATCACCGGCTCCAAATCCTGAGCCCCGTACGGCAACGTAATCAATTCAAACATATCTCAAAGCATTAATTGGTTCAACTACCGCAAATATAGCAAAATAGTGCCAAAAAGAACCGTCCCCATTGGTACCGTTTTACCAAACCGCAGCCACCTGCCGATTCAGCTCAAACAAAGCATCCGACAATTCCTCATAGCTCCGACCGTCATCCAACTCCTTAAGCAAAGCCGCATGAGCCCGCCGGAACGCCTGCAGCCGGGTAACACACTGTCGCCGAACAGTACCCGCAGTCTCTATCTTGATCCGGTCCGATACATACACCCTATCAAACTCCACAACCGGAGCAACGCCATTCAACGAGCAAGAATTCAAATAAGCCTTATAATCACGCTCCAGCCCAACCCGCTCATTCTCAATAAGCCCAAGCAAATCATCAGATTTCAAACAAAAAATCAAAGCGTCACAACAAGCCTCAACAATCGAATCCCCCTCAGCAACAACCTCCCGAACCAGCTTCAGCTGCCGACGCTTCCCATACTGCTCAGCCAAATACCCGCTCGTCTTACCCAACTGCTTAGCCATTCCAACCTCATAATACTCATCCAAACCATCCCAAACCAAAGAATAAGCAATAGCCAGTGAGTCCAGCCCGCGTCCAATCCCCCGCAGCTCAGTCCCATTCTGCTTCCACCTAGCCTCGTTGCTAAGCGACTTCAACGCCCGAATATAGCTCTCCAAAATACTGACACAAACATCAGCCTTCGCCGAAAGCCGCCCAAAGTCCGAAGCGCTCAAAGCCACCCCATTCAACTCCGCCACGCGAGCATCGGCACTACTAAAAGAAGCCGCATACATCAACCCGCGATCCAGCCGAACCTCATCAAGCAACTTAAGCACGCTCCCCGGCCCCGCAACCGCGCTGTCGCTCACCACAGCCAGCGAATTCACCCGCTTCAGCTGCGCCTTACTCATACTCGCGCAACCGCCCAGGCCCACCAGCAAAAACAGCATAGTGCACCACAAAGCAATGGCCTTCAGCACCTTAACGCACTCTTTAATAACGCTTTCTGTAACATCAAGCCCCTTAGGAATCTTATTCAGCTTAGTAACCAGCGCCCGAATCTTCTTAGCCTGCAGATTCACACTCCCAGCGCTCTCCCGGAACCGCTCCACCAGCCCCGTCTCAGCATTCACAATAGCCCGCCGCTCCGCCTCCCGAAGCGTCACGCAAGCCTCCTCCATCACCGCTCTCTCCGAGGCCGATAACCCCGAACTAAACCTCCCATCATCCACCTTACTCAGAGCCTCCCGGATCTCTTCTAACCGCAAACATTTCTCTTCTTTCTTCATATGCAAACATTTGAACTATTGGTTCCACAAACTTACAATTTTAGGCCGATACGCCCAAATTATTTCGTTGGACCGATGAACAAAAAACGACCTCACCATGTATATAATGTCAATAACATACTATCTTTGCATCAAACCACAAATCAATAATAATACCTATGACTACTAACTTTTTTGATGTCTCAGAATGGGAAGAACACGCATACTATGGCACCGGCGGTACCAGAAATAAAGTCATTCTTGAGAATCCAACTGACGGAAAACTCTATTATTTCAAGACATCTTTAAACAAAGGCCAAAAGAACTACACTTATGAGTTCTGGTCAGAAGTTGTTGCATCGGCCATTGGAGCACAACTGAAATTTGATATCCTGATATATGATGTTGCTTTTTATAAAAACACACTTGGGTGTTTATCAAAATCAATGCTCGACACAGACAAATCACAGTTAGATGAAGGTTATAAATGGATTAAACAATATCAAGAATCTTATAACACTGAGAATCGCGAGGAATACACTTTTCAAATAATTGATGAAACACTTAATAAAATCTTCCCCAATCATCAGTTCATTAATAATATCATCTCAACCATCATCTTTGATAGCATAATAGGGAATGAAGACCGTCATCAGGAAAACTGGGGTATTTTAGTGTCTACACAACAGAAAGAATTCTCTGGTTTATTTTCCAAAAGAACTATTGAACAGAGAACGACATACACATTTGCTCCAATGTATGATAATGGCAGCAGTCTTGGCCGGGAATTAAATGATGACAAAGTGAATCAAATGCTAAAGGATAACAATCAACTTATGTCATATATAGCACGTGGCCAATCGGAAATACACTGGTCCGGTATACATGGAAAGCAAAAACACTTTGATTTAATCTCAAAAATTGCAGAAACAAATTATAAACCAATTGTTATTTCAGAAATAGATAGGATTCGAAGTTTATATAAGAAAAGTATCATCGAAGATATTATCCAGCATATAGATGATTGCTTACCACCATATCTTGAATCACTTAAAATTCCTCAAAACAGGAAAGAATTGTTGATAAAACTAGTAATTTTGCGTGTTGAACGTCTTTTATCATTATTATGAGTAGAGAGATCTCACATATTTATCTCGCTTGGCGTGAAGGTGCCGGACATAGACGTATAATCATCGGCGTAATTAAGCGTAGAGCCACGGGAGTATCTTTCTCATATATAAAAGAAGGTCTTGAGGAAGCAAAAAAACACGGTTTCGTTACATACTCTGATTTCCCTGATGAAAACCGTGTATATACAGAAAATGTATTGGATATCTTTGGACTTAGGCTAAACAAATCAGAACGTGAAGATATTCAGAAATACTATGATTATTGGGAAATAGATCCTCAGTATAAAGATGATAAATATTATCTCTTGGCACATACACAAGGATTACTACCCACTGATAATTTTGAGTTTCTGGCAGATTACAATCCTATTAAAAAATGTTCTTTCATTAGTGAGTTGTGTAGTCTAACTTTCAGAGATCTTCCTAAAGATACCTTTAATGAAGGTGATATTCTGACATGGCAAAAAGAACCTAACAATCCATATGACAAATATGCTGTAAAAGTGTTCA
>Ga0310786_10011564_pt1 | contig 11001 bp, 7 predicted proteins | sample AusTroGonzalo_MG_FD_203881 | JGI IMG/M metagenome (GOLD analysis project Ga0310786, IMG submission 203881) | Bovine rumen microbial communities from tropical cattle in Woodstock, Queensland, Australia - Gonzalo_03 (v2) (version 2) | ecosystem: Host-associated > Mammals > Digestive system >...
CCTTCGGTGGCGTCTTCGTAGCCGCAGTCGAGGCAGCGGTTGCGGTTGTGATTGACCGAACCGTAGCCGATGTCGTATTTGTCCATCAGGTCGACGATGTTCATTATGGCCTCGGGGTTGTGGGTGGCGTCGCCGTCAATTTCTACGTAGAAGATGTGACCTCCGCGCTCAAGCTCGTGGTAGGGCGCTTCGATGCGGGCTTTGTGCTCAGGGGTGCAGTGGAAGTATACGGGGACGTGGGAGGAGTTGGTATAGTAGTCCTTGTCGGTGATGCCGGGGATGATGCCGAATTCCTTTTTGTCGCGTTTGGTGAATTTTCCTGAGAGCCCCTCGGCGGGGGTGGCGAGGATACTGTAGTTGTGCTGGTATTTCTCGCAGTAGGTGTTTGCATGGTCGCGCATGAAGGTGATTATGCGGAGTCCGAGCGCCTGGGCCTCTTCGGATTCGCCATGGTGATGGCCGGTGAGGGCTATGAGGCATTCTGCAAGACCGATGAAGCCGATGCCGAGGGTGCCCTGGTTGATGACGGCTTCGATGATGTCGGTTTCGCCCAGGCGTTCGCTGCCATTCCAGAGTCCGTTCATGAGGAGGGGGAATTGCTTCTTGAGGGCGGTCTTCTGGAACTGGAAGCGCTCGTCTAGCTGGCGGGCGGTCAGGTCAAGGGCCCAATCCAGTTTTTTGAAGAATTCAGCGATCCGTTCTTCTTTGTCCTCTATCTGCATGCATTCGATGGCGAGTTTGACGATGTTGATTGTGGAGAAGGAGAGGTTGCCGCGGCCGACGGATGTCTTGGCGCCGAAGCGGTTTTCATATACACGTGTGCGGCATCCCATGGTGGCGACTTCGTGAACGTAGCGCTTGGGATCGTCGGCTTTCCACTCGTCGCTGCTGTTGAAGGGGGCGTCGAGGTTGATGAAATTGGGGAAGAAGCGGCGTGCCGTCACCTGACAGGCGAAGCGGTAGAGGTCGTAGTTGCGGTCGGAGGGGAGGTAGCTGACGCCTCGTTTCTTTTTCCATATCTGGATGGGGAAGATGGCGGTGCTGCCGTTGCCGACGCCTTCGTATGTGGTGTTGAGGATTTCACGGATGATGCAGCGACCTTCAGCGGAGGTGTCGGTGCCGTAGTTGATGGATGAGAATACTACCTGGTTGCCGCCGCGGGAGTGGATGGTGTTCATGTTGTGCACAAACGCTTCCATGGCCTGGTGAACGCGGGCAACGGTCATGTTGACGGCGTGCTGCAGGACGCGCTCCTTGCCCTGGAGGCCGACGAGGTCGCGTTTGATATAGTCGTCGAGCCGGACGGTCTTGAGCTCGCTGTAGTCAGTGGCTTCCACGGCGCTGATGTGGTCGATCTCCTCTTCGAAGGTCTTGTGGACGAAGGGGGCGAGGTAGTAGTCGAATGCGGGGATGGCCTGGCCGCCGTGCATCTCGTTCTGGACGGTCTCCATGGAGATGCAGGCCAAGACGCTGGCTGTCTCGATGCGTTTGGCGGGACGGGACTCGCCGTGGCCGGCCTTGAGGCCGTGCTCGAGGATGAGATCCAGGGGATGCTGGATGCATGTGAGAGACTTGGTGGGGTAGTAGTCCTTGTCGTGGATATGGATGTAGTTCTTCAACACGGCTTCACGCACGTCGTCGGAGAGCAGGCTCTCGTCGACATAGGTCTTGGTGGCCTCGGAGGCGAATTTCATCATCATGCCGGCAGGAGTGTCGGCATTCATGTTGGCGTTTTCGCGGGTGATGTCGTTGGCCTGGGCGTTGATGATGTCCTGGAATATCTCGCGGGACTTGGCCTTGCGGGCGAGATTGCGCTTGTTGCGGTATGCGATGTATTTCTTGGCCACTTCCTTGCGGGGGCTCTTCATGAGCTCCAGCTCCACGCAGTCCTGGATCTCCTCGACGCTCATCTGGTCCCTGTCGATCTTGGAGATGGTGTCGGCGATCTTGGCCGCGAGTACTATGTCCTCACCGCTGTCGGTCACGTTCATGGCCTTCAGGATAGCGGCTACAATTTTCTGGTTGTTGAATTCGACGAGTCGGCCGTCGCGCTTTATTACGTGTTGTACCATAGTGCGAGTAATTGTGATATTTGAAACGGAGGGTAATGACAAAGATAGTCTAATAAGTTCAAGTTTCTTCTGTTTTTGGCAGGAAAAGTTATCAACAGCGATAATAATACCCTGCCAATACATTGAAAGGCAGGGTGTTACGAGGATATTTAATTTTAAATTTTTCTAAATTGCGAACAATTTTGTTTCTGATTGCGGCAATCCGTCAAAAAGGGGCTACCTGACAACCCAGACGAGTACGTGACGCTCGAAAGTCATGTACTGAAGGTCGAACTCTTCTTCGTCGCCGTCTTTGTCGATGAAGGTGGCTTCGAGTTCGCCTTCTCCCCTGGGACGGAAGCGCTCGACCTCTATCTGCTCGGCGAAGTTGACGTTGTAGACGGAGACAAGTTTGAATATCGCCTCCTTGGCGCACCAGTATATGGCGAGCTGTTCGTTGCGTTTGTCTTCATCAAGGTCTTCCACCTCTTCTTCGGAAAGAGCCTTCTTCTCTACGGCGGAGAAGTCGCGGTCGAGGGATTCGATATCGATGCCGACGTCTTCTTCGTCATGGAGGATTACAGCTACGTATTTCTCAGTATGGGTAATGCTGATGTTGACAGGGTTGTTTTCGAGATAGGGTTTGCCGTTGTCATGGTGGGACAGGTAGACCTTCTCGTCGAACAGGGCGTTGAGAAGGGCTCTCACGGCAAGTCTCTGTCTGCGCATGGACTCACTGGCGATGAAGGAGATTTCCTCCATCTCGTCGGTCGGGGTGGAGCTGAGGTTTTTCAGCTCTTCCTCGGTCTCTGTGATCTGCCAGACTCCGATAATTGCGTCGTTTGGTAATTTCTTCTTAAGATATAGTGCCATATGATGGGGCTTGAACGAAAACGGAAACTCCTCCCGTCAAGGCCTGGGCCATGCGGGGGTATTTGTGTATGTACGTACGCGACAAGGGGTCTTCGGACAGTGAAGACGCCTTCATTTGTTGACCTGACGTGACAGAACTGGGAGGTTCCATTATAGTTTCGTTATGTTTAACGGTGCAAAGATAATGTTTTTTTGGGAATACAAGAAAATCGTTGACAATCAATCATCGGAATTTGTTATCTTTGCAGCCGGATTGTTAGAAGAGTATTTCAAAAGACAATATTATAAACTGTATCAATTATGAAATTCCTGACAAATGAGAAACTGACCATCGTCGGCGCCGCCGGTATGATCGGTTCCAACATGGCCCAGACAGCCATGATGCTCGGTCTCACTCCCAACATCTGCCTCTACGATGTCTATGAGCCGGGCCTCAAGGGCGTTGTCGCTGAGATGAACCACTGCGCTTTCGAGGGTGCCAACATCACCTACACCACCGATCCTGCAGTCGCTTTCAAGGATGCCAAATACATCATTTCTTCCGGTGGAGCTCCCCGTAAGGAGGGCATGACCCGTGAGGATCTCCTCAAGGGCAACTGCCAGATCGCCGAGGACTTCGGTAAGAATGTAAAGACTTACTGCCCTGATGTTAAGCATGTTGTCGTTATCTTTAATCCTGCCGACCTCACTGGTCTCGTAGTCCTTCTCCACTCAGGACTCAAGCCCGCGCAGGTGACCACTCTTGCCGCTCTTGACTCTACCCGTCTCCAGACCGCTCTCGCTGAGGAGTTCGGCGTTCAGCAGTGCAAAGTGACCGGCGCCAAGACTTACGGCGGCCACGGCGAGGCCATGGCTGTATTCGCTTCTCATGTCAAGATCGACGGCAAGCCCCTCGCCGAGATGGGCCTTTCCGCTGAGAAGTTCGCCGAGATCAAGCACAACACCATCCAGGGTGGTTCCAACATCATCAAGCTCCGCGGCCGCTCTTCATTCCAGAGCCCTGCATACAACGCTGTCAAGATGATCGAGGCTGCCATGGGCGGCGAGACCTTCACATGGCCTGCCGGAACCTATGTCAACAACGAGAAGTTCCAGAACGTAATGATGGCTATGCCCACCGTTATCGACGCCACCGGTGTTCACTACACCAATCCTGAAGGCACTGCCGAGGAGCTCGCTGACCTCCAGGCTTCTTACGAGCATCTCTGCAAGATGCGTGACGAGATTATCTCTCTCGGCATCATCCCTGCAGTCGCTGACTGGAAGAAAGCCAACCCGAACCTTTAATATAAAGGTAATAATATAACAGGCTGAAGGTCATCTGGACTTTCAGCCTGTTTCTCGTCATTCTTGACCCGTAGGGCCGGGAATCTCAGAAACGTAATCCCTCGCGATGGCTTGCACGTGAAGATACTCGGCGCACCATTTGTTCTTTTCGGGAATTATTGCGATATTTGCGTTACGACATTTTCGTAACGCAAATATCGCAATGATATGAAAACGCTTATTAACAACCCTTTCATGGTGTCCGGGTATGAGTCACCGGAGTTTTTCTGCGACAGGGGAGCAGAGGCTGCAGACCTTATCAATACTCTGCGCAATGGGCGCAATGTCACTCTGACATCTCCTCGCAGGATGGGGAAAACCGGTCTTATACAGCATGTGTTCTACCTTATCAGGCGACAGGAGCCAAAGACTCCTGTGATATATCTCGACCTTTTCCCGACAGAGAATCTGGCGGATTTCACGCAGACCTTTGCATCTGCGGTAATCGGGCAGCTTGACTCAAGTCCGGTAAAGGTTCTGAAAAAAGCCATTACCTTGTTCAAGGGGCTGCGGCCGACTTTGACTGTAGATGAGTTGACCGGCAATCCAAGGCTCGGGCTTGATATTGCGCGAGGGTCTGAGGCGAGTACGCTTGAACAGGTCTTTAATTATTTGAAGGAAGCAGGAAAGACTTGTTACATCGCGTTTGACGAGTTCCAGCAGATAGGCAACTATCCTGAACAGAATGTCGAAGCATTGCTACGTTCTTATGTCCAGAACCTGCACAATGTCCGGTTCATTTTTTCCGGCAGTCAGACACACATGCTGCAGGAAATGTTCCTTTCGCCTAAAAGACCGTTCTATCAGAGTACTGACGGAAAGCATATCGGAGCCATCCCCGAAAACGCATATTATGAATTCGCCTCTGCATTCTTTCAGGAACAAGGGCGTGTTCTTCCGGAAGATGTATTTCATTATCTATACCAGAGGTATGAGGGGCATACATGGTATCTACAGATGATTCTCAACCGACTTTATGCTACGCCTTCCGACGTTATTGACGAAGGAATGCTCCTGGGATGCATACGGAAGATTCTCAGTGAGAATGAATATTATTATCAGCATCTTCTTCAGGTGTATCCTCAAGGGCAGGTGAAGCTCATCAAGGCTATTGCCCAGGAGAGGAAAGTCTCTGAGATAACGGCCGGGGCATTTATCGCCAAATACGGGCTTACTGCGGCAAGCAGTGTCAAGAGTGCGCTGACGCGAATGCTGGAGGAGGAGATAGTCTATCGTTCCGATGGCGGATATATTGTATATGATCGCTTCTTCGGAGATTGGCTGAGGTCCACGCAGCTCTGATCTGCTCGGTTTCAGGCGATGAAGCCGCGGGACAATAGCACCTCCGCAATCTGGACGGCGTTGGTGGCAGCGCCCTTGCGGATGTTGTCGGAGACGCACCAGAAGTTGAGTGTGCGCGGAAGGGAGGGGTCGCGGCGGAAGCGGCCGACGAAGACGTCGTCGTGGCCGAGGGAGTAGAGGGGCATCGGGTAGATGTTGTGAGCGGGGTCGTCCTGAAGGGTGACGCCGGGGGTCTCGGTCATGATGCGGCGGACATCGTCAAGGTCGAAGTCGCGCTCGAATTCGACGTTGACGGCTTCGCTGTGGCCGCCGATGACGGGGACACGGACCGTGGTCGGAGAGACGCCGATGGAGTCGTCGCGGAGGATCTTGCGGGTCTCGTTGACCATTTTCATTTCTTCCTTGGTGTAGCCGTTGTCGAGGAACTGGTCGATGTGGGGGAGGATGTTCATGTCGATGGGGTAGGGATAGACGGCCGGATATTCGCCCCATTTGGCGCCTTTGCGCTCGGCTTCCATCTGCTCGACGGCGTGTTTGCCGGTGCCTGTGACGCTCTGGTAGGTGGTGACGACTATGCGTTTGATTCCGTAGGTTTTGTGGAGCGGGGCGAGGGGGACGACCATCTGGATGGTGGAGCAGTTGGGATTGGCGATGATGTAGTCGTCGGCAGTGAGGACGTCGGCGTTGATTTCGGGCACGACGAGTTTTTTGTCGGGGTCCATGCGCCAGCAGGAGGAATTGTCCACTACACGGCAGCCGACGGCGGCGAATCTGGGCGCGAGCTCGCGGGATGCTCCGGCTCCGGCGGAGAAGATGGCGAGCGCCGGGCGGGCTGCGATGGCCTCCTCTGCACTGATGACGGTGTATTCTTTGCCGTTGAATGTGATGGTTTTGCCGACGGACCGCTCCGATGCTACGGGGAGAAGTTCCGTGACGGGGAAGTTGCGTTCTGCAAGTACTTCAAGCATGCGGGTGCCGACAAGTCCGGTCACCCCTACTACTGCGACTTTCATAGATTCGTTAAGAGTTTAAAATGTCGTTGAGGACTCCGGAAGCGGTATTCTCGGCTCCGGCCCCGGCTCCTCTTATTATTATAGGTGAAGGATAGATGCGGGTGGTGATGATTGCGCCGCCGTCGGTCCCGAGGGGGTGGTCCGGGGAGACTTTGCGCATGCCGATGGAGGCATGGTAGCCGTCGCCGTCTTTTTCGAGGGAGGCGATGTATTTGAGGATTTTGCCTTCGCTGTCGGCCTCGTGCCATGCTGCGGCGAATACACTCTCGTGCGCTTCAAGGGCCTTGTAGAAGTCGTCGACGGAGCCTTTGAAGAATTCTTTCCCGAGGATAGGGTGCTCGTCAATGTCTGATTCTTCGACGGGGACTCCGGCTTCACGGCTGAGGATGATGAGTTTGCGGAGGACGTCTCGACCGCTCAGATCAAGGCGGGGGTCGGGTTCGGTGTAGCCTTTGGCGTGGGCATCGCGTACGACGTCGGCAAATGTCTTGCCGTCGGTGCCTCCGCGGTAGGTACGGTAGATGTAGCTGAGAGTGCCTGAGAGGACTGCTTCGACGGAGGTGATGTCGTCACCGCAATTGACGCATCGGGTGATTGTCTCAAGGATGGGCATCGCCGAGCCGACGGTGGTCTCGTAGCGGACTGTGCATTTGCCCGCGAGAGCAGCCTCTTTCATTGCCTTGTATTGGTCGTAGGGGGCTGAGAAGGCTATCTTGTTGCATGCTACGATGTTGTAGCCGGCGCGGAATAGGTTGATGTATTTGTATGAAATGTCGGAGCTGGCTGTGCAGTCGACGAAGATGGAGTTTTGCATCGAGAGGGTGAGGATGTGCTCGAAGAATGCGTCATTGGAGGAATCGTTGCCGTTTTCCAGGAGTTTGCCGACTTTGGTGGGGTCTATCCCGGATTGGTCAATGATGTAGCGCCGGCTGTTGGTGACTCCGGCGATGTGCAGGCGTATGCCGGTGCGTGCCGCGATGGCGTCACGGTTGGCGGCTATCATGTCGATGAGGGTGCGCCCTACGTTGCCGTAGCCTGCGATGAAGAGATTGACGTGCTTCAGGCTGTCGTCGACGAAGAATTCGTCGTGGATGCAGTGGATGGCGGAGTTGCAGTCATCGGATTTGACGATCACGGAGATGTTGCGCTCAGAGGATCCCTGGGCTACGGCGCGGACTGAGATGCTGCGACGTCCGAGGGCATCGAGCATGCGTCCCGTAGTGCCGCTCTGCCCGAACATGTCGTCACCGACAAGGCAGATGATGGAGAAGCCTGTCTCCACTTTGAGGGGGTTGAGCTTGCCGAGGGAGATCTCGTAGGCGAAGGTCTGGTCGGCGGCTTGCTTGGCCTTGACAGCGTCTTTCTCGGAGACGGCCACGCACATGGTGTTGACCGAGGAGGCCTGGGTGATGAGTATGATGCTGACGTCGTTGTCGCTGAGGGTCTGGAACAGGCGTGACGAGAAGCCTGGCACACCGACCATGCCACTGCCTTCGAGTGAGAGCAGGGCGATGTTGTCGGAGTTGGAGATGCCGATGATGTTGTTGTTGCCACGGGGAGGATTCTGCTCTATGAGGGTGCCTTCGGCGGAGGGGTCGAAGGTGCATTTGACATAGATGGGGATGTGGCCTGCGACGACTGGCTGGATGGTCGGAGGGAAGAGAACCTTGGCTCCGAAATGGGAGAGTTCCAGGGCGGCGCGGTATGAGATGTGGTGGATGGGACGCGCTTCGGGGACGATGGCGGGATTGGCGGTCATCATGCCGGGGACGTCTTTCCATGTCTCGAGTGCGCGGGCATTGCTGCCGAGGGCGTAGAGGGAGGCGGAGTAGTCGCTGCCGCCGCGTCCGAGGGTGGTCATGCGGCCTTTTTCATCGGATGCTATGAAGCCGGGGGCGACGAAGAGGGTCTTGAGAGGGTTGGCTTCGATGACGGAGCGTATGTTGGCGTAGGTGGTGGCTGTGTCGACAACATTGTGGCCGCGGACATTGCCTGTACGGATGATCTCGCGGCTGTCAATCCATTTGACGGCGACTCCGACGGAGGCGAATTTGAGGGCCAGGATCTGGGTGGAAAGCAGTTCTCCGCAGCCCTGGATGGCGTCGAGGCTGGTGGGGCTTATCTCTCCGATGAGGTAGAGGCCCTGGGCGATGCTTTTTATGGAGTCGAAGGTGGCGTCGCAGGTCTTGAGGGCTTCTTTGCGGTTTTCTTCGGGGAGGAGTTCGCGGATTATGCGATGATGGGACTTCCGCAGGTCATCGATAAGGTCGCGGTAGCGGATGTCGCGTGTGGCGGCGAGGTTGCCTGTCTTGATCAGGGCGTCGGTGCAGCCCTGGATGGCGGAGAAGACGGCGATGGTGCGGTCTTTTTCAAGGGCTTTGAGTACGATGTCCACGGTTTTGGACATATTGGCGGCGTTGGCTACTGAGGAACCGCCGAATTTGAGTACTTGCATATCGTGTATGTGTTATATTTTCTCAAGCACAGGGGTGAATATTACCGCGAGCTGGTCGTTTTCGAGGAGGAAGCCGTCGTGGCCGAAGAGAGAGGTGATTTGATGGAGTTCTGCACCGGGGATGCCGTCGGCAATGGTCTTGAGCTCATAAGGAGGGAAGAGGATGTCGCTGTCGATGGCGATGACGGTGGAACGTGCGGTGATGGTGCCAAGTGCTTTCTGTACACCTCCACGGCCTCGCCCGACGTTGTGCGAGTCGAGGGCGTAGGAGAGGTAGTAGTAGCTGTAGGCATCGAAGCGGCGTACGAATTTTTCGCCCTGGTACTGGTGGTATGAGCTGGCGCGGCTGGCGAAGAGAGTGTCAGGGTCGGGCTCGCTCTGGCGCTCATTGTATCCCTCCGGACAACGGTATGACAGAAGGGCGACGGTGCGGGCGCAGCGGAGGGCGTTTTTGCCTCCGTCCAGATCGGCTGCCCGGCGGAAGGTCGGGTCGGCTTCAAGTGCCATGCGCTGGGTCTCTTCGAGGGCTGTCAGCCAGGGGGAGACGCGGGCTTCAGTGGCCATGAAAATGGCATTTTTATAGACAGAGGGCTCGGATATCGCGAGCTCAAGCGCCTGGAAGCCTCCGATGGAACTGCCGATTAGGAGGTCGACTTTCCCGATGCCTATATGCTGGCGGATGATGGAGATGGCTTTTGCGATGTCCCGCACCGTGATGCGGGGGAAGTCGAAGAAGTAGGGGCTGCCTGTCTCGGGGTTGATGGAGGAGGGGCCGTCGGAGCCGTAGCAACTGCCGAGCATATTGACACAGAGGATGAAATATTTATCGGTGTCAAGTAGTTTGGAGGGGCCGACGAGGCCGGGCCACCAGTTTTCGGGGTCGGAATCAGCCGTGAGGGCATGGCAGATAAGGATGACTTTCTCTCCGGGGGTGTAGGGCCTGGGAGAGGTGTGATAACCGATGTGTATGTCGTTGAGGCTGCCTCCAGCCTCGAAGTCAAACCTGCCTATGTGAACGTATTCGTGATACTGCATGTTGACGGGGATATGTTTGTTAAGTCCGGGCGCAGGCTCACGCCTTTGCGCTGAACGACAAATATATGAATTTTATTCTACATATCCACCACTGCGAGTGTCGCTATGCTTATTCTTACATCGGAAGGAAGTGCGCAGCGGAGTGCCCGGAAACACGCGTGAAGCGTGGCTCCTGTGGTAAAGACATCGTCTACGAGGAGGATATGACGGATTTTCCCCTTGATTTTCAGGGTGTTGACTTTGAAGGCTGAGGCGACGTTACGGGCTTTTTCGGAGACTGACAGTCTGGTCTGGGTCCTTGTATTGCGGGCGCGGAACAGTATGTCGGTCCGTAGGCTGGCTCCGAGTGCACGGGCGAGTCTGGCGCCGATCACTTCTGCCTGATTGTAGCCCCTTTCCCAGCGGCGTAGCCAGTGCAGGGGGACGGGGATGACGGTGTCTACGTCTGAGAAATGCCGTGAACCTGCCAGGTGCCGGCCGAGGCAGTCGGCGAAAAATTCGCCGGCGTGGATGTCGTAGTTGTATTTCAGCGCCTGCGGGATTTTTTTATAGTCGGCATCGCCATTGTAGAAAAACAGGGCCGAAGCATAGGCATAACGCTCTCTACGCGCATAGTGGGTGCCGGGTTCTTCCAGAGACTGCTGGATTTTTGCATTGAACCGGTCTGACATGGGGTTGCGTTCACGGTTCCAGTAGCGGGTGAATGGAATGTCGGCGCTGCAATAGATACACAGATGTTTTTCTCTTGTTCCGAGTTGTCGCCCGCACACGAGACAGGTGCGCGGCAGGAAAAGGTCAGATATCGCGGTGACCACTTCGGCGACGCTGAAATCATCTTCCATGCTTTTTTTTCAGAAAGTTAGCCTGGAGACGCCGGAAAAGGACAAAGAAACAGAAAAACCTTTACCTAAGTGGCTGAGGTTTTTCTGTTTCTTATGATATTATA
>Ga0310786_10011565_pt1 | contig 11000 bp, 8 predicted proteins | sample AusTroGonzalo_MG_FD_203881 | JGI IMG/M metagenome (GOLD analysis project Ga0310786, IMG submission 203881) | Bovine rumen microbial communities from tropical cattle in Woodstock, Queensland, Australia - Gonzalo_03 (v2) (version 2) | ecosystem: Host-associated > Mammals > Digestive system >...
AGTTACGCAATATATAATAAACAAAGGAGAATTTGAGAAAGAAATATTCATCCCATTCTGGTTGGAAGAAGGCAAGGTTATCTACCACAAAAACGAAGAAGGAGGAGATGAAAATCTACCAGAAGACGCATCCAACATACAGGTTACAGATATGCAAGTAACAAGTTTCGATCCTAAGACAAGGCACATTGAAATGCAGATGTCTAACGTACTGAACATGGGTGAAGAGTCATTCACAGGATTGTTTTCGATGGTGGTTTACAACGAGACAGGTAAACTGATAACAGATTTTGGGGAACCACAAAAAATGAGTACACCCATTGGGCATTACCAAAGCACTAGTAAAGCATTCAACTTCAACGGCAATCTGCCGGAAGAACTTACAGACGGCAACTACACCGTCAAAATAGCATCTCAAAAATACGGTTGTAAAGGTTGGACACCCATATTAGGATGGATTAAACAAGGTGGATACATTGTAGGAACCAACATTGATTTGGGCTATGATTTCGTCATCATAAACAACAAAATGCACAAAGTGGACACAGACGGCATTAGAAACGTTAACGAGAACGGGAACGGGAACGGGATCTACGACCTGAGCGGACGAAAAGTTAACTCTCAACTAAGAAAGGGCATCTACATTGTTGATGGCAAAAAGTTGGTGAGATGAGATTTTCCCCCAACAGAGTTGGGGATTTGCAAGAATTGTTGTACCTTTGCAGCCAAAAAAAAGAAGGCGATGGACTTTAAGTGTTAGTCTTTAGCCACTTTTGAGTTTTGAATTTATAAACTTTGAATTTTGACAATGAATATATTGGAACTGAGCGAACAGGAAATTGTTCGACGCAACAATCTTCAGCAGTTGCGTGATCTGGGTATCGACCCCTACCCTGCTGCTGAATATCCCGTAACAGCATGGAGTACAGACATCATAAAGGATTTTGTTGACCTGCCCATTATTGGAAAGGACGAAGAAGGAAATGATGTTCGTGAGACAGCAACTCCCGAGAACAGCCCCGTAGTAAGCGTAGCAGGCCGTATCATGAGCAAGCGCATCATGGGCAAGGCCGCTTTTGCCGAGATTCAGGACAGCAAGGGCCGAATTCAGGTTTATGTACAACGTGATGCCATTTGCCCCGATGAGAATAAAGATCTCTACAATATCGTCTTCAAGAAATGTCTGGATTTAGGCGACTTCATTGGAGCTAAAGGTTATGTATTCCGTACCAAGACAGGCGAGATTAGCGTTCACGTAATGGAAATGACTGTACTCTCAAAGAGTCTGAAGCCATTGCCTATCGTGAAGACGGATGCTGAAGGTAACGTGTTCGACTCGTTCGACGATCCAGAGCTGCGTTATCGTCAGCGTTATGTGGACCTGATTGTAAATGCCGGTGTTAAGGAAACATTCCTGAAGCGTGCCACTATCATTCGTACTATGCGTAAGATATTGGACGATGCAGGATACACCGAGGTTGATACCCCCATCCTGCAGAACATTCCCGGTGGTGCTTCAGCACGTCCCTTCATGACCCATTTCAATGCCTTGAATCAGGACATGTACATGCGTATTGCTACCGAGCTGTACCTGAAGCGCCTGATTGTTGGCGGTTTCGAAGGTGTATATGAGATGGGCAAGAATTTCCGTAATGAGGGAATGGACAAAACGCATAACCCCGAGTTTACCTGCATGGAGCTGTACATCAGCTACAAGGACCTGAACTGGGGTATGGGCTTTACAGAGAATATGCTGGAGCAGATCTGTACCGCTGTGAACGGAAAGCCCGAAGTGGAGATTGACGGCAAGGTTATCTCATTTAAGGCCCCCTTCCGCCGTCTGCCCATTCTGGATGCTATCAAGGAGAAGACTGGCTACGACCTCTACCCTATGAACGAAGACGAGATTCGTGAGGTAGCCAAGAAACTGAATATTGAGGTGGATGACACCATGGGCAAGGGCAAATTAATCGACGAGATATTCGGCGAGACCTGCGAGGGAACATTCATCCAGCCCACATTTATTACTGATTACCCTGTAGAAATGTCACCTCTGACCAAGATGCACCGCTCAAAGCCAGGCTTGACAGAACGCTTTGAATTGATGGTAAACGGCAAGGAGTTGGCTAATGCCTATTCTGAGTTGAACGACCCCATCGACCAGGAGGAGCGTTTCAAGGAGCAGATGCGTCTATCGGAAAAAGGCGATGACGAAGCGATGATTATTGACCAGGACTTCCTGCGTGCCCTACAGTACGGCATGCCTCCCACCTTTGGTATCGGTATAGGTATCGACCGTCTGGTGATGCTGCTTACAGGTAAGTTCCAGATTGGCGAAGTAATGCTCTTCCCACAAATGAAGCCCGAAGTGAAAGCTCCGCGCGACAAGGACGAGCTATTCCTGGAGAAAGGGATTCCTGCCGAGTTTATCCCCATCCTGCGTAAGGCAGGATATAATCTGGTAAGCACCCTGCAAGGCGTAGCTCCTGCTAAGATTCAGCAGCAGATTATAGAAATTGTCAAGAAATACAAACTGGAGATTGAGAAACCCAGCCAAGATACAATAGCAACTTGGACTGCATAAGGGAATTCATAATTCATAATATTAAATTCAAAAGCTGAGATTTGGTTGGTTTAGGAAAAATAGCCGTATTAGGCGGAGGTAGCTGGGCAACCGCTATCGCTAAGATGTTGTTGGAGAAGAACGACAGCATCTGGTGGTATCTGCGCAGAGACGACCGCATTGAGGATTTCAAGCGTTTAAAGCACAACCCTGCCTACCTAACCAGTGTCCTGTTTGATATCAAAAGAATCAACTTTAGCAGCGATATAAACGAGGTGGTTGAGAGAGCCGACACGCTTATCTTTGTCACCCCATCGCCTTATCTGAAAGGACATCTAAGGAAACTGCATACCAGGCTGGACGACAAATTTATTGTCACAGCCATCAAGGGTATTGTACCTGACGAGAATGTAATATGCTCAGATTACTTTAATCAAGTATATAACGTACCTGAGGAGAATCTGGCTGTAATAGGCGGTCCCAGCCATGCCGAAGAGGTGGCAATGAACCGACTGACATACCTGACTATAGGCTGTGCTGATCAGGATAAAGCCAGTGCTTTTGCTGAGATGTTGTCAAGTGATTACGTTAAGACCAGCACCAGCAACGATGTGATAGGTATAGAATACGCTTCAGTGCTAAAGAACGTATTTGCTATAGCTGCCGGTATCTGTCATGGACTAAAGTATGGAGACAACTTCCAGGCTGTGCTCATCAGCAATGCAGCCCGTGAGATGAAGAACTTCCTGAATACCATCTACCCCATAGAGCGTAACATTACCAATACCGTATATATGGGCGACCTGCTGGTTACAGGATATTCACATTTTAGCCGCAACCGTGTGTTTGGTACGATGATTGGACAAGGCTACAGCGTAAAAAGCGCTCAGTTGGAAATGGAAATGGTAGCCGAGGGATACTATGGCTGTAAGTGTATGAAGGATATTATTCAGCACATAGGAGTTGATATGCCCATCGTAAATGCCGTTTATAACATACTGTATGAACGAGCCCGTCCTGAAAGGGAGATAAAGAAATTATGCGAAGTATTAGGCTAAAGTGCCCATATTATATATATAAGGTAATAGAACAAAGGTTAAAAGATAACATATTATGATTAAGTTAGACATTTCAAAGGCACCTGTGAGTGCCGACAAATTAGCTACCCTTGAGGGTAAAGTTAAAGAAGCTCAGCAGACATTGGAGAATGGCACCTGCCCCGGTAACGATTTCTTGGGCTGGCTGCATCTGCCCAGCAGCATCACCGCTGAGTTTATGACCGAACTGCAGAATTGTGCTCAAACACTACGCGAGAACTGCGACACTGTTGTAGTTGCGGGTATTGGTGGTTCTTACTTGGGTGCACGTGCTGTGATCGAAGCACTGAGCAACAGTTTCCAGTGGCTTGTCAATAACGGAGAAAATCCCACAATCCTGTTTGCCGGCAACAATATCGGTGAGGATTACCTATATGAACTGACAGAATATCTGAAAGGCAGAAAGTTCGGTGTTATCAACATCAGCAAGAGCGGTACCACCACAGAGACAGCCCTGGCTTTCCGTCTGCTGAAGAAGCAGTGTGAGCAGCAGCGTGGCAAGGAGACTGCCCGCAAGGTTATTGTAGCTATTACAGATGCCAAGAAGGGTGCTGCACGTACCTGTGCTGACAAGGAAGGTTACACCAGCTTTGTTATCCCCGATAATGTAGGCGGTCGTTTCAGCGTGCTCACTCCCGTTGGCCTGTTGCCCATTGCTGTAGCAGGTTTGGACGTTGCCAAACTGGTTAAGGGTGCTGCTGATATGGAACAAGCAACTGCTCCTAGTGTACCTTTCAGCGAGAACCTCAGTGCTCAGTATGCTGTTGCACGTTATGCTCAATATGCCGAAGGCAAGAAGATTGAGATCCTTGCTAACTATCAGCCTAAGCTTCACTTCATTGCCGAATGGTGGAAGCAATTGTATGGCGAGAGCGAAGGCAAAGACAACAAGGGTATCTATCCTGCCAGCGTAGATCTGACTACCGACCTTCATTCAATGGGTCAGTGGATTCAGGAGGGCGAGCGCAGCATCTTCGAAACAGTAATCAGCGTTGAGACTCCTGAGAACAAACTTCTCTTCCCCCATGACGATGAGAATCTGGATGGTCTGAACTTCCTGGCTGGCAAGCGAGTAGATGAAGTAAACAAGATGGCTGAGTTGGGAACCCAGTTGGCTCACGTGGATGGTGGAGTTCCCTGCATGCGTATCAGCATCGACAAGTTGGATGCTTACCACCTGGGACAGCTTATCTACTTCTTTGAACTCTCTTGTGGACTTTACTGCCAGTTGTTAGGTGTGAACGCTTTCAACCAGCCAGGCGTTGAGGCCTACAAGAAAAACATGTTTGCCCTGCTTGGCAAACCCGGATACGAGAAAGAAACGGAAGCTATTAAGGCAAGACTTTAAGTTTCCTTTTCAATTCAAATTTCAAAATTTATAAATTCAAAATTGGGACTTTGGGTTTAAATAAAACTCAAAAAGAATATGACCAAGAGTATCGCGACATGGAGGATAATCCTCTTGTCGCGAAATCTCTTGATTTCTCAGTTCGCATCGTAAACCTCTACAAACTTCTGCGAGATAATCGTCATGAAACAATAATGAGCAAGCAAATCCTTCGATGCGGCACATCTATCGGAGCAAATGCAAGCGAAGCGTTGGCCGCAGAATCCACAGATGATTTCGTTCACAAATTGACGATTTCCCTAAAGGAAGCCGACGAGACCAAGTATTGGATAATATTACTTCAACGCGCTCAATACATTACAGACGATGAATCCAGGTCTATCATGACAGATTGTCAAGAACTGCGAAAACCTATAGGCTCCATCATCAGTTCTACCAAACGTAATATAAACTCAGCTAAGACAAACATATAATTTTGAATTTTGAATTAAGATATTTTGAATTAACAATATCGCCCAAAGCGGTATTGTTTGATATGGACGGTGTGCTGTTCGACAGCATGCCGAATCATGCGTATGCATGGAGTCATGCCATGACCGAATATGGCTTGCAGATGACTCCCGAGGAAGTGTATATGAATGAAGGCAGAACCGGTAGTGCTACCATCAACATGTTAGCACAACGCTTCTGGGGAAGGGATGCTACCGAAGAAGAGAAACAACATATCTACGAGGCCAAGAGCAAAGTCTTTAATACTTGCCCAGAAGCCAAACCTATGCCTGGTGCTTTGGAGACCCTGCAGGCTGTTAAGGCCAAAGGGCTAAAGATTGTATTGGTAACAGGCAGCGCCCAGACCTCTCTGTTAGAGAAGTTGGAACGTAGCTATCCCGGATTCTTTCATCAGGACTTAATGGTAACAGGCTTTGATGTCAAGTTGGGGAAGCCCTACCCCGAGCCTTACCTGAAAGGCTTGCAGAAAGCAGGCATTAAGCCTGAGGAGGGCATTGTTGTAGAGAATGCCCCTTTAGGAGTACAGGCGGGACACGCTGCAGGTATCTTTACCATAGCTGCCAACACAGGTCCTCTGGAAGATCAGGTATTAAAAAATGCCGGTGCAGATATTGTACTGCCCGGCATGATGGATGTAGCCAAGTTCTTCTTAAACTGACGTATCTTCTTCCTCTATATCAGGAGCTGTATCGGGCTCCAAGGTAAAACTCCCGTCTGGGCCTACTGTCAACACAAAAGGCTCTGACATATCGCTCTCAGGAAAACTCACACAAACACCAAAGGTTAGCATTCCTTCTTTGGCCGACATAAAGCGGAAACCATCCAGGATTCCATTCTTACGGAAATTGTCATCAAGCTGCGAGCCAAAGGATGCTTTGGTGAAACGGCGACGGAAGAAATTCCCTCCATCCTTTTGGATGGTTAGGTCATAGTAGTTATCCACAAACTTATCGCCATTCTCATCCACCACAACCTTCAGGGAATCATCAGCTTCACGATGAATGTTATAGACGAACAGATGGTTGCCCAATGTTACACTGTCTGTCAGGTCATAATCCTTCATCCTGTGTTCCACAGGCTGCTGTTCAGAAGTTTGTAATGAATTGTCTGAATTACTTCCCGCCTTGTTTTCACAAGAGCAAAAAGCTGACACTAACAGACAGGAGAACAATAATCTACTTATTTTCATAACTTTATTTTCTTCTTTGCGCCTTTAGATTCGTTTTGCAGGTGGTCTAATGCTGTTACGATGTAAACGTATGGTGCCCTTCCGCCATGATAGTCAAGCGTGAGATATGTATCACGTGTAATACAGAAGATGTGTGAAGGATCCTCCAGGTCTATCTTCTCACCTTTTATGAAACGATATACAACATACTGAACAGCCTCATCCATAACAGTCTTTGCCTTCGGAGCTGTCCAGAAGAGAATAGGACCGTCTTCTGTCCACACTATAGCAGTCTTTCTGGGCTTGCCGGGTGCTTTGTTATCTATCCAGGGCATTCTGGGCTGCAAAGCTGGTGTGCTGTGATAAACACTGCGCAGCATTGTCTGATAGTTGCCTGGGTTCTCACATACAGCAGCGGCATACCACTGGCAGCTACCATAGATACCGGGAAGTGTTCGCTGAAGCATATATTTCCGAGGCATCTGATGCGAAGCAGGATTCTGTGGGTCGGGAGCCTTAACGGTACGCAAGACATCCTGTCCTATGTACAGAGGACGTCTGCCGGCATGAGCGCTCCACCAGTTAATCAGCGTCTCATAATCTGCAGCCTTATGCCCTATCTCCCAATAAAGCTGCGGAATATTGTAATCAACCCATCCTTTTTCCACCCATGTAAGCACATCGGCATACAGGTCGTCATAGTTCTGCAAGCCATTGGTAGCACTTCCGTTGGGATCATTCTTTTGATTACGATAGATACCAAAAGGCGAAACACCGAACTTCACCCAGGGCTTTACTTCCCTAATCTGACGGCACATCTGCTCTATAAACTGATTCACATTCTGACGGCGCCAGTCGGCACGATTCATTCCTTTGCCATAAAGCGCATAGGAGTTGTCATCAGGAATGGCAATACCAGCTACAGGATAAGGGTAGAAATAATCATCTATATGAATACCGTCCACATCATAGCGGCGTACGATATCACATGCCACCTGGCAGATGTAGTTGCGGTTCTCAGGATAACCGGGGTCAAAGAGCATCAGCCCGTCGTAGTCAAAGAAATGGCCTGGATGGCGGAAATACTCATGTGTATTAGCCAATGCCATTGTACCCTTGGTCTTGGCACGATAGGGGTTTATCCATGCATGTAACTCCATCTGGCGGGCATGGCACTGCTCCACCATCCATTGCAGCGGATCCCAATAAGGGTTGGGAGGTGTTCCCTGCTGACCGGTCAGGTATCGGCTCCACGGTTCCAGTTCGCTGGGATACAAGGCATCGCCTTCACATCTTACCTGAAAAAATATGGCGTTGATGCCATCCTTCTGGAGATCATCCAACTGACTTGTCAGAACCTGCTGCATGCGGTCGCGACCCATACCCTGGAACTGGCCATTAACACTCTGAATCCAAGCTCCTCTGAACTCCCTCTTAGGGTTCTGAGCTACTGCTGATACTGCTATGAAAAGCAGCAGAATAAACCATTTGTTCTTCATATCGGTACAAAAATACAAAAAAATTCTATACATTTCCTAATTATACACATTCTTTTTATATAAATCCATTCTTTCTGAGCCCACTTAATTGTTTTTTTCGTACCTTTGCCATCATTTATTTTAAAGCATGAGTACTATTAAGACACATAGACCCAGCGTTCTTCTCATCTACACGGGAGGTACCATTGGAATGAGAGAAAACGCCGAGACGGGAGCATTGGAGAATTTCAACTTTAACCTTATCTTAGATGAGGTTCCTGAATTAAAGCGGTTTGACTACAAGATACACGCTTTTACCTTTGATCCCCCTATCGACTCCAGCGACATGGGACTGGAACACTGGGGCCGCCTGGTAAAGATTATTGATAGCAATTATCATTTATTTGACGGCTTTGTCATCCTACACGGAACAGACACTATGGCTTATACAGCCTCTGCGCTGAGTTTCATGCTTGAGAATTTGGGAAAACCCGTTATCCTCACAGGTTCTCAACTTCCCATAGGAACACTCCGTACCGATGGGAAAGAGAATCTCATTACAGCCATCGAGATAGCTGCTGCCCAGCACGAGGACGGCACACCCATTGTACCCGAGGTTTGTATTTATTTCAAGGAGAAACTGATGCGAGGCAACCGTACCACTAAGATTAATGCTGAGCAGTTCAATGCTTTCCGCTCTTTCAACTATCCGGACCTGGCTACGGCTGGCATGCATATAAAATTCAACGAAGCAGCTATCCGTAAGCCTGACCCCAGCAAGCCTTTCAAGCCTCATTATCTGGTGGATCCCAACGTGGTAGTTCTGACGCTCTTTCCTGGTATTCAGCAAAGTCTGGTACATTCCGTCCTAAACATACCGGGACTAAAGGCCGTCGTTGTCCGCACCTTTGGCGCAGGAAATGCGCCTCAGTTGGAATGGTTCAAGGAGGAACTCAAGGATGCCAATAACAGAGGTCTTCTGCTGGTGAACATCACCCAGTGTCAGGCAGGCTGTGTTCACATGGGACTTTACGAAACCAGCCTGCCACTCATAGAGGCTGGCGTAGTGAGCGGTTATGACAGTACGCCTGAGTGTGCCATCACCAAACTGATGTTCCTGCTGGGTCACAAATTACCTAAGCAGAAGATTCAGGAGATGATGGACAGCAACCTGTGTGGGGAAATAACAAAATAAAGTTGAAAGTTGAGAGTTGAAAGTTGATAATTATATGATAACCGCCTTTAGCTATTAGCTGTTGGCTATTAGTCGTTGGCTTGAAACTTGAAACTATTATCTATCAACGGTAAACAGTAAACGGTAAACCGGATATGGAGAATTGTATAAAGATAAAAGGAGCCAGAGTCAATAATCTTAAGAATATCGATTTAGAGATTCCACGCGGCAAACTTGTTGTCATAACGGGTTTGAGCGGCAGTGGTAAGAGTAGCCTTGCATTTGATACACTCTATGCCGAGGGACAGCGACGTTACGTCGAGAGCCTCTCGTCTTATGCCCGTCAGTTCTTGGGTAGGATGAACAAGCCTGAATGTGATTACATCAAGGGCATCCCACCTGCCATAGCCATAGAGCAAAAGGTAACCAGCCGCAACCCACGCAGTACCGTTGGAACAAGTACCGAGATTTATGAATACCTGCGCTTGCTTTATGCCAGAATAGGCCGTACCTTCAGCCCTATCAGCGGAACAGAGGTCAAGAAGCATACCACCGAGGATGTGGTACAGAATATGCTTTCGCACGAGGAAGGTACCAAGCTGATGGTACTTTGCCGCACCAAAGCCAACGTAAGCGTTCTGCAGCAGCAGGGCTTCAGCCGTTTGCTGGTAAATGGCAAGGTAGTGCGGCTCGACGAATACAATCCTCAGCCCAATGACGATGTCTATCTGGTGGTTGACCGACTGTCGGCCAAGAACGAGAAAGATACCATAGCCCGTCTGGTGGATTCTGCCGAGACGGCATTCTACGAGGGCAGTGGCGAGATGATGCTGCAATACCTTCCCGATGGCGAGACACAGCAGTTCAGTACCCGATTCGAGGCCGACGGCATGACTTTCGAGGAACCTACCGACAATCTCTTCGCCTTTAATTCTCCTGCTGGAGCCTGCCCCGAGTGCGAAGGCTTTGGCAAGATTATGGGTATCGACGAGCACCTGGTCATTCCCAACAGTGCCCTTAGTGTCTATGACGGTGCTGTTGTCTGTTGGCGAGGCGAGAAGATGGCCGAGTGGAAGAACTGGTTTATCCGCTTCAACTCAGAACGCGGATTCCCCATCTTCAAGCCTTACTTTGAACTGACACAGGACGAGAAGGACTGGCTCTGGCACGGAAGTCCTATCCAGCATGCGCCTAAGGGCAAGGAAGGCATTCAGATTCCTAAGGAATGGAAACTTTCCCCCGAGGAGAAGGAATGGGGCATGCTTTGCATAGATGAATTCTTCGAGATGCTACGGCAGGGACAGTACAAGATTCAGAACCGCGTTATGCTGGCCCGTTACAGAGGAAAAACCACTTGCCCCAAGTGTCACGGCACACGTCTGAAACCCGAGGCCGGCTATGTCAAGATTTGTGGAAAGAGCATATCCGAACTGGTGGAGATGCCCGTCACAGAGTTGCTTCCCTGGATAGAAAACCTACAGCTTACGGAACACGAGCAGCAGATTGCCAATCGCATTCTTACGGAAATCCGGAACCGACTGCATTTCCTCCTAGATGTGGGGCTTGGCTATCTTACAATGAATCGCCTTTCCAACTCACTTTCAGGTGGAGAGAGCCAGCGTATCAATCTAGCAACCTCACTGGGAAGCAGTTTGGTTGGCA
>Ga0310786_10011568_pt1 | contig 10999 bp, 7 predicted proteins | sample AusTroGonzalo_MG_FD_203881 | JGI IMG/M metagenome (GOLD analysis project Ga0310786, IMG submission 203881) | Bovine rumen microbial communities from tropical cattle in Woodstock, Queensland, Australia - Gonzalo_03 (v2) (version 2) | ecosystem: Host-associated > Mammals > Digestive system >...
CATTTTGCCGACACATAAGATGATCTGTGCCCCGGATTCGGCTGCATATTGTCCGACATCTTCATGCATCTCTTTGGCATCCTCGCCAAGCTCATACATATCTCCGAGAATTGCTACCTTCTCGTTATCAGCAAGCGCAAGAAGATCAAGTGAGGCCTTCATGGATACGGGATTTGCATTATAGCAGGAGTCGATCACCACACGTCCTCCGATATGCGCAAGCTGCCCCCGTCCCTCTGTTGATTTCAGGCCGATCAGCCCACGCGTGATCTCCTCTGTTGACAAACCCAGCAATCCTGCCACACAAACTGCTGCCGCACCGTTTATCACCATATGTTTTCCCGGAAGCGGGATATGCACAAAAAACCGGTCGACCCAATCATCTTTTTGCTTGCGGCAAAATACAACATTGTTGCCGAGCAGGCCCTGACTCGTAATCTCTTCCGCCCATACTTCCTCGCCATCCTGCTCGCCGAGACCAAAATAATGCGGAATTCCCTGCTTTCCGCCGCTGTCCAGGCACTTTCCGCGCAAAACGCCGCCGGAAAGGCTTCTCAAAAGATCATCCTCTCCCCAAAAGCAAACCTCTCCATTTTCATCCATAAAATCCAGAATTTCCAGTTTTGCTTTTAAAACACCTTCTCGATCCTTCAGATTCTCCAAATGACATTGTCCGATATTGGTGATCACACAGATATTGGGACGAACCATTCTACTCAGTCTGTGCATCTCTCCGAAATCACTGATGCCCATTTCCACAACCGCCGCAGTGTGCTCCTCCCGGATAGAAAGCAATGTGAGCGGAACACCGATCTCATTGTTATAATTTCCCTGTGTCTTTAGTACATGAAACTTTTCTCTTAACAGGCCTGCAATAAATTCCTTCGTACTCGTCTTACCGACACTTCCCGTAATTCCGACAATCGGTATCTTGAGCTTACTCCGATAATACTCCGCCAGATTCTTTAGTGCATACAACGTATCCTCAACAAGCAGATAACTCCGCCAGTTCTCGGCAGGTACTCCGCACTCCGCTTCCACTTGCTCAGGTGTCTTTTGTGTGATAACCAGATAGACTCCCTTTCCAAATACCTCGGGAATAAAGCGGTGACCATCCACCCTCTCGCCAACAGTCGCAATAAAGACACCGCCGGCTTCTACTTTTCTCGAGTCCAAAACGACGCTGCATACAAAGTCACCTGATTTTCTCCCCTGAAGAACCAGTTCTCCGCCACACGCTCTGGCAATTTCCGCAATCGTTAAATCCATCATCCTGTTATCAATCCTTTCTTTTCTATGTTATCCACCCTAAATACCCGCTGCGGTCCAACACATAAAAAGCTTTTTAGCGGCGCGTCTGATTGAGTGCCTGCATCAGGATCTTCTCACACAGTTCATCAAAATCAATCCCGACCACCGCTGCCTCCTGAGGCAACAAAGAGGTAGGCGTCATACCCGGCAGTGTATTTGCCTCCAGGCAGAAAATCTCCTCCCGCTCATTCATCATAAAATCCATACGTGCATAATTTTTTAGCCGAAGCGCCGCAAAAACACGTTCTGCTATCTGCGACATTTCAGCCGTCTTTTCCTGTGATATTTCTGCCGGACAAGTCTCTATCGTGCTTCCCGCCTGATACTTATTCTTATAATCGTAAAAGCCCTGTTTCGGCGCAATCTCGATCACGGGAAGTGCCTTCCCGTCCATCACACCGACCGAAAACTCGCGTCCCTGTATGTACTGCTCCACAACTGCTTCCCTGTCATAACGGAAAGCCTCTGCCAGTGCCTTTTCATATTCATCATGATTCCGTGCAATCGTTACCCCCACACTCGAACCACCGCAAGATGCCTTGACAATGCAGGGATATCCGCACTGCGGATCATCCTTTGCCTGAATACTGTCCTCCGAAACCAAAATTCCTATAGGAGTCGGAATTCCATAAGCCTTAAAGATATCCTTTGTAATTCCCTTATCCATGGACATTGCAGCACTTACATAATCTGTTCCCGTAAAGGGAATTCCCATCAGTTCAAAGCAAGCCTGAATCTTTCCGTCTTCTCCGTTCGAACCGTGCAACGCCATAAATACCACATCTGCCTGCTGACAAAGTTCGAGAACGTGTGGTCCGAAAAAGCTCTTGTCCGATCCGCCTCTCATGGCTTTGATCTCATTGATATCCGTTCTCTTTTCCGACACGTTCCCGATCTTCTCGGCCCAATTGATCTCTTTTTCAAAAATATCATCCACCGGACCCGTATATCCGAGATAGACATCCAGCAAAATCGCCCTGTGTCCTTTTTCCTTTAATGCCTTATAAATCATACTGCCCGATACCAGCGAAACATCTCTCTCAGTACTTGTTCCGCCGGCTAAAACTACAACCTTCATACTTCCTCGATTCTGACTTCCAAAAGTCTGTTCTTTATTTGCCGTTCTGGCAAAACCCATCGAGAATAGTATATCATTTTTTTGCTATAAAGCAATGCATTTTCTGAAAACTCCGTAAGTTCGTAATTCTCTGATCTTATTCAAAAAAACTCTCCGGATCGACACTCTCTCCGTCCCTTCGTACCTCAAAATACAAATTGGGACCTTCTGTCGCAAAATACTTTGTCGTCGCGGCAACCGATGCGATCCGCATTCCCGACGTGACGCGCTCCCCAATCGCAACTTCAATATCCTTTAACTGACCATATAACGCATGACATCCGTCCCCCAGATCCAGCTCCATGGTATTTCCAAGGATCGGATCCGTCCTGATACTCAGCACCTTTCCGTCGGCGCATGCACTGACCGGATCTCCCTCCTGCGCTTTGTAAACAATCCCCGGGTTATATTTATATTGATCCAGCGTAGCAAAATATACGCTTCCGTTCATACTATATTTGATCAGAATTTCTCCAACAACCGGCCGGACCATTCTCTCATCTGCAAAATGCAATTCCGCCACTGATGCCGAAACCGCCAATTCCTCTTCCGGACCGTTGGTCATATATTCCACAAGCGGATCGGATAAGTCATCTCCCGCTTCAGGCGCCGATAAAGGTGCTTGTGCCTCAAGTAGATCCCCTCCCGAATCCGCTCCGTTCGCAGCCATTGTATCATCTGCATTTTTTCTGATCACCGTACTATCCATACCTGCATTGTCATTTCGCATACCCGGCTGCGTCGTCAGCTCCTGCTTCGATTTACTGATTTCCGATTTTTCAGAGTTTTCCCGTTTCTTTTCACCAAACAGGGTTCTTTGCTCCGAATTCTCCATCGGGAACACTTCCAGCTCATCCGTGATCCTTTCTGCCTGCGGAGGCTGTACCACTCCATTCTCTCTGTTTTCTGCAATCTCATGCAATTTGTCCTTCGGACTGTTTTCAATCGCTGAAAAATCAATCGTATAGCCGTCATCACGCGATCTTATATTTTGATTTCTCATATATATTCCCGACAATGTCAAAGCTGCCAGAACAAAGACCGAAGAAGTCACCATTATAAAGCGCTCCCGCCTGATATTTCCATTATTTTCCCTACTCATATATGCCTTCCTTTCCCGCAAACAATTCATGCATATCAAAATTGCTCCTCACATTACATCGCTATGCATCTGCTTTTTCCTTTGCATTCTATTGTTGCCATACTGATCACGTTTTATTCAGATCCGGACAAAACAATTGATATGTATGATCCATACTCCTCAAAAAGTGCTTAAAATAAAAGGATAACATGGGTCACAAGATTCAAAATCCGTCTATGCCATCATTAACAGAATTTTGAATTTATGACCCCTGTCATCCTTATAGGTTTAGTTGTATATTTTCAGTTAATTATATATTTTTTAATCTCTGCCTAGCGAAACGCTTAGCCACAAATTCGCTACCATATCACGGTCAACCACCAAATCATACCCATACGGATCGATCACAAAACCCTCAGCGGGTCCGTAACTTCCATCCTCCTGCTTTTGAAGCATGAGCGCCACATAATCCGAAAAATCACAGGCAAATCCATATACGCGGTCCCGAACTGCTCTGTTTTCCATCCACTTATCCATCTGCGCCTGACTTGTGAAAGCCATGAGCAAAGGACATCCCTTCGCATTCTGGATCATTTTTGGTGAAACTTCACAGCCCTCCGGCAGATATAGATCCCCGTTATCAGACATGAGCGGTTCCATGGAAACTGCAGCCGGGCAAAGGAAATTTGCCTGCAGGATCTGCTCAATGAGCATTTTTCTGGTTTTCGCACCCGGTTCCTTTTTATAAACTTCGATCGCTCCGCCGATCAGCGGATTATTCACCTTTTCATTAAAGCGCATTTCAAAGCTCCTTCCACCTTTAACCGCCGGTATGTATCGCATTTGTCCAGCTTGATCCGGTTATTTGACGACCGTTACACACGATTATAATTGATCAGACAGCCCTTTAAGATGATCTGACGCTCCTCATCGGTTAATTCTCCGAGCTTCAGATCAAATGCTGCGCCAAGCTTTCCGGAAGCGATATCCACTTTATATGCCTTGATCACATCAGCTTTCTCTTCGACAGCTTTCCTGATCCCCGGAATAAAGAGATAATCCAGGTTCTTAAATGGCAACTCACCTTCTCTGATCAGGAAAGGAAGCATTCCCCAGTTGATAAGGTTTGAGCGATAACGCTTTGTAGCATATTCATTCGCGATATTGGCCCATCCGCCAAGTACCTTCTGGCAGGACGCCGCCTGCTCTCTGGCTGAACCGTCTCCGGGCTTTACGGCAAAGATTGTAGTGCCGATGCCGCAATTCGCAGCGTTCACGTCCGAAAAGCTCGTCCATACAGCCTTTATCGCAGTAGAAATCTCATCATTCATCTTTTCAAACGGCGTATCCTCACGTCTTAATTTTTCCTGAGCATATACCTCTTTTGCCCGTCCGACATAAGCAGGATCCTTTCTGGAAAGCGCAAATTCAGCAAGTCCCAAAGGATTGCTGCGGTACGAACTGGTCTCACCGGAAGGGATCAGCTCGTCGGTTGTAGTCACGGGATCATGAATCTCGCTGACAACCTTTAACAGCAAATGATCGGTGAGCGCCACCATTGCAGGCCAATCCTTGATATTGGGGCCAAAATGAATCTCCGTATCAGGCTCCGCCACACCTTTGGAATCAAACACGCGGTTTGCATATATCTTAGAATCAAAGTGATACTGATATTTGCCAAATTCTCCGTCAAAATCGGTTGCAGGTGTGAGCACACCCTTGTTTGCGGCTGTAGCTGCTATGGATCTTGCATCCATCAGCGCAACAGAAGAAATCTGGCCGTTTTGAAGCTTGCTTCCCTCACGATTCGGGAAGTTTCTTGTAGAATGACGTATACTGAATGCATTATTTGCAGGTGTATCACCTGCGCCGAAACAAGGACCGCAAAATGCTGTCTTCATCACTGCACCGGTCTCAAGAATTGTCGCAGCACATCCGTTTCTGATCAGTTCCATGTATACCGGCATGGATGCAGGATATACGCTCAAAGTAAATTCATCCGAGCCGATATACTGCCCTTTTAAGATATCTGCTGCTGCACAAATATTCTCAAATCCGCCGCCCGCACAGCCTGCAATAATACCCTGATCTACAATAAATTTGCCGTTCTTCACTTTATCTTTTAAATGATACTCAACAGCGCCGTCAAGACTTACCAGTGCACGTTTTTCCGTTTCATCCAGAATATCCATCAGATTTGCATTCAGCTCTTCGATCGTATAAGTATTGCTGGGATGGAACGGCATTGCGATCATGGGACGGATCTTGGACAGATCAACGTTGATCACACCGTCGTAATATGCCACTTCACCAGGGTTGAGTTCCTTGTATTCCTCACTTCTTCCATGAATGTCATAGAACTCCTTAATCTGATCATCCGTTCTCCAGATGGAGGACAGACAAGTGGTCTCGGTTGTCATGACATCAATTCCGATACGGAAATCCGCGGAAAGACTCGATACACCGGGTCCCACGAATTCCATCACCTTATTCTTTACGTAACCATTCTTAAATACGGCACCGATAATCGCAAGTGCCACATCCTGCGGGCCGACACCCTTAACAGGTGCTCCCGTCATATAAACCGCAACTACTCCGGGCATATTGATATCATAAGTCTGATTCAAAAGCTGTTTCACAAGCTCGGGTCCGCCTTCTCCCATAGCCATGGTACCGAGAGCGCCATATCGGGTATGGGAATCACTTCCGAGGATCATCTTTCCACCGCCTGCAAGCATCTCACGCGCGAACTGATGGATCACAGCCTGATGAGGCGGTACATAAACACCACCATACTTCTTGGCACAGGAAAGGCCAAACATGTGGTCATCTTCATTGATGGTACCTCCTACCGCACAAAGGGAATTGTGGCAGTTGGTCAAAACATATGGCATCGGAAACTTTGTCAGTCCCGAAGCTCTTGCAGTCTGAATAATTCCTACAAATGTGATATCATGACTGGTCAGCTTGTCAAAACGGATTTTCAGTTTCTCCATGCTGCCGGATGTATTGTGACTTTCCAGAACATTATAAGCGATGGTCTTCTTCGCAGCCTCCTCTCTGGAAATGGTTTTTCCTGTCTTTGCTTTGATGGCTGCGGGAGCTTCCGCTGTATCCGGCACAAGATCCGTACCGCTTATCAGATATGCTCCGCCCTGCAGTAAGTCGATCATACTCATCCTCCTATATTAAAGACGTATATCCGGTACATTGTTATTAATGCAGAATATACGCATATTTTATCATTTTGTTTTTACACGCCATTTCCTCATATTATATTCTTTTTCGGGGTTCTGTGTCAACAATTATCCGTCTATTACACACATCCCTTTTTCCTGCGATAGCACAATCTTTCTTAATTCCGAGTGATCCCATAATAAGCATGATCTCAAAAACTACGCACCCGAAAATACAAAAGCGGCAACCGTAAGGATGCCGCCTTGCTTAATCGAAAAGAAGAAAAATGTCAAATATTACTCTACCACTTTCCCGGCAAATACGATCTGATCATTTTCGCTGTCATAGATCAGAAATGCGAACGGCCGATCAAGGTATACTTCCTTTATCTCTTTCGCAGGTTCTGAACTAATAATCAGCCCTTTTTTCATTGTAATTGCTGTAGAAGCCGCAGCTCGTGTTCCCTTCTCATCAAGTTCGATCTTGCACTTCTGAATAATCTTGTTGATATAACAATTCTCATCATCAATCATGTTACTAAATTCTGCGTCATTTTCATGAAATGCCCTGTGCACACCCTGTGCTTCCAATATTTCGATCACATTCTTGGTTTCTGTCTCATAATTCATTTTGGGTGCGATCGCTTTCACCTTATAGTCTTGCGTCTCAGATTCCAAAAGGCTTCCCAGATCGAGATCACCAAGTTGAAAATCACCTTCGGTCTTAGGTAAGATACCAATAAACTGAAAACCATTATAATAATTCTTAGAAAATGCTGTCGCATATTCGTTTTCATAATAGGTGTCGAGATCATCCTCGAGCATCTCCTTCTCCGCCGTATTTCCCGACAGATCCGTAAAGGAATGCTGTGTCAACCTCCATTTATTGATCCATGGAGATTCAAAATATACAGAATTCAGTAATATTACCATTAGATTAGGATCAAAATCATCCTTACTTATCATTTCCCTGATCAATCCTTTTGTTTTCTCTTCACACCAGGAATTGATCTTTTTCTCAGTACCATCCGGGTCTCCCATAAAATCTACGTTCTGCGCTATTGCATGAAACTTTTCCGTAGCCATTTTCTGATAGTCAGCCTGTAAATTCAGATCCTTTTTCACCCAAATGGAATTGGACGGCATATAATGAAACCTATAGCCATTCTTATCACCGTCTTCATCTTTCAGGTTTTGGACATATTCCATATATTCGGCTACCCAGTCGGCATAATCCTCTCTGCCCAGATAACGATATAATTCCTGCGCAGTTTCACCTGATGCGCCCTCTGTCGCCAAGCCGAGTGCAATATTTAAAGAAATCGGACTTACCAATACATTCCCTTGAACCTCTTCATAAACCCGATCCACAAAAAATTCAGCCTTTCCAAAGTCATCTGTCTGCACTGCCTGTACATCCTCCTTTTCTGCGACATCTTCTTTTTCTACCTGAACATCATCCTTCTCTGCTACGGCATCGCTTACCACACCATCATCCTGCGCCGGTGTCCCCGGTACTTCACTCTCTGTCTGTACTGCGGGAACATCCGCCGGTGAAGGATTCATGGCGCTCCCCTTACCGCATCCGTTCATGATCATCGTGCACGCACAAATTAACAAAACTAATTTTTTCCTCATCGATTTTTTCCTCATCGATTTTCCCTTTCTATGCTTTATTTATGTAGGATCATTATCCTCTCCTCCCCTATAGACGACATATTTTGCCATTGGTTCTTTTCTCTTTTATTTTTTTCTTATATCTTTCATCCCACTAAATACATCTTCAAAAGTAACGCTTTTATACATTGACTGGCGAGGTATATTGTGTTATAATGTTTTAGTGCTTAGCTTGTATTGCGCTGTTGAAAGTAGTAGAATAAAATATAGAAAATCTACGAAAAACTTGATAGCACAGCTGTGGGGGATCATCCCTCGTAGAAATATTTGTTCCATGCCGCGCAGTTTGCGGTGAACTTGTTGACTTATTGCGATCACAAGGAGAATATAACATGATCAATCTACCTACCAGGATCATACAACCCATGACCCGGCAATCCATTATTGATCCGGGGCTTATGCGAATTATGGGGGCAAGAGATACTTCCAATGTCCTTTCCATCAATAATGGCTACTATAACACGGGAATGCCTGTCGGATCATCCGGTATAACAGGTATGGGCGCTGTCGCTTCGTCAGGTCTCGGCAATGTTGCAACTGCAGGTTTGGGCGGTGTCGCAGCGGGAATGCTGATCGGTTCGGCTCTTCAGAATAACGGCGGTATGAATTTAGGCGGCCAGTCCTTCGGCAGCGGACAAAATTTCCTGGATGGACCGCAACAGGGATACAATGCCCCACAAAATAATTATAACACTGGGCAGGGAGGCTATGGTGCTCCGCAAAATAATTACGGGAGCCAACCCGGATACGGCGGTCAGCAACCCGGCTATCATAATGAACCCGGATACGGGAATGCCCCGCAAAGTGGTTACCCGGCTCAGGGACAGGGGTACGGCGCAGTGCCTCCCGCAAGCAGTGGGACTGCTCCCTCATACAGCGCAGGGCAAGGAACTTATGGGACTGCTGCGAGCTCGGCAAATCCGGCATATGGCGGCCAGCAACCCGGCTATGGATATCAACAGTCCGGGTATGGCAACCAAACACCTTCTTACGGAAACGTTCCTCAAAATGGCTATGGAAACCAGCAACCCGGCTTTGGAAATGCTCCTCAAAACAGTTACGGAAACCAGCAGCCCGGTTATGGAAGCGCTCCTCAAAACGGTTACGGGAATCAGCAACCCGGCTTTGGAAATGCTCCTCAAAACGGTTACGGAAACCAGCAGCCCGGTTATGGTAACGCTCCTCAAAATAACTTCGGCAACCAACAACCCGGCATTGGAACTCCAACGGCAAATCAGGGAGCTCCGGTGAATCGGGCTCCGTCACAAGCCGGAGGTATGAACACAACCGCTCCCGCATTCAGCGCCGGTGCGCAGACCACCCCGGCTCCTCCGGTACAGAAACCGATTCCTGCACTTCGCAACAGAATTTTGAAAGGGCAGAAAACAGGCCTCGAGACACACGGCAAGCTTTTATCCTTAAAGGTCAGCCTTGGCTGGAATGTCACCAACGCACTTTGTGATGTTGACGTTTCCGCGTTCTTACTAAATGCGTCCGGAAAGGTTCCCGGGGACACATGGTTCATCTTCTACGGACAGGAAACCAGTCCGGACGGAAGTACAGTTTTCAGTGTTGATAACGGCGAGGATCGGGAGAGTATCAAAATTGATCTCAAGAAGCTCGACTCTTCCGTTCAGAAGATCGTATTTGTCGTAACCATCAATGAGGCTTTGGAAAAGCGCCTCAACTTCAGTATGTTAAAGGATTGTTATGTTCGCCTTATGGATGGTTCCAACAATCAGGAACTTGTAAGTTTCATGTTGGAAGAATATTATCCGAACGTCACATCCATGATGCTTGGAGAGATCTATCTGCATAACGGTGCATGGAAATTTAATGCAATCGGTAACGGTGTTGCAAGAGACCTTGCAGGCTTATGTGAATTATACGGCGTAGCCGTTGTCTAATCATAAACCAAGGAGGAAACAAAATGGTAAGCTTTGAAACTGTAAATGAATTGACTCTGAAAGTGACCTGTTCCGGCAGAGATACCATATTCACACGTGCCGGCGCATTTATCGCCGGAGAGAATATGGGAAACAAGAACTATACCTTCGAAAAAGTCCTGCTCGGACCGCAAAACAATCTCGGTCAGGCACTTCTCGGCTCACTTGCCAGACGTGTTACAGGCGAAAATACGCCGCTGATGAAAGTCAACCTGAACGGCGATTCTGTTACTTATTATGCATGCTACAGCCAACATGTAGTTGTCTACCGCCTTGCTCAGGGTGAGACCATCTCGGTTGAATCCGAAAATATCCTGGCATTTTCTCAGGATTGTGATTACAATGTACGTTTCGTCGGTGTCGGTGTCCTTTCGCAGAAAGGTCTTGCAACTTCCACGCTGACCGGCCGGGGACAAAATGCTTTTGTCGCCGTTTTGTCTGACGGTAACCCGATCGTTCTTAGCAATGTAAAAAGTGGACAGACCATCTCTGTTGATCCGGACTCCGTAATCTGTTGGGTCGGCAATGGTCATTGTGATCCTCGCGTAACCGCTGACGTATCCTGGAAAACCTTTATCGGACAGGCTTCCGGTGAATCCTATCAATTTGAGTGGAACCCTCAGGATGCCGTAACTGTTATTCTCCAGCCTTCCGAGCGTAAAGGCGGAATCAGTGTCAGCGTAGACTAATC
>Ga0310786_10011570_pt1 | contig 10998 bp, 5 predicted proteins | sample AusTroGonzalo_MG_FD_203881 | JGI IMG/M metagenome (GOLD analysis project Ga0310786, IMG submission 203881) | Bovine rumen microbial communities from tropical cattle in Woodstock, Queensland, Australia - Gonzalo_03 (v2) (version 2) | ecosystem: Host-associated > Mammals > Digestive system >...
ACTTCTCGTCCGGCGGCGCCGTGCAGGTCAACTCCGGCGTAATCTACCTCAGGAAGACCGACGGCTCCATGAACGGATGCTTCGAGCGCTTTGTCTGGACTTTCGCCGAAAAGGCGGAGGACGCCTTCCCCGCCATCCCGAACCCGAGGTCGCCGTACATGAAAGAGGCGGGCTCCGGGTCGTGGACGAGCTATCGCGCCGAAGACCGCGAGAAGGACGTAGCCTACTGGCGGGCGGTGAAGAAGGCCGGCATGGACCACGTCATCGTGACCGACCACGAGACTGGCTGGCGCGACGGCAACGAGAGCTTCACGTTCCGCACGAGCACGGCGCCTGGCAAGGGCGGCGACGAGGGGCAGCGCCGCTACGCCCGCGTCATGATAGACGAACTGGGCTTCCGCTACGGGCCATACAACAACTTCATGGACTACGCCCCGGTGAACGCCTTCTGGTCGATCGACCATGCCGCGCGCTACGGGGACGGGCGGCTCATCCCGGCATGGAACCGCTGCTATTCGCCCAAGCACACGTGGGCGGTCGGCATGTGCGAGAGGCTCGCGCCGGAGATACAGCGCAAGTTCGGCTTCAACACGGCCTACTGCGACGTGCACACCTGCGCGACCCCGTGGGCGCGCGAAGACTACGACGCCCGCTCTCCCGGCGCGGCCACCTTCGTGCAGACGCTCTACGACTACTGCGAGATCATGCTGCTGCAGAAGGCCGCGTGGGGAGGCCCCGTCTGGTCGGAGGGAAGCGCCCATTGGCTCTACTCCGGCTGCGTCGACGGCAACTACGCCCAGGATCCGGGCTACGACTTCCAGCGCAGGCCGTGGCTCGTCGACTTCGACCTCAGGCGCATGCATCCGCTGTGCTGCAACTTCGGCATGGGCGCGCCGTACATGTTCTGGGGCAAGGAGGGCGCTTCGGTGAAGTCCGCCGATCCCCGGCGCTGGATGGACCGCTTCACCGCCGCGACGCTGGCGTTCGGGCATTCCGGCTTCTTCGTCTGCAACCGCGACCCAAGCGACCTCTCGGCCGAGGCGGAAAGCTACTATCCGGTCCAGGCCATAGCCGCCCGCTATACGCAGGCCGAGGCCGTTGAGGTGCTCTACGGCGACTCGGAGGGCCGGCTCCACGACGTATCGGCCGCCATAATGAACGGGGCTTCCGAAAGGTCCCAGCTGAGGGTGACGTATTCCGACGGCACGGTCGTCGCCGTGAACGGCAACGAGAAGGAGGACTTCCACGTGGAGGTCGGAGGCGTCCGCTACGTGCTTCCGCCCAACGGCTGGCGCGGCGAAACGGCCGACGGGAAGGTCGTGACCTTCAACGGGTATGAAGGCGGCCGCCGCGTCAAGTACGCGTTCTCGCCGGAGTACAGGTGGCGCAGCCCGTGGCGTTTGACGGGGGCGGAGGGCAAATGGTAGAATACGCCAGGTCAACGATGAGAAGGCACGTCAGCGAAATGGCGGCCGTAGGCGTCGCCGTCCTCGTCGGCGGCGCCTGCCATGCCAATGTCGAGATTTCGGCGCGAAACGCCGAGGTCGTCGTCGCGCAGACCGCGCCCAAGGTCGTTGCCTTTGCCGCCGAAGAGATGACGAACTTCCTGTCGCGCGTCTTTTCCCGCGCCGTCCCCATTGTCGACAGGCCGACCCCTGGCCGCAGTTCGATCGTGCTCGGCTCGAACGAGTGGGCCGTGGCCGCCGGCATAGCGACGGAGAGGCTGGCCCGCGACGAGTTCGTGATCGCCGCACGGGACGGCAAGGTGTTCGTCGCCGGGCGCGACGACCCCGCTGCGGACGAAAGGCACGCAATCTTCGGCCGTACCGGCGTCTGGGACCAGCTGCACGAACGGGCGACGCTCTTCGGCGTCTACGGCTTCCTCGAGCGCTTCGCAGGCGTAAGGATGTACTTCCCCGGGGAGCTCGGCGAGATAGTCCCGGCGAAGGACTGCGTCTCGGTGCCGGATGGAACGCTTGCCGTGCGGCCGGACTACGCGGCTCGCAGCTATTCGGCCTTTTCGGACGGGGCCTACTTCGAGGGCGAGGACCGCGACAACATGCTGCACCCCATGCGGAAGCTGAACTACGCCCGCAATCGGATGCAGACGATGTACATCCCGTGCAACCACGGGCAGACGGGCTTCCGCTTCCTCGAGCGCTTCGCCGACAGCCACCCGGAGTATTTCGCGATGCGGGCGGACGGGACTCGCTGGGCCGACGGCAGGGGCGGCAAGCTGAAGGGCCAGCTGTGCCATTCGTCCTCTGCCTGGGACGTCATGTACGACGACATCGTCTCATATGCCCGTGGCGAGCCGCCGTCGGTGCGGGGCATGGGGTCGTGGAGAGGGAAGTCCGACACGCGGCACGACTGGGCGATAAAGACGTTCCGCCGGCCGTGGGTCGACGTGATGCCGCAGGACGGCTTCAACGCCTGCCATTGCGAGAAGTGCCAGGCGGCCTACAACATGGCGGAACCCGACTACGCCGACGCGCTTGTCTGGCGCCGCACAGCTGAGCTTGCCGGGAAGCTGGCCGCGGCATGCCCCGGCATGCGCATCACGCAGATGGCGTATCCGCCTTACCGCCGCGTCCCCGACGTGGACCTGCCGGGCAACGTCGACGTCATGGTGGCGGTTACGGGCCCGTGGTCGAACGAGCGCCAGAAAACGAGAGACGAGGCGGTGATCAGGTCCTGGACGGAGAAGCTCGGCCACAAGGTCTGGCTCTGGAACTACGCTTGCAAGTTCGGGGCGAACCGCATACCGAACGTGCCGAACTGGTCTCCCCGCGCATGGGGCAGCTACTACAAGTCCGTCGCCCCGCTTGTGTTCGGCGCATACTGCGAGTCCAACAACGACCGCTGGCTTTACAACTACCTGAGCTACTACGTGTTCGGCCGGGTCTGCTGGGACAACCGCGCAGACATCGACGGCATCATCGACGAGCACTACCGCCTGATGTACGGCAGGGCCGCAGGCGAGATGCAGAGGTTCTTCGAGGAAGTCGAGGACAAGTGGGTCGTCGGCGTTTCGGGCAAGAGCGTCGACACCGACATGGGCCCGACGCACGTCGTGCCGAGCCCATACGAGATATACACGAGAATATACTCGCCCGAAGTGCTGTCGGGCTGGCGCGCGCGCCTCGGTCGCGCGGAATCGCTTGTCGAACGCGGATCCCTAGAGTCGCGGAGGATCGAGCTCGTGCGGCGGGAGATGCTCGAGCCGCTCGTCGACGACGCTTCCGCGTACTGCGACTCCGTCTCCGTAGAGAAGGAGCTCGCCCGCCGGGCCGCGAACCCCGGCCGCCGCAACATCCTGACGTGCGAGAACTTCACCGGCTCCCCGTTCAAGGAGGGCTGGTGCGTCAACGAGCGCGGCTACGAGCGCTACTACGAGCAGGTCGGGGACGCGCCGCCGGGGCTGCCTGGGTCCATTCGCCTCCGGAAAGGCGCGTCGGACCCGAATCCCATACGGCTCGTCCAGTACATTGGGAAGGGCGGTCTGACGAGCGGCAAGCGCTACAGGATATCTCTCTTCTTGAAGCTCGACAACGTAGTGCAGAACAAGCGGCTTTTTGGCGGCGGCGGCGTTGGCGTGTACCTGCAGAACACCGTCAAGCAGAACGTCAGCTTCCCCCAGAACAGGCTTACGGGGACCACCGGCTGGTTCCACCAGGCCTGGGAGTTCACGGCCGTCGAGGGCTCGGAGGATTCCACTAACAAGGTGCAGCTCGACCTGTGGAGCGGAATCGGCACCGTGTATTTCACCGGAGTAAGGCTGGAAGAACTGTAATGAAACTTGAAGCAACCAAGGAGGTAGCGATATGAACATGAAGAGCATTGCAATGGTGGCCGCAGCGGCGGCGACACTGTCGTCTCTCTCGTTGAGGGCTGACGAGACGCAGACGTTTTACGGCATATATAACGCTGACGGTACATTCTCGTGGACTAATTCCGTCGGCGAGTCCGTTTCCTGGGTCAGTGGGTCCATAGCGTGGTTCACGGCCATAATTCCGACTGGGAACAAGCAGAACGTCTCGTCACTTACGGCTTACGGGCTCGTTTTCGACGCGGCGAGGAAATCGGGATTCTGGAGCGATGGCAATCGGTTCACCATAGGGGCGGGCGGCGTCACCTTCAGGACGGACGCGACGTTTGCAATGGGGCGGAACAGCTTTACGGACATGCGGTTCGCGATTTCGGCCGATCAGACGTGGCAGGGCCCGGCGACTGGCTCGTACGCCGATCTCTCCATAGGGTACGGCAGCTACAACGACTACTGGAGAATGCCGCTTATGGTCGGTGAGGGCGTCCACAACCTCGAGATCAAGGGCAACCTGAACGTCTGGCTGCTTTCGCCGTCTAACGATCTCTCGGCGGTCGACGTAACGCTCAAGTCGCCGGCGCGCCTGTACCTGCCGTCCAGGTTCACGGTTGGCGGCGCGGAGAGGTTCAGCGACGCGCATCTCAGGGCGCGCCGCCTGACGCTTGACGGTGCGACGATGAAAAGCGGAGGAACGCAGACCTACTATAACAACGCCGTGGTCATGTCTCTTGTCGAGGATTTCGACGCGGAGCACATAGCGCAGACGCTTGTGCTCTCCAACGGTGCGTCTGTCGTGGCCACCGGAACGTGCAGGCTGTCGATTCCGTCCATAGTGGCCGGCGGCGAGGGGGCTGCCAACACGATGAGCGGAAACTTCGCGGTCACCAGGGAGAACACCGGAATAGAACTTGCAGACGGCGCGTCGCTTGCTTTTGCCGACTCGATATGCGAGAGCGGAGTTTCGGCCTCCTTCTCCGTTTCCGGCGACGGTTCGCTTTGTGTCCCCGCGTCGGTGTCGCTTTCGGGCGGGCTCTCGCTTGGCGGCGGCGTGTCGCTCGTGGTCACCGGCGGCGGAGTGTTCTCGTGCGCCGTCACCGGCGGCAAGGAAATCGTCTCCGACGCCCCCGGCGCGACGAACGTGCTGACGGTCGCGGCCATGGAGGGCTTCACGGGAAGCAGAATCGTCGCAAGGTCGGGGGCGCTGCTGCTTGTCGGCGGCCGGCCCGCGGGCGTCGACATAGTCGTCGAGGAGGGTGCAAGCCTGCTTGACAACGACCCGATGGTCGTAACGGACACCGTTCGCAGCGAGCCGGAGATCGTCGTAGGATCCAACCAGACGCTTCGTGTCTATGGAGACGGACTGACGGCGGCTACGACCGTCGTCCTTGACGGCGGAACGATGTTGTTCGGCCTCCCCGCCACGGTCTCCTCCCCCGTGCAGGTCTGCCAGAGGTCCGAAATCGCCACTGAGAGCCTTGCCGTGACCGGCGTCGTTGCAGGTGCGGTCAACTGCGCGATCACAAACGAGACGTTCGGCCTTCACGTCTCGGGCGACGGATGCGTGAAATTCGCTGGCGGCGCCACGTTTGCGGGAGACAAGACGACAAAGACGACGTACGACACGTTCTACGTCGACCAGGGCTCCGTGTTGCTGACGAACGGCAAGTACAAGTTCGGCTGGGGAGGCCTTTTGATACAAGACCCCGACGAGTCCGACGACAAGTGGGGCAGGTACCTCGGCGTGATGGACGGGGGCGAGGTGTCGTTCGCCGACCAGGGCAACGGATCCGGCGGCTCCCGCGAAGTGATCAGGCTCAGGCCGAAGCCGAACCCGACTACGTTCGACAATGCCGCTACGTTCGAGGTCGGCACGGGCGGCAAGGTGACACTGCCATGGAATTGCCAGGTTCATCTCGGCAGCCGCAGCAACGTCGGGCGCATCCTGATCAACGGAGGCGAGTGGCGCGTAAACGGCAAGTACCACCTCGTGTACTTCACAAGCACCTATGGCTCGTACGTAACTGGCATAATCGAGGTTCGTGCGGGGCTGATGGAAATATCGGAGCCGCTTCGGACAGGTCGCGGAGACGGCCAGGCGCGGCTGATCTGGTCGGGCGGAACGATCAAGCCCGTGGCGAACTTCCTGGAAGGCCGCGGGACGTATCTCTACGCCGCGCCGACAGTGGAATACACCGCCGGGGGTCCGCTTCGCGTGTGGGTCCAGATTGTCGGCGAAGGCAGCACCCTTGACCTTTCCGACTATCCTGCGGCCACGTTCTCCGGCGTGCCTGTTTCCGGGTGCGACCGCAGCGAGTGGTTCGGCAACGGCACGCTGACCGTGAAGGGCGGCAAGACTTTCGTCATGCCGTCGTTCCCGGCGGGCGCAAGCCTTGTAGCCGATGGCGGCAGCACGAGAATCGTTGTCCCGTCCAACGCGAAGGTGTTCGACAACGAGAAGTGCGTCGAGAACATGGACGCCCCTCCGTATCCTTTGAACTACTATTCGTCCGCGGGCGCGGAGATATCCGGAGCCCTGCCGGTCAACGTATTTGCAGTTACAAACGGCGCGGCGGTGATCTCCAACCAGCTGGCTGGCGCTACGACCGCGATTGCGGCGGTTGAAGTGCGCAAGGACGGCGTCTGGGCGAACGCGGAGACGGTCGCGGGCGACGACGTGGTCGTAACGAACATGGCTTTCAGGGAGGGCTCCGTCCTCAAGGCCCGCGTCAATGGCGGCAAAACGCAGACGCTTGACATCTCCGGCGTGCTGACGTTGCCTACGGCGGCTGTGTTCAATGCCGTCAAGGACGCCTCCGCGCCTGCGGTCTCTCCCGTCGTGATACGCGCTGGCGGCGGCATTGTGGGCGAGGCGCAGTGGTCGGGCTCGCGCACCCCGACGCTGCGCGTTGACGGCGACGGCCTTGTCCTGAACTACAGTGGCCTGATGTTCGTCGTCAGGTGACCGTTCGCCGAATCGGTGCGCTGGACGCGCTTCGACATAAGGATAGGAGGGCCATGATGTCCGTGGGAAGAAGGATCGCGGCGGCAGTCGCCTGCGCGGCGATAGCCGTCTGCTCGGCCCGCGCCGAACGCCGCGAGATCACCGTCAGCGTGATAGGGCTGGATCGTCCCTCGCTGCCTCCGGTGGCGGAGAGCGTGCCCAAGGTAGTCAAATACTGGATCGACGCGATGGATCGCGAGATTGGCAACAAGCCTGACCTGGTCGTGCTGCCCGAATGCTGCGACACCGTGCCGACGAAAAGCCAGACGGAGAAGGCTGCGTGGATTCGCCTGCGCGGCGACGCGGTGCTTGACGCGGTCAAGAAGTACGCCGCCGAGCACAAGTGCTACATCGTCTATTCGGCGCACCGCGAACGCGACGACGGACGCTTCGCCAATTCCTCCCGGCTTGTCGACAGGGCGGGAAATGTCGTCGCCTGCTACGACAAGGTGTTCCCGACCGTCGGGGAGTCGGCGAGCGGCGACTGCCAGGTCGTCCCCGGAACGGAGGCCGTGGTCGCGGAGACCGACTTCGGGCGCGTCGGGTTCGCCATCTGCTTTGACCTCAACTTCGACGAACTGAAGCTGATGTACGCGGAGAAGCGTCCAGACGTGATCTGCTTTTCGTCGTTCTTCGACGGCGACTTCCTGCAACGGGCGTGGGCGAGGGATTGCCAGGCGTACTTCGTCTCTTCGACATGCGCAAACTGGCTTGAGAAGCGCATCATCGACCCCGCCGGCGCGCTTTTGCGCTGCGAGAACTACTACCAGCCGACGTTTACCGCGAAGGTCAACACGAACTGCAAGGTCCTCCACCTTGACGAGAACCGCAACAAGTTCCCGGAGGTCGTCCGCAAGTACGGGCGCCGCGTTGAGATACGCAACCCCGGCTCGGTCGGAACGGTGACGCTCCTTTCGAACGACCCGTCCCTCCCCGTCGAGGAGGTGATGCGCGAATTCGCCCTGGAGTCCTACACCGACTACCTCGCCCGCTCCCGCCGCACGCGAGGCGAGGCCCTGGCTCAATAGGGCTGGAATGGCGCACGTCTGGCGCAGCCAGCCTCGCACAATATGTTGCGGGGGTGGTTGCACTGCAACGCAATATTTGGTATCATACCGCCTGTTCGAAGGACTGACGATGCGGGGCGGGTGCCCCAAGTGGAACTGACCACGTGAACTTCGGGCCATGGAAAGTCGATCGTCTGGGCATCATTCGCAAAGCGAAAAAAGGATGGTGCAAAAATGAAAAGGTTCCTTCGTGCGGTGCTGCCGGCGTTTCTCCTGGCGGTGTCTGTCGGCCAGATATACGCCTTCACGAACTTCTCCGACGAAATCGCCCGGTACATTGGCGAGTCGCAGAAAGACGTCCAGTTCGCGTTCTCCCTGGGAATATTCTTCCTCGGCATGGGCGCGGCCTTCTTCGGCAAGATCGTCGAGAAGAACATACGCCTCTCCACGATCATCGGCACGACGCTCTTCATATCCGGCCTGTGCGTGACGGCGGTCGGCATAACGTCCAAGTCCCTTGCGCTGATATACCTCGGCTACGGGTTCCTCGTCGGCACGGGCACCGGCATCATCTACATCTCGCCCGTCAAGACGATGATGCTCTGGTTCCCCGAGCACAAGGCCATCGCGGCGGCCCTGCCGATCATCTCGTTCGGCCTCGGGTCCACGCTGTCGACCATCGTCGACAAGGGCTTTGGCTTCGGCGGGGCGGAGTCGCTCTTCTCGATGCGCTTCCTCGGCTACTACGACTACTTCAAGGTCGCGGAGCGCCCCGAGGCGATAGCGTCGGTCTTCTACGCCTTCGCGGCGTTCTACCTCGTGCCGATGGCGATCGCTTCGTTCATCCTCAAGAAGCCTAAGATCCAGGTGCAGAGCTTCGGCCACGGCATACCGGACCTCGAGTTCAAGTACGTGCAGCTGGCGAAGGACACGTTCTTCCTGAGGGCGTGGCTGTTCATGTTCCTCAACATCTCCGCGGGCCTCTGCCTCATACCGCTCGCCAAGCAGATGATGAAGTCCCCGACGGTCGGCTATTCCGAGGGCCTCATAACGACGATCATCGCGCTTTGCGGCATAATGAACGGCGGCGGGCGGTTCCTGTTCGCCTGGTGGTCCGACCGCCTTGCCCGCCGGATCAACATACTGCTCATAATCCTCTCGATCTCCGCGGGCATAATGACGCTCAGCTTCTGGCCGCCGATGATAGGCCTCGCGCTCCTCGTAATCAACGCCTGCTACGGCGCGGGCTTCTCCGTCATACCGGCGATCCTCGCCGACCACTACGGCATGACCAACATCTCGAAGATACACGGGGCGGTGCTTTCGGCCTGGGGCTTCGCAGGCCTTGCCGGCAACCAGGCGGCCATGTACGTCAAGGCCAACTTCGGCGGCGACGTGGCGGTCGTGGCGATGCTGGTGGTCGTCTACTCGCTCAACTTCGTCAACGTCGTCACGCTCAGGCGTTCGGTGGTCAGGAGCGGCGCCGCGTGCTAGGCCGCGCCAGCCGGATAGCCTTCGCGGCCGCGCTCGCCTGGTGCGTCTTCGTAGAGGCCGCCGAGCTCTTCCTGCGCGTCCAGTTCGGCATGGAGGTCGACGGCGACTGGTATCTGATTGTGGCGGACAGCGCGGCGGCGGACTGCCTGCGCTTCGTGCGCGCCTACGCCTGGCAGATCGCGGGCGTGTTCGCGGCCACGGTGCTCGCTGCGGCGGCTTCCGCGTGGCTGCTGCGGCGTGCGTCGCCCGCGGTTTTCGCCGCCGTCGTCGCCTGCGCGTTTCTGGTGGTGGCGGTGCGCGTATGGTCGGTCGGCTCGTTCGCCGCGTGGAAGCCGGCGTACGTCGCCTTCGACACGTTCCGCAGCGCGCGCGAGTACGGGCGCATCGGCAGGGCCGGCCGCTGGACGGACGAACTTGCCTCGCGCGTGCGCCAGGCGCCGGAGGGCGCGACAAACTACGTGTTCGTGATAGGCGAGAGCCTCACCTCGCGGCGCGTCCCTTTCTACGGCTATTCGAAGGACACGATGCCGCGTCTCGCGTCGATGGGGGGCGATCTGGCCGTGGAGGGGCCGGTCCGCGCGCCTTCGCCCTACACCGCGCGCTCTATTGCCGCGCTTCTCGTAGCGGACGGCTTTTCCGCTCCGGTGTGGTTCAGGCTTGCCGGCTACCACACGGCGTTCGTCGGGGCGCAGCCGCGCTGGGAGCGGTACTGCTCCGTGGCGGCGGCGGTGTTCGCGGCATGCGAGCGCAAGGTGTATCTCAGCGAAGTGTGCAAGGACGGCTGCCGGATATACGACGAGCAGGTGCTGCCGTATGCCGCCGAGATGATGAAGGAGAGTCCGTTCGCGCTCTTCGTCCATCTCATGGGCAGCCACTTCGAGCCGGGGACGCGCGTGCCAGAGGGGTTTGCCGCGGACGAGGGGCTTGACGACTACGACAGGAGCGTGCGGTACACCGACCAGGTCCTCTCTCGCCTCATCGCGTCGCTTCCGCCGCGCACGGAGCTTTTCTTCATCTCGGACCACGGGGAAAGCGTGGACTCCGCCAACTGGCGCGACGTCCGCTCCGAGGCACTGTGGACGGTTCCCGTCTTCGTCTACCCCGCGTCGTCCGCGCCGCGGATCTCGTCCTTCGCCGACTTCGTCGCCGCCTGGCGCCGGCGCGCATCCGCCGGACTGGCACCGCAACAACGCCAATAAGTTCGCACTCCAAGCTCTCCACCCGGCTCTTTCAGCTTCCGCGCGCTGCGGCTTGACCGGCGTGACGAGCCCGACCCCTCTGCGTAATGCGTCTCAGCAAGCGAAACCACCGGGGCGGCCGACGATCCGCTCACCCCTGCTAGGGCATCCGCTTCGCGGACGGCTTTCAGCCGGGGGATATGTCCTCTCGTGCGCCACCCGCCGCCCTACGCCGCCCGAAGTTCAAGCCCTGCTCCTTTAGGCAACGCACCGCAACAAGGCCAGTAATTCTCCCTTCAACTTTTCAACTTTACACTCTCAACTACTCTCGCCGCTGGCAAGCGAGCTAAGCGGTTCCGACGGAGTCGGGAGCGCGCAAAGGCGGCGAACAGGCAAACGCCACCGCTTGTTGGGTCGGGGTCGGAAGGCGAGGCCGAAGACCGAGCGCAGGGCGGCGGCGGGCGACCGGTTCGCGTCAGACGCGCCGAGGCG
>Ga0310786_10011571_pt1 | contig 10998 bp, 4 predicted proteins | sample AusTroGonzalo_MG_FD_203881 | JGI IMG/M metagenome (GOLD analysis project Ga0310786, IMG submission 203881) | Bovine rumen microbial communities from tropical cattle in Woodstock, Queensland, Australia - Gonzalo_03 (v2) (version 2) | ecosystem: Host-associated > Mammals > Digestive system >...
TCTCCATATATACTTAAAGTTAGATATCTGGAAAATGAATTATTCGTTGACACTTCCCAATCAGAAGAAACAGAATTCCCAGTTTTAGTAATGGATTGGGTCGAAGGACAAACCCTATCCTCCTTTCTGCAACATATAGCAAATAATTATGATGAGGATTATTCTTTCTGGTCTGAAGAAGATGAGAAAACAGCGCTATTTGAGTTAAAGTGTTTACCTTACAACTTTGTTCGGGCTGCTTCATGGCTTATCAAACAGCCATTTGCGCATGGTGATATAAAGCCGGACAATATCATTATAAAACCCGATGGGACATGTGTACTTGTGGATTATGATGGGATGTATGTGCCTGCTATGCAGGGTATGAAAATGCAATGTATGGGCACTCCAAACTATAGATATCCATCAGTCAAGGAACAAAGATTTGATAAAAGTCTCGACAATTATTCCATTTCTATTATAGCTTTATCGCTATGCGCTTTTGCTTTGGAGCCACAAAGAATATGTGGCTGTGACGATTTTTGTATCATTACGGAGAAAGAAACAAGTAGACTTCATGAACATAATCTATTTATTGATGAAGTTTTGATGTCAGATAATCTTTTCCGAGACTTGTTAGCTATTTATTTGCACATATTGTCTCAGAACAAAATGGATTCAAAGTATTTTGATAGAAGCATTTCAGAACATTTGTGTCCAGATAGTTATGATATCTTATCTACGAATGTATCAGAATTTGAAAAGAGCAATTACTGGGAAGACAGTTATGGCGTTAGATACAGTATAGATGGCAGAAAAGTATTAAACGCATCAAAAGATTTAAAAGGCGTTGATTATACAATAAGAGAGGGTGTACTTACTGTATGTGACCAAGCCTTTCAAAGTAAAAAACTCCATAGTATTACTCTACCCGACTCAGTTGTTGCAATAGGTGATCGTGCCTTTGCAAATAATGATGATATGGAGTATTGTAACATTCCGTCTTCTGTTAAGTTCATCTACGATAACAATCCATGGGGAGGATGTTTTAGTATTATAGAGATGGATTGTAAGTCTCCTTTCTTTCGGATTAAAGATGGTATCTTGTATTCTTCAGATTATGACATACTCTATGGGCTTATTTATTGGACTCCGAATATAGTCATTAATCCCCTTACTAAAAGAATATCATCCAATGCATTTTGGTCTAGCCGAAAGAAATATTACCATTTCATTAAAAATGTCAAGATTGTTAACGTCTCAGAAGTTGGTTCTGCGGCATTCGACAATTGTCGATCTGCACAATTTGAAATATCAGGAGAAATCGGAGAGTTAAATAAAGAAGCATTTTGGTGTTGTGAATTATTAGAAAGAATTGATCTTTCTGGGGTTACTGTTATTCCGGAAGAAGCGTTTAAATTTTGCGACAAGTTAAGTGAGGTGAAATTATCGAAAAAACTAGAGTCAATTAATTCTAGAGCATTCTCTCAATGTTTCTCATTGAAAAAAATAGATTTGCCCAAAACAGTGTCATTTATATCAGAAAGCTCAATGCTGGGATGTAAAGCATTGCAAGAGATTAATGTTGATAAAGATAATAAATATTATTGTTCTGTTGACGGCGTGTTATTCAATAAAAATAAAACAAAACTGATTAAATTTCCTGCCGGAAAGGACATTAAAGAATACTCAATACCTGAAACTGTATATGAAATAGGCGATTATGCTTTTGAAGGTTGCGTATCTGTTGAATCCATATCAGGTCCAAACAATTTGTTGTTTTTGGGAGAGGGTGCTTTCAGTAATTGTAAATTATTGACCAATTGTTATATAGATATGGATGAAAAAGCCGATATTGAGTCTGTATGGAGGTTAGGCAGTTTCCTTTTCCCCTTAAAAAATGCATGTAATGAGGTTAAACAGAATGGTTATGACCTGATTTACAAATCAGCAACCTTGAATCATCCATATGCTCAATGGTATCTAGCTCGATCTTTTAAATATGGTTGGAACGATGAAATAGACATTGATAAGTATATAAACTGGTTAGAGAAAGCTGCATCCAATGGATGTTATGCAGCGATGTCACAATTAGGAATAGAATATCTTACCGGGAAAAATACCCCAAAAGATTGGGAAAGATCATACAATTTATTAAATAAACTTGAGGGAATAGGTAAAAAAGCTGAAGATGAATGTAAAGGAAACTTTTATTCACCATTAGGTTTTTTCTATGAAAATGGGGTTATTGTAAATACTGATGCCAAGAAGGCTGCAAATTATTACCTTGCTGGATCAAAATGGGAAGATCCCATTGCTGAATTCAACTTAGCAAGGTGTTATGAGAAAGGCATTGGTTTAGATGTAGATTTACATAAGGCTAAAGAGTATTATTCCTCAGCAAAAGAACATAAGCATAAAGGAGCCATTGAAGCACTTGAGAGAGTTGAGAAGTTGCTTAGTCCAAGTACAAATGTAGTTGACGATTTGCCTTTTTAAATGGTATACAATAAATGATTGAAGTAAATGAGTTGTTTTTAAGATACCCTAGTTATGATAATAATTGAATCGAAACGAAAAAAGCCTGCTACGATTTTGAAGAAATATCCAAAAGCAATCATAGCAGATGTAACTAGCGGAGCCAAAGATGGATTAAAGAAACTGAGTCCATTTTATCCCCACTATGGAATTCCCGTACCATTTAGCGAGGGCTATACCGCAGCTTGTGTGGAGGCGATTTGGCAAGGCTTAAAGGTGTTTGAGACTTGTGATGTGGACGTCCAAATGTTTATGAACGACACTATGAAGAATATAAAACGTACAGTCCGCCGTTTTGGTAAGCCTTTGGGACATCGAAAAGGTGTTAATGGTAAAGAACTGTTAGGATATATTGAAGCACGAAAACAGATTTATATACCGACATACAAATGGGTATTAGATAATAAAGTGTCTGATATAATAGAAAGACTGAGAGCTGCAAGTAATAGTGGTAAAACCATTGTACTTTTGGACTACGACACAAATGCAGACGTTGAGAATGCCAAGAAGCCCCTTTCTCATGCCTCACTAATAAAGGCATACGCAGAAGGGACATATCCTTACGATAATGTTGTAGTCAACAATAACAATGCTAGCAAAGAAAACGTGAGACAACTAGATTTGTTTAATCAGTAAAAGAGACAGATATGAATAAGAAGAGTAATTGGCAAGAATATGAGCAAGTGCTCAAAGAAGGAAGGATAACTAAACTATATCACTTCACAGACAGAGACAACTTAGAGTCTATCATCAAACATGGAGGACTTTATTCATGGAAAGATTGTGAAGACAAAGGCATCAAGATTGCTAAGCCTGGTGGTAGTGGTACGTCACGTTCACTTGACCAAAGAGACGGGCTGCAGTATTATGCCAGACTCAGTTTTGTACCTGATCATCCTATGATGTATGTAGCTATGGATGATGGACGTATTTCAAATCCTGTAGTTTTAGAGATTGATCTTGAAACTGCATTGTGGGAAGACACCATGTATGCGGATAGGAATATGACTAAAAACGGGGCAAATGTAGGTGGTACATTGGATGACCTAAAAGCAGTTCATTTCGATTTGTTCTGGGGACGCAGGTACTTTGACATGAGCGAGGAAGCTAAAATGTATTATAAGGCAGAAGTATTGGTAAAGCACTTTATACCTTTAAAGTACATTACGAACATCGGAAATTTCGGCATTCCTATACCTGCACAGCCAAAGATGTTACAAGCCAAAACACCCTATACGGCACAGATTACAAGGAATACTCCTACAGCCTTTATCTTCTTAGTGGATCATTCTGTCAGCATGCAGCAGAAAACCATGCTATATGGTGAAGAAATGACGATGGCAGAGGCAGCTGCAAGAATTGTTAATAGTCAAATTAATGAATTGGTGCTGAGATGTGTCAAAATGGGCGATACTAGACACTACTACGATATTGCTGTTGTCGGTTATGGTGAGAAAGCATATAGTGGATGGCAGGGAGAACTGGAGGGAAGGAAGTTTGTCTCGCCAGAAGAGCTTAAGAACCATCCATTTACAAAAATTGTAACAAGAAAGGAAACACGAACCCGAAAAGGAACACAGATAAAGGAGGTAGAGCAAGTGCAGTGGGTTAGTGCTCGCCACGACGGTAGCTGGACTCACTACCACGAAGCTTTCGACTATGCTATAGATTTGCTTGCTGATTGGATGATAGACCATCACGAAAAAGACTGTTATCCTCCAACAGTCATTCATATCACTGATGGCGTTTTTAATCATGCCACGAAAGAAGAGGTTATGCAGAAAGCAAATGAGCTGAAAGCTATGTTCACCAATGATGGCAATGTGATACTCTTCAATATTCATTTCACAGCAAACCTTACCGCAGACTCTGTTGCATGTCCAATCAGTAAAGGAGAACTGGCAGGTAATGCATATGCAGAAGCGTTGTTTGATATGTCAAGCCTATTGCCCGAACGTTATAATGTTGATATTGCCCGTTGCTTAAATGACAATAGAGCAGGCCGTCATGTCGCGATGGGCATGAATGCAGATGCAACAACGCTTATTAAGTTAATGGACATCGGTACACCAACAAATATAAGTCAGAATCAATGATCACATTATCAATAGCTAAATTTGAAGAAGGTATTACGAATGAGGATGCTGCGAAGGCCACTCTGAGATGGATAGCCGTTTCGGATGGAGCTGGCGGAGGTGGTGTTTTCGCTGACAAATGGTCAAAATATCTCGTGGATCATTTGCCAGATGAACCTATTGCAAATTATCAGACTTTCGATGCTTGGATAGACAGCATTTGGGAACCTTTTTACAACGACTGCGAAAAACTGGCCAAGCAAGAAGGAGGTTTGTTATTGAACAAGTTCTATGATGAGGGAGCCTTTGCTACTTTGGCTGCTATTTGGGAAAACGGCCAATGGATATGCTATGGTGATAGTGTTGTATTCTGTTATGACAAGAAAGCAGGATTATTGCAGCATAGTTTTGGAAGAGTTGTAGATTTTAATAATCCCCCTTATTTGGTGAACTGCAAAGACCCAACGGATGAAAAGGGCTTTAAGAGTGGAAAGTTCGATATATCCAAAAATAATATTGTTTTCGTTACTAGTGATGCTTTGGCTCATTATATAATAATGATGTACGAAATTGCGCATAAGGAAAAGTTTTACGAGGAGTTGCAGGAGGCTATAAGTGCTCAAACAAAAGATAGCAATTATATCAAGACGGCATTGAGCCTGAAGAAAGTTGACTTTGAAAAGGATGTTATCGCAAAGTTGCTAAACTGCAAACATGTCGTAAATTACAAACGGCATCTTCAAAGTCTTTATAAAAAGGGACTGTTAGGTCACGACGATTATTCATTAGCAATACTATAAATATTATGGAAGAAGAAAAATATAAAGGTTTTACCCCAGACTACATAGACGCTTTACTTCCAAAACAAATATTTGTATTTGGTAGTAATACATTGGGGTATCATACTGGCGGAGCTTCCGGAACTGCTCGTAAAAAGTTTGGCGCAGTATGGGGACAAGCAGAAGGTTTGCAAGGGCAAAGCTATGCTATACCTGTAGATTATGGAAGAAATGTCCGAAAGGATGTTGATGTTCAAGCTGCCGTGAATAGATTCATTACTTTTGCAAAAGAGAATACAGATCTTTTCTTTTTTGTAACTCGTGTTGGTTGCGGAATCGCAGGATATCATGATGATGAGATGGCCCTGTTCTTCAAGGAGGCTTTAGAACTTAACAATGTTTGCTTACCAAAAAGTTTCGTTGATGCGCTCAAAGGTGGTGAAACAAATTACAATTTGGATCGTTTCTTAGAAGCACAAGAATCAACATACAGTCAAGCGCTGAAAGAGATCAGAGAGGGCCAAAAACGTGGACATTGGATATGGTTTATATTCCCTCAAATAAAGGGATTGGGACACAGTTATAATTCTGAGTTCTATGGAATTAGTAGTAAAGAGGAGGCCAAGGCATACCTTAGCCATCCTATACTTGGCACACGCATTCGAGAGATATCACAAGCACTATTAAATTGTGGAAGCACATCTGCAGATGACATTTTAGGTTTCCCTGATGTGTTAAAAGTCAAATCTTGTATGACTTTGTTCGATTTGGTGTCACCCAATGACATCTTCAATGACGTGTTGTTCCATTTCTATGAGAGTCAAAGATGCGACAAGACTATCTGGCGACTGGGATTCCACGATAGCAAGCTAAAGAACCAAGTGAAACTTAGTGGACTTAGAATCACCAAAGATTATTCTATCATCCTAATTGACAAAGGTAAGGAAATTAAGATAGAACCATTAGTCAAGGCTATATTTCTATTGTTCCTGAATCATCCGGAAGGTATCGCATTCAAGTTTTTACCAGATTACAGGAAGGAATTGACGGCTATTTACAATAAGTTAAAACCATGGGGACTGACAGACCGAGCGCTTCAAAGTATTGAGGACGTTACCAATCCACTGCTGAATTCAATCAATGAGAAATGCTCTCGTATTCGTGCTGCATTTATTAATGATGTTGACCCATCGCTATTAGATAATTACATCGTTACGGGCAAAAGTGGAGACGTGAAGAAGATTTCTATCCCACGGAATCTTATCACTTGGGAATAAAATGCAGAAATCACAAGCCTTGTGGGACATTTTTCCTTGGATTCAGCCATAGAATATAGTAATTTTGCAAACAAAAAAGGAGATATAATATGAATATTGATCAAAGCATTAAGAAAGAAGCATCGGGAGTATTGGGGCGTATCGCCTTGTTTCTTGTTTATTACATTGGCCTGATATTATTTGGTATTGGGTTGTTTGTTGTTGCTGGATGGATAACATTATTAGCATTAAATATCTCTGATCCATTAAGTATAAGCATACGCCTCATTATCTTTGGTATAGTTGCGCTACTGGCCATGTGGTGGTTCTGCCTTGAATTGGGTCTTTATCTCATTCGTCCTATACTTGTTTCACCTGACACTACTGACAGTATTCTGCCAGAAATATATGAGGATGATTGTCCTGAATTGTTTTCTATGATAAGGGAAATAGCTGAAGTAACAGGAAATAAGGTGCCTAAACACGTTTACCTGTCCTCTGAAGTAAATGCGTTTGTTTCATATGATAGAGTGAATTTTTGGTCATTGTTTTTCCCGTCTGGGAAAAATCTCACAATAGGTATTGGCCTATTGAATGGTATGAACAAATCAGAAATCAAGGCAATTCTTGGTCATGAATTTGGACATTTCTCTCAGAAAACGATGAAAATAGGTAATATCACTTACCGTTTGATGCTCAATATCCGTGAATTGGTAGATTTTACTCAGGAAAGACAGAAAGATGAAGCGATTGCACAAGCATCTCCCGATTATAAATGGTATTTTCATTTGGCAAATTATCCGATTAATTATATTACAAAAAAAACAGTATCTTTCTACAAATACATAGAAAGAAAAAATAGAAGTCTTTCTCGTCTGATGGAATTTGAAGCAGATAATGTAGCTTGTAAAATTGCAGGATCAGAAGCTCATATCTCTGCTTTGTGCAAATTGGATGTATTATCTCAAAGATATAATTTATACGAGGGGGTAATTCAATCATTGCTTTCAGAAGGTCACTCTATGTCTGAGTGGATGGAAGGATATAAATATGTTTATGAGTTATTGGCAGAAGACGAGTCGCTACATATCGATTATAGCACTATCGAAAAATCGCCAGTAGGTGATGATGCTACAGTAGAGTCACGAATTACTTTAATTGATGGATGGAATACACATCCTACACTCATAGAGCGAATTAACAACGCAAATTCGCATGGAAAGGAACAAGTAGCTTTAGACACAACAGATGCATGCACTCTTATTCCTATGCAAGTTTTAGATTCTGTCGGTGAAAGACGAGAGAAAGAGATTGTTGTAAATTTAGGTCTAACGCATGGCTGGGGAAGTGTTAAGCCAATGTCGCTATCTGATTTCAAGGAATGGGCTTCCGAATCATTTAAGACGCATAGGGTGCCAAGCTTTATATATCCTTTTGTGAACAAAACTATTGTAAGATTTGAGCTGCCTGCCGATGAGGACTTGGAAAAAGAGGAAATTACCAATCCTTTCACAGAAGAGAACAGGAAAATGTTATTAGAGTTTGCTCAAGCATATAGCGACTGGGAAACCTTGACGGGTATTAAACAGAGTGACGACAAGATACATTTCACTTACAATCAAAAGGCAGATATTGATATTACTGCAGCCTTAGAACGTCATAAAACCTATCTAGAGACGTTCAATTCACGCTTGTTAGCCCTTGATGTGAACATCTATAAATATTTATGGAAGGGATGTGAAGACAAAAGACATCTACAAGTTATGTATTGGATGATGTTTTATAGCAATGAAGGGCTAAATGCCATGGGGCAACTCCATCAAGCTGTTGAAAATCTAACTTCACAATTACAATTCTATAACGATTATGGTGCATCTATGAGGGCAAATCCAGAATTATTAAAACGGTTTGCTTCTGACTTCCGAAGTTTCATGTCCTCTTTCGATTACGAGAATGTTTCTACATTTTTTGGGAATCTTACAAATGACAAGGGCATCTCTGTCAACGAGCAAATGAAAGAATGGAAAGAGTTCGCATCTGGAGACAAAATGAGTGGCGAAATTCAATATATAAATGAGGTCTGGAATTTGTTACAATACATGTTCAAAACACTAAACGGAGAATGGAAACGGAGAGTTGTTTGTGCATATAAGGGTGAAAAGTTTTGTGAACCATCTGCTCCTGATCCAACGGGTAGCAATGAGTCAGTTAAATCCTCGGTCAGCGAGACCAAGGCAACAGAAACGGCTGCTATTGAAGACGGTGATAATAAAGATAATAAGAGAGAACCATTAGATTTTGACCTGATGGAGAAGCAATCCTTCATTCATCTAGAATCTGCTTATAGGCATCAGGCAATTAAATTTAGAAGAGCATCAGAAGACAACAGGATCTCATTAGGTGAAATCGTTGGCGGCATGTTTACAAATGTGCAAAAGTCAGATGTGCAGTCAATGGCTTTAGTGTATCGCCTTGCCATTTATGATAATCAGGAAGAGAAAGAAATCATTTTCAATGATACTGATGAGATATGGAACTATGACTTGTTTTCTTGTATCTTAAAGCGGAAGACTGATGAAGGCCATTATACTATGGGGTTAGCTCACGAAACTACAATGATTGTTAAGTGTGTCCACAAAACAGTTATATTGGTTCTGACAAGTCTTGGAGGTTCTGATACGATAAAATATATGCGAGTCACCTTATTATCGCCATCGTATGATAAGGATGATGATGGCCATTCCTTTATGACGAGCGAATCTACAAAAACTCATAATGCTCCTGTCATATTGAGTTTTATTCTTTCTTGCAGTGAAGTAGAAGAAAACCCAGAGTTTGGATATTACGAACAAGTTGAAAAAACTTATAATGAGAAGCAAAACACGCATGAGAAGCTAGATAAAGTAGAAGAAGAATACGATCATGGGATGTTTGAATATCGCCCTCAATATTATCCAGGATATGGTGAGTGGTTATTTGAGCAGGAGCGTTACTATGACACATTCTTTACATTAGAACGTGTATTCAATTTCGTAAGGGGTAGTTTTGACGATGTAAATAAGGAATGGTTGTCAGCATATTACATGGCTTGCAATAAGATGGGAATCTGTCTTTCCAAAATGGGAAGAGAAGACGAAGCGATATATTACTTTAGACAAGGAGCCCCAGAACTTACTCTTCAAATGCCGAACTATGTCGCATTGAGTACAGCTAAATTGGGGAATCCCAATGCTATATCTTTGATGAATAATTGGTTAATGATAGTTTCACAAAAATACGGCAAACATGACCAATGGAGTGAAGAAGTAAAACAGTTTAGTGCAGATGTTCCAGTTGCTTTGGCAAATTTTAAAAAGAAGATGGATGCTGCTCTGGCAGCTGATCCAACTTATGATTTCAGAATCACTATTGGCTATGTGTTGGACAGGTTGATGGGAATTGGACAAAAAAACATCTCAGGAACCATGTTCGTTTATGATGTTGAGAACAACAAGTTGCTAACAAGGATTGCTGATTCTGATAGCATATCCAATTATGTGCTGAATACGAAGGAGGCGTGTGATAAGGTTTTTGTGTTGTCATGTTCTTACGCTCATTATGTAACTAACGAAGAGTTTGACAAGTCCATATTATGCACTAATGCTCCCATTGTTATATCCACACATTCAGCCACAGTAGCGGAAAGTGCCGTTGTCATGCGAGTTGATGTTGTTCGCTGCAATTTCAACAATGATGATGATAAGCGAGGATTTGATAAACTTAATTTGCCACTTACCCGGACTTTCTGCTTGGGAGAATCCGACTCTATAAATTATACGCAGAACAAAGACAGCTTGCTTGAAGCTATAAGGAAGGCCATAGATTATAGGTATGAGAAAAGATTTGTTGAGAGTCTTAAACTTGCCAATTGGGTGTTTGAATGCACCATGAATATGGTGAAAAATAAAACTGGACTTGAATTTGAATCACAAGATGAATTATTAAAGGATATCTTATTGGAGTCTTCGTATAGCGTGGGATATTCCTTGATGGAATTAGGTAACACGGCAGCTGCTTCATATTATCTTGAACTGGCCAGATATAGTATGCAGTACGAACATATTCAGGAGTATATCAACTTTTTGTCGAATACAAAAGATCCACAAGCATTAGAAGTGGTAAATGATGTGCTTAAACATTCGCCAAGACCAAATAATGCGGAAGGAGAAAAACGATGGAAATATCATATGGCTTTTCTAAAAAGGCGTTTAGCTTATATTCTTATCGATAAAAAGAAATATGCAGATGCGGAAAATCTGCTAAAGGAAATGTTGGACGATCCTTTGTGCAAAGAATTCGCTGAGGGAGAACTGAATTATCTAGAACAACAAT
>Ga0310786_10011573_pt1 | contig 10995 bp, 6 predicted proteins | sample AusTroGonzalo_MG_FD_203881 | JGI IMG/M metagenome (GOLD analysis project Ga0310786, IMG submission 203881) | Bovine rumen microbial communities from tropical cattle in Woodstock, Queensland, Australia - Gonzalo_03 (v2) (version 2) | ecosystem: Host-associated > Mammals > Digestive system >...
ATTACAGCGAGAACGACACCTATAACCAACGTCATATAGACTTGGTACTGAACCTGCCACTTGTAGATATCGATGCCATCAAGAGCGCACAGTTCCGTGTGGCATTCGATGCAGTCAACTCTGTAGGTGGTATCATCCTCCCTATGCTCCTTGAGCAACTCGGTGTGGAGACCATCACCCCACTCTATGCAGAACCGACAGGTGACTTCCAACACAATCCTGAACCACTCGAGAAGAACCTGAGTGACATCATGAATCTCATGAAACGTGGTGAACACGACGTGGCATTCGTAGTCGACCCTGATGTTGACCGTCTGGCAATGATCTGTGAGGACGGACGCATGTATGGCGAGGAATACACGCTGGTGACCGTTGCCGACTACGTCTTGAGTCTTACCCCAGGCAATACCGTCAGCAACCTCTCCTCGACTCGAGCACTACGCGACGTGACCCGCAAGTATGGAAAGGAATACAATGCTGCAGCCGTAGGTGAAGTGAATGTCGTTACCAAGATGAAGGAGTCAAACGCCATCATCGGAGGTGAAGGCAATGGTGGAGTGATCTATCCACAGGCTCACTACGGACGTGATGCCCTTGTAGGTATCGCTCTCTTCCTCTCTCATCTCGCACACAAGGGATGTACCGTCAGCGAACTACGCCAGCAATATCCTGAGTATCAGATTGCAAAGAACCGCATAGACCTTGACCCTTCAACGGATGTAGATGCAATCCTGCGCAAAGTGAAAGAGATGTTTGCAACAGATCCTGATGTTCAAGTCAACGACATCGATGGCGTAAAGCTCGACTTCCCAGACAAATGGGTACACTTACGCAAATCCAACACAGAACCGATTATCCGTGTTTACAGCGAAGCAGAGACCATACAGGAAGCTGATGCATTAGGCAAGAAAATCATGGACATTGTTTACAGCAATGCCGCTAAAGTATCATAGTATTTTTTACTGACAGGTATATGTGGCTTGTCCACCGAATCGATCTCCGCAAGGATATAACCATCTTTATCCTTGCGGAGTGATTTTACATGCTCCTTATTTATAATATATGAACGATGGCAGCGTAACAGTCCGTAACGCTCACACATCTCTTCAATGTTCTTCATGCTGTTTCGCAACACGTACGTCTTTTCCTTCTCTTTGTCAATATACGTGATGCTTACATAGTTTTCTTCTGCTGATATATACAACACCTTCGCTGCCTGAGCCACCAGTTTCAAGTTGCCATGTACATCTACGAATCGCATTCGAGACTTCATATCCGGCTCGTCAGCAATCTTATTGTTTGTCAATCGCAACGAAAGCCCGATGATCACATAGGGGAATACAAGGATGAAAGATAACCAATAGACAGCATCACCCAAGACTTCCAGATATGGTATCGTGTGTTGTAGCATCAACCACAAATACAAGGTGACGAAATGAGCCACCACAAACACTTCCATACAACACCAGAAGATATACCAACCCATCGAAAGCTGAAGATGACCTCGCAGGAAGTAAAAAATAAGTCGGGTTATCAGAAGCGTCACCAACACAATACAAGAAATCATCACAAGATTGAACGCATACAGTCCGCGTCCCATATCAAGAAACTCGTCAAGGTCGAACGGGCGATAGATCAAAACAAAGACCAAAAAGGAGAACGGAATCATCAGTGCATACAACAATTGCACGTTGAATCGATAGAAAATATCTGATATTTTAGCCATATTTCATCCCAAATTTAAGTGTGACGAATTTTCAAAACTCCGAATTTCGTCACAAATATACGCATTTCGTCACAAATAGACGCGTTTAGTCACAAAATATTATAAATTATCCCCATTTTTTGCATAACAGGATGTTCAATTGCTAACTTTGCACTCGAAAAAATAAAACAACACACATGAAACGCATAAAACCATTCAACGACTACGAAACGGCAAGCATCGCGCTCACCAATTATTGCAAGGGACGCGACCTTACATACAATGAACTAGCCGTCGGAATCACCAACATTCACAACATTCTCAGTACACAAGGAGTCAATAAGAACGATCGTGTGGCTATCACAAACTCAGAGACAGAGGTTTGGGCCATCAAATTGGCGGCCATTGTTACATACGGGGCCGTAGCAGTTATTGTTCCTCACAATGCCAGCAACGCTGATAAAGAATATATAAATAATGTGTCTGCCCCAGTCTTATGTCTTGACGACTATGACAACTTAGACCTCCTACTCACACCTTCCTCACATCGTCCCATCAGGATTGATATTATGCAGTTCTCGCTTGATGACGACATCATCATTGATTTTCGTCGTGACCGTTCAGGACATCTGCACGCTGCAACCACGAAGGTATATGAGTTTATGCAACTGGCGGATTCCATCAAGACCCGCTACAGCAGCCTTCGCCATTCACGCATACCTTTGATGTTGCTTGCCAACCAGAACAGCGTTGATGCCAAGGAAGTCCTGGCAGCCCTTTCCATTGGTGCCCACGTTGCTATGGCAGGCAATCAACCATCATCAGGCACCCTACTGAAATGCTTGAAACATTATCGTCCACATTTCGTATGCCTGGATACGGGGACTGCAGAACAGCTTATCAGAGAGCGTGTGCTGCCAATGCTGCACAACCCTAACACACCCTCGTACATGATCAGTTCGATTGCACGACGCAACCTGCTGAAGCAAGCTCGCAAACGCATGATGTTCGCACTCGGAGGCTGCATCCTCATGGTCAGTGTCACAGGCGGAAGATTCAGTCCAGACATTGAAACCTTCCTGCAGCGCATCGATTTCCCCTATCAGATCATCTAGACACGAAGGAAACACCCAAAAATAATCATTCATAAGTTAATCAAGGCAGTACCCATAGCAACGCAGGTACTGTCTTTTTCTGTTCCCAAAACATAGGAAAAGGCAATCCAGCAGACAATTAGAAGATAAAGTTGATACTTTTTTTAGGTTTTATTTCTCTGTTTCACAAAAAAGTAGTAACTTTGCATGCTTTATTGGCACACATAGAAGATTCTAAACAATAATTAAACAATACAGAAATGGCAAAAAACAAAAAAGCATCAAACGACGTAATCGGTCTTGATGTACAATTAAGTAAGTCAGAGGCTTTTATCGAAAAGCACCTCAAGTTGATTCTTGCAATCCTTGCAGTGATTATCATCGTGGTATCAGGTATTTTCCTGTATCGTCACTACAAGGCTAACCAAACAGCAGAAGCAAATGAAGCTATCGCTGCCAGTCAGAATGCATTCGGTATGGAGCAGTATGAACAGGCATTGAACGGTGATGGTGTAAAAGAGAAGGGATTCTTAAAAATAATCGACGAGTACAGCGGTACATCTACTGCGAATCTTGCCAGAGCTTACGCCGGTTTGTGCTACGTAAATCTTGACAAGCTGGACGAGGCAATCAAGATGTTGGAGTCATTTGATCCTCAGGATGACCAGATGATTTCACCAAGTGCTATCGCCGCTCTCGGTAACTGCTATGTAAAGAAGGGAGACAACGAAAAGGGCGCTGAAACACTTGTAAAGGCTGCACAGAAAGCAAACAACGATGCAGTTAGTCCAATATTCCTCCTTCAAGCAGGTGAAGTGTACGAAGAACTCGGCAAAGCAGATAAGGCACTCGAGCTGTACAAGGAAATCAAGGACAAGTACTTCAATTCTCCGCTGTATGCCGAGATAGACAAGTACATCGAGAGAGTTAGCAATTAATGCGCTAATGCGCGGCGAAAGGCTAAAGGGATGATTCATTTCTTGGTCTTTTGCTTTTATACAATAAAATATGGCGACAAAAAACCATAATCTTTCTGACTACGATATCAACAGCGTTCCCGATGCAAAGGGCATGAGAGTTGGTATCGTAGTTAGCGAATGGAACGACAACATCACTGGAGCACTGCTCGATGGTGCAAAAAAGACACTGATGAAACATGGCGTAGCTGATAGTGACATCATGGTAGAGACAGTGCCAGGGAGTTTTGAACTGGTAATGGGTGCACAGCTGATGGTGAAAACGGATGTTGATGCCGTCATCGCTATCGGATGCGTGATTCGTGGTGATACTCCACATTTCGACTATATCTGTGAAGGCACGACCTATGGACTGGCACGCCTGAACGCCACTCAGTCCAAACCCGTCATCTATGGCCTCATCACAACGAACAATATGCAGCAGGCACTCGACCGCTGTGGGGGAAAGATGGGCAACAAGGGTGACGAATGTGCCATCGCAGCAATAAAGATGATTGCCTTATCAAGAAGGTTAAGCAAATAACGCGAGGTATCATTGCAGGCATACTTATCGTGTATGTATGCCTCATTATACTAATCAATATTCCTGCCATCCAAGAGGCGATTGGAAGTTGGACTGCTGATATTTTGTCGGAACAAATCGGAAGTACTGTACGTATTGGCAGCGTGAAACCCGGATTGCTGAACCGACTGATTCTAGATGACCTCTATATTGAAGACCTAAACCATGAGGAACTGATTCGAATTGACAGAACATCTGTCAAAATCAACTTGATAGCACTGCTTGAAGGCAAGATCAGGGTATCTAACGCACAGCTTTTCGGTCCTGTACTGCACATCAAGAAAGACAATGCGGAATCCCCATCAAACATACAGTTTTTAATTGATGCCTTCTCTTCAGATAAGAAGGAATCGAATCCTGTGGACTTACGCATCAACTCGTTTATCATGCGAAGGGGACACCTGACCTATGATGTTGCGAGTGAACCACATAAGGACACTTTCGACCTCAACCACCTCAACGTCGACCATCTCGACATCACCCTTTCGTTGAAAGCATTTACAGATGACAGTCTGAACCTTATGGTGAAACGGTTGAACTTCGTCGAGAAGAATAGTGGACTGCAATTAAACAAACTTGAGGCACAGATTGAGGGTAACCAAACAGAAGGACACATGACCAACCTCATGTTGGAAACCAATCAATCCGTCCTGAACATCGATTCTCTCTACGCTGAATATCGGAATTATCAGAAAGACAAATCGTTTCGTTTCGCAACAGAGATACAGAATTCGCACATTACTCCTGTAGACTTCAAGGGGTTGCTACCACAACTCAGCGACCTTACTACCCCACTCCAACTGAATGCAAGGATAGAAGGCACACAGGAACATATTGACATTCATTATCTTAAATTGCAAACTGACAGCCGCTCTTTTATGGCTGACCTCAACGGTTATGCAAGGAACATACAAACAGACAACAGGGACTTGTATGTCAAAGTGAATCGGTTAGCGTTGAATAATGACACGAAAGCTACCCTTTTCAAGCTACTGAATCCAAACTCAGAAATGCCTACTATCGTTGAGAATCTGGGAACGATGGACTACACTGGTACCATCCAACTATCTGACAACCTGACCAGCGTAAATGGAACTTTGACGAGCGAAGTGGGAAACGTACAGTTATTCATCGACCTATCAAAGAACAATAATATTGAGGCTCATACGAAGTCAGATGCGCTGAATCTCGGTAAGTTATTAGGAGCACAAGATTTAGGAGTCAGTACCATCGACCTCAACATGAACGGACAACTTATCGAAAACCAATTACCTGAGGGTTCTATACAAGGCAAACTAAACGGTTTCGAGTACAAAGGACACAGATACAATGCCATCACAATTGATGCTACCCGTAAAAATAGCACAATCAACGGTGTTGTTAATATCGCTGACGAACTTGCAAATCTGGGGTTCGATGGCACATTCAACGAGCGCAACTCGCAAATCACAGGCAAACTGCATGTAAACAATTTATCTCCTCATACGTTGAACCTAACTGACGGTCTGGAAGATCAATCGTTTAACATGGATGCCGACATCGATATGCAAGGTAAGAGCCTGAATACGCTACTAGGCAATATTGACATCAATGAACTTCATGTCACAGACAAAGAAAACAGCGTGAGCGTTGACCATATCAACGTCAACATCAGTCAAGAAGGTGTTGATAAAACAATTGATATCCATAGCGATTTCGCAGATGCACACCTACAAGGACGAATCGAGCCCGAAGGAATCATCGACGCGTTCAAGAACCAGTTGGCCGGCCATCTACCATCATTGCTGCATCACAAAAAGGAGAACCACAATCAGTTTGCCTTTGATGTTACTTTGACGACATCGGAGTTTTTAAAACATTTTGTTGACACCAAATACAACTTCGAAGAACCTGTAAGAATGGTTGGAGTCATTGATGCTGTCGCCGACACCATGACCGTCAATATCGATGCTCCACGTATCAGCAACAATGAGAGTGTCTATGTTGGAACCCATATTTTATGCACCAACTCACCTCAAATGATGAGTGCATCCGTCAATACCAAACAGAAACAAGGTAAAAGAACCATCAACTACCTGCTTACCGCAGATGCGAAAGACAACAGGCTGGAAACATTCGTCAACTGGGAAGACAAGAAAACCAATATGACAAACGGAACCATCTATGCTACAACCGCCTTTACCGACAGTTTGGGAAAGATGAACGCCAAAGTCGACATACATAAATCACAACTCACCATCAACGACACCTTATGGCAGATAGCACCATCCCGTCTACAGTATTATGACGACCGCATTGTATGTTCAGACGTGAAGATGTACAACGAAAATCAGTCGGTCATTGTCAACGGTGCTGTCTCTGAGAAGATGTCTGATTCGCTCATCGTCGACCTTAACAATATTGAAGTAGCATATATCACCGATATCGTGGACTTCACCGCTGTACGTTTCCAAGGACAGGCTTCTGGACGGGCACAAATCAGTAACATCTACAACGACATACACCTCAACGCCAACCTCATTGTCAACAACATGCATCTGCAAGAAGGTAGGCTCGGCACCGGCTATATCCAGGCTTTCTGGGATAACTCGATAAAAGGTATTCGTGTCAACGGTCATATCACCGACTTCTATAAGGAACTGAACCGCACAACCGATGTGGAAGGATTCATCGCACCCAGTCAAAACGACATGGACCTGAAAGTTACCACACACGACACCAATGCAGAGTTCCTGAATGGTTTCCTGGCCTCTACGTTCCGTAATATCACAGGAAGGACCAATGGAGTGCTGCACATCATCGGTCCATTGAACGATGTGAATCTGATTGGTGATATCAGCGCTGATGTCGACATGCGACTGAGGGCAACTAACGTGAATTATCACATCAATCCAGATGACACCATACGTCTGCGACCCTATCAGTTCGTCTTCAATGACATTCGTCTGAGCGACAATCTCGGTAACGGCGCAATTGTCAATGGTACACTTGCCCACAAGAACATGAAGAACTTCAAGTACGATTTTGTCATCAACACCCAGAATCTCACCATCTACGATGAGCACGAATTCAACTCCGATAAGTTCTATGCCACCGTCTATGCAGACGCGACACTCGAGATACATGGGTCTGACGGACATCCACTTAGGATGACTGCTGATGTAACCCCCACACGAGGAAGTGTCTTCGCATACGATGCCGCAACACCCGATGCCATCAACTCCGGCAATTTCGTTGTGTTCCACGATGTAACACCTCAGGAATCACCCAAGAAATATCTATTGTTCAACGATGAGGACGATGATGAAGAATACATAGAAGAAGCAGGTGATGACAACTTTGTGTACCAAGGCGACATCTTCATGGACATCAGCCTTCATGTCAATCCCGACTGCGAAATCAAGCTCCGTATGGATAACGTAGAAGACGGCTACATGTCTACCTATGGTTCGGGTTCCCTCTTGGCACACTATCACAACAAGAGTCCTTTCTCGCTCAATGGCATCTACCAGATTGAAGGTGGTCGATACCGACTCTATCTGCAGGACATCATCTTCCGCGACTTGGATTTGCAACGAGGCAGCAACGTAGAGTTTAACGGCAATCCGTTCGATGCCGACATTCACCTCATTTGTCACCACATCATCAACTCAGTGCCATTACAGGACATCACCGCAAGTAACTCGTTCGGCACTAACAGCAAAGTGAAAGTTATCTGCGTGTTGGACATCACAGGCAAACTAGGCAACATGAACTTTGGGTTCGATATTCAACTGCCAAACGTTAATGATGAAACCCGTCAATTGGTGAAGAGTCTCATCAGTACGGAAGATGAGATGAATATGCAAATGATCTATCTGCTGGGATTAGGTCGTTTCTACTCAAACGAGTATGCACGTGCCACAGGTAATTCAGGATCGAACCAAGCAGTCAACACCCTGCTGTCGTCTACCATTTCTGGCCAAATCAATCAGATGCTGTCGAACGTCATCGGACAAGACAGCAAATGGAACTTCGGAACTGGTCTGTCAACCGGTGAAAAGGGTTGGGACGATCTTGATGTCGAAGGAATCCTGTCGGGACGTCTCTTGAACGATCGCCTGCTCATCAATGGCAACTTCGGTTATCGCGACAATGCACTGACCAATACTTCCAACTTCATCGGCGACTTCGACGTGAAGTGGCGACTGACCGAAAACGGTAACACATTCATCAAGGCATATAATCAGACCAACGATCGATATTTTACAAAGACTACACTCAACACACAGGGAATCGGTATATCCTACCAACGTGACTTTGACTCATGGAAAGCCCTGTTCAGAAAGAAAATGAAAGAAGAAAAAGAAAAGAAAACCAAAAACTGAACGATATGAAGTACGGATTTATCAAGGTAGCAGCAGCAGTGCCCCAAGTAAAGGTAGGCGACTGCCAATGGAATGCAAACCAAATTGAAAGCCTGATAGCACAGGCTGAAGGTAAAGGAGTGGAAATCATCTGTTTCCCCGAACTCTGTATCACCGGATACACATGTGCCGACCTCTTCCTGCAACAACAGTTATTGGAGAGTTGCGAAAATGCATTGTTCCGTCTGCTCGACGTAACCCGTTCGTTGAACATCATCATCATTATCGGGTTACCCATTCGTATCAACTCCATGCTGTTCAATGCTGCAGCAGTTATCCAGAAAGGAAAGATTCTGGGCATCGTGCCCAAATCGTTCATTCCTAATTATAAGGAATTCTACGAAAAACGATGGTTCACATCAGGCGCAGACATCCGTACTACGGTCACGATTTGTGCCCAGACGGTAACCATTGCCCGCAACCAATTGTTCCAGACAAGTAACTGTACGTTTGGTATCGAGATCTGTGAAGACTTGTGGGCACCCATTCCACCAAGTTCCACATTGGCACTGCAAGGAGCCGACATCATCTTCAACCTGTCAGCCAGCGACGAGGTAGTGAGCAAACACACTTATCTCTGTAGCCTGCTGGCTCAGCAATCTGCTCGATGCATCAGCGGCTATGTATATGCATCAAGCGGCTTCGGTGAGTCATCACAGGACCTTGTCTTTGCCGGCAACGGAATGATTTACGAAAACGGGAAACTGTTGGAAGAAGGAAAGCGGTTTAACCTGAAAGAACAGCTGGTCATCTCCGAAATCGATGTTGAGTATCTGCGTTCAGCACGGCAGGCCAATATCACATTTGCTGACAGTCAGATGACCGCTCCACAGCCAATCATAGCACAGGCCATCTCTTATGAGGAATGGAACGGTGTTCCTACCCTCACCCGAGCTATCGATCCAAGTCCATTCGTACCGAAAGGTGAACTGCTCAACCAGCGCTGCGACGAAATCTTTGCCATTCAGGTGTCAGGCCTTGCTAAACGTATTGTCCACATCAATGCCAAGACCCTCGTCATCGGTATCTCTGGCGGACTCGACTCCACACTTGCCCTCCTCGTGGCCGCAAAGACCATGGACAAGTTAGGCCGTAGTCGTAAGGACATCATCGCCATTACGATGCCTGGATTCGGTACGACCGACCGCACTTACACCAACGCCATCTCGCTGATGCAATCATTGGGTGTAACGCTGAAGGAAATCTCCATCCGCGATGCCTGCATCCAGCACTTCAAAGATATTAACCACGACATCAACGTACACGACGTGACCTACGAAAACAGTCAGGCTCGCGAACGTACTCAAATTCTGATGGACGTTGCCAATCAGGAAGGCGGCATCGTCGTCGGTACAGGCGACCTCTCTGAACTCGCACTCGGATGGGCCACCTACAATGGAGACCACATGTCCAACTACGGCGTCAATTGTTCCATTCCGAAGACCCTTGTGCGCCATCTCGTCACATGGGTTGCGAACACCAGTGTCGACGAGACTTCAAGGGCCACCTTGCTCGACATCGTTGACACACCCATCAGCCCAGAACTTATTCCTGCCGACGAAAACGGACAAATCAAACAGAAGACGGAGGACTTGGTCGGTCCGTACGAACTGCATGATTTCTTCCTTTATCACTTCATCCGCAATGCCTTCTCACCCGCCAAGATCTACTTCCTGGCACAACAGGCATTCAAAGGGACTTACGACGAAGAGACCATCATGAAATGGCTTCGCACATTCTATCGCCGCTTCTTTAGCCAACAGTTCAAGCGCTCTTGTGTGCCCGACGGACCTAAGGTCGGTAGCGTGAGTCTCAGTCCTCGAGGCGATTGGCGCATGCCAAGCGATGCCACATCAACCGAATGGCTCAAGAATCTTGACGAGGCCACATCCTCACTTCCTTTATTTTCTTAACCCAACATCCCACCAGCGCTATGGCAACAGTAGACGATAAAAAAATCATCTTCTCGATGGTCGGTGTTTCGAAGACCATTCAGCAGAACCAGAAACAAGTACTTAAGAATATATACCTTTCTTTCTTTTATGGTGCAAAAATTGGTATCATCGGTCTGAATGGTGCCGGTAAGTCCACCTTGATGAAAATCATCGCCGGAATCGACCAACAGTATCAAGGCAATGTCGTTTGGAGTCCGGGATACACCGTCGGTTATCTACCGCAAGACCCACATCTCGATGCTACCAAGACCGTGAAAGAGAATGTGATGGAAGGTGTCCAGCATGTCTATGATGCA
>Ga0310786_10011574_pt1 | contig 10995 bp, 8 predicted proteins | sample AusTroGonzalo_MG_FD_203881 | JGI IMG/M metagenome (GOLD analysis project Ga0310786, IMG submission 203881) | Bovine rumen microbial communities from tropical cattle in Woodstock, Queensland, Australia - Gonzalo_03 (v2) (version 2) | ecosystem: Host-associated > Mammals > Digestive system >...
GCGGCGTTGAGGTTGACCCTGCTGCTAAACTGGAAGAGGAGCTCATCGTTCGCCCAACATCAGAGACTATCATCTGGAACACATATAAAAACTGGATTCAGTCATGGCGCGATCTGCCATTGATGTGTAACCAGTGGTGTAACGTTATGCGCTGGGAGATGCGCACACGTCCATTCCTGCGTACAAGCGAGTTCCTTTGGCAGGAAGGTCACACTGCTCATGCCACACGCGAAGAGGCTGAGGAGGAAGCACAGAAGATGCTGAAGGTATATGCCAAGTTTGCCGAAGAGTGGATGGCAGTACCTGTAGTACAGGGTGTTAAGAGTGAGACAGAACGATTTGCTGGTGCTCTGGATACTTACACCATCGAGGCTATGATGCAGGATGGTAAGGCTCTGCAGAGTGGTACTTCTCATTTCCTTGGTCAGAACTTTGCAAAGGCATTCGAGGTTACATATCTTAATAAAGAGAACAAGCCAGAGTATGTATGGGCCACATCATGGGGTGTTTCTACACGTCTGATTGGTGCTTTGATCATGACTCACAGCGATGATAACGGACTGGTTCTGCCTCCACGTCTGGCTCCAATCCAGGTAGTTATCATTCCTATCGCCAACAAGCCAGAGCAGATGGAGCAGGTTAACAATGCTGTACATCCAATCATCGACGAGCTGCGTAGCAAGGGCATCAGTGTGAAGTTTGACAATGCTGACAACAAGCGTCCTGGATTCAAGTTTGCCGACTACGAACTGAAGGGTGTACCTGTACGTTTGGTTCTGGGTGCTCGCGACTTGGAGAACGGCACAATCGAGGTGATGCGCCGCGACACTTTGGAGAAGGAGACTCGCTCTATCGACGGCATCGCTCAGTATGTAGAGCAGCTGCTTGAGGACATCCAGCAGAACATCTTCAAGAAGGCTAAGGACTACCGCGATGCTCACATCTACGAGTGCGAGAATTACGAGGAGTTCAAGGAGAAGGTGAAGGACGGTGGATTCTTCTTGTGCCACTGGGACGGTACTGCCGAGACAGAGGCAAAGATCAAGGAGGAGACTCAGGCCACTATCCGCTGCGTACCTTTCGGCGTAGAGCAGACACCTGGTGTAGATATGGTAACAGGCAAGCCCGCTAAGTGCCGCGTGATTATCGCCAGAAGCTATTAATACACAAATAGATAAAATAGTAAAAGAGGAACCTTCTCAGGTTCCTCTTTTTTTAACCATAAACTAATGTTCTAATAAAAATAAAACAAACATTACTTTATGGAGGCCGAAATATCACTTACCTCACGATAAACGATCTTCTAATTAACCTTAATAATCTAATACCATGAAAAACACGCTGCAAAGGTAGAGTTTTTCTGCAAAAAGCGGTAAACTAGAAGAAGGAAATCGTAGTATTTTAACTTTTGTTCAGCAAATCGTCATCGCGCTTTACTATATTTTGCAATTTTAGACGATTAATTCTTTGCTCTTGTGCCTCGCTAAGGCTTGGATGCTGTAGGGGTATCCAGTGAGTAGTAAAGTAGTGTACCCTACTCTCGCCGTAGACAGAATCGACTAAGAAAGTCTCGATCATAACCACGGTGGTGTCCATCACCAATATGTCTACACGCAACCCGTCACTCATACGGATAGTAAGACTATCGTCGGCCATCGACGTCATCTCGCTGGTGCCGCCTAGCGTATTATGTACCTCAGCCTTCATGCCCGAATCAAGGAAATCAATAAAGTCCAGACGATTATTGAGTGAAAGATAAGGCATAAGTGAGTCAGGCATCTCCCTGAACACGTCGCGTATCTTGACGTTATCAGCCGATGCCTGACTAAATGTTAAGGCCATCAATACGGCCATTATCATATTCTTCATCCTCTAGAGGGTCTTAAGTCTTTTACGCGGACTGCCTTACCCTCGCTCTGGGGCAGTGAGCCCTTCTTAACCAGCTTAACCTGAGGTGTGAGCAAAATCTCATCCTTAAGTGCGCGCTGGATATCCTTCATCATTTTTTGCATCTCAGGATAGATCTCGGTCTCCAAGCTGTCTAGCTCAACCTCAACGGTCATCACGTCGTTATCGTCGATGGTCTCGAGGGTGATGAGATAGTTGCTACCCAATCCAGGATACTGCACAAGTATCTTCTCTACCTGCATCGGGAATACATTTACACCCTTAATAATGAACATATCATCGGTACGACCCTTGATGCGGTCTATACGGCGATGAGTGCGGCCACATTTACATGGCTCAGCTATAATGCGGGTAAGGTCGCGAGTACGATAACGAAGAATTGGCATCATGTTGCGGTCGAGTGTAGTAAGTACCATCTCACCCATCTCGCCATCTGGAACTGGTTCAAGTGTATCAGGGTCTACAATCTCTACAATATAGTTGTCCTCCCACAGGTGCATTCCATCCTGATACTTACACTCGAAGGCTACACCTGGGCCGTTCATCTCGGTCATACCAAACGAGTTGTAGGCCTTTACTCCCAACATGCGCTCTATGCGACGACGCTGTTCCTCAGTATGAGGCTCGGCTCCAATGCACAGTGTACGAAGTTTAGTTGTTGCGGGATCAACACCTTCCTCCTTAAATACCTCGGCCAAACGGATAGCATAAGATGGAATAGCGTGGAGACAGGTGGTTCCAAAGTCCTTTACGAACTTAATCTGTCGTTTAGAGTTACCTGCAGCAGCAGGTACAGTCATGGCGCCCAACCACTCGGCTCCGTACTGGAAACCAAGTCCACCGGTAAACATACCGTAACCCGATGAATTCTGGAACACATCGCTTTTGCGGCATCCTACCATATACAGGTTGCGAGCAATCATATTTGCCCATGAGCAGATGTCGTGCTCTGAATATACTACTACACAGGGATTACCTGTAGTACCACTGGTAGAGTGAATACGTACAGCATCGTCAAGATTTCCACCAACGAGACCAAAGGGATAATTGTCGCGCAGATCCTGTTTTGTAGTAAACGGTATTTTACGCAAATCATCAAGGCTGTTGATAGAATCTGCTGTGATACCTAGATCGCCTAAACGCTTCTGATAGAAAGGCGACTTAAGGCATACGTTGATAGTATCCTTCAGTTTTTTAACTTGCAACTGCTGCAGTTGCTCTCTTGGCATTTTCTCGATTTCGGGCTGCCAGCACTCGCCATCGGGCTTTATGGTAGCCATTATCTTCTCGTCAGTCATATCTTATAGTTTAAATGGTTATCGTTATCTTTAGTTTATTACTTTTGAGCCAGCTGCATCATCATAACAGCAGAAAGTCCAGCGGTCTCTGTGCGTAGACGACTCTGTCCAAGACTTACAGACACCCAGCCAGCCTCGACAGCAGCCTTAACCTCGTCGATAGAGAAATCGCCCTCAGGACCTACAAGTACTGTAGCATCATCACTATCAGACGGTTTGCGCAACTCATCAAACAACTCTGTGCGTGGTATTTCCTCATAGCAGTGAGCAATATACTTGCGTCCCTGTATAGGCTGCTCCAGGAAATGATTGAAATGAACCATCTCGTTTACCTGTGGCTTCCACGCCTTATGACTCTGCTTTACAGCTGCAGTGATGATCTTGTCAAGACGCACCAGCTTGACCAAACGGCGCTCGGAGAACTTACAGTTCAGGAACGATACTTCGTCTACTCCTATCTCTGTAGCTTTCTCCATCATCCACTCCATTCGGTCCATCATCTTTGTAGGAGCTATACCCAGGTGCAAATGGCCTTTCCACTGGCGCTCCTGTGGTAATTTCTCCAAGATTTCGTAATAACAATGATGAGTAGCAGCCACAGTTACCTGTGCGCGATAGTAATTACCCTCGCCATCCATCAGAAACAACTCGTCGCCACTCTTCAGGCGCAGCACACGCATAGCATGCATTGCTTCATCGGTGGGTAGTTCTGTCTGATTTTCTGCATCAGGTACAAAAAAATATCTTGATTCTTTCATATCTTTATAGTAATTATTTCTTTTCGGGATGGAACACTAGGGCGAATGACAATCCTACAGCCAAGGCGAATGCAGCGAAGATAAACCAGCAAGTAGTCCACTCGCCCTGCAGGTATCCATTCTCCCAGTAACAATAATGATTAACTATCTCACCAGCGGCCAGCGTGCCAAATGTAGCACCTATACCATTAGTCATCATCATAAACAGTCCCTGAGCCGAAGCCTTGATGCTAGGCTCGCATTCCTGATCGACAAAGATACCACCTGAAACATTGAAGAAGTCGAAGGCGACACCATATACGATACAAGACAGGATAAACATAATGACACCAGGCATAGCGGGATTGCCCACTCCAAAGAATCCGAAGCGGAATACCCATGCAAACATCGACATAAGCATCACAATCTTGATACCATAACGCTTAAGGAAGAAAGGTATCATTAGGATACAAAGTGCCTCGCTGATCTGCGAGATACTTGTAAGCAATGTGGCATTGTTAGCAGCAAACGATGAAGCTACTGCAGCATCGGCACTACCCTTGAAGCTGGTGATAAACGGACCAGCATAGCCGTTGGTAACCTGCAGACACATACCCAGCAGAGCCGAGAAAATAAAGAACAGAGCCATCTGTTTACTCTTGAACAATTTGAATGCATTCAAGCCAAGGCTCTCAACCAATGATACCTTCTCTTTCTTTACCACCTTACACTCTGGCAATGTGAAGCAATAGAAGCAAAGCACAATGCTGAGAATGCCTGATACAAAGAACTGCATATAGGTGTATTGGAACTTATAGGCGCTGTCGGCCAATGTCATGCTGAAGCTGCCATCCTGCCATACGGCGCAGTTGACAAACCACATGGTTACGATGAAACCCACTGTGCCAAGCACACGAATGGGCGGGAAGTCCTTAACGGTATCAAGTCCGTTGTTCTTCAGAATGGTGAAGGCAGCGGTATTCGACAGCGCGATGGTAGGCATGAAGAATGCCACGCTAAGGGTATAAAACGTGATGAACAGCGCCTTATCGGGCAACTCATTACCGAATCCTGCCTTGAAGCCTAACCACCAGCAGCACAGCATAAAGAAACCTGCGAACAAGTGGCAAAGGCCCAACAAACGCTGTGGCTGAATATACTTATCGGCCACAATACCCATCAGTGTAGGCATGAAAATACTTACGATACCTTGAATAGCATAGAACCACGAAATTTTGTCACCAAGTCCGGCCACTCCAAGGTAGTTACCCATACAAGTAAGATAAGCCCCCCAGACAGCGAACTCCAGGAAGTTCATCAATGCTAAACGGAATTTCAGATTCATAATTATTACTTAGATATTGGTTTTAAATTCTTATTCTTAGGCGCTTCCTGCAACTTACGCATCTTCTGCATATCACCTACAGTCAATGGTTTATCGCCGCTATTATATGTAGGCTTGCGTAACGAATCGTACTTAACAGAGTCAGACTTCAGCGTGCGTACCACACCACTATCAGGCTGTAAAGACATAGCTGCAGATGGCTGACTTATCGTCTTATTGCGGAATCTATACAACTGAACATTGTCTACGAACAGCAGGCACAGACTATTGGCATTGTCCTTTGACGGACGCGTGCCACACATCACAAAGCCTTTAATCTCCTTGACCTTATCTTTGCAATAAGGAATACGCAGTGTGGTGATTCCTCCACCTGAGATAGTGTTATACTGTCTTGTAGTACTGTCGTTATCATATGTGATAGCCAGATATACCACTGCCTGACGATTACCATTCTGCATCAGCCAAGTGGTATTCATCGTCATCATAAAGCTGTCGCCAGCATGGAATGTGGTATCAGCCTTTTGACTAAACTGATATAGATGATAAGGACGATCGTTGAGCAGCATAAGTGCACGATTGCCATTCCACACATCTACAGTGTCGCCATTTAGTGAGGCCTTAGCCAAGGTCTGAACAGCACTGTTTACAGCACCACCATATTTCTCGGCTTCCTTGTTCAGTCGTGCCTCTACATTTTTGTAAATTTCCTGGAATCGGTCTGCACGGGTATAGTAATAAACCAGACTCGAATCAAAATCGGCCTGTGTCACCCCATGCTCTTTGAGCACAAGTTCGAAAGTAAGACGCTTCTGATAGTCAGGATTGCTATTTCCCTGCGAAGCGATACCCTGAGCTATGTGATAGTCGTAGATAAGATCCTCCATATCGTCGGGTTGTATATACTTCGACGGTACCTTGGGTTTACAGCTAGTCATCATAGCTACAGCTGCCACCATATATATAATATGTGTAAGCTTAAACTTCAACGCTTTTCTCCTCTTCCTTCTTTACGGATATTTTACTTATTTCCTCTCGATAGAATAGCAACAGCCATACTACGCTTACGCTGATACATGCATCAGCGAAATTAAAAACTGGACTAAAAAATACGAAATGATCGCCACCCACTATAGGCATCCAAGTGGGCCATTCTGTCTCAATCAGCGGAAAGTAAAACATGTCAACCACTTTGCCCATCAGGAACGGAGCATAGCCAGATCCAAATGACACAAAATAAGATAGATAATTGGGCGACGACTCATTGAATATCAGTCCGTAAAACATACAGTCAATCAAGTTTCCGGCAGCACCTGCAAGGACTAAGGATAGACATACGATATAACCTGTGCGAGCATTCTGCTTAACCTGGGCGCGAATGTAATAGCCCAACAGACAGATGGCAACCACACGAAACAGTGAGAGAATAATCTTACTACCCAACTGCATACCGAAGGCCATACCCATATTCTCGATAAAGGTGATGTAGAACCAGTCGGTGACATGAATACTCTCATGCAGAGTCATCGATGTCTTCACCCAGATCTTGATAGCCTGGTCAACAAGGAGAATGGCGACTATGATTAAAGCCGCCAATCTGCCTTTTGTGATAAGAGAATTTTGCGTCACTTTTTCTGGTTCAGCTTAGACTCCACACTCAGGGTTGCATGAGGAACTGCACGAAGGCGCTCCTTTGGAATCAGCTTACCTGTGATACGGTCGATACCATAAGTCTTGTTCTCGATACGTACCAAAGCAGCCTTCAGGCCCTGAATAAACTTCTGCTGGCGAGCAGCCATTGAGATGAGCTCCTCCTTCGATTGGGTAGCACTACCCTCCTCCAAAGCCTTGTAGGTGGGCGATGTATCGTCTACATCGTTGCTATCTTCGTTGGTCAGTACGCGCATCATCTGCTCGTAATCACGCTTGGCCAAAGCCATCTTTTCGTTTATAATCTGACGGAACTCCTCGAGCTCCTCATCAGTATAGCGAGTCTTCTCTGCCATAATACAATTGATTTAGTTATTGATTATTTTTAATTCTTTGTAACTTTAATGTTCAACTTAAACTCATCGAACTCAACTTCCTGACCGTCATTAGGTTGTAGAGTAATATTATCGGCCAGAACCTGAGTCTTGATATAGTCGGCGAAGCTGCTTACAGCCTTCTGCACATCGTCGTTAGGAGCAATCTCCACGTTGATACGATCTGTAATCTCCAAGCCGCTCTCCTTACGGATGTTCTGTATGCGGTTGATGAGTTCGCGGGCCATACCCTCGTTCTTCAACTCCTCAGTGAGTTCCACCTCGAGTGCTACTGTCAGGTTACCCTCGTTGGCTACCAGCCAGCCTGGAATATCCTCGCTGATGATCTCAACGTCAACAGCCTCGACAGAGATGTCCTGACCCTCGACATTGATACCGATGGTACCCTGCTTCTCGAGTTCGGCTATCTGCTCCTGACTCAGGGCATCCATTGCGGCAGCTACACTCTTCATGAGCTTACCGAACTTCTTACCCATGGTACGGAAGTTACACTTTACCTTCTTAACCAGCACGCCAGCACCCTCAACGAAACGCAGTTCCTTCACGTTAACCTCGTTCATAATCAGGTCCTTAACGGCTTCGATGTGCTTCTTCTGAGTCTCGTCCACAGCAGGAATCATGATGGCCTGCAGTGGCTGGCGCACCTTGATGTTAACCTTGCGGCGCAGGGCCAGAACCATCGAAGTGATCTTCTGTGCCATCTGCATGCGAGCCTCGAGATCCTTATCGATCTGTGCCTCGTCGGCCACTGGGAACTTATCCAGGTGTACTGAGTCGAGCTCACCACCCAGGTCCTTATACAGCTGGTCGGCATAGAATGGTGCGAATGGAGCCAGCAGCTTGGCCACTGTCATCAAGCAGGTGTAGAGAGTCTGATAAGCTGAGAGCTTATCCTCACTCATCTCCTTACCCCAGAAACGTTTGCGGTTCAGGCGTACGAACCAGTTACTCAGGTCGTCGTTCACAAACGCGTCGATCAGTCGGCCGGCACGTGTAGGATCGTATCCGTCCAGCTCTGCCTCTACGCCCTTGATAAGGGTGTTCAGGCAAGAGAGGATCCAGCGGTCGATCTCAGGACGCTTCTCGAATGCAACCTGTGCAGCAGTTGGGTCGAAACCATCCACATTAGCATAGAGTGCAAAGAAGCTATATGTGTTATAGAGTGTTCCGAAGAACTTACGACGAACCTCGTCTACACCCTCTGGGTCGAACTTCAGGTTGTCCCAAGGCTCAGAGTTGGTCATCATATACAGGCGTACAGCATCGCTACCGTACTTGCCAATCATATCGAATGGATTTACTACGTTACCAACGTGCTTCGACATCTTGTTACCCTTGGCATCGAGCACCAGACCTGAAGAAATAACATTCTTGAAGGCTACTGAGTCGAAAATCATGGTAGCAATAGCGTGCAGGGTGAAGAACCAACCACGAGTCTGGTCTACACCCTCGTTAATAAAGTCGCAAGGGAATGCGATACCCTTATCAATCAAATCCTTATTCTCGAATGGATAGTGGATCTGTGCGTATGGCATAGAACCAGAATCGAACCAAACGTCGATCAGGTCGGTCTCGCGCTTCATAGGCTTGCCGCTCTCTGATACCAGTACGATATTGTCAACGTATGGACGATGCAGGTCAATCTTATCGTAGTTCTCCTTGCTCATATCGCCAGGCACGAAACCGTTGTCCTTCAGTGGGTTGCTCTGCATGAAGCCAGCCTTAACTGCCTTCTCAATCTCGTTGTAGAGCTCCTCTACGCTTCCGATACAGATTTCCTTACCATCCTCGTCGCGCCAGATTGGGAGTGGTGTACCCCAGAAACGGCTACGAGAAAGGTTCCAGTCGTTCAGGTTCTCCAGCCAGTTACCAAATCGGCCTGTACCAGTGCTCTCAGGCTGCCAGTTGATGGTCTTGTTCAGTTCGAACATACGATCCTTCTTAGCAGTTGAGCGGATGAACCAAGAATCGAGAGGATAATAAAGTACGGGCTTATCTGTACGCCAGCAGTGAGGATAGTTGTGCACGTGCTTCTCTATCTTGAGTGCAGTGCCCTCCTGCTTCATCTCCATACAGATCACGATGTTTAGGTCCTCAGCCTTGGCTGCAGCCTGCTCGTCGTACTTACCATCCTTGTTGAACTCGGGTGCATAGGCGTTCTTCACGTAGTCGCCAGCGTGGTGACCGTATGCCTTTACATCTACGCACTTCTCAACAAAGTTATTATCCAGTTCGTCCATCACATAGTACTTACCCTGGAGGTCGACCATTGGACGTGTTTCACCTTTCTTATTAATAAGGAACAGGCTTGGGATGTGAGCATCCTTAGCCACCTTGGCGTCGTCGGCACCGAAGGTTGGAGCGATATGTACGATACCGGCACCATCCTCAGTTGTTACATAATCACCAGGGATCACGCGGAAAGCCTCGCTCTCCATCTCCACAAACTGATCCTTGCCATTCTCGCCTGCAAATACCTTCTCAGGATGTGCAGCTGCATACTCCTTCACGTAGTCGGCAGCATTCTGATCGAGCTTGGCCGAAGGCTTAACCCAAGGCATCAGCTGCTGGTACTTCATTCCTACCAGCTCCTCACCAGTATAACGGCCCACGATGCGGTAAGGTACGAACTTCTCGCCCTTGTTATATTCAGGCATTTCGTCGCCATCGGTGATGTTACCCTCGGGTGAGAGATAAGCATTCAGTCGGCTCTCGGCCAGAATGATGGTCATCTTCTCGCCGTTGTAGGCATTGTATGTCTGTACAGCTACATAATCAATCTTCGGACCTACGCAGAGTGCAGTGTTCGAAGGCAGTGTCCAAGGAGTTGTTGTCCAGGCCACGAAGTAAGCCTCGCCCCACTTGGTCCACTCTTCCTTAGGATCGAGGGCCTTAAACAGAGCTGTAACAGTGGTATCCTTTACATCGCGATAGCAACCAGGCTGGTTCAGCTCGTGCGAGCTCAATCCAGTACCTGCACCTGGCGAATATGGCTGAATGGTGTAGCCCTTGTAAAGCAATCCCTTGTTGTAGAACTGCTGCAGGAGCCACCACAGTGTCTCGATATACTTGTTGTCGTAGGTAATGTAAGGATTATCCAGATCCACAAAGTATCCCATCTTCTCAGTGAGGTCGCGCCACTCCTGTGTGAACATCATCACGTTCTCACGGCACTTCTTGTTGTAATCCTCGGTAGAGATGTACTTCTCTGATGCTTTGTTGTCGATATCAGCTTTGGTAATACCCAGCTCCTTCTCTACGCCCAGCTCTACGGGCAGTCCGTGGGTATCCCAACCAGCCTTACGCTTTACCTGATAGCCCTTCATTGTCTTATAACGGTTGAAGGTGTCCTTAATGGTACGAGCCAGCACGTGGTGAATACCAGGATGACCGTTTGCCGAGGGAGGACCCTCGAAGAATACAAACTGTGGACATCCCTCACGTTCGTCAACCGAACGCCAGAATACGTTCTTCTCGCGCCACATCTCCAGGATATCATTGTTAACCTGGGTCAGATTCAAGCCGTTATGTTCTGCAAACTTCTTTGCCATATCCTACTTTTTTAGCTTCTTTTTTTTAACCTTTATTATTTAGCGTGCAAAGGTAGTGAAATTATCTGACCTAACCAAATAAATAAATAATTTTAAGATTTATAGTTGAAAAAA
>Ga0310786_10011575_pt1 | contig 10995 bp, 14 predicted proteins | sample AusTroGonzalo_MG_FD_203881 | JGI IMG/M metagenome (GOLD analysis project Ga0310786, IMG submission 203881) | Bovine rumen microbial communities from tropical cattle in Woodstock, Queensland, Australia - Gonzalo_03 (v2) (version 2) | ecosystem: Host-associated > Mammals > Digestive system >...
TAATATTTTCTGCAAAGGTGCGGTATTGTCACGGCAGATGAAAGGAATTTAATTACTCTTTGTGAGAGAATATGAAAGCGCAGAGCGCGACCTGAATCTTGCCAAGCCGCGCCCCGATTACCTTCCCTCGGATGAGTGATGCTATTTCTTCGTTTGGTATTCTATTTCCTTTCTCATCATGTATAGCGTTTCCTTGACATCCTCGTTCTCGGTCATGGCGAGGCAGCCACGGAGAAATCCGTTGAAGAAGAATATCTCGGCTATGTCCTGGTAGTCCGCTTCCTCCCATTCCATATCTCCGAGTGCGTCTACGAACTCGTCGAAGGCGGCTTGCGCTATGATGCTGAACTCGTTCTTGGTGACGGGGTCTATGGCGATGTTGTCGTCCATCATAGGTTCTTCCTCCTTGCGTATTCGCAGATCAGTAGCGAGTCCACCTTGTTGTCGTCCCAGTTCTTGCACCTTTCGCTCTTGCGAAGGTCAACATTCGGGAAGAGCCGCTTGGCTGCGTTGAACGAGGTCTGCTTGGTGTTGACTTCCTTGCGGGTCTGCTCAACTCCTTTCACGGTGACCTTCTTGTAGTCAACAACGAGGTCTTGGTTGATCCATATCTCTTTCTGCCATTGCTTCGGTTGGATGAGTTGGTAGGGGATGCCTGCCGTGATGAGGATGCCTTTCAGCAGTCCGTTGATCTCTCCGAAGGAGAATGTCGCCTTTGCCGATGATCCGAAGATGGCGTGTACCTCCTCCATGATGGCGAAGGTGTCGGTCTCTTCTCGCAGCATGGCGAGGCGCATGGCGAGTCTTCTGAAGTCGCATCCGTCGAGTGGGATGAACTCATACTCTCCGTCATGGTGTCTGATTGTGATGAAGCCTTTGCTTCCTGGATCGATTGCGATGTAAGTTCTCATATTAGAATCCTGCCATTGATGTTGTTGTGTATTGATAGTCTTCGTGGCGCGTCTCCGTGGGCTTGTACTTCGGCAAGTCCATCTTGCGCCTTGATATGTAAAGTCCGATGCCCGCGGTCATCAGGCGGTCGTCGTGCTTGCCCACAAGAGCCTCGTATCGTCCCTCGTTGCGGACATACTGCTGGAACTCCACAAGGGTCTCGTCGTCGCGCTCCACATAGTCGCAGTTGCGGATGACCTCCGCGAGGATGTTCACGATGTCGGGCTTGGTCTGCTTGTTGGTGTGGAAGCCGTAGCGCACCACCTTCTTGGGGTTGAGTTCGTCCGGGCGTTGGTTGCTGCGGACATAGAGGTTGTCGTAGCAGTAGTCTATCGCCTCAAGGATGTAGGTGAGTTGGTCTCCCTCGTCCACCTGCCTGTTCTGGTCTCTCTGCTCCAAGGTGTTCGACTCGAATACGAGGAGTGCGTTGTCGTACCATTTTGCGACCTGCACCGCCTTCCATCCGAGGTGGTCGTGGGGAACGTGTCCGCTCCACATCAGCACGGTCTCCTCCCTGCCTTCGTCCATCATCGCCTTTCGGTCGAATACGCGGATGACCGACCAGTCTGCCTTCTTCCACTCGCCTCCGATGTCCACCACCACGAGGTAGCGGTCTCTGATGTTCTCGTATTCGGGTTTCTTCCAGATGTACATCCTGCCGTCTTGCCGCTGCTCGAATGCGTAGGACTGCAACACGCGCTCCTTCGCCGAGTAGTCGGAGTAGATGTCGCCCACGAAGCGAGGCTTCTGCGCGTAGGCTTCACGCATCTTCTGGATGTCGTAGAGGTCGAATGCGAGGTTGTCGGTGTTGAGGAACGCCTCGATGTCGTCCGATGGTGCCTCGCTTGCCATGTCCTGCTGCCTCGGCATACCCAACCTTGTCACCACATACCACATTATGCCTTCCAATGTCGCACCGAGATTCCAGAGGTTCCAAAGGTACTTGCCGCTGTTGAGGCATCGCTTGCCCTTGACCTCCGGGATGTCCATCGGGCAGTCCTCCATGTCCTTGTTGCGGTAGAGCCAAGCGGCGAAAGCCTTGCGGTCTTTGATGGGCAGGGTGTCTTGGATGAGGAAGTACCAAGGGATGAACACCGCGTGGCGGCTTGATTCTCCGTTCTTGGCATCGTCGTAGGCGCGTTGGAAGAAGTTGCCGCTTCCACGGGGGGTTGACTCCAGCACCTCCATGGAGAGGTGTCCTTTCTTCATGCCGCCCGTGATGGACTTGATGATGTCCTCTGGCTTCTTTCCGTTGGTCTCCTTCCAGATGGCCACCTCGGAGTAGTGTACGAGGGCGATGTCCGTGCCGGGCATGTTGTCGGGGTTCTCGTATGTGCCGATGGAGATGGCCACATCCCTCGCCAGCTTGCGCTTGGTCATGGGGCCGTACACGATTTGGAAGTCGCTCTTGGTGACTCCGTAGGGGGAGAAGCGCAGCCTCGCCTCCGGGTCTTTGATGCCGAGAAGGGATGCGTCGTACTGTCCGATGCCCTTCTGGTACATCATCTTGATCTTGTTGGCGGTGGATGCCACCTGCGCCACGATGACGGAGTACCATCCTTTCTTGAGGTTGAGTTGTATCCAAGCGAAATAGCATTGCGTGAGTGTGGACGCTCCCCATTGCCTTGCCTTCAGCACAACGATGAGGATGGGGCTTCGTGCGAGTCGCAGAGCCTCGAACCAGGAGAGGAGGACGAGTTGCCCGTAGTTGAGGACGAAGGGAACGAGGGTGTAGTCGTCGATGCGGCTCTTGGTCTTGATCACCGCTACCTCTTCCTCGTCATCGTCGTAGTCGGGTTCTTCCTCGTAGTATTCCTCCTCCTCGTCGTCTGTCGCTCCGTCCTTCGGCTTGATTGCCCAGTAGCAGCCGAACCAGAAGATGGGGTCGGTCTTTCTGCGCACCTCAAGGAGGTCGAGTTGTATCTTGCCTATGAGATCGTCCGTGGGAGTGACACCGATCTCGTTGGAGATGTAGTCCTTGATGCTGCCGTATTCAAGCACCGCCTTGACGAGTTCGTTGCGGCGCATCTCTTCTGGCATCCATTGGACGGGTATGATGTGGTCGGGAATCTCTATGCGCTCCCGGTTGTAGAGGCTTTCGTGCGTGATGGGGTTCTCCATCCATTGCAGCCCGTCTCCCGTCACGGGGTCGTACTTGGCCTCGATGCGCTTCATCCTCCGGTCGCTCTCCTCAAGCATTGCGAGGAGCAGGAGGTCACGCGCCAGTTCCTCTTCGGTTAGTTCTTTCTTCGTGGTCTTTGATGTCATGGATGAGTCTTTGGGTATGGTAACACAATACGCCCGCCAAGGTGCAGAGGGCGTGGAACAAAACCGCAGGCCATTGGTTGAAGAACAGAGAGCCTACGGACAGCGCGATGAATATGTAGGTGGCTATCCTCACCTGCCTGTTCTTCCATATCGGAGGTATGAGGATGCCGTATAGGTACATCAGGATGCCAGAGAAACCCACAAGCGGGGTAGGGGATGGGATGGCGAAGGAGAATGCCGTGGCGATGGCGAAGGCGGTGAGCCAGTCCTTGACGCGCAGCTTGCCGCTCTTGCAGTAGAGCCACAGGACGAGTATGTTGCCCGCGAGGTGGAAGATGTTGCCGTGTACGAAATGGAAGGTGAGGTGGTGCCACCAAGGGCAATGCCAAGTCACTCCCCACTCCGTGCGTAGGTTGCCCGCCACCATCAGGGCGGTGCAGAGGATGAATACTATCTTATCTTTTACGGTCATGCCTATCCATTAAATACCATCCAAGAGCGCAGAGAATACAGAATGCTATAAGAACAGCCTTATTCATATTTGTATTTATTTGTTTTGTTTCTTCTCCGACAAACCTACAACCCAGTCTATGTACGCCCGTCTCCGTGCCTCGATGTCGATGGGGTCGGTGAGGGCGGTGGAGTAGAACGCTCCGTTCTTCACATCCTCCATCGTGGACTTGGTTTCAATGGTGTACTTGCTGCCGTTGCGTACAAGGGTGCGGATGGCGATGTCCTGGTATCTCCGCTTGAAGTCGCGGTACATCTTGCGGTCGATGACCTTCAGCGAGTTGCCGAACGGGTCTATGACCACATGCCAATGGGTGCGTGTCTTGACGCGCTGCTTGTCTGCCGTGTCTTTCGCCCTCTTGTACTGCCTACGGGCGAAGGCTACGACGAAGTACATCCTGATTCTCCTTATTAGTTTTCTCATGCGTGTATGTGTGTTTATGGTGTCTTTCCTCGCAGTTTGTTGATGAGCCGTTCCTTCTTCTGCATGTCGAGGAAGAAGTTGTACGCGCTGTCGCCCGTCATGAAGAGTTCGGGTGCCTCGCTGTTGACGAGCCGATAGCAGATGTCTATCTTCGGCGTGTCGGGTTCCTTCTCCCTGACCTCAAGGAACAACGCATAGAGGTGGTCGAGTTTCTTCCTTGTGGGCGGCAGCATGGTGTCGAGCTGCTTGCTTCCCGACTCCAGCCACCTGAACATCTTGACGCAATACTCTGCCGATATGTAGTAGCAGGGGAACGGCTGCTTCACCACGGCGTGGAATATCCTCCGCTTGGAGGTGTGCCAACCCTGCCACGCGCATTGCTTGTAGACCTTGCGCATGTCGTGGTACTTCCTCCATTTCAGCGAGTCGTCGTAGTTCATATCAGGCCGTTTTCCTTCGCGGTTTTGATTATGTCTATGTTGTTGCGCTTCTCGTTCTCGTACGCCTTGTCTATCAGTTGGCGAACCACATCCTGGATGTCCTTGTTGTCGAGTATCGCCCTCGCCTTGAGGTACTGGTGCTGCGTGTCGGTGACCTTGGCAAACACCTTGTGGTTGCAATACTCGCTGTAAGGCGACTTCGATCCTTGTTTCATGGCGTTTCTTTTTGTGTTTCAGCTGCAAAGATATACAATTATTTAGAATGATTCTAAATTATTACGAAAAAAATTGCAAAAATCTTTTGTCTGCCGCGCCATCAGTAATGATATTCCGCTTCCGCGTGGGATTTTTAATGGTGATTTGCATCTTGAATTATTCTATCAACACAAAACACAACACTACTATGGCAGAAATCAGCGCAGCGAGTGCAGCAAACGCAGCGGCCAGCGAGGCAGCGGCGGCAGCGGAGTCGGCGGCAGAGGCGATAAGTGCCGAAGCGGCCACCGCAACGGAAGCCGTGACCGAGGCACCGAGCAAGAGAGACGCTTGGAGAAGCCGCTACAAGCAGCGTTTCGCACCCGAAGCCGAGGAGGTTGACACCGAATCGGACGAGTATTACGACAACCTAACGAAGATGGCCGACGAGTACGACCGGATGGAGGGCAACGAGAGACAGATGAACGACCTCCTTTCGTCCAACCCGTCGTTCAGCGACATGATCCGCGACGCGAAGGAGGGCAGGAGTTTCTTCCCCAGCCTTGTGGAGCGTTTCGGCATCGACAACATTCGCCAGGCTCTCGAAGACCCGGCCGTGGCAGACGAGCTTGGCAAGGCCAACGATGTCTACATGGAGCGCGTCAAGCAGGAGAATGCGGACAAGGAAGCGGCGCAACGCAACTTCGAGGAGTCCGCTCTCAACATCGAGAAGTACGCGAAAGACCACAACCTTACCGAGGAGCAGGTGAACGATGTGCTTGTGAAGGCCACCGACTTCGCCAAGGACATATTCCAAGGCAAGGTATCACCCGATGTAATCGACATGTTCTACAAGTCGATGAACTACGACAACGATGTGGAGACCGCTATGGAGACGGGGAGAGTGCAGGGGCGCAACGAGAACATCGCGGCGCAGCTTGAACGCTCCGCAGACCAGACCGAACTGCCGCCCAACATCGGGCAGAGCGGCACCACTCCGACCGACAAGCCGAAGCAGAGACGCACCTTGCGTATGCCTCTGACCGGGGAGGAGGTCGAATATTGAACGAAACCAAACCACAAAACAAATTACTAACCAAAACAAACAACAGAAAATGAACAAGAAATTCGGAATTGTTGGAATGTTGCTTTATGTGCTGGCTATCGCTTTCGGCGGCTCTGTCGCCATGGCCTCTGCTGGCGCAGCCACTTCCATTGACCTGAACGAGCCGTCACCCGATACCAAGAACAAGGAGACTGAACTTGGCGCGAAGGGTGCCTCGGCTACTTTAGTGAACGAGTCGGACATTGAAGCCCGTGAGATTGACCGCCGCATGGTCATGTTCACGCCCTACAAGTTGCCCGAACTGCAAATCAAGGTGAACCTGAAGAACACCTACCCCGTGACGAAGTATTACATCGAGTATCCCACGGCTGGTGCCACTCCTTTGGATTTCGCCCTTGACTATGCCGCTACCGCAAGCGCACACACCGCAAGTGCCACTTGGGGTGTCCACAACGAAGACGGCGGTGCCGCTGGCTATCCCATCAGCGAGGACTGCTTCCGCGCCCTCACCGAGACCACCACTTTCACCCTTGAAGGTGTGCAGGGCTACCGCATCCCCGATGACGGCAGCACGACCCCCGAAGCCGATGGCGACCTGATGCTTCAGGTGACCTCGCAGAACGAAAGCACGATGCAGGTGACCGTCATCCCGATTAACGGTTGGGAATACTACAACGGTGCCTGGAAGAGCGTGATGCCCCAATCGGTTGCCGCTGGCACGGAGATTCACATCATGGCCACGGCCTGCTCCGAGTCGCAATGGGAAGTCGCTCCCGAAAACTACCTGCCTGTCACCAAGAGCGTGTACTTGCAGAAGCAAGTCACCAACCTTGTGCTGACCGACGACTTCCTCCGTCAGATGAAGGAGATCGAGTTCGGCAAGAAGGAACTCAACGACCGCGCCATCTACAACATGAACCGCAAGGCCTCCCGTACCTTCTGGCTCGGTGCCGAGGGCAAGAACCAAGTCACTCCCGGCAAGCACATGTCGAAGGAGGATGTGTTCTACACCCGTGGCGTTATGCGTCAGATTCTGAACAAGATCGTTGTTGATGGCGACATCGACTTCGACCTGCTCAACCAAATCTGCGACATCCAATTCGGTATCAATAGTTTGAGCGACCAAGCCACCGTGTTCATCGGCAGCAAGTTCAACCTCAAGCTGATGAAGCTGCTGACCAGCCGTATGACCACCGCTGAAGTCACCCTGATTGACAAGTGGGACGAGACGATGAAGATTGGCTTCAAGAGCTACACCTTGAATGCCGTCGGTACTCTGAACTTCGTCCACTCCAAGACCCTCGACGACATCGGCTACAGCGAGTGCGCCGTCGTCCTTGACACGGACAACATGACCCGTTATGTCAAGTTCGACCTCCAGCAGAACCAAGTCGACATGAAGAAGGGTGGCGGCCCCAACGGCGAGACCCGCCAAGCCGAGCGCAGCATCTACTGCATGGCTGATGCCGTCAGCACCCGTGGCTGCAACAGCATCCTCATCGGCCCCTCGAAGAAAGTCTTCGGTGCCTACTCCGAGAACGAGATGGACACCGACATCCTGACCTTGACGGCCACGATGCTTGAGACCTATACTCTTGGTCTTGACCCGGATGCCACCAAGTCCACCTCCGCTTTCTACACTTCCAACACCGCTTTCGCCACCGCAGTCGGCGACAACGATGCCCCGAAGGACGGCGTGAGAATCTACCTCGGTGCTGATGACCCGTACACCGGCTATTCCGCTGGCAACACCGTCATCTGGAACGCCACCAAGACCTCTTGGGAACTCTACTCTGGCCCCGTTACCATCAACGGCAACGAAGCCTAATCCACTACGAGCGGGAGAGGTTGCCACGCGCAGCCTCTCCTTGCTTGGTTTAACGAAACACAATAACACAACGACACCAACACAAAAAAAAATACAACGATGCTTAAAACATACAGCGTTAAAGGAAACACCTGCATCATCCCCTTCACCCTGAAGACCCCTGCCTCCATCTTCTCTTTCAAGGCAGAGTTCAAGGGCGGTGATGCTTTCGGCTTGGCTGGCAAGTCCAAGAGAGCCACCTACAGAACCCGCAAGTCCATGGAGCAGTTCGCAATCGAGGCAAGCGAGATGTTCAAGAAGGGACTCATCACCCTTGACGATGCCGTGGACACCCCTGCGGAGGTTGAGGCCAAGGCCAAGGCCGCGGCGAGAAAGAAGAAGGCAGAGGAAGAGGAAGCCGAGGTCAACGAGGAACTCGAAGACATCGCATCCACAAAACCGAAGAAGACAACCAAGAAATAACGATAGGATATGACACCACTGACCTACAACGACATCATCAACGGAGTGCTGCGGCTGATGGACGAACACGGCGGCAACGCGCAGTTCATGTCTGGAGATGCGCAGGACGAGACGAAGCGGATCATAGAGCAGGTCTCGGAGAGCGCGATACGCAAGCTGCATCTTCAAGCACCTGTGGCAATGCTTGATGCCGTTGGGTTGGAGAAGCCGATTGTCATAGACTGGCTGAATGTCAACGGGCGGTATGCCTGCAAGGTGATGCTGCCCGCCGACTTCTTCCGTCTTGTCAGGTGCAGGATGGAGACTTGGACTCGCTCCGTGAGCCATCTCTGGTGGGAGGACTCAGCGGAGTACGCCAAGCAGAAGAACAAGTACCTGATGAACACAAGGGAGCGTCCCGCAGCGTTCTATGTGCATTACGGGATGCTGAAATACGCGGAGCTTTACTCAAGCGACGATATGGATGATGAGATAAGGGACTTCTACTACGCTCCTCTCCCTCAATGGAACAACAACCGCATCAATGTGGCAGACCGACTGAAGGACTCAAGTCTGATGCAGATTGCCGCTGACGCGCTTGCCGTCCTCGGAGAGAGCGAACGCTCCCAACTGATGCAGGCGATGGCGGTGCAGTCCGTCAACACCTACAGCGGATTGGAGCGGGACTTCGCGGACAACGGAAACAGAATAGAAAAGTAAACCAAAAACATAATATACAATGGCAGAATTAACTAACGAATGGGTATCCATCAATACTGACAGCGGCAGCGGTGACACCGCCGTGACCGCCACCGTCCTTGAGGAGAACTCTGGTAGAACCACGAGAAGCGTGGTGCTGAAAGGCACGACCGAACACGATGCCGTTGCCACCGCAACAATCGTGCAGAGCGCGCATTCGGAGTATGTGATCTTTGAACCGTCGTCGTACTTGATTTCCAACGATGCCACCTCGGTGACCGTCTTCGGAAAGTCCAACTCAAGCAAGTTGACATTCACTCTGATTACGAGCGGTATCGGCATCACGGACTACCTCACGCTTCCATCCACCTACACCGTGACTCCCGCTGGCGGTGCCGACATCACGGTCAATAACGGCGGTCTTATCACGGGAGACCCTGGGGCGACAAGCGAGTTCACATTCTACATCACGCTCCCCTTGCAGAACACCAATCCGTCAAATTCACGGATGCAGCGCCTTCATGTCACGGCATACAGCGGCATCATCGGCAACAACGCAACGGTTACACAAGAGGGTATGGCAAGCACCATCCTGTTCGACGGACAGCCGAGCGGCACGGTGTACGACCTGACATCGAAGCCAGTCGGTGGTACGCAGACCATCAACATCGGTGTGTCTCCGAGCGATGAGGGTTGGACGCTTTCGTTTGACGAATAAAACCATATAGCCATGGCACTCAACAACGGATGGATAAGGATTGACACGGTAAGCGGGAGCGGCGATGCCGCCGTTTCCGTTGTCGTGTTGGAGAAGAACACCGGGCGATCCGTGACGAGGACGGAGACCCTCGTCGGCACCAACGCTCACGGCGTGGAGGCCACGGCCACCATCAAGCAAGACCCGATGGGGCCGTTCATCGTCATTGACCATATCGAGGATGACGGTGGCGAACCAGTAAGTGTTATTGATGTCGATGGCGGTCTGTATTACATCGTTGGGGATTCAAATGTCGATTTCATAATTCCGGGCGAGAGTACAAATCCAGCCATAACCGACTTGAACGATGTCCAAGGACAGGATAGCGTGTGGGATGTCGGGTTTTCGATTATCGACGGCGGCGTAACTTACGAAAATGTGATGCCTGAGTTGTCGATAGCGGGTCAGGAGCAGTTCTCTGGTGTCACACCTGTAATTGGAACGACAAGGCAGTATGTCTTCAAGATCCCTTTCAATGTCAATATAAACAAGGAAACAAAGAGGCCGATAGGAATTATCATTTTGGACGACGACGATGTGCAGGCAACTTTTACAATCGAGCAGAATGGAATATCTGATAACGACAACCCTTAACTAACCCTAATATTAACCTAAAAAACTGAAAAACTATGGAACAACCTCAAGTTTACAACTTCGACGGAAACGGTGGCTACGGCTACGGCGGTTGGGGCGGCATCGTCCCTGGCTTTCTCGGTGGCATCCTCGGCGGTGCCTTGTTCGGTGGCGGCTTCGGTGGCTGGGGTGGCAATGGTAACGGCAATGCCGCTGCCGCAGCACTCGGCGCACAGGCCACGGCCAACAACAACGCTGACCTCATCATGAACGCTGTCGGCAATGTCGGCATGCAAGTGGCTGGCATCAACTCAACGCTTGGCAACATCGCCATCAGCAACGCCACCAACCCGCTGCAAGTGACCAACGCCATCCAAGCAGGCAACGCTGCCATGAGCCAACAGCTCTCGCAATGCTGCTGCGAGAACCGCCTTGCCACCTGCCAGCAAACCAATGAGATTGTCTCAAAGATTGGTGAGCAGACCGTGGCCATGAACGAGCAGTTCTGCGCCTTGCAGCAACGCGAACTCCAAGCCGAGATCAACGCGAAGAACGAGATCATCGCCCAGCTGCGTGACCAGGCACAGACCAACACCATCAACGGGCAAATCGCCATCCTGCAACAGCAGATTGACGCGCTTGCAGCCCGTATCCCCGTGACCGCAACCACTACAACTAACGGCTAACCAAGAACCAAAATCCAACAAATATGCTAAGGGAACTGAATGCAGGAGCGACAATACAAATCCTCAACCGAAAGGAGAACAGCATCACGCAGGCAGAGGTGCTTCAGGTGACACCTCCGCAGCCGCAGTTCAATGTGCAACTCACGCCACAGGGGGT
>Ga0310786_10011577_pt1 | contig 10994 bp, 6 predicted proteins | sample AusTroGonzalo_MG_FD_203881 | JGI IMG/M metagenome (GOLD analysis project Ga0310786, IMG submission 203881) | Bovine rumen microbial communities from tropical cattle in Woodstock, Queensland, Australia - Gonzalo_03 (v2) (version 2) | ecosystem: Host-associated > Mammals > Digestive system >...
CTGAAGAGAAAGGCTGAGGCGGACAGAAAGGGTGAGTAGTAAACCCGTAATACGCGATGCGCGGGTGAAGATTCGAAGAAATATGGATGTCATTCTGAGTCATTCGCACGAAGTCTCTTTGTGCGAATGGTAAGGAATCCCTTGGAGGTAGATCGAGTATGATAAACTTAAGTTTAGCCGGAACCCGGATGCCCACACAGGAGCCGGAGGAACGGACAAAGAATTTTAATGAAGTGGCAGAAGGCTTTACGGAGGAAATGGCTGTACGTGAAGCGCTTCGCTGCCTGCAGTGCCGGGAGCATCCCTGTATGACGGAGGGCTGCCCGGTGAGCAATCACATCCCCGACTTCATAAAGAAGATCACAGAAGGGGAATATGAAGAGGCTTACCGGATCCTGACGGAGACCACGGTACTTCCCGCAGTATGCGGCCGTGTCTGCCCGAAGTATCTGCAGTGTGAAGGTAACTGTGTTCGCGGAGAGAAGGGTCGGCCGGTGGCTATCGGTTCATTGGAGCGGTTCGTAGCGGATCTGCACAGAAAGAGAGTGCAGGCAGGAGAGATTGAGGAGACAACTGCGAAGGCGGCTGATCCGGAGAAAGCAGCGGCAAAGAAGGTTGCCGTGATCGGTTCCGGCCCTGCAGGTCTTGCTTGTGCAAAGGACCTGGCCGGGGCAGGCTATGAGGTGACGGTTTTTGACCGGGCAGAGACTCCCGGCGGAGTGCTTTCCTATGGCATTCCTGTCTTCCGCCTTCCGGATGAGGTGCTTTCCTTTGAGGTTGATAACCTTACTGCGGCGGGAGTGCATTTTGAAATGAATAAAGAGATGGGAAAGGATATTTCCATCGATTCTCTGATGGGAGAACAGGGCTTTTCCGCAGTATTCCTCGGGAACGGGGCAGGACGCCCCATGGGACTTGGAATTCCCGGAACGGAGCTTGCCGGAGTGATCTCCGCGGCGGATTTCCTGGACCGGCTGAATGCAGCGGGAGATGATAAAGAGGCGCTTTCGGCTGCACTTCCCGCAGCGGGAACCGTTGCCATTATCGGTGGCGGAAATGTAGCCATGGATGCATGCCGCTCGGCTGTACGCTGTCCGGGCGTGGATAAGGTCTGTGTCGTATATCGCCGTTCCGTAAAGGAAATGCCGGCAGATCCTGCAGAGCTTAAGGAAGCGATGGAAGAAGGGGTTGAGTTTGTCTATCTTACCGCACCTCTGGAGGTGCTAGGCGAGAATGGAAAGGTAACCGGACTCAAATGTCAGAAGATGGAGCTTTCCGAGCCGGATGCATCCGGCAGAAGAAGGCCGGTTCCCATCGAAGGTTCGGAATACACCATTTCGGTGGATGCCGTGATCGAAGCGATCGGAAGCCGGAGTGATAACGACGGCCTGGATGGCGTGGAAATAAGCGAGGGGAAAGGGCTTATCGTGACAGATCCGGAAACCCTGGCGACAAGCCGTGCAGGCGTTTATGCCGGCGGAGATACCGTAACCGGACCGAAGACCGTGATCGCTGCCATGGGAGCAGGAAGAAAGGCCGCATCAGAGATCATCCGGTATCTGAAGGGATGACATGATGAGAATGAAGCTTTTTTTCAAAAAGAATATCCGTATTATTCTGACTTTTTTCTCTGTTATGTTTCTGCAGTTTGTCATTCTGCGGATGGGGAATCAGGCCGGACAGGGCTATCTTTCTGAGGAAAAGCAGGAGAAGGTCTATATTTTTCTCCAGCTTTTTATGGTCGGTGGGATTGCTGCACACATCCTGCTGTGTGAGTTCCTTAAGAAAAATGCAGTTATCCGCCGGATCCTTATGGTTGCGGCCGGTGTATCCGGAATCGGGGCTGAGTTTCTTCTTTTTTCATCTCCGGCTTCTGCGGTATATCTGGCAGTTACCTATACTACGGTATTCAGTCTCGGACTGGTTGTCGGAGCGGTATATCTCAGGATGGCAGAGTATGCATCAGAAAAGAATAACATCGGAATCTGTATGGGGATTGGCTATTCCGCGGCACTTTTGCTGCAGTTCGTCTTTCAGCTTACCTGGCAGATCGTCCCTGTACTGGCAGTTCTTCTTCCCGTATCGGCCGTATTGTCGGTGATCTTTCTTAAGGAAAGGCAAGCTCCACGGTTGGAAGAGACCGGCGTGGAGCGGATACCGTTATCGGGGCTTCTTTCTTCGCTGGCCATTGCAGCTGCGATGTTGCTTTTTGTGTCCTTCTACAGTGGCTATATCCATCATCTGCAGGTTGCAACCGCCTATTCGGAGTTTAATGTATACACCTGGCCGCGGCTTCTCCTGATTCCGGGAATGCTGCTCTTTGGGTGCATTGGGGATTTAAGAGAGGGGAAATATATACCCCTTGCCAGTCTGTGTGTTTCGGTTGTTGCGCTTTTGAACGCGATTCTCGTGGAAAAGCCGGGGTATTATTGGCTGAATATGTGCCTGTACTATATTGCGCTTTCAGCGGTGATCGCTTATTACAATCTCACCTTTTGGAAGATCTCCTTGAGAAGCAGACATCCTGCGGTCTGGTCCGTTGCGGGGAGAGTGCTGGACAGCATTTTGGTGATCCCTCTTTGCCTGATCCAGAATAGCAATATCTCGGGCAGTTCGATCCTGTCACTGAATATAGCTGCGCTTATTATGATTATTGTGCTGATGGCGGTCAGCGGGGGCTTCAATCTGGGCGGCATGGTCACTGAAGATTTCGGGACGTCGTATGGTGGCGTAAAGGATCCTTTGACCGCATTGGGAGAACGGTTCGGCTTTACTCCTTCCGAACAGAGGGTATTTCGCGAACTAGTGGAAACAGAGGATAAGCAGGTGGTGATCGCTGAACGGCTTTCGATCAAGGTTCGTACCGTGCAGGCAAATGTAACTTCAATATACCGTAAGACCGGTGTGAACACCCGGTCGGGACTGGTTCAACTGTATCACAGCAACCGGAGCTGATCCGGAAAAAATCTCCTTCGTATCGAAGGAGATTTTTTTGCGCAGACATATTTATGAATAGGTTCTGGCGGCATCAAATGCTTTGCGGAAGGGTATGCGGGAACCCGCATAAGGTGTTGCGAGAAGCCGTAATAGACGCATTTCCGACATATTTATTATAATATACTGGTAGGAAACCGGACAGAATTGGTTATAGAATGGAGGAAGTGCTTATGAAGTTACGGAAACGCTTTTTTTCGGGCGTAGTGTCACTGGCCATGCTATTTGGCGTGGGGGGAGTATTGAGTAACCGGGTTATAGCGGACTATGCAATCACAGCGGAGGCTGCCGAACAGGTGGATGTATTCTGTGTAGATGATTTCTACTACACGGTCGGAAAGGATAACCGGGTGACGCTGCTCCGATACAATGGATCCAACTCAAAAGTGGTATTTCCGAATACGATTGAGGGAAAGAAGGTTACAAGGATCAGTAATCAGATTTTCGGAGAAGGCGGCGCTATGGTAAAAAGCATTACGATTCCGTCAAATGTTGAGGTGATCGAACCGGGTGCGTTCATAGAATGTGTCAATCTGGAGGATATCCGTTGCAACAACACCGGCAATTTCAGCTTCGTTAACGGAATGCTTTTCTGTAACAGGACGCAGAAGGCAGGATTTATGGCAGGCCCTCTGGGGACAATGCCGAAGTATGATTTTGACGGTAATCTGAATGAGGCGGCGGAGGGGTATGATACTTATATATCTCCGGACATCACCGTAAAGAAAACGTTGCTTTTCTGTTCAAAATATACTATTGAGATCAGTATTCCCAATGGGGTGGATGCCATTGCGGATTATGCATTCTATAACCTGTATGGTTTCCGGGAGAAGCTGACGAACATTATGCTTCCGACAACGATCAAGTATATCGGGAATTATGCGTTTTTTAACTGCGAGTCCCTAAGCTTTATGAGTTCGACCGAAACCAGGGACGGCGAGACTGCATTTAATATTCCCTATGATACCGTCTATATCGGAGATATGGCTTTCGCGGGATGCCGCAGTATGCAGAGCCTGAACCTGCCCGAGAGTCTTCTGGGTGTAGGTGCCGGTGCTTTCCTTACCTGCGGAAAGCTTAAGACCGTATATGTTCCGGACAGTGTGCAGTGGCTCGGGCCGAGGTCCTTCGGCTACATTGCATGGGATCTTCCCTATACTGCATTGGAGCTGACGGATGCGGAAGTCGAAAAGATGGCCGGCTTTCTCCTGATGAGCAAGACGAAAATGTCGGAGAACGGGGATTCTACGATTGCTGCGCGGTATGCAGAGGAGCAGCAGCTCAATTATGTAGACGAGGAAGATTATCAGAACAGTGATCTGGACGAAGACGGCAATCATACCGGGAATCATCAGTATATTTCAGATGACGGAGAAATAATCTCCTATGATCCGGTGAAGACGCATGATCCGGATAATGATATGGATCATGATTATGCCTATAACGCATATGTGGCTCCGACCTGTACAACCCCGGGCGCCGTTGCGGGAATCTGTTATTGCGGGCATACCTACTACTATCAGTTTGAAGCCCTCGGCCATATGTATTACCCGACGGTAGTGGCTCCGACCTGTACGGAAGAGGGATATACAGCATATATCTGCCTGCGCTGCGGCGATGTTTTAATTGATGATTTTCATCCGAAGACCGATATCACAGATCCGACGGGACATAATTATGTGGATTTTGTTACGGAGCCTACCTATAAAGAGGGTGGTTACACCGAGCATATCTGTGTGAATTGCGGAGATTCCTATATCGACAGTGAGACGGACAAGCTGGTATGTACGGAGCATGATTATGTGGAGGAGGTTTTAAAGCCCGCAACATGTACAAGTACAGGCGTTAAAACCTATACCTGTTCCAAATGTGATGATTCCTACACGGAAGAGATCCCGAAGACCGGTCATTCCTACTCCTGGGATATCACGACACCGGCCACCTGCAAGCAGGAAGGCGTGAAGACCTATACCTGCACTGCCTGCGGCGACAGCTATACCGAACCGATCGCGAAGACAGCGCATACCTATGTCGATACCGTGTATCCGCCGACAGCAACGGAACAGGGATATACCGAACATGTATGCTCGGTCTGCGGCGAAAGCTACAGGGATAATTACACCGAGAAGCCCGATCGTCCGGACGGATGGGATAAGGGGTCGGACGGTAAGTGGTACTATTATAAGAACGGAGCGGTATTGACAGGCTGGAAGCAGATTGCGAATAAGTGGTATTATTTCGATGTATCCGGAGTGATGCAGACGGGCTGGCAGCAGATCTTGAAGAAGTGGTATTACCTCGGAACGAATGGGGCCATGGTAACGGATTGGCAGCTGATCGCAAACAAATGGTATTATTTTAAGTCCGGAGTGATGCAGACAGGCTGGCAGCAGATCTCGAAGAAGTGGTATTACTTCGGAACGAACGGTGTCATGGTGACGGGCTGGCAGCAGATCGCAAACAAATGGTATTACTTCAAGTCCGGAGTGATGCAGACGGGCTGGCAGCAGATCGCAAACAAATGGTATTACTTCAAGTCCGGAGCGATGCAGACAGGCTGGCAGAAGATTTCCGGAAAATGGTATTTCTTTGACGGCTCCGGTATGATGAAGACCGGCTGGCTTAAGTCCTCCGGCAAGTGGTATTACTTCGATTCTTCCGGCGTGATGCTGGCAGGAACCTCGAAGGTGATCAGCGGTAGGACCTACAGCTTTGATGCAAACGGTGTCTGCACAAATCCATAATGTATTGATGATCCCCGGGGAAGGTTTCGACCATTCCGCCGGGGATTTACCATGTGCGGGTCCCGGTACCTGATCGCGATATGCCGGGTTCTTTTTCTTTTATCCGGAAGAAACAGATCTTCCGCATCCCCGCTCTGTTTTCGCCTTGACCGCCGGATCGCCATGGCGGTATAATCGCGGCAGGGGAGAGTTTTATGAAATGCGATTGACAGGTATCTGAGGAGCTGAAAATGATTCTTGCTACTTTTACTGTATCGAAGTCAGGCGGAGAGGCGCTTTTCTTTATCTTTGGATCGAGGTTTCGAAAGAACAGATTGCGGCCAGGCGTGAACTGGAGCGTGAAGTGATCCCGTCCATGATCCAAAAAAGCAGAGATGAGTTTGTCATTGAACTTCATCACGGTGCATTTATCTAAAATCTTTTTTCGGATGTCTGCCTGAAGAAAGGGATCAAAAACCCATACAAGCCATCTCGGTTTCATTATTTTTTTGCAAAAGTACGGGAAACGGTGTATGTAGGAAAGATCATTTTTCCGATACCGGAAGAGGAAGGTCTTTCCTATGCGGCTTACCTGATCTACCAATCCCAGACGAACATGATGAGTTACTATACGATCGAGAGAAATGATTCGGGAGAGTATCCCGAGTTATGTTCTTATGATCTGGCCGGTGCTATGCCAACCCGTGAATCCCGGGGGGGGTTGCCTATAACGACGACAGGGATTTTTTATCCGAGGCCGGCACGAAAATGGGTATTCCTGCCGAGACGGAGATGAAGGATGGGATGTGGAGATGCGATAAATGCGGTGAAATGAATCATTTAGGCGTTAATCTCTGCAGCTGCGGAAACCGGCGGGAAAGTGAGGAATCCGAACCGACGGACGAGTAAACCGGATAGCATTAAGGCTTATCAGGATCAGTCGGAATGGGAATTAAGCTTTGAGAAAACCTTTGATGAAGTAGGATCAGGTGATGATAAGATGCTGTTAAATGAGTATCTTCGGAAAAAATTCGGAAGCAAGGTGTATAAAATCGCTTTGAACGGTGGTTTTACCTGCCCAAACCGTGACGGTACCCTGGGAACGGGAGGATGTATCTTCTGTTCTGCCGGAGGAAGCGGGGAATTTGCGGAGGACGCAGGGAAAAGTATAACGCAGCAGATTGAAGACGGAAAACGTCGGGTAGAAGGGAAGATGAGAGAGGGGCGGTACATTGCCTACTTTCAGGCCTATACGAATACCTATGCCCCGGTGTCCCGTCTGCGGGAGCTTTTTACTGAGGCGATCAATCATCCGGATGTTTTGGCAATCTCCGTGGCGACACGGCCGGACTGTCTGCCGGATGATGTGCTGGATCTGCTTTCGGAGCTGAACCGGATCAAACCGGTATGGGTGGAGCTGGGGCTCCAGACGATTCATCCGAGGTCCGCGAAATATATCCGGAGAGGTTATGAGCTGGATGTCTATGACCTTGCTGTCGCTGAACTTCGGGAAAGAGGAATCGAAGTGATCACCCACGTGATCCTGGGACTCCCGGGAGAAACCGTGGAGGATATGGTGGAAACCGTGCGGTATGTCAGCGCCGGCGGCACAACCGGGATCAAGCTTCAGTTGCTGCATATCCTGAAAGGGACGGATCTGGAAAAGGAATACCGGGAAGGGAAAGTGCATGTGCTTTCTGAGGATGAGTACATCGATATTCTGAAGCGTTGTGTACAGGTAATCCCGGAAAATGTAGTGGTACATCGCCTGACCGGGGATGGGGATAAAAAGATCCTTGTGGCTCCGCTCTGGAGCGGAGATAAGAAGCATGTATGGAACCGGATTCAGAGAGAGGTCCTGACCATGCGCGACATTGAGTAAAGCGGAGCGGAACGAGAGGGGCACCGGTAAGAGTGTCCCGGGAGTCCCGAATGTCGAAAAGATAAGACGAAAAAACAGCGTTGCAACCCGATTGAATTGCAGCGCTGTTTTTTTGCTTGTTTATTTCAATTGTTTTATTCCTCGATCCAGGCTCCTTCTTCATCGAAGGTATAAACTGTGTCGCCGATGAAGCACTCTCCGGTCGCCATGGTACCGTCTTCCCAGAAATAGTACCAGGTTCCGCTAAGTTTCTTCCAGTCGGTCTGCATAACCCCGCCGCCGGAGAAATAATACCAGTTGCCGCTGAGCTTCCGCCAGCCTGTCACCATGGTACCTCCGCCGGAGAAGTAGTACCAGCTGCCGTCGATCATCCGCCAGCCCTTTACCATGGCACCGTTCGTTCCGAAGTAATACCATTTCCCGTCGATCTTTTTCCACTTGGTCTGCATAACTCCGCCACTGGTGAAATGATACCATTTGCCGTTAATCTGTTGCCAGCCTGTGACCATGTATCCGTCGGCATTGAGGTAATACCAGTGGCCCCCGTCTTTGATCCATTCACTCTTTAAAGTGGTTCCGTTCTCAAGATCATACTGCCATCCGCCGGAGGTCTCGTGCCAGCCGAAAGCCTCTTCCTCTTTCGGAAGGAAGTGGGAACCGTAGTCAAACTCATGCTGGCTTCCCTTGAGATGACCGTCTTCGATCCAGTAATTCCAGCCGATCCGGACAACATCGGCCCAGTTCCCTTCAGCCGTATAGAACCAGTCCTCCTCCCGTTTCAGGATGACGATCCAGTGACCGTAGGATTTTCCCTGCAGGTGGAGTACATCTCCCGCACGAATCTCATTCATATCCGTGAACTGATCTTTGCTGGTTATCCCGTCCAGTCCGTAGCAGTACTTCACAAAGTCCGCGCAATAGGATGCGCAACCGGTGCTTCCGGATTTAGAGATCAGTGGTTTCTGTGTCCTTCCCCAGGAGGCACCGACGGTGTATTCCGGTTCGTGGATAAATTCGTCAAACTTGCTGTTTCCCGTGGGCATGAGCGGATCCGTGTCGGCACTCACCGGCATTTTCACGGTAAGACATAAAATGATCAGAAGAACCGCTGCAAGGAGCAGGGGGATAAGATATTTCCGGTTCATAAGGGATTTATGTTGCATGTGTACCTCCGAACATAATCGCATTTTTCGTTACATTTTCCTATCATATCATCATTTATAAGAAACTGCAAAGCGAAATCGGCCTTGACAAAAGTATAAAAAAGTATAAAATGAAATCAAAAGTATAAAAAGGTATAAAAATGTATAAATTGTTATAAAAAGTATAAAACGGAGGAACGGTTGATGCAGAATCCTTTTACGACAACTTTCAGCAAGGTTCCGGATAACTCGTATATTTCAACAGATCAGCTGGACGGCATCCTGTCCAATTTTACTTATGATGATCCTTCGGAATCGGTATATAAAATTACCGGTGTCCGGGGGTCCGGAAAAACAGTTCTCCTCGCAAAAATCGTTGACGAGATGAAAAAAGGTGAATTCGAAGATAAAGGCTGGCTTGTATGTATGTTGTCCCCGGCCCGGGATATGCTTCAACAGTTTGCGGCCTTTCTTCGAAATGTAAAGCTTTCGAAGGGGAAAAAGAACAGCAAAAGTATCAATCTGTCCGCAAATCTGATGGGGGCCGGGGGAGGAATAGGGGTTTCTTCTTCAGAAGAAGGCAGACTGTTCGATATAGGCATTGAGATTGGGGAAATGCTTTCCAGAGCAACGAAGGAAGGCAAAAAGATTTTTATCGGTGTGGATGATGTTTCTAAAAATCGGGAAATGATCGTATTTGCTTCGGAATTCGGAAAGTGGCTGATCGAAAGATATCCGGTTTATATGGTATGTACGGGGTTGTACGAGAATATCGAGCAGCTTTCCAATGTGAAAAATCTTACCTTTTTCCGGCGGGCAACGACCGTTATGACAAAACCGCTGAATTTCATTAAAATGTCGGAAATGTACAGGAACAGGCTGGGGATCAATACCGCTGAAGCGATTGTTCTTGCGGAAATGACCAAAGGTTATGCGTATGCATTTCAAGAGTTAGGTGTTCTTTTCTTTAATCATAAATATACTAAACCTGAGCAGGCAGAAAGAGAACTGAGGGCTGAACTGTATGCCTATGCTTATGAGAAAATCTGGGAAGAACTGTCGGATGGGGATAGAGAGATTGTCCGTATTATCGCGGATAGAGAAGAGTATAAGAGAGAGGAAGTTATCGGTAAAATGTCGAAGCCGCAGAATTATTCGGTTTACCGCGACAGACTCACGAGAAGGGGGATTACTCAGGTAAGGCAGGGATTTATCGGGCTTGCATTGCCGTATTTCGGTGATTATGTGCGGGAATATCATAGGTAATGTAGCGATTATCATAAAAGCGAAAGATCGGTAACCGAAAAAATTCATTGAGAAATAGCGGCAACTGTACTATAATGAGGAGTGGTTAGCCGCACAAAACATGTGCGGGTGAATGATCTCCACATATTAAAAGATCATGTAACACGAAAACCGTTACAAAATAATACAAAACGGAGGTAGGATCTATGTTAACATCAGCTACTGAAATGCTGAAGAAGGCAGTTGAGGGCGGTTATGCCGTTGCTCAGTTCAACATCAACAACCTGGAGTGGACCAAGTCCATTCTGCTTGAGTGCGAGGCACTGAAGACACCGGTTATCCTTGGTGTATCCGAGGGCGCCGGAAAGTACATGACCGGTTTCAAGACCGTATCCGCTATGGTTAAGGCTATGGATGAGTCCCTTGGGATCACAGTTCCTGTAGCTCTTCACCTGGATCATGGTTCATATGAAGGCGCTAAGGCCTGCATCGAGGCTGGTTTCACCTCCATCATGTTCGATGGATCTTCCCTTCCGCTGGAGGAGAATATCGAGAAGACCAAGGAACTGGTTGCTATCTGCGCTGAGAAGGGTATCTCCCTTGAGGCAGAGGTTGGTGGTATCGGCGGCGAGGAAGACGGTGTTACTTCCGCCGGCGAGTGCGCTGATCCCGAAGAGTGCGCAGCAGTTAACGCTCTCGGCGTAACCATGCTGGCTTGCGGTATCGGAAATATCCACGGTAAGTATCCTGACAACTGGGCAGGTCTTTCCTTCGACACACTGGCAGCAGTTAAGGAGAAGGTTGGCAATACTCCGCTTGTACTTCACGGTGGTTCCGGTATCCCCGATGACCAGATCAAGAAGGCCATCTCCATGGGCGTAGCAAAGGTAAATGTAAATACCGAGTGCCAGCTGGTATTCGCAGCTGCTACACGTAAGTACATCGAAGAAGGCAAGGATCAGCAGGGTAAGGGCTATGATCCCCGTAAGCTGCTTGCTCCCGGCGCAC
>Ga0310786_10011578_pt1 | contig 10994 bp, 8 predicted proteins | sample AusTroGonzalo_MG_FD_203881 | JGI IMG/M metagenome (GOLD analysis project Ga0310786, IMG submission 203881) | Bovine rumen microbial communities from tropical cattle in Woodstock, Queensland, Australia - Gonzalo_03 (v2) (version 2) | ecosystem: Host-associated > Mammals > Digestive system >...
CGTGGCGGGTGATGATGGCAGAGCGCGCATCCACCCCGTCGTCCGAACCTTTGTCGATAATGAAATAGTTGTGCTGCCGGTTCCGGCTGATTTTCACGATACTGGCCGGCAGGTAAGAAAAGTCATGGCTTTTCTGCAGCTCCTGTACCCGTTGCTCGCTCGCCAGGTCCGACAAGGCTTTCTGGCAGGCCTGCAACCGGCTCAAGAGCTCATGGTTGTCTGCCGCCAGACGGTCGTTCTCTTTCTTGAGCGAAAAATAATGGCCCACCTGCTGGTTGGCACCCCAGACGCCCGCCATAAAATGGTGCGTCACCCGGGATACCCACATTCCCTGCAGCGAAGAACTCTTCCGAAGCATGATGAAGCCGGCCCCCTCCAGGATCAGGAAAAGGACCAAGCTGACCACGATGGGAAGGATTTCTCGGCTGCGAGGCATCGGATTAGCGCATCAGGAAGGGATAATTATCGGTATTCTTCAAAGCCAGACAGGTTCCGCGGGCCACGGCGCGGAGCGGATCTTCGGCCACATAGAACGGAATGTTCACCTTCTCCGTAAACCGCTGGGCCAGACCGCGCAGCAGGGCGCCGCCGCCGGACAGGTGGATACCATTCTCCACAATATCGGAATACAGCTCCGGAGGCGTCTGTTCCAGCACGTGCATGATGGCCGCCTCTATCTTGGCGATGGACTTGTCCAGGCAGTGGGCGATTTCCTGATACGTGATGCTCGCCTCTACCGGATGGCCGGTCATAAGGTTCGGGCCCCGGACAATGAAGGGGGCGGGTTCCTCGTCCAGTTCGGGCAGGACGGCTCCCACCGCAATCTTGGTCTTCTCCGCAGTAATCTCACCCACCTTGATGTTATGCTGCTGGCGCAGGTAGTACTGGATGTCGTTGGTAAGTTCGTCACCTGCCGTCTTGATGCTCTCCTGCACCACGATACCGCCCAGGGAAATCACGGCGATTTCCGCCGTACCGCCTCCGATATCCACCACCATGTTGCCCTTCGGGGCTTCCACATCCAGGCCGATACCGAGAGCGGCCGCCATCGGCTCGAAAATGAGGAAGACATCGCGTCCGCCCGCGTGCTCGGTGGAGTCGCGCACCGCACGGATTTCCACTTCCGTACTGCCGGAAGGGATGCCCACCACCACTTTCAGGCTGGGGGCAAACAGGCTTTTGTGTTTGCTGTTCACCTGTTTGATAAAACCGCGGATCATCATCTCGGCAGCGTTGAAGTCCGCAATCACGCCGTCTTTCAACGGACGGACGGTCTTGATGCCCGGGTTGGTACGCTCGTGCATCAGCTTGGCTTTCTGGCCCAAGGCGATGCAGGAACCGGACTGGTTATCGATGGCCACGATGCTCGGCTCGTCCAATACAATCTGGTCGTTCTGGAAAATCACGGTATTGGCCGTTCCAAGGTCGATAGCGAGCTCTTGTGACAAAAAAGAAAATGCCATATTCGGTTAATTTTTGCTTTCTGACAATATGATTTCAAAACAACTTGTAAAAGTACGATTTTTATCGCAATTTTGCAATATGATTCCCAGATATGCCATCATTGTAGCCGGTGGAAGCGGCACCCGGATGGGGAGCGACATTCCCAAACAATTCCTCGAACTGGATGGGAAATCCATCCTGCGCCGCAGCATTGAGCGCTTCACAGAAGCCCTGGAAGGCGTTCACATCATTACGGTCCTTCCCAAAGAGCATATCGACCTTTGGAAAGAGCGTTGCCTGCGAGACAATTTCATTGTCCCGCAAATCTTGGTGGCGGGCGGAATCACCCGTTTCCACTCCGTAAAGAACGCCCTCGCCAAAGTCCCCGACGAGGCGATTGTCGGTGTCCATGACGGGGTGCGTCCTTTCGTGTCGGCCGGCCTCCTCCAGCGGATGTACGACCAGGTATCGGGCGGATGCCCGGCCCTCATTCCGGTGCTCCCCTGCACCGATACCCTCAAGGCCCTGCAGCGCGTGACCGGCGAGGACGGCGTCTCCCGCCTGGAAACCCTTCCCGGAATCGAACCGGACCGGAGCATCCTGTTTGGGGCGCAGACGCCCCAGGTTTTCCGCGCCGACGTGCTCAAAGCCGCTTATTCCCAGCCGTTTAGCACCGCCTTTACCGATGACGCATCGGTGGTGTCGCATAACGGAAAAGCGCTCTCCTATATCGAAGGAGAGCGCCTCAATCTAAAAATCACGACCCCGGACGACCTCGTCCTGGCCCGCGGGATCCTGGCTATTTAAGCGTACCGTTCTCGGCGGCCTGGATCATCTTCTCATTAGCAGAGACATAGACCTCGACACGACGATTCTGGGCGCGGCCTTCCTTGGTGGAATTGTCGGCAACCGGCATGGTGTAGGATTTGCCCTCGGCCTTGATCCGGCTGGAGGCGATTCCGCACGACTGCAGATAACCGGCCACGGCATTGGCACGCTGGGTGGAGAGTTTCTCGTTCACCTCGGCCGAACCCGTATTGTCGGTGTGGCCGTAAACGGTCACGTCGGTATCGGGCATATCGGCCATCTTGGCGGCGAATTCCTTCAGTTCCTTCTGGGACTCGGCCGACAGGGTGGCTTTGTTGGTAGCGAAGAGGATACCGTTGTCGAAGGTAACCTTGATGGCCTCCAGGCCGTTCGCATCGGTCACCGTTTCCACCTTGGCGTTCAGGGCCGCCAGTTCTTCGGCTTTCTTGTCCATCTTGTGGCCGATAATGGCACCCGCACCACCGCCGACAGCCGTTCCAATGGCTGCACCGATAGCGGCACTCTTACCGTCGTGGCCAATCAGGCCTCCGATTACAGCGCCCAAAGCGGCACCTGCTCCGGCACCCGCAACGGTTCCGGTAGTGGTTCTGTTCCAGGAAGAACATGCTCCCAGCACAAATACGCTGAGAAGGATGGCAGGGATAAATTTTCTCATCATTCTTATAAACTAATTATTTGTGATATTTGCTGTCCTTTCTACCGTACGAAGCTCGCCGCGGCTGATGGTCACGCTTTTGTCGATTTCGTAGGTATCGATAAACTTGTTGTAACTGTTATCCTGGCCTTCCATATAGATGGTAAACCCGCCGTATTCGCCCACCGGGACCGGGAAATAGAAATCGATATCCCCCGCAACGTCTTTGTACATACTATAATAGATTTCGCGGTCGCCATTCTCGTCCGTTTCGATACAGGCATTCTCCGTTCCGATATTCTGGATAATGAAATCGCCGGCAATGGCATTATCTTTCGATGAGAGCCGGACCGTCGTAAGGATGCCGGTAAAGCCTTTGAGCGTTACTTTGATCAAGCCGCACAGGTGTTTGAATGCAAGAGAGGGGTTCGGTCCGTCCGGAATGGTGGCAACCATCGGGGAATGGGTCTGTCCCACTTCATTCTCACTATAATACGACGTCAGGTAATAATTGTAGACGCCGCCCCAGCTGTAAACGTCGGCGCTGCCGGCAAAGGCATAACCGCTCACGCCGTCGATCTCTTCGTCGGAAGTGAATTCGGCATTCTTCGTTCCGGCGCCCTTGGTGAGGGTGAACTGCTGATACACGCCCCAGATGTCGAGGGCGTAAATCCGGTCTCCCTCGGACCAGGCGAAGGCGCCCGTCGCGGAAGCTGTCGATTTTACGTCTGCAAGGCCTGCCTTAAAAACTATTCTCTTTCCGGTTTTCTCCGGAGCGGTTTCCTTTGCACAACTAGCAAAGAGAATGGCAACTGCCAAGAAACCGATATATCGTAGTGTTTTCATTTCCTTACCGTTTTTACAAAGGTTTCACTTCATAATCCTCACCGGAAGCGCCACCGGTAACCGTTGTGCCGTCTTTAGGGATGGGATCGTAGTTATAGAAATAGCGTTTCTGCGATTGCAGGCGTTTTATATCGCCACGGGCAATATGCTCGCGAACGCGCGTAATGTCCCCAGACGCATCGGCCTCGTACTCATAAGTAAATACGAACGTTGTTATCGTTTCATCATCCGATTCCATCTCAATCTTTACGGGGGCGTTCTTCGTGCAGAGTTTCGGAAGGAACCAGTTCGCCCCGTAACCAAATAAACGGTTCGGAAGAATACCGATATTGTCTTTCAACGACCCATATTTTACCTTGTAGACAACCGAGTTGCCCGAATCTGTCATAATAATCCGGGTAACGTTGCCGTCGGTCCATTCATATTCCATGGTTTCATTTCCATTATTGGCCTTGGTCAGCAACCCGTCGGAATAGGAGAACTGGTAAACGTTTTGGCCGGAGATCACTTTAATCACATTCCCCGAATCGTCACGATCAATGATGAACCGGTCTTCGCTGTCCCGGTTTAAATACATCGTGTAGTCCTTCGCGGTCGTACGTGTGCCGGACGTGATCATAACCTCGATGGACTCGCCCGAAGAGAAGATCCACGGCTCCTCGTCGTTGTAGTAAATAGTGCTCAATACCGGATTACCACCGCCGGATTTCTCTTCCATCTGACAAACTTTCTTTCCGGTAACCGTGGGACTGACGGGCAGCAGGAAGGGCTCGTCAGGAGCAACGTCCGAATAGGAAATGCTCAAAGAAGCAACGGTCTTACCGTCTTTGACGGTGAGGATTTCGGCCAGGTCTCCGTCGGCGTCCGCTGTCAACAGCCACCGGATAATCTGCGTTTCGCCGCCATCTTCTTTATAGTAGTAAGTTGGAACGCACCCATTGTTATACAGGGAAGCGATTTCCATGCCCTGGAACAACGGGAACAGGGAAGCGCCACCATATTCGGGACACTCCGAGAAGACATACGCCGTACCGATTCCGCCCTTGCTGTCGACAAAGCTTCCGTTATACGGTCGGCTAATGGTCGTGCCGTCATAGGCTATTTCGACATCGCCCCAATAGCTGGTCCTTTTTTCCAGCGTGTGGGGACCGGTGGCAGACACGACCTTCCCATCTTCGAGGGTATAGGTATAGGTCGATTTGCTGCCGCCTTCGTCCACCTCCAGCGTAGCGGTCGTTTCACCCCAGGTATAAGAGGCCGTAAGGGTACCGCTGCTTCCGCTGCGGGAGATTCCGGTCAGCCGGCCGGCGGCATCGTAGGTCAGGTCCGTCACGTCGCGATTGCCCGATGCATCCTTGCGGATCAGGTGGCGAGGCAGTTTCTTTTCGGAACCCGGGAAGGTGGTATCATCCGGGAAGTCCGGATCGGGGGCTTCCTCCAAGGAATAGGAGAAGGTAACGGAAGCCCTGCAGATATTGTTCTTATAATACTTGAGCGTGGTGACAAGACCGAATTCGTCCACCGTAACAAGGTACTTGTCAACAGAAGAGGACTCCAGTTCCAGGTTGTTGTTGACCACCTGGGCAGGGATATACTGCGTATGGAAGGAATTCGTCGTGGCCATCAGCATATCCAACGGGTCGATATCCGAAAAACCATTCGTCAGAAGGATGGAAGACAGGTTGAAGAGATCCTTGGTCGTACCCGCCGTAATGGTCTTACGGAAATTGGCCGAAGAACCGGAAAGTCTTTCTATCTGGACCAAGTCGCTGCCCGACCAGCTGAACTGCGTCGTCAGGGAAGAGGACTTGACATTATTGTACCATTCTTCTGCGGTCCGCGTTACCAACTGGCTGCCGGAATAGGTAAAGGACGTCTGTGTGCGATAATCGCCCGATTCCCGAACGCTGCTGACAATCTGGCCGTCGCCGTTCAGCGTAACTGTGTAATCCACTCCGTAGAGATCATAAACAATCGTATTCGCAGAAGGATAACTGACCGACCACTGCTGATAACCGTTCCTGTTGAAAGCAAGCAGACGGTTGGAGGCATCGAATTCCAGTCTGAAGGAATCCGTCGACCAGGTGTTGGCGGCGGTACGTACCTTATAGGAACGGAGAAGTTTCCGTTTGGAGATGTCGTCGTTGGTGGTGGAATGGATGGTCTTGCGCGTAATACGACTGCGTGCGATACTCAAGGTGTTGCGGTCATATGCCAGTACACCTTTGTCCGTATAAACCAGCACATGCACCTCGTCGTAGGTGCCGGGAGCGGCCACGAACCAGCAGACGTAATCCTTCAGGGCAACGGAACCGTCCGCACTGACGGTAATCATGCCGTTGTCGGAACTGCCCGGATTGGTGGAGGTCGCCTTCAGGCTATTATAACCCGCCGTCATGTCCACGGTAAAGGTGCCACATATACCCTTTGCCTTGATTTCCACGCGTTGGACCTTTTCTTCCGCATGCTGGGTGCAGTCGAAGGCAAGGCGTCCGAATCCGAACAGGTGAGCAAAGTCCAGTTTGAGGGAGACAGGATTCGTAACATACATGACCCCGCCTTCCAGCGGATAGGTCTTGGCCAACTCCTCTCCCAGAGGGAAGGCCCGGGACACCATCAGGTCGCACTTGCCGTCAAAGCCCTTCTGGCTTGGATTCTGGACCTCGGGGAGGTTCACATAGACAGACTTGGGATTATCGTCCCACCGACAGGACAGGTCGGCCGGATAAATGGCATATAAAACCTCGGTGGGATAGTGTTGGGTATAGTAGAGATACCCGTTAAAAGCGGGTTTGGACGGATCGTCTCCCATCTTGTAGATGCTGCTGCCCCATCCCTGAACGGATACCGCGTCTTCGGCGGAAGATTCCTTGATGTTGATATCAATCTCGTCTCCTGCCTCCCAGACGATGAACTGCTGCTCTGCTCCGGGGACATCCTCGAAGATGGCTTTGGTTTCCTGCTCGTCCAGAACGGGAGAAATGGAAATGGGAACCCTCTGAACGGGAACTGCGGTTTCTTCGATTTCTTTCTGGCAGCCTGCCGCTATCGCCAGCAGGGCCAAAGTGGCTGCAAAGAACTTTTTCATACGCACTACCAGTTATCGGGGTTATCCAGGTCGCCGATGGAGTCTCCATTCGGCCCATAGTCGCTCCCAGTCAGGAGGACTTCTGCGAAATCCAAACGCAAGAGGTCAGATTCCGGTGAAACATACTTTCTTTTCATATGGAATGAAGTTAGAATGCTCATTTTGCGCACCGTATGTGGTATTACAAAAATAAAGAATTATTCTTGAAGATGCAAAAATAATTGCTACCTTTGAATCTTATGATACGTATTGCCATCCAATCGAAGGGGCGATTGAGCGAAGAGAGCCTCGCCCTCCTGGCCGAAATCGGCATCAAAATCGACGATTCGAGACGGAAATTCCTGGCCCAGACGCCCGACTTTCCGCTGGAACTTTTGTATATGCGCGACGATGACATTCCGCAGGTGGTGGCCGCCGGAACGGCCGACCTGGGCATCGTTGGCTTGAACGAAGTGGAAGAGCGCGGATTCCCCCTGCAGGTGGTCCGCAAACTGGGATTCGGAGCCTGCCGCATCTCGCTGGCCATTCCCAAGGCGGTCGAATACGACGGACCGGCCTGGTTCGAGGGAAAACGCATTGCCACCTCCTACCCCGGCATCCTGAAGAAGTATCTGGCCGACAATAAGATAAACGCCAAAGTGGAAGTCATTACCGGCTCCGTGGAAATTGCCCCCGCCGCCGGCATCGCAGACGCCATTTTCGATATTGTTTCGTCCGGCGGCACCCTGGTGTCCAACGGATTGAAGGAAGTGGAGAAGGTATTCTTCTCGGAAGCCGTCCTGGTATCGGCCGGGCCGCTTCCCGCCGACAAACAGGTCCTGCTGGACGAGATTCTCTTCCGGCTCGATTCGGCCGTTGTCAGCCGCAAGAAGAAATACCTGCTGATGAACATTCCCGAAAGCGCCCTCGACGAGGCCGTGCGCATCCTGCCGGCTATGCGCAGTCCGACCCTGATGCCGCTTACCGCCAAAGGCTGGTATTCGATGCATTCGGTGGTGGAGGAAAGCCAGCTGTGGGACAAGATCCGCCAGCTGAAAGCCATTGGTGCAGAGGGAATTCTGGTTCTGAATATCGACAAAATCATTCCGTAAGATGAAGATTTTCGATCACCCCGCCCAATCCCAATGGGCGGAGTTATGCGCGCGCACGCGGAAAGACGATCCGCAGGTAGCCGCCCGGGTGGATGCCATCCTGGAGCGGGTCCGCACGGAAGGCGATGCCGCCCTGCAGGCCCTGTCGCTGGAGATTGACCGGCGGCCGCTGGCTATCCTGCCCGGGGAGGAAGGCCTCCCGCTGGAGGTAAGCGCCGAGGTCCTTGCGGCCGCGGCTGCAAAAGTTGCACCCCAGGTGCGCGAAGCCATCGCCACGGCCGCCGGCCATATCCGCGCCTTCCACGAGGCCCAGCTGCCCCGCGAGATTGTGGTGGAAACGGCCCCCGGCGTGCGCTGCATCCAACGTCCGGTTCCCGTTGGACGGGTGGGTCTCTATATTCCGGGCGGTACCGCTCCCCTGTTCTCCACCGTGCTGATGCTGGCCATCCCGGCCGCCATCGCCGGTTGTCCGGAGGTAATCCTCTGTACGCCGGCCGGTGCGGACGGCAACATCGCCCCGGAAGTGCTGTACGCCGCATCCTACTGCGGCATCCGGCGCGTTTTCTGCCTGGGAGGCGCCCAAGCCGTGGCCGCCATGGCCTACGGAACCCGTACGGTGCCCAAAGTGGATAAGATTTTCGGCCCCGGCAACCGCTACGTGACCACCGCCAAACAGCGGGTCGCAGGCAGCACCGTGGCCATTGATATGCCGGCCGGACCGTCCGAGGTGATGGTCATTGCCGATGAACAGGCCCAGCCCGCCTTTGTGGCCGCCGACCTGCTGTCGCAGGCCGAGCACGGCGCCGACAGCCAGGTTATGCTGGTATGTCCCTCGCGCCAAAAGGCCGAAGCCGTGGTGGCCGAAGTGGAACGCCAGCGGGCGCTGCTGCCGCGGGCCGACTTTGCCGCCAAGGCCCTGGAGAATAGCCGGGCCGTGATTCTGGACCAACTCGACGACATTGTCGCCTTTGCCGATACCTATGCCCCGGAGCACCTGATTGTGAATACCCGGGAGCCCTGGATCATTGCCGACCGCGTCCGCGCGGCAGGCAGCGTGTTCGTGGGCGCCTGGACGCCGGAAAGCGCCGGAGACTATGCCTCGGGAACCAACCATACCCTGCCCACCAGTGGCTGGGCCCGGTCTTTCAGCGGGGTGAACCTGGACAGCTTCCTCCGCAAAATGACCTTGCAGGAGATTTCCCGCGAGGGTTTGCAGGGCCTGGCCCCCACCATCACGGCAATGGCCGATGCCGAAGGCCTTGACGCCCATGCACGTGCGGTGACAACGCGTATGGAGGCGGCCGGGGAACAGCCTTCCGGTTCGTTCGCTGAAACGAAGGTTTCCTCATCGGAGGGAATCCCTTCGGTGGTGAACCTTGTGCGGGAGAACATCGCCCGCCTGGCCCCGTATTCCACCGCGCGCGACGAGTATTCCGGGCCGGTTGGCATCTTCCTCGATGCGAACGAGAGCCCCTACCCTACCGGTTGGAACCGTTACCCCGACCCGCACCAGAAACTCCTCAAAGAGCGGATTTCCGCCATCAAGGGAGTGCCGGTCCAAAGCATCTTCCTGGGCAACGGCAGCGACGAAGCCATCGACCTGGTGTTCCGGGTCTTCTGCACCCCCGGGCGCGACAACGTGGTTGCCATCGCCCCCAGTTACGGGATGTATTCCGTGGCCGCCGCCACCAATGATATCAGCCTGCATACGGTGCTGCTCGGAGAGAATTTCTCCCTGTCGGCCGAGGCCATCGCCGCCGCTACCGACAGCCGTTCCAAGGTCCTCTTCCTCTGCAGCCCGAACAATCCCTCGGGCAATGCCTTCCCGCAGGAGCAGCTCATCGAGGTGATTCGCCGCTTCCCGGGAATGGTGGTGGTGGACGAGGCGTATGCCGATTTCAGCGCCAAGGGGTCTCTGCTGCCTCGGTTGGCCGAACTGCCCAACCTGATTGTGCTGCAGACCTTCTCCAAGGCCTATGGTCTGGCGGGCCTGCGGCTCGGACTGGCCTACGCCAACCCGTATGTCATCCGGCTGATGAGCCAGGTCAAATACCCCTACAACATCAACCAGAGCACGCAGCTGCTGGCGATGAAGGCGCTTGAAACGCCCATCGACTCCTATGTGAAAGAGATTCTGGCCCAGCGGAAGCGGCTGAGCGAGGAACTGCCGAAACTGCCCTGCGTGCGGAAGGTCTGGCCCAGCGACGCCAACTTCCTGCTGGTGGAATTCAGCGATGCCGATAAGGCTTATGCCCACCTCCTGGCCGACGGAATCATCGTGCGCAATCGCAGCCGCGTGCCCCTGTGCGCGGGTTGCCTGCGGCTCACGGTGGGTCTGCCTGCCGAGAACGACCGCCTGCTCGCTTCGCTACAGCGGCTTTGTCATTTGCAAACGACTGAATAGCAATATATTGATATAATGGGAGATACGATTGCACGTAAAAAAGTAATCTTTGTCGATCGCGACGGGACGCTGCTCGCAGAGCCGGCCGATGAACAGATCGACAGCCTGGAGAAGTGCCGCTTCGTGAGCGGTGCCATCTCGGGGATGAAGGCCATCGCCGGTCTGGGTTACGAGCTGGTTATGGTAACGAACCAGGACGGCCTGGGCACGCCCGCTTTCCCGGAAGAGACCTTCCAGCCCTATCAGGACCTGCTGCTTCGCACCCTGGAAGGGGAAGGCGTCGTGTTCGACAACATCCTCATAGACAGAAGCTTCCCGGAAGATAACGCCCCTACGCGCAAGCCTCGGACCGGACTGCTGGGTGCCTACCTCGACGGTTCGTACGACCTGGCGGGCAGCTTCGTTATCGGCGACCGGGACAGTGACGTGCAGCTGGCGGCCAACCTGGGTGCGACAGCCCTGCAGGTGGGTCCGATGAGCTGGCAGGAGATTGCCGAGCGCATCCGCCGGACGGTCCGCCGCGCCACTGTGGCGCGCAAGACGGCCGAGACCGATATCGCCGTGACGGTAGACCTGGACGGGGTGGGAGAATCGACGGTGGATACCGGCCTGAAGTTTTTCGACCATATGCTTACGCAGCTGGTGCATCACGGTGGAATC
>Ga0310786_10011579_pt1 | contig 10993 bp, 4 predicted proteins | sample AusTroGonzalo_MG_FD_203881 | JGI IMG/M metagenome (GOLD analysis project Ga0310786, IMG submission 203881) | Bovine rumen microbial communities from tropical cattle in Woodstock, Queensland, Australia - Gonzalo_03 (v2) (version 2) | ecosystem: Host-associated > Mammals > Digestive system >...
CGGCCTGGTCGCGGAGTGAGAAGTCGAGTCGCATGTTGAGGTCGTGGTTGATGCCCTTGCCCCGGTTGTTCTGGTTGTTCTGATTGTTCTGCTGTGACTTCGGGTTATCCTGGTTGTTCTGTGAATTCTTGGACTTTGACTTTACCTTGCGGTTTTTCCCGAATGTGCTAAAGATGTTGAAGTCGCTGATCTTGTAGCCGAGTCCGATGACCCAGTCGTTGGAGCGTGACTCATTGATCTGTACGCTGGTCATGGAGAGGTTGAGTACGCGGGTGGTTTTGTACTCGAGCTTGACGGTCATGTTGTTCTGTAGGGTGACGTCGACACCGAGGAGTGGGGAGAAGGATTCGTTGATGCTGACGGTGGAGACGTTGTACATGGATGATGGGGAGTAGGAACCGTCGGCGTTAGTGATGAAGCCGAGTCCGCCCATGTACTCCTGCCATGATGAGTAGCTGGCGTATGAGCCTACGCTGTAGACGGAGTGATAGATGTGATTGATGTTGACGGACTTGAAGTGGTCGGCGAACCAAGAGAGCTTGGAGAGTCCGCTGTAACGTATGGTCCAGTTGGGGAGCAGGCGTGTGAGGGCTGGGAAGATGTCGAGTGAGCTGCCGGAGCCGCTGGTATAGGCTGCGAGGAAGGCGGGTATGAGTACGTCGCCGCTGTACTCGCCGACGGGGTTGGCAGCGGGAGCGCCGTTACCTCCGGAGGGGTATTGTGCCTGTACGCGCTGGCGGAAATGTGGCAGTGACTCACGGAACTTATCGAAGGTGGAGGAACGGTAGCCATTGTTGGCGTCGCCGACGCTCTCGAAGGCGCTGCCAATGGAAATGGTTGTCATGTTGAAGGAGCCGCTGAGGGTGGTGGGCGAGCCTTCGTACATGAACTGTACGGAACGTGAATCGTTCTCAGTGCGCGAGGCATTGAGGTCTATCTTCAGGTCGCGGACGGGCTCGAGGGTAGCCTTGAGCTGCAGGTCCTTGCTGGAGGTGGAGGTAGACGGTGTGGCGACGGAGTCGTTCATGAGGAGCCAGTTGTTCTCCTTGGCCTTGTCAAGATAGCTGTCACCAGTGAAGCCGAAGGCGAAGTCGAGTCCCGGTGCAAGAACACCGCCGGTGCGCTGTCCGAACATGTCGCCGATGTTGGGCATGAAGCCAGGCAGGGTCATAGAGTGCTGGTTGCGGTAAGATATGTTGACAGTGCGCACCATCATAAGGAACCGGGCAATATACTGTGCGGGACTATACCACCACTGTTCCTCAAGGGGCGGTTTAGGCATGACGGAAATCTTGAGGTTGAATGCGGAGGGGATGTCCTGATCCTTATCGGTCTTCTGGGACTTTTGGGATTTGGAGTCGGTGGCGGGAGAAGCGCCATCCACAGTGGCGGCGAGGTTACGCATGGCGGCGAGGTCGAGGAAGTCGGAGACGAGGAAGACAGCGCTGGAAACGGCTGGCACGGCAGAGAGGGAGTCGGCGGCAGCTTTACCGTCATCCTTTCCACGCTTAGAATCAGCGGTATCGCCTTGCTTGGAATCGGCACCATTACCACGCCTGGAATCAGCGGTGTCGCCTCGCTTAGAGTCGGGGGCGTTACCGAGCTTGGAGTCGGGGCCACTTCCCAACTTAGAGCCAAGTTTGGAAGCAGCATCGCTATTTTTGGAAGCACCAGCAGTACTTTCGTCCTTGGTTTCGGTGGCGACTTTACCGTCATCTAAAGTGAGGGCGAGGTCGTCAGTGGAAGTCTTGCCTTTCTTCTTTTTCTCCAAGGCGGCGAGGCGGCGGGCTTCGCTCTTAGGAATCTTTACCTCTATCTTGTTGTCGTCGATGACCTTGTACTTTACCTTGACGGACTTACCATCCTGGGTTTTCGCAGTTACACGGAGGCGCTTGGACTTCTTGCCATGCTGGACGGAGACGGCACTGTCGGTGGTGACAGTAATCTCGCGTTGGTAGGTATTTTTGTTCTTGGGCAGTTCTTTCTGCTCCTTTGTGTCGTCTTTCTGTGACTTCTTGTTGTCCTTGGAGTTGGGATCTTTTGAGTCGTCGCCGCCTTCGCCGTCTTTTTTGTCGTTCTTGCCTTTCGGGGACTTCTGGGACTTCTGGGACTTTTTGGGCGTAGCGGCTTTCTTGAAGCGCTCATTGGTCTTCTTCAGGAACTCTGAGTGATTGTAGAGTGTCTCAAGGTTGAGGGCTCCATTGATATTGAGGTTGCGGTTGTTGGAGATGGTGTTACCCAGAGAGGTACCGTCTTCGAGGTCGGTACCGCGGACCCATGAATAGGTGGCGTTGTAGGATGCGTCGCTGTTGATCCAGTCGAAGATGGGCAGCTTGTTGAGGGGCAACTGATAGGAAGCCGTGAAGGTTTGCTGGTAATCGAGGGGTACGCCCCAGCGCATGATGCTATGCCAGACGGAGTCTTTCCATGCTGTGTAGCGGTCGGGATAGAGGTCTTTGTTGACGGGCGTGTAAGGCTCCTCTATCTCAGCGCGTGTTGCACTCTGGAAGTTCATGTGCAAGTTCTTGGTGAGGTCCCATCTCAGCTGGAAGTCACGGTTCCAGAGGAACTGTTCGTTGAACTGCAGGGGCAAGTTAGGATTCTCGGTATTCTCGAGGTCGCGCTCCTGCAACTCGTAGTATGAACGCTGCCAGTCGCTGTTGAAGGCGATGGTCTGAGGCAGGTAGTTGAGTCCGAGGGCCTTGGGGAAGTTCATCCACTTAGACTTGGACTTCGAGTTCTTGAACGGCTCCCATGTCTTATAGACGGGTGAATAGGTATAGTTGAGCGCGGCCCGCCACTGGTCATCGTTCTCGTAGACGGTGGTCTCGCCGGTGGTGTTGCGATGTGAGTGACTGTAGGAGATGGAGATGTTGGCGGGATCGTAGGGCATGGGGTGGCGCTTGCTCTTGATGCCGACTCGCGCGTTGGAGACAGAGAAGTTGCGACTGAGGTTCTTCGTCACGGCAATGGACTCAATACTGTCGCGTTCGTGTCCGGTGGCAGCATCGAGGGCCTCGTCGAGCTTCATGTCGGTATCCAACGGGTTATATTTCGGGCTGATGATTTCCTTCGATACGGAGTAATAGACAGGGATATTTACTTTTGCCTTGTCGGGGAAGAACTTACCCAGTTCGACGTTGGCGGTGACGGAGTACGACTTCTCGGTGTCGGTGGAGCGCTGGAGCACGGACTCTTCGAGTCCGCCGAAGCCGTCGGACATGTAGCGACCCGTCATGTTGACAGAGCCGAAGTCGGAGAGCTGGACGTTCATGGCACCGGAGGCAGCCCATCCGCCCTCATTATTATATTCGCGCAGGCGAAGTTCGTTGACCCACACCTCGCCGGACTTCTGCTGGCTGCTGAGGTTGCGCACACCGATAATCATGGTCTTCACTTCGCCAAGACTGGGGTTACCGACAATGCTGATTCTGTTGTTAGGATTGTTATCGTCGTAGATGGAGAAAACCTGGTTGTAGGTAGCGGCTCCCTCTGACTTCGCCTTGTTGCGTGCCTTCTTCAGGCTGGTGAAGACAGACATGTCAACGTCGAGCATGTTTTCCTGCGGCCATACCTTCGGGCGGTCGCTGGCCACCTGCCAGGAGTAGCGTCCCTCGGGCGTCAGCTTCAGCGGAATTTCGTACTCGTAGTAGTTGCTCTTATAGTCGGAACCGAATCGGACGAAGACAGCCAGCTGGTTATCCTCCAGGTTGGTGGTATTGGGGAGCAGGTGGTTGGCGTGTACGAACATCTGGATCCGCTTGTACTGGCGCAGGTCGAGATTCGTGTTCTTGTAGACGGCCTTCGACTCACCCTGACTCAGGTTCTTCACCACGAGGCAGAGCGACTGTTCGTTGTTCTCGACGAGCTGTGGCTGCGAGGGGTCGGTGGCACGGCTGATGCCCGGCGGCAGGGTGTAGGCCACGGGCTGTCGGTCGGTATTCTCCTCGATATTAACGGCACTCATCTCCATGACGCCGGTCTCGGCACCGACAGCGGTCTGGAGGCTCTGCTTATACTGTCGCCATTCGCCGCGGACGAGGTCGAGCGATCCGAAGCGCAGCACGATGGGCTTCTCGAAATTGGTGAGGAACATACGCATGAAGCGGATGGAGGTGAAGTCGTTGATGGTTCCCACCTTGTCCTTGCACTCGGCCAGCGGTATGCGGTACTGGTACCAGCGCACGGTGGTGGAGTCGCCGTTGCGCAGCTTGACGTTGTAGTCGCGGTGGTCGACGATGTATGAGTCTTCTGGCTTTGCGCCGCGATTGTAGGCCTGCAACTCGTTGTCGTTGATGGGAATGCGGTACTGGTAGTAACGCTCATACTCGTTCAGCGTGTAGTCTTGGTTGATGTCCTCGACATCGGGGCCAGTCTTATAGGAGGTGTCATACGACTCTGTGCGATTGTCGGTGTCGGGAGAGTTGCCCTGCGGGTTGTTGATGCGCTTGTAGCGATCAAGGATGCTGCGACGTTCCTCGTCGAAGTCGGAGCCTCGGAAGTAGTGGTAGTCGTCGCCAGCCGGGTCCTGTTGCCAAGCGGTGAGTATGCTATCGTTAGTGATGATGGAACTAACCTGGTCTATCCACGTCTTGTACGTGTCGTAGGTCTGTTCCTCCTGGTCGGTCAGTCCGTTTAGTCCGACGTCCTGCCGTTCGCGGGAGCCGGAAGTCGTGGCGAAGGCGTAGGTCTGCGTAGCCTGCTCGGGAATCTTACCCCACTGGGTGTAACTGAAGGACTGGCTGCCGTCGACGGGCATTCCGCTCTCGTAGAACTTCCGGCCATCGCGCAACACATCCTCCGACACTTCACCGAGATTGATGTACAGGTCGCCGGAGTACTGCGAAGCCGTGCCTTCGCGGCGCTGGTAGATAAAGGGGTCGAGGAGCCAGAACTCCACATATTCAATATTGGCTTGCTCGAAGTCTGTGGTCTCCAAGCGGCGCATCATGCCGCCCCATTTTGCCGCAGGATTCTGCAGCGTACCGTCGGCGTTGAAGCCAGTAGTCAGGTTATACGGGCCACGTTCCTGGGGATAGTAGGCCAGGTTGAGCACGGAGAGCGTCGAGGTGGCACCGTTGTAGGTAGACTGGTCGCGGTTGGGGTACAACTCCTTGACATAGACCTCGCGGACGCGGTGGTCGGAGAGCTGTTCCAGGTCGCTCTTGATATGGCTCGGCGTGAGACTCGACGAGCGGCGGGTAAAGATGGGGTCGACGTTATACCAAGCCAAAAGGGCGCGGTCGTAGCCCGAGGCCACGGTGGTCTTGTCGTTGTAGTTGGGGAACTTCGTCGGCACGCTGGAGAGCACCCACGCCTTCGGGTCGCTGACGTCAAGCAGGTTCTTCGTGTTCTCGAAGTCGTCCAAGTACGAGGCGTTGTCCTGTGTGCCGCTGGCCTGTCCGGCAATGAGCTGAGCAAACTCGCCGGTGAGCCGTATCTGCGAAGGCTGCGTGACGTGCAACAGCGGAATCTTGTTCAACACATTCGTCAGCCACTGCGACTCCTGCTTCCAGTTCAGGTTCAGACCCCACAGCGTGTTGTTCAGCGGCTCCTCGCCCATGGAGACTTTCGATGTCAGCGCCTGTTCCGAGACGTGCATCAGCGTACCACCCATCTGGAAGTCCTTCGTGAAGTCGTACTCCCAATTTATGCCGTACATGGTTTTGCGCTGCATGCCGTAGTCGGTATTCGACTCCAACGACACGTTGACATTTGTGCCAGCGTCGATGATGCTTTGGTTCAGGATGGTGACCTCGCCTGCAGAGTAGTCTACAGAATAGTCGCTGCCCTCCTTCAGCGTCACGCCGCCCGCCGTCACTACGACCGAGCCTTGCGGCACGTTACCGGCGCCCAGAGAAATGACATTGGCGCTCGTGCCCTTGAACTGTCCTGTCAGGATGAACTTGTCCTTCTCGGCCGTCTGCTTGGCTATCGTCTTCGTCGAGTCGTACAACTCGTCGAACACGTACTTGTCGGCCACCGACCCCAGTCCGGCTGCCTCCAACTGCCGCCGCAGGTAGTCACCGAACGGTTCCGCCGATGGAAGGATTATGCGGCCGTTCTGTACCGTATAGCCCGTGACGAAGTCGAACTGTCCGTTGGAGTGCGGCTTCATATTGGCATCCAAGCGGTCCAGACCCATCATTTTCAGCAGCGTGGTGCTCTTGACGGCCTCCTCGGGCAGGTAGGTCAAGTAGACGCCCGCCGTGTCGCTCTGGAACTTGATGTCCATCTTGAACTTCTCCTTCTCAACGTTCTGAGCCAAATAGTAAACGTTCTTCATCATCAAGTCCCAGTTGCCCTGCGTTGGGTTGTTCGACGTATTCTTCAACGACTTCACGAACAGTGCCTTGTCAATGGCCGTCACGTCGCTGGCGAACTCACCCACTTGATAGGTACGGCCACCGTATGTGTACTCGAAGGCCACTGCCAGCACCTGGTCGGTCTGCAACCCGGTCCTCAGCGAGATATAGCCGAGGGCGGTGTTCACCGTGTATTCCGACGACGTCAGCAGTCGTGCCGATGCCAACTTTTCGTAGTCCACGCCACCCACGAGGCCGGGGATAGCCTCCAGTGCCGACGAGATATTGTCGATGCTCCGTTGTGTCGAGTCGATGCGGTTCACCAGCGTCTGGTACTCGGTGTTGGCGGCGTTCCAAGGAACAGCCTCGCCATTGAGGCTCCAGACGGGGCTCGATACGCGCAGGTTCTCACCCAAATCAGTAAAAGCCACGATGTTACGGGTATTACTGGTCGTTCCCGTCTTGTTCGTCACCCACACCTCCACACGGTTGATTTTCAGACCCGTGGTAAGATTGGGCAGCGTCGACATAGCCTTGTCGTAAATCTGGCGGAAATACTGTGAGAGGAAGAAGTGGCGGTTCTCCTCATAGTCGGCCACGTCAATCTCGTAGGGCATGGTCTGCGTGCCGCCCTTGCTGGACACGCTCTTCGTAGTCGACTTTTTCTGCGACAGCACCGTCTGCAACTTCAGCTTGCCAAACTGCATGTCGGTGCGTATGCCGAAGAGGGTGCTGGCGCCCTTCACTAACGAGTTGTTTGAGGGGAAGGTGACGTTACCAGCCTCGACAAGCTTGATAATCTCGTCTTCCTTGCCGTCGTACTTCAACTTCAGGTTTTTCGTGTCAAAGTCGAACGTAGCGTCGGTGTTGTAGTTCAGGTTCATGTTCACCTTGTCGCCGACCTTACCGTTCAGGTTCAGGTTGATCTTCTCGTCGAAGTCCATGGCCGTCGTCTTACGATTGCGGACAGGCAGGCTGGGGTTGTCGATGTTCTTAAACGTGGCACCGAGTTTCAATTCGGCCGTTCCCTGCGTCTTAATGCGGACACCGCCCGGGCCGAAGATTTTCTCTGCCGGTCCCAGGTCGAAGTGCATATCGGTGAAGTCGAACTTCTCCTTGCCTTGTGTCTCGTAGGTCTCGGTGTTCTTCGAACGGAAGAACTCCTGTCTCTCTTTGCGTTCGCTCCACTTCATGTACTCCTCCGGAGTCATCAAGATGGGTGCATTCAGGTACGAGTCACCCAGCTTCGAGCCGATGTAGTACAGGTTCAGCGAGTCGTCATAGACCGGCTCCTGCTTGACGTTTTCCGGCATCTTCAGGTCGAGCTTTATCGAGTCGAGGTCGGCCTCATCGATGGGAGCCGTGCGCTGTATCTTCCAACGGGAATGAACCAGAGAGTCGGGCACCAAATCATCGTCCACCAGCTTCGGCTGGGCTTTGATTGAGCCTTTTCCGGTCTCTTCTGCATTATCCTTATCGGTAGTCTTTCCACGCTCATTTTGCGGTCGCCCGGCGTTGCCACGTTCGTTTTGCGGCCGTCCGATGCCACCACGCTCATTTTGCGGCAACCCTGTATTGCCACGCTCGTTTTGCGGTCGCCCAATGCCACCACGCTCGTTTTGCGGCAGCCCAGGTCGATTGCCTTGTGGTCGCCCGATGCCACCGCGCTCGTTTTGCGGTTGTCTGGGTGTACGTCCTCGGTTATCATCCTGAGGGGAAGAGGAAAGTGAAGAGTGAAGAGTGAAGAGTGAAGAATTTGCTGCCGCCATTCCCAATGACAGCATAAACAGTACACACAGAAGCACAAGGATAACCTTACGCCCTACATGCCGTGCGGTAGCAAATTCTTCACTCTTCATTCTTCACTCTTCACTTTATTTGTTTCAGCGCCAGCTTCACCACCTGTTCCACGGGCAGGTCGGGCTGCTGCTGCAGAATCTGCACCACCACCTTCTGTGTCGGCGCGGGCGAGAAGCCCAGCATGGTCAGGGCGGCCACCGCCTCATCGCGAACGGCACTGTTCACTGGAGTAGCCACTGTGCCGCCGGCCGGAATCTCGTCGGCGATGCCTAGGGCCACAATCTTGTCGCGCAGATCGACGATGACGCGCTGGGCCGTCATCTTGCCGATGCCCTTGATGCTCTGAATGAGTTTGGCATTGCCCGTGGAGATGGCGTTGCACAGTTCGCCGACAGTCATTGACGACAGCATCATGCGGGCCGTGTTAGCTCCCACGCCGCTGACGGAGATGAGCTGCTCGAACATCTCGCGTTCCTTTTTATTATAGAAGCCATAGAGCACATAGGCGTCCTCGCGGATGGCTTCGAAGACATACAGCTTGACAACCTTCTGCGACTGTATGGCGGTGTAAGTGTTGAGCGATATGTTCAGTCCGTAGCCCACCCCCGCAGCCTCAACCGTAGCAAGTGCAGGCGTCAGCTCGGTCAGCTCGCCCTTGATGTATTCAATCATACGCTTTCAGTCCGTTTATGAGTATATATACCAATATCAATAACGCAGGAAAGCCCCGCTTTATTGTATGGAGCACAGAAAAACCGCCGACTGGTAGCGTCAGCCGTAACAATCGGCCGTAACAATCCGTTACTTTTCGGACGGGAAAAGCGCGGAATTGACAAAAATACACGAAAAGAAGATTTTTTCCCGTCATTCTGCTACGTTTCTCGCGGATTTTCCGTAATTTTGCAGCCGCAAACGGCAGATCAACCAACAAAACACATATAAAGCGTATGAAGAAAATCAGAGCAGCCGTCGTAGGTTACGGCAACATCGGACAGTTTGCGCTCCAGGCTTTGGAAGCAGCTCCCGACTTTGAGGTAGCAGGCATCGTTCGCCGCAATGGTGCCGCCAACAAACCCGCCGAACTGGCAGAGTACGAGGTAGTGAAAGACATCCGCGAACTGAAGGACGTCGACGTGGCCATTCTCGCCACACCGACGCGCTCGTGCGAGGAATACGCCAGGCAGATTCTGCCCCTCGGCATCAACACCGTCGACTCGTTCGACATCCACACCTCTATCCTGGACTACCGCGCAGCCCTTACACCTATAAATAAAGAGACGGGCACGGTAAGTGTCATTGCCGCCGGTTGGGATCCGGGTAGCGACTCCATCGTCCGCACACTCATGCAGAGCCTGGCACCTAAAGGACTGAGCTACACCAACTTCGGCCCTGGCATGTCAATGGGACACTCTGTTTGCGTACGTTCGAAAGCCGGCGTGAAGAACGCACTTTCGATGACCATCCCCTTGGGCGAAGGCATTCACCGCCGCATGGTGTACGTGGAGCTGGAAGACGGTGCCAAGCTGGAAGACGTGACGGCTGCCATCAAGGCTGACCCTTACTTTGCCAACGACGAGACGCACGTGTTCCAGGTGGAGAGCGTCGATGACGTGCGCGACATGGGGCACGGCGTTCATCTGGTACGTAAGGGTGTGAGCGGAAAGACGCAAAACCAGCGTTTAGAGTTCAACATGAGCATCAACAACCCCGCTTTGACAGGTCAGGTGCTGGTCAACGTGGCCCGCGCCTCCATGCGCCTACAGCCTGGCTGCTACACGATGATTGAGATTCCCGTCATCGACATGCTGCCCGGCGATCGCGAAGACCTTATCAAGCATTTGGTGTAAACCAACAGCTTTTCTCAGACGTAGGTTTCGAGGAACTTGATGGTTCCCTCGACCTTGACATTACGGGTGAGGGCGGACAGGAGGACTGTCTCGCCCTCGCTGAGTGTGGCTTTACTGCTGGACGCCATTAGGAGACGGATAGTTCCATCAGCCTTGTTTTGGCATCGAGGATGTTCTGATTATGACAACTTCTTTTGTACAAATGCATCCCAAGGTTATATAGAACTATTCAGCTAGAACGCATATCCTAAACTTAATAGAAATACATTGGAATATAGATTATATCCACTTTTCTCCATTGTAGCAATCCCTCGTTGATAGTTCAAGTCAATCACCCAATGGTTAATCCAAAGACCTATACCACCCATAAACCCTATGTCATAATACTCGTAGTCTTCATCATCATTTATATTAATAGAGCTACTTTTTTGAGAATGACCCGAATATTCATCTTCTATTTCAAAAGAACCTGCAAAGTCATAGGAAACGAACATACCGACGTGAAAATCCAAAGCAGTGTTATGACTGAGCTTAGCAATGTATCCCAAACATGTAGGCGCTATTTGAGCATTGAAAGCAGTTAATTTTGTTGTTTGTGCATTCAAGCTGCTGACTCCCTCTTTCCATTTCACAGATGTCCTATATCCGCGCATGCCTGCTGATAAACTAACGCCAAAATAGAATGAACTAGGTGCCAAAGGGGAATATAAACCGAAAGACACAGCCCCACCTAACGTATTCTTAAAATCTCCAGCCCCCTTTGTTGCTGCCCAAGCTGCTTTTATATCTTCAATACCAGATCCAGAAACATTATTAAGACTTATGCCAGCCCTGGCAATCCAAACTGTATTACCAGAAGTAAAACCTTCTGGAAGTGAAGACTCTTGAGCTTTTGAGACAAAAGCTAAAGCACAAAAAGCAATAACACAAATACTTTTAATCCTTGACCAATAGCTCATTTTGCAGGCTGAAACCTCGCCCAAAGTACGATGAACACAGGTGTTTCAAGAGTTCAAGCTACCTTCAGGCATAAATCGACGA
>Ga0310786_10011581_pt1 | contig 10993 bp, 9 predicted proteins | sample AusTroGonzalo_MG_FD_203881 | JGI IMG/M metagenome (GOLD analysis project Ga0310786, IMG submission 203881) | Bovine rumen microbial communities from tropical cattle in Woodstock, Queensland, Australia - Gonzalo_03 (v2) (version 2) | ecosystem: Host-associated > Mammals > Digestive system >...
ACCTTGTTATTTGCGATATTAAATTTACCACAGAGAAATCATATCGGGAATGTACGGGTGGAAGTCTGAAAAAAGTACAGTTTTTCCTTGATATGGTGACAAAACAAAGAGTGCCGTTATGGATTCGCCATGTGGTGGTACCGGGATACACTGATTCTGAAGAAGAAGTTTCAGAGATGGCTCGGATAGCACATTCTTATCCTACACTTGAAAAGATAGAGCTGCTTCCTTTTCATAAACTCTGTATCCCTAAATATGAAGCTCTTGGCATACCGTTTAGGTGTGCCAACATACCAGAATGTACTAAAGAAGCTGTAGATAAGCTCTCAAAGCTCATCTAGAGCTTTTTTGCTTTATAGGAAAATTCAATTTTTATTGTGCGTTCAAAGTTAATATGTTATACTAAATATGTGTTGTCATTGCTTTGATTGTAAGAATGATATGAATAGAAGATATGAATATAATTGTGAGAAACAAATATGATAAGATATCAAATAATAGATTCACACAGAAATATGTCTCAAAAACGTCGGAATGATCTGGTTGATTTTTTTATGAAAGTAAAATCTGCTCCAGAAGAGGCTGCAGAAAAACAGGTTGATTTTTGTGACTGGTACGAGAGCGAATATGCTGTAAAGTGGTTTGAGGTGCTTGCAGTCAGTATAACCGAAAATAAAATAGCTGGATACCTACGTTGTTTCAGAAATCCGGATGATGTAAAACAGTGGTACATAGGGGATGTTCATGTAAGAGCCGGATACAGAAAACAGGGGATAGCTACCCGTATGTATCAAAAAGTATTTTCGGAATTAGAGCGTTACGAAGCAGCTGAAAATGTAATATCTGCAGTGAGGAAAGATAACAAAAATTCCATCGGACTCCACGAGAAAATGGGATTTGTTGACACTAAAGAACCATGTGTTTTTGCAGCTTTTTGTGTGGATAAAGACGAGACCAAATATCAGAAATGGCTGTATAGATATCTGCCGGTGCCGGAAGATATTGATGTAGATAAGCTGCATGAAATACTAATGCCTGTTTATAAAAATAGTATTATTACAAAAGATAAAAGAAATAATCAGGATGATTTAAGAGACATCTTGATACGCATGAAAAACGGAGAATTCGATATAGAAACCATTTGGTGCGGCAATCGCCTTGTAGGCTTCAAGTACCTTGAAAGTGTAGTCTCAACTATCATTGGGGAGGGAAGAAAATGATACAGATACCGGATGAAAAGAAAATCAGAGTTATTATAGATACGGATGCAGCATGCGAGGCGGATGATCCGTTTGCGATAGTACAGGGACTGCTGAGCCCGAAGCTTATAGTTAAAGGCATTCTTGCAGAGCATTTTAACGAAAAAGGTTCTGTGGAAAGAAGTTATAACGAGATTAAAACCATCCTTAGTGCTATGAAAATGGATGTTCATGTTTTTATGGGCGAAGAGGGCCCTTTGAGTAAATCAACATATCAAGAATTATCTGAAACAGATAGTATTTCTGTAACATCTATTGATATCAATACAGAAAAAGCTCAATACTCCGAGGCCGTAGATTTTATAATAGAGGAAGCACTTCGTACTGATGATAAGCCATTGTATATCCTGTGCCAGGGTGCGATTACAAATGTGGCAGCAGCCTTTAGAAAAAATCCTGACATAATAGATAAAGTAACTGTCATCTGGATCGGTACACATGGCATAGAAGAAAAGCCGGCACCGTTTAGGGAATTTAATGCGGGAAATGATATAACTGCGGCAAATGAAGTGCTTGAAAGCGGTACAGATCTCTGGCTGATCCCATCCAATGTTTATACGACAATTCTTGTGGGCTTGGCAGAGCTAAAACTAAAGGTTTTACCTTGCGGAGAAATCGGAAAGCATCTGTATGAGAATATGATCAGCTACAACTTATCCCCCTATGCCGGATGGACTCAGGGAGAGAGCTGGTCATTGGGAGATTCACCTGCGATAGCAGCAGCTATAAATCCGGGACTCGGTCATTATGTGGAAGCACCTGCACCTCATGTAAATGATGACACTTCTTCAACTTACCGACCCGGAAATCCTGTTATCAGAGTTTATAAGGATGTGGATTCAAGATATATTTTAGAGGATTTCTTTGCTAAATTAAAGCTGTTCTCAGATGGAATGCTTTAGAAGAAAACTATTACTAATAAGGTGGTTAATCCGGAATATTTATCTGCAAAATCTCAGGATAGATATTCCGGATTTTTTTTGCCAGTTTTATGGATGAAAGATTGTCTTTTGCTATATCCAGTTTTATATGACTGATTTCAAGATCATGGATGGCATAGTTTAAAACTTCATTAGCTGCTTCATATGCGTAGCCTTGTCCACGGTATTTTTCAAGAAGAGCATATGAAAGAGAAATACTATCGGTCCCGTCCAGACCGGCAATCCCGATCATGATTTCACCGGATAAAAATATCCCCCATATCCCATAACCTAAAAACTGATAGCTGTATTTCATATATGCCAGGTGTCTTTCTTTGAACTCTTCGGCGCTGAGCCCTAACAGGGATTTATCGGATATCACAGTCGGGTTTTCTTCGATGAGTCTTTGGTAAATATCGAGATCATCAGTCCCGATTTCACGGATGATAAGCCTGCCTGTAGTTGCAATAGTGGCAGGCAGGTTGTGGGCATGGCAATATGTGATATTGAGATAATCGATGGTGATTTCATCGGAGTATTCGATTACATAATCATAGTTCAAAGAAAAAATATCAAAATCATGGCATGACAAAACAGGCACAGAATGAGACTGTGCCCAGTCAAGGATAACATCCGGTATCTGATATTCTTTTTCTATAATGATCATAGGTTCGTTCATAATAGAAACATTATAACATATAAAAGATAATACTGTAAATCCCTCACGGTGCTATAAAACAGGCTCTATTTCTCCAAACTTCCTGTTGTGTATTCGAAAAAGTGATGTTATAATAGCCAAGGAAAGATGAAGAGGAAGAGAGGTGACTGCTATGGCATCTACCTGTAAGTGTGAATATTGCGGTTCAACAATCTCGACCGCCGATCAGACATGTCCCAGCTGTGGTGCAGCAAATCCACTCTATGTCATTGACACGGAAAGGATTATTACGGATCCGCAGACCATAGAGGAACTTCAGGAATACTGTGCAGAACGCGGTATGCCTTTGGCTCGTATGCGTTTCTTTATCGGTGAAGACTTTAAGGAGCCCAAAGCGTTTGGTATATACAGGGACAATCGGGGAGACGTAGTAGTTTACAAGAATAAGGCTGACGGTACAAGAGCCATCAGATATAAGGGCAAGGACGAGCGTCATGCTGTAAATGAAATATATGGAAAACTCTTAGAGGAGTGCCATAACCGTGGCATATATCCTGATGGCAAATCGAGTACTCCATATATGTCAAACAGATCATCAGGTAGTTCAAGGTCGGTTAATAATCTTGGTATCGATGAGTCACTTTATAAATCGAACAGCAACAACTACTCTAACACGAGAAATTCCAGAGTCAGAGTACAAGGCTCCAAGTCCGGCCGCAATTTCACTTTGATTGTTATACTGATTACGATAATTATACTTGCTGTTTATCTTGCCAAGGGTGCAAAACACCCGTCCGGTTACTATAGATATGATGACACGATGTACTATCATATCGGTAACAGCTGGTATTATTATGACGATACTTACGATGACTGGTATGGCGTTGACGACAGCATAACAGATACCATATATGACAGTGGCAAGGACTACTATTATGATGACGGCTGGAATTCCAGCTGGGGTGAAAGCTTCTATGACAGCAATGCCTATGAGTCTTATCAGGAATCACATAGTTCAAGCAGTGATGATTATGATGATTATGATGATTATGACAGCTATGACAGCAGCTACGATAGCTGGGATTCGGGTAGCACCGACTGGGACAGTGACTGGTGATCACAGTGCCTATGTGTCATCCTGAACGGAGCGAGAGATACGTAAATACAGTAGCATACATAGTATTAAAGGTAATTTGCAAATGAAAATCGGAAACATAGATGTGGGATTCCTCTCACTCGGCCCTATGGCGGGCGTAACAGATATGCCTTTCCGCCTCCTGTGTAAAGAGCAGGGGGCAGATCTTATATATACCGAAATGGTGAGTGCAAAAGGGATCCATTATAATAATACTAATACAAAGGACATGCTTCTTGTAGATGACAGGGAGCGTCCGATCGCCCTTCAGCTTTTCGGCAGTGAGCCCGACATCATGGCCGAGACAGCAAAGAGGATAGAGGACAGAAATTTTGATATATTTGACATAAATATGGGATGTCCTGTGCCTAAGGTGGTTAATAACGGCGAAGGCTCCGCTATGATGAAAAATGTGAAGCTGGCAGCAGAAGTAGTAAGTGCCATGGTAAAAGCAGTAAAGAAACCGGTAACAGTAAAGATACGAAAAGGTTTTGCGGCAGGAGATGCAAACGCACCTGAATTTGCTAAAGCGATGGAAGAGGCCGGAGCAGCAGCCATAGCAGTCCATGGCAGGACCAGGGAGCAGTACTATAGTGGAAAAGCTGATTGGGACATCATAGCAGCAGTAAAACAAAGTGTCAGCATACCGGTCATAGGAAACGGAGACATTTTTACACCGCAGGATGCAGAGAGAATGCTGAAATACACCGGCTGTGACGGGATTATGGTAGCACGTGGCGCACAGGGAAATCCGTGGATATTTAGCAGTATTAAAGAATATTTATACTTAAAGGGTCTAATTGATAAAAAATCTTGCAACTATGAGATAAGCGTGCAATGTAGGCCAACAGAAAAAGAAGGCCACAATCTATCAGTCTGCAAAAACGACTTGGAAAAATCGGACGAGAAAGAGAAAACCAACATGATTGGTAAACCCGGTTTCGATGAAGTCTACACCATGATAGCACGTCATCTTGATATGCTGACAAAACTAAAAGGAGAATGGACAGCCGTACGTGAGATGAGATCCCACATAGCATGGTATACTGAGGGCTTCCCGTACTCTGCGGGACTTCGCCGTGATATAAATCAATGCCAGTCACAACAAGAGATACTTGAATATCTTTCAGATTATGGGGAGAGACTTAAAAACGGGAAAAAACATTCATAGTTTTTGATCAGGTTGACAGTTATAGAAAAATATAGTATATTTTGAGGCGGTTAAATAAGAGTTATAGTAACAAATCAAGTTGTCGATATTAATAAGTAACAAGGGATCACGAGAGGAATATATTTATGTTATTAGCAGTAGATGTTGGAAATACAAATACAAATTTTGCAGTTATAGATAATGGCGAGTTCAAGGTATTCTTTGCAATCACCACAAAGCTTCCCAGGACATCGGACGAATTCAGTGCAGCTATCCGTGAACAGCTCTGGATAAATCAGCTCCCTGTGGAAAGCATTGACGGATGTATAGTGGCGAGCGTAGTACCTGCCATCATGCATTCATTGATAAACGGTATTGTAAAACTGACCGGCATCCGTCCTATGGAGGTAGGAGCAGGTACCAAGACTGGTATCAAGATCAGACTGGCAAATACCAGAGAAGCAGGTGCGGACAGAATAGTGGATCTGGCAGCAGCATACGCTATTTATGGCGGTAATGTAATGGTTATCGATTATGGTACCGCGACTACCTATGACTTAGTTGAAGAGGACGGCTCATTCCGTTATGGTATCACCGCGCCGGGTATCCGTATCAGTGCCAATGCTCTTTGGAACGACACTGCTAAATTGCCTGAGATAGAGCTGAAACTACCCGATACCATTTTGACAAATGACACGGTTTCGAGTATGCAGGCTGGTCTGCTTTATGGCTGTATCGGCCAGACCGAGTATATCATAAAAAGGGTTAAGGAAGAAGCAGGCCTCAAGGAGATGAAGGTAGTAGCTACCGGAGGACTGGGCTCCATCATCGCAAATGCTACAGATATGATAGATGAGTATGACAGACGACTCACTATGAAAGGTCTTGAAATAATTTATAAGAAAAATATAAAATAATATGGAAGAAACAGAATTTACAAAAAAGCGTTTCGCCGAGCTGGCGGACAGAAGTTATACAAAGGGACAGTTCACCTTTACCCAGTTTCTGGGTATGGCGGACTTGTCTCTTTTTTACGAAGAGAAAAGGACTCTGGACTATGTAAAGCCCACTGTCTTCGGAGGATACGACGGAGCAGAAAGGGCAGTTGTGCGTTTTGGTGATCCGGAATCACTGGGATACGAGGAGAATTTTCCGATAGATATACTTGCTATAGTACCCCTTGTGGACAAGTTTGCAGATGACCTGACTCACAGGGATTTTCTGGGCGCGCTTATGAGTCTGGGTATAGAGAGGAGCTTGCTCGGAGACATAATAGTTACCGGAAAGAAGGCATATATTTTCTGCCTGGAGAGGATTTCTGATTTTATCATAGAAAACCTCATCAGTGTTAAACATACCTCAGTAAGTGTACGCAAAGCGGAGACAGAAGATATCAAGGATATCCCAAGGGGCTTTGAAAAAGAGAAGATGATACAGGTTGCATCAGAGCGTATCGATGCAGTGATAGCAAAGGTATACAATGTTTCCAGAAGTGCTACCATGGAGTACTTTGCCCAAAAGAAAGTATTTTTGAATGGCCGTCAGACAGAAAACACTTCACTGGCCCTAAAGCAGGATGATGTGGTGACAGTCAGGGGTTACGGACGGTTTAAACTTGCAGAGATAGTGGGTACAAGCAGGAAAGGTAAATTAAATATTCTTGTGAGACTATAAGATACTATGCTTAGTGGTAATGTTTTGCGGGCTGCAAATATAGTTTGGGAAATAATAACGAATAGTAGGCTTATATAAGTTATAAATTTGTGTATATTTTTATAGAAAAACTGCTTGCATTTTATAAACAGATGTGATAATATATCATCATATTTTCGGAGACGGACAAATGTCCGTAGGATAAAGACAAAATATAAAAGGTGCATTCCTTGTGGACATCTCCATAGGGATCATAGGTAGAAGAAAGGTAGGAAACAGTTATGGCAAAATTAAAAGCAGGTATACTCGGTGCAACGGGTATGGTAGGACAGAGATTCATCCAGTTATTAGAGAATCACCCTTGGTTTGAGGTGGCAGCAGTAGCAGCCAGCCCCAGAAGTGCAGGAAAGACATATGCAGAGGCAGTTGGTGACAGATGGAAGATGGATACTCCCATGCCTGAAGCAGTTAAAAATATGGTTGTACTTAATGTTGATGAGATTGACAAGGTTGCTTCTCAGGTAGATTTTGTATTCAGTGCTTATGAAGGCACAAAGGAAGCTATCCAGCAGGCAGAGGAAGCTTATGCTAAGGCAGAGGTTCCCGTAGTTTCAAACAACAGTGCTCATCGTTGGACTCCCGATGTACCCATGATCGTGCCGGAGCTTAATCCCGAGCATACAGATGTTATCGAGTTCCAGAAGAAGAGACTTGGCACAAAGAAGGGCTTCGTAGCTGTAAAGCCTAACTGCTCTATCCAGAGTTATACTCCCGCACTTTTCGCACTTTCAGAGTTTGAGCCCGAGACAGTAGTAGCTACCACATATCAGGCTATCTCAGGTGCAGGTAAGAACTTCAAGGATTGGCCTGAGATGATCGACAACGTTATCCCTTATATCGGCGGCGAGGAAGAGAAGTCCGAGCAGGAGCCGTTAAGAATCTGGGGACATATTGAGAATGGTGAGATCGTAAAGGCATCAAGTCCTGTTATCACTACACAGTGTATCCGCGTGCCCGTAACAAACGGACATATGGCAGCAGTATTTGTAAACTTCAAGAAAAAGCCTACCAAGGAGCAGATATTAGAGAAGTGGGCTAACTTCAAGGGCGTACCTCAGGAGCTTGAGCTTCCTTCAGCACCCAAGCAGTTCATCCATTACTTTGAGGAGGACAATCGTCCTCAGACAAAGCTTGACCGTGATACAGAAGGCGGCATGGCTGTATGCATGGGCAGACTTCGTGAGGATAAGCTTTACCAGTACAAGTTTGTAGGTCTTTCACACAACACATTAAGAGGTGCAGCAGGTGGAGCAGTTCTTATGGCTGAGCTTCTTAAGGCTAAGGGATTCATCTATTGATAAAAGTATTATAACTTGTAAGGTTAGGACAATGTATGGACACATATCTCATAAAAGGGTATGTGTCCTTTTTGTATTGATTGAAATGGAAAACTTCATTCAGAATGAAATAATGATAGCATATATATTTAGAAATAATATAAATATAGTTTGATTTTTATCCAAAATTTGTTATAATGTAAGATAATAGACATATAATCCGAAATATAAGGAGAAAACTTTAGCGAATATACATAGAAATATCGGATAAATCAAATTATAAAGGAGACTGCAATGCCTAAGAATAAAACTAAGATGTCTGAATCCATCAGGAGAAACAGGGCAGCCATAGCATGCTATGTCATAACGATTTCGGTTATTTCCGGGGCATATTTGATAGAAGCAATTAAGGGTAACCGTACATTCACTTACTTTTTTACCGTATTGGCCAGCCTATGGATACCCGGTGCGGTAGTACTGTTCTTACATACAACCAGGAGATGCATAGACGTAATTAAGTACCTTATTCTTTTCGGCTTTGCACTCCCGTGGGCGTTCATGCTGTTTACGGCAAATAATGATCTGGTATTTACCTACGCCCTGGTTATCATGATAGCATTAAATGCATATGCGGACCGCCGCTTTGCGGTAGCTACGGCTATAACCTATAACGTTTTTAATGTCGGATCCGTAGTGTTTTATGCACTGCTTAATGGTCTTACAGACCAAGACATTGTTACTGCGGAGATACAGCTGTTCCTGCTGTTCCTTTGCGGTATTTTCAATATATTTGTTGCGGTAATGAGTGGGGGTATCAACAAGGAAAAACTTGATGATATCAAAGATGAAAAGAATCATACAGCAGTACTCCTGGACAAGGTACTCTCGGTATCATCCGAACTTACCGTAGGCATCGAGCAGATGAATCAGAAGATGAAGCAGCTGAGCCAGGCCATGGACAGAACCTGCTATTCCATGGAGGAAGTAAGCACCGGTACAAGTGTTACATCCGATTCTATTCAGACCCAGATGATAATGACGGGCGAGATACAGAACAGACTGGACGATGTAAATACGCATGCCAGAGCTATTTCGGACAGTGTGTCCGAGACAGGAAAAGCTATAGCACTTGGCTCCGTTAATATGAATAATCTCGAGAAGGAAGTGGCTGCATCGGATAAATATTCCAGCGATGCGGCAAAGGAATTACAGGAGCTTGAAAACAGTACGAAACAGATGCAGAGCATCATCGAACTGATAAATAATGTAGCAGATCAGACCGCTCTGCTTGCTCTTAATGCCAGCATAGAGGCAGCCAGAGCAGGAGATGCCGGCAGGGGATTTTCTGTAGTTGCCAGTGAGATATCTAACCTTGCAAACCAGACACAGAATGCTACAGGTGATATCAATGAGCTGATCTCAAGCATTGACCAGAAGCTTCTTGATGTGGATAAAGCCATTAAGGCATTTATTGAGGGTAGTCGCAGACAGCATGATGCGACTATGGAAACAGTTAAGAGTCTTGATATCATAAAGACCGATTCTAAGGACATTGAAGAACGTACAGGCGGATTGTCTGAGTCTGTTTCAAGTCTTGCAGATGCAAATAAGTCGATAGTTGATGCAGTGGAAAATATTTCAGCTATTATAGAAGAAGTTTCCGCACATTCTAAAGAGACTTATGAATCAAGCATCAGAAACAGAACAACCGTTGAAGAGATGATGGAAATCATAGAGCATCTGAACGAGCTTGCCGTTTCTATGAAAAAGGATTAAAGGGGAAAGGAAATAAATGGACATAAACCCGTGGGCGGCGACGCTGATCATTTTATTAATCACTTTATTTGATTTTTTTGTGGCGCTTGCCAAATCTGCTTTTGAGCATGTTAGTGTAAAAGAACTGCAGAATGAGAGTCAGGATGAAAACGGCAGTGAAAAAGAAAGAGCTGCCAAAGCAATTGGATTCATAGATAAAAATGAAAATCATTTCTATAATGCCTGCTGGCTGATAAGGGGTATAGCATGGATTGTTATCGGCATGCTTTTCGTTTCAGGCCCGTTAAACACAATACTTGAGAGCCTGGACGAGTTTTTCGTGCGCCTTGCAGTCAGCGTTGTTTTATCTGTAGTACTGATTTTCCTTGTAACTTTACTTACCTATGTACTTCCTGACAGACTCGGAAACAGGAACACAGAGAAAATCTTTTACAAGACCTTTAGCTTCATGAAATTCATCACATATCTTTTAAAGCCTTTGAGCCTGATATTGGAGGGCTGTTGTGCTCTGATACTTTTGCCCTTCGGCATAAAGCTTAAGGATTTAGAGGAAAACGTGACTGAGGAAGAGATCATTTCCATAGTAAATGAAGGTCAGGAACAGGGTGTCATCGATGATGATGAGGCCGAGATGATCTCCAATATCATTTCCTTCGATGAAAAGCAGACCAAGGATATCATGACGCATCGTACAAAGATAGTGGGCGTTGATTCCGGAATGAACATAGAGGATGCAATGGGCTTTATGGCAGGAGAAGCGTTTTCAAGATATCCCCTGTACGTTGATGATATCGACAATATCATCGGAGTACTCCACCTAAAGGATGTGGCAAAGTGTTATGCGTCAGGTGATTATAAACAAAAGACACTGAAGGATATAGCCAGAAAGCCGTTTTTTGTGCCTGATACCATGACCATTGATGAACTGTTTAATCAGATGCAGGCAAAGAAAAACCATATGGCAATCGTGATCGATGAGTACGGTCAGACTGCCGGCCTGGTGGCAATGGAGGATATATTAGAGGAGATAGTCGGTGATATCGAGGACGAGTTTGACAACGAAGAGCAGATGATAATAAAGGCTAAAGACGGCTCATTTATTTTA
>Ga0310786_10011582_pt1 | contig 10992 bp, 1 predicted proteins | sample AusTroGonzalo_MG_FD_203881 | JGI IMG/M metagenome (GOLD analysis project Ga0310786, IMG submission 203881) | Bovine rumen microbial communities from tropical cattle in Woodstock, Queensland, Australia - Gonzalo_03 (v2) (version 2) | ecosystem: Host-associated > Mammals > Digestive system >...
GATCGATCTTAGGCAGACCAGCCTTTTCATCTTTGATCTCGTTCTTCGGTTTTTCCTCATTTATCTCATTCTTGTTATCTTCCTCGGCTTTTTTTCGCGCCTCCTCTTCTGCCTTCTTCTTCTCTTCCGCGGCCTTCCGTTCAGCTTCCTTCTGCCGTTCCTCCTCGAGTCTGCGCTTCTCTTCTTCAGCCTTACGCGCTGCTTCTTTCTGCCGTTCTTCTTCCTTGCGGCGCTCCTCTTCTTTGCGGCGCTCTTCTTCTTTGCGGCGCTCCTCTTCTTTGCGGCGCTCTTCTTCTTTGCGGCGCTCTTCTTCACGGCGCTCCTGTTCCTTCAGACGCTCCTCTTTCGCCTTCCCTGCCGCCTCTTCTTCTGCCTTCTTACGTTCCTCGAAAAGTCTTGCCTCTTCCTCAACCTTCAGATCATATTTCTGACTGTTCGTGCGGACATCCTCTATCTCATCGAACCTTTTCTTCTGGCTTTGGTCCATCGGCTTTGATTTATACCCCGGCAGCTTCCCGGCTTTATCTGTTATTTCCTTTACAAAGGGATAAGCATCGGCCCACGCCATAACGGTTTTATCATATATGTCCTTATATGCATCGGCAGGGTTGCCATAGTTCATCTCAAGGAACTTTATCTTGTCTTCCTGAGGGACAGCTTTTGTTACGCTGTCGACTCCTACTTTATTGAGATTGGCAATAATGGTATTATACAGTCTGTAATCAGCCATGCTGATATCTTTTACGTTTTTACCGCTTAAGGGATCATCCAGGATAAGGTCCCCCAACATCACGTTATTATATTTACCAGCAACACTTTTTGCAGTTCCGGAATAACGATAAACATCTCCTATTCTCTTCTGCGTGATCACTCTGCTCTTCGCTCTGTAATCACTGTATGTCTGTGCTCCGCCAAAACCTTCTCTGAAATGATCGGCCGGCTTAATACCTGCATTTTCTTTTTCAGATCTAAGAACAGGGGGCATAGCTTCGAATGCATTTAGATAATAGATCACCTGCTCCTGCGAAGACCCGGATATGGAGCCGGCCTTATCACGATCATACAGCACATCTTTGTCCGGGAAGGAATAGTCCATATCAAATACCTTATCCAAAGCATTCCGATAAAGCCTTCCATACCAGCGAAGGTTTTCCTGACGATTTTCTTTTGTAACATTACCTGAAACAGGTCTGGCTTTTATATCCTTTTTGAAATCTTCGATAAGCTCTCGTATCTTTTTTTCATTATCCGGATTACTTCTGTTATCATACATCGAACGAAGCTGTTCCAGAGTCACATCCTTCTCCGCAAGCAGATATACAGAGAAAAGCTTCATATAGGGATCATTTTTACCGGGATTATCAAAGGAACTCTTTACTGAATATATAAAATCATATGTGCCGCCACTTATCATGGCAGATTCTGTAAAAAATCCATTAAAAGACTCTCTGCCGATCATCTCCGGTTTTTCTTCGGTTTTCCACTTAGCTTCGTTCTCTTCTCTCTTCTTCCCGGCCGCCGATTTATACTCCTTTACCTTATCCTCGGATGGCTGTTCTACCTCCTTAAGATCCTCTGGGCGCACGGAAATAGAATAAAAAGTATCATCCGTGTTGACAATACCGGATTTTTCGGGATCATATTTCGGATGAAAAATGCTCACATTTTTTCCGGGTCTTTGTAGTTCCTTTTCATTTTTTTTAGATTCCAACTGTAAAAGCACCATGGCTTTTCTATATGCAATGTCTCTGTCAGGCACCTTAACAAACCAGTTATGATTCTGATGCTGATCATCAAGATAATCTGACAGACTGACTATCTTTCCTGAATAGGTTTCAAGCCGGAATAAGTCCACCAGCTCTTTATCCTCCATGGTCCTGAGCCACGGATCCGCGATCATCCGGACATCGGCAAAAATCCTGTCAAAAACCTCCTCAGCCTTGTCAAGATCTTTTATCTCCATTTTATGGAGATCAAGGGTATACTCCTTCCCGTCAAAAACATCCATTTCCGGAAAAAGCTGCCCACGCATCCTGAGTATTTCATAGTCCATTCTATCGTGGAACTCTGAACCGAACTCTGTCTCCAGGACTTCTTCGAATTTCCCCAGTTTACCGTCACGAACACCGTTCATCAGGCTGATTATTTTATATACCTCAGGTTGTTCGGCTGCTTCCCTGAGGGTTTCCCTTCTGCACCCAGCCATCAGCTTACCCAGCCTGTCAAGGCTTGAGTTATCGGTTATCTTCCTGAAGCTGTTCATTTTTGCGGTAAAATATAATACATTTCTCTGTCTCGAGAATTCCTGCGGGTCCTTTCCGTAACCTTTCTTAAATTCTTCCCGGCAGTTTAGAGAATATACATTTTCCGGGCTGCCCGGACCCACCTCGGTCAGGATCTTTTCCACAAATGAATCAAGCCCTCCGGCATATTCTGTGGCAAAATCAAAATTCTGCGCCTTCAGATTTCCTTCCAGGCCGGGGATCCGGTAGCTCTCTTCAAAGAGATCCATTGAGCGCTGTGTAAGGCTGCCATACCATTGCAGACTGCTCTGAACGGTTTCCTTATCCGGGGTCTCTCCCTTGATGGGATGGGCTTCCAGGTCACGCAAAAACATAGCTCCGAGTCCTTTTTTTCGGCGATCCGACAAGGCTTCGATACGGCCGAGCTCAGAAAAGCTCTTTCCGTATTCACTCACATACCAGGTAATAAAAAGAGACTTTATCTGTGTCTTATCCGAAGGATCCACGCCTGCATCGCTGAGGATCTGCCTGGTCCGCACACTGTCTGTCTTTATGATTTTGTCGATGTCTGTATCCAGCCTGGTACTCCTGTTATATTCCATCCTGAGGGACATGACATTTCCGTGATCCCTTCTGTGATCCAGGCCGGGGAGAGTATTTACGGCTGTGCTCTGTCCGTCTCTTTCGATGGTCACCGCCGGCTTCTCTTCGGTCATGCCGAAAAGAACGAAAGCCTTGCAGTATCTGTCGATATCATTCTTCGTTGATGCATATATATTCTTCTGTAAAAGGAGATCCTTCATGTAATCTCTGATCTCTTTTCCGTCCACACGGATATCGGCCAGAAGCTCTCCGGCATTCTCCTGATCAAAAACGGAATTAAAGACATCCTCCGCCTTAAAAAGCGCCGACAGACGGATATCCGCCGGATCAAACCCGATCCCCACATACTTGTCCTGAATGATTTCAAGATCATAAATGCGGTTGATATTCTCCAGATTGTTTTCCATTTCCTTCATATGGCATTTCCTCCTTTACAGCAGGTTATTCTTCAGCTCAGGATTTCTATCGGCAGATTCTCCGCCTACTTTTCTTATTGTAAGAATACCATAATAAGCGCAACAAAAGCGCAACAAAAAAGGGCAGACTCCAATGGGAATCTGCCACTATCTACATAGGTATCCTTTACGTTTCTTCTGTCTTCTTATTTTTTGTCGGCGAACCGACTGATCACTGAAACATCGCTGTCATCTTCGTGAACCACAGGTTATTATTTGGTTCTCCCATGGATTCTAACGGGTTCTTTTTTCCCGGCATCCTTTATTTCTATTTTTTCATTTTCTTCCATTTTTCCCATTTTTATCTTTTCTTTCTTTTCTTTTTCTCTCTTTTGAACCGTATCACTTTCATAGTGAATTCCTGTGATCTTCTCGTAATCATCAAAGAGGATATCGATATTCAGATAATACCTGGTGGGATCATAGAGTACTTTTCTGCTTCCTGCCGCCGTGTATTTTTTTGCAATTTCCGCAACCGCCGGATCATGCTTAAACCCATCTAAGAATCCTTTATATTCCGTCTCATCGATTACAACACCGGAATGACCGGTAGTGCGGTTGTGCTGATAATACATATGTGTCTGCGAAAGCGCCATCGCATCGGCTATCTGATTTATCGCTGTTTCTTCCTCAAGTGCATCCTCTGCCATCACAAATTTTCTGACTTTCGACAGCGCCTCCTTCAGCGGTTTATACTGACCGAACCTGTCTGACCGGGAAAGCCTTGAAGCATCATCTTCCGGTAATACCTCAAACACCTTCTTTCCTTCGGACTTCAGTGTCTTATACGCTTCCGAATGCTGCGTCCTTTGCACATACATATCCTTCATTGCCTGATCCTTTACATTCGTATGTGCCGGAAGCCTGTCTGCTCCGTATTTTAGGATCTTGATATTTCCCACATTGTAGTGTTTTTCGAGTTCGGCTATCTTGTTTTTGCCTTTTTCATAATCCACGATCAAAGACATGATTTTTTGTTTCGTGGGTACATCAAGGTGTTGATGAACACCCAAATACGCACCGAGTTTATCCTGATATTTTCCAATATTTACCGATGTGAGTTCAAACCCCTTAAGTTCATCTATTGGGAGTTTATTCTGTTTTTTCTCCATATCATCTAATAACCGGCTGACCTCATCCCGGTATTTCTCCAAACGGGCTGCGCTGACCTTGTCAAAGACTGTCTGAACCTTCATTTTTGCAAAACTGCTGAATTTTGCAAGCTCCGCCAGAACATCCAGCGTCTGCTCGATACGCTTCTGCTGTGCTTTATCTTTGCTGCCCCCCATCTTGTCCTTTAAATAATCGGTAGCTGCAATATATATCTCATTCAGTTTATCCTCACCACTGAGGGCCGGATCTCCGGGATTGATCGTTTTTATGCTCCTGCGAAGAAGCTTCCACCGGGAACTTCTGTTTTTGTCTCCGTCCATAAGGTCTGCCATATCCCTGAGTCTTTTCAGTATATCCATGTACTTTTTGTTCTTCGGTCTGATCAGTATTTCATTTTCCTGTCCGATCTGTATTTCATTTTCCGGTTCAATCTGTTTTGCTTTGTCCTGATCAACATCACAGAACGGCCATATCATCTGTGCTGCAGTTTTATGAAGGATTTCGGGATCCTTTCTTGCAGCATGAATAAGCTGGTTAACAGCCGACGTGTTCTCACAGAATTTTATGAACACTTCATTTTTCATGAATTTCTCGGCATCGGCTCTTGCTTTTTTGACACTGAAGTCACTCTGTCTTCCCGTGGCACGCATCTGGTGATCCTTAAAGGCTCCTACCAGAGCCTTGGCCAGGTATTCCTCCCTGCCTTTTTTATCATAAGGCACATCCTTAATGTGCTTTTTCATATATTTTCCCCATGAAGGCACGCCGGACATCTTTTTCCCACGTATTATGCTTTCAGGATAAATCGTTCTCAGATCAAGTCCCATATTATACTTATCATTCATATAATACAGATCTTCATACAGCTCATCTGCCGATCCGTTCAACTGTATTGCGGTGTCCCTCAGGACCTTCGCACGATCATAACGGCCGTCCTTATCTCTATGCTGTAAAAACTTTGCGATATTCTCACTCTGTCTGAAGCCCGTGAGAATTTCATTCCTCTGATTCTGTTCAAACCGCACTCTTTCCGCGGGAGTCAGTTTTCTCATGGGCAGACTGACATTCGCTACTGACTGTTTCAGTTTTGATACATATGCCATGATCCTTGCGACAGGCGTTCTGTTATTATTCTTTTTTTCTTCGAGTGTAGTTATGATTATATTATCATCATCTACTTCATTTTCCTCCATATTATTTCTATATTCTTCGGATGCAACAATATGCAAAAGGCGTCCTCTCACACCCCTCATCATATTTTTGAAATTCGTATCATTTTCATTCCATATGGCCAAATAAAACTCATCCGAATTATTCCATTTTTTCTTATTGCTCAGTTCAGGTTTCGGCATATCATATTCCTCCTCGTTTCAGATCGGGGTCATTTGGGTTGCATTCTGCCTTTCATAGATCCGTTATCCATACTATATCATAATAAGCGCAACAAAAGAGCAACACCGTATAGATCAACTCATCCTTATCGTTTCGCAGTACCACCATATAAAAGTCACTTTGTTTTTGCCTTACCTTTTACCGGCTTTGCTTCCGGCGCTTTCGGAACAAACTCATCAAAGAGGTTGATGTTACGCTGCTGCAGATAATGCTTAATTCCCCTTCTGTTATTCATATTCTTCGGATCAAAAAGGTTTTCCAGCGTCGCTTTAGACGGTTTACTTTGAACGATATCTATGATCGCCTGTGCCAGGAAGACACCTTTACAGATCTTATTCAAAACCGTATAGTGGTTCACTACCTTCGGATCCACCCCTTCGGATTCCAGTGCATACCCTGCCACCAGCGAAGCCAGTGCCTCCGCCATGGTATGTGCTGTTCTGGTCTTCTCATCAACCGTCTGGTCAGTGAAATCTGTATTCAATAATGCATTCAGGGTATTTTTATGCTTTGCAGAAGCAATCTCTCTGTGCAGACTGGTAAGATTGATCTCTTCATCTCCCAATGAACTTATTTTTTTCTCACAGTAATGCACCTCGTAACGGGCTAATCTTTTAAGCTCTTTCGCTCCGTTATATCTGTCGATCCCCGCAAAGGTCCATGGGTTTCTGTTATCCAGGTAAATGTCCGCATGATATTTCATCTCATACGCATTGAAAAGCCAGTCTTTTGCAAACTGCTTCTGATCCTCAGGATCTTTTTTATTTAAGAAAAATGTTCCAAGGCCGTCATGCAGCTCGCTTTCCTTCATTCCCTGAGCCTGTCTTCTCATGGCCAGCATCTTTTCCGCGCAGTCTCTGAGGGTTGAATGCTTCTTGCTTTCCTTACTTGTAAAAAGCCTGTTGGTGTTGAACAGATTAAGTCCGGTGATATAATCATTGATTATACGACGATTAAGATCGTCAGCGTGCCCGATTATATCATTATTGTTACCATCTTCTATGATGATGTTATTGACAGGTTCCTTTTTTCCGACCTTCACCGGCGGTACTTTTTTCTCCGGATCATCATTCTTTCCGGATGGTTCGTCGATCTTCTCCTCGATCTTCTCTTCGATCTTCTCCTCGATCTTCTCTTCGATCTTCTCTTCGATCTTCTCCTCGATCTTCTCTTCGATCTTCTCTTCGATCTTCTCCTCGTTCTTTTCCGGTACTTCCCTCTTCGGCTCTTCCTTCTTCGGCTCTTCCCTCTTCGGCTCTTCCTCCTTCGGCTCTTCCCTCTTCGGCTCTTCCTTCTTCGGCTCTTCTTTCGGTTCTTCCTTCTTCGGTACCGGAGGTGCGAATTTCGCCTTCAGTTCCTTTGTATAATCGTCGCCCTTTGCCTTCGCCGTCAGATTATCCTGCAGTTTCTGAAATTCGGCGACACTTCCTTCAAGGCACATGGTATCCAAAACTCTTTTTGCAAGCTCCGGATCAGATACGGCCACCTCCTTAAAGCTGGAGTTTTTGAGTCGTGTGATCTCCTCCTCGGAAAAGCCTTCGAATAAAGAGTTAATATTATCTGACATCGCATTTCGATTATTCAGATAAAACTGCCAGTTTAAATAATCCGGATCCTTGCCGCTGTTCGGAGAAAATACTTCTCCGACCTTCTTTCCGCTCTTTTTCGCAAAAAGATCCAGTTCAAGCATGTACTTAAAATAGATCTTGTCAACATCCGATACTTCCGGATTTGCGATCATTTCCGCAACCGTATTCACCAGATTCAAGGCCCTGAGATTCCTGCAGCGGTCATTATACTCGCTGTCAGATCCATACCCTTCCCGAAAAAGTGCAAGTCTGGACTGCGAAGTCGGATTGTATGACCCTTGATATTTTTCAAACAGCGTGGATCCGTTCGTAGGATTAATAAGTGTGGAAAGCAGGCTCGGAGGCATATAGGACGGAGATTTTATGTATTCTTCCGCCTTCTGAGGATCCTTCAGCTGCTCGATATCCGGGATCCGCAGGTCCAGACCCATAACCATATCATGAGCCTGTCTGTACATCTTACCATACCAGCTTATATTCTCCCGGAACTTTCCTTCGTCCAGATACTGGGTTTTAGATCCATAGAATGGATGTTTACTGATGTCACGTGCAAAGTTTAGTCCGATTTCCTTTTTTTTCTCCGGACTTGCACTTACGATCTCCGCAGGAGTCATATTCATAACACCCATTGCGTAGATCAGCATATTATCCATGATCTGCTGATTCGTCAGATCCTCCCCGAATCCGGCATCTTTGAGGCTCTCTCTGGTGCTTCCCGGAAAATCAATAAAGTCTCTGAAATGAATTGCGCCAAGGCCAATGTTCCGTACATGATCATGGGCCGCTTTATTCTTTGCCTGTTCCGCTGCTTTTCTTGCCGAAAGCATATCCGGATCATCAATAGAAAGAATTCTCTGTTTTTCCTCCTTCTCAATCCCGCGATTGACAAGATGTGCATTACGGACCAAAGGCATGAATCTCTTTGCCTCGGGATTTTGTAAGGCAGACGAAAGCTCCTTCTGGGCCGAAACCGCGGCTTTGACAGAATCCTCTGTCCCTTTTTCATAGGAGTTCAGCAGCAGGACACTCATTTGAAAGTATTTTTTAATGGATGAAGATTGTTCATCCTTTTCCTTTCCGGAAAGGATATCCTGATTTCTGGAAGGCAGGATCAGCGAATCCTTCACTGCCTGATAATAGTCAGCATTCTCCGAACAGGTTTTCAGGATATTCACCCGTACCTCTCTGTCGGCTAATTCTTTGATATTCTCCACACACCGTGCGAGGACACTGGGTTCATACTCATACAGTCTGTCATTCTTCTCGGCAATCTTTCTCCTTTCGGAATCAAACTCCTTAAGGGGAAGCTCATCGCCGATGCTGTCCGCCATGCGGATGGCTTCGAGGATGTCCTCATCCTTCTTAAAGTATCCGTTCAGCTGATAGATATGAGGGCGCACTTCACCCCGGATAGCATTCTCCGGCAGATCCAGCTTCGCCATAAGTTTCTTATAGTTTGCGGTCACTTTATTGATCTTTTCTCTGTAGCCGGCTCTCCCTTCAACTGTATCCAGATAATCAAAGACACGCATGGCGTTATCATAGACAAGCTTCAGGCGGAAGGCTGCTATGGCTCCGGCCTTGTAGATCAGCTGTTCATTTCCTTTTTCATCAAGCTGCTCCGCTTTCCCTGCTTTGAAGAGCCCGTTGGCTTCCCTGTATTCCGTAAGAACCGTAAGCTTCTGGTCACGGGAAAGCTTTCTGTCTCGAATGGTTGTTTTTACGGCATGAATCGTCTTATCATCTTTTTCCTTTCTGTTTACCGCTTCTCTGCTTCTCATGGGGATCGGATCCGGCTTATCATCATCCTGCAGACGGAGACCGCCTCTTCGGCCGATCAGAAAATCATCCTTGGATACTGCCTTTTCACTGCCCAGAAGATCCTTTCTGTACCGTTCAAGTTCCTTCCTGCGGTCTTCCGATCTGGCATTCATGTTTTCCCTTAACAGATCGGCATTGATCCTCTTCGGAATGATGGCCTGTTCAACGATAAGGAGATTCTTATCATCCAAAGGATTTCTCGTCAGTCGGTCAAATACGGTATCATCCTTACCGCCGACAAGGCATACTCTGAAGCTGTCATCCTCTGTCGCCGTCTTATCCGTCGCATCATCCAGTATCGCCTGCGGCGGCATCTTAAAGGAACCATCTTCCTTCAGTTCAAGATAGTTACTCGGAACATTATAGAATGTTTTTCCGTCCTCAGAGAGCTCCATCTCCGTCAGCCATACCAGCTGAAGCTTATTTGACAGCCGGCCGCTTTGCGGATCCGGCATCATGATATCCCGTACGAAATCCTCAAAGTTCTTATGTTCTCTTTCATTTACATCACCTTTCCTCATGGAGTCAATAAACTCGATCTCCGGGCCGTCGATCCCGGTGATCGTGTAATAATGATTTCCATCGGTAAAGGAAACGGGCGATTTATCATTAAGCAATATGTATTTGATCTTTTCAACGGCTGTATTTACAGCATCCTTTATATATTTCTCCCTGTCAATAAGCCCGTTTGTGCCCAGTGCTTCCTGAGCCTGCGCCGGTGTAAGGATATCAAAGGTCCTCATCATCAGGTTCGGCTGAAAGGCAAGAGCTGCACTGGACTTTTCGGTAATGTCGTTCATGTTGTCATACATATAAACCCGGTCCAGTTTTTCCGTAAAGGAAGGGGAATGCAGCTTCTTATCGTCAAAATCCACTCTGAAATTCCGAATCTCTTCCTGAGTCACCAAGATTCCCCGGGCCTTCAGCTGAAGCTCCAGGGCACACGACCAGCACCCGTTATTGCTGCTCTGGCGGTTGTTAAGGTTTAGATCTTCCTTTTTAAAACCGGGATTTAAAGATATGACCACTTCAGGCTTTTCAACAAAGCTGTCCTCTTCCTTAACCCTGTCCCCTTTATATATATTCTGTGCTTTTTCTATGGTCCGTATTCTGTGAAGCATCCGGGCCTTCTCACAGATATGCATATCTGCCTGATTCTTATTAAAATATCTGACAAGTGTATCATGATTTCCGCTGTTTCTGATCCCGGCAGGCAGTGTATCTCTCGATTCTTTATTATACTCCCAGGCCTTCGGATACCGGGCTGCCAGCTCCAGAAAATAATCTCTTGCTTTTTCGTCACGGGCTTTGGGATCCTTTGTGATATTCTCCCATTCATGCTTTATGTCATCCGCATCAATATCCTCATTGGGATACGCGTCTTTTATCGCATGCAAAAAACCACGCTGTCCCTCTTCTCCGATAAAGTCCTTCAGGAACAGCTTAACGTTGAGTTCTTCTTTATTCTCCGCTTCTCGATAAGCAGCTTCATATTCCTTCTTTCTGTTCTCAAAAGCATCGATCCTCCCCTGCAGATACTGCCCGAGGATGGAAAGCTCCGCTTCAGCCCTTTCACTCCCGGGAGCTTTTTTGAAATCCTTTTTCTGCTGATCATATACTCTCTCTACCTGGGCAATTGTCATGGTTTCGTATCTGCCGGTAAAGCCGTTTCTAAAGGTCGGATCACTTTGATATGCCGCAACCTTCTTCTGATATTCCTGTTCGGCCCGTCTCTGCGGGAGCTCCTTCTTCCAGCCCTCTTCCTCTGCCTCAAAC
>Ga0310786_10011584_pt1 | contig 10992 bp, 4 predicted proteins | sample AusTroGonzalo_MG_FD_203881 | JGI IMG/M metagenome (GOLD analysis project Ga0310786, IMG submission 203881) | Bovine rumen microbial communities from tropical cattle in Woodstock, Queensland, Australia - Gonzalo_03 (v2) (version 2) | ecosystem: Host-associated > Mammals > Digestive system >...
CATAAGGAGTCATTATCTCAATGACCGACATGTCGTGGGTACACACCTCCATCTCGTGGGCACCGATAGTCGGGGCGGGAATCTGGCTACGAACGGTGCCGTCGATATCGTCGGTCACATCGGTGGTGTACTGGGCCAAGGAGACGAAGTTAATCATCACCAGATGCAGATCCTCGTTGCTGACGAAGTAGGGACGGTCAAGCACCGAGTTGGCATCGTCGCCACCTACTGTCTGGAGACCCGACAGAGAGGGGAGGTACTGCCTCCAGTAGAAGGGTCTTTCACTTTCTGTGTAATAGGCGTTGAAGTTGGAGAGTGTCACGGTGTTCAGTTCCGAGACATAGTAGGCGTAGCCTTTCATGAAGTTCGAGAAGATGTTGTTCAGCACATGGATATTGCTCACCGTGGTACCCGTATAGAAGGCGCACGAGGCTTCACTGAAAGTGGCTGAGGCGGCCACAGTACCGCACTCCACCCTAACAGTATTGTAAAGCACATTAATATTACAGCTCGAGCTGTCTATCCAGATGCCACTGGGCTTCAAGGTCGACAGGTCGGCGACTCCCGTGCCCGTACAGCCAATCATATTATTAGTGACAAATCCGGGATTCGAAGCCAAGCAGTTGACGTTCTCGAGTTGTATACCGATCTTGCCGCCGTTCTTGGCATCGTTCAGGTAGATATGGTTCTTCTCCACAACAAAGTCTCCTGCCGTCTGGGCCAAATAAAGACCTCTCAGCGAACGCCCCGTGATGTTCACTCCCGCAGTGATGCGGTTCGACCGCACCACAAGGTCTGTCACCTCGCGCAGATAAACACCCATCTTCCAGAAGCCCCTCAACTTGTTATTGTATACGAGGATGTCGCTGTTCATTCCTAAGCCGCCAATGGTACGGAGGGAATAGAAGCCACTGTCGACGACGTTGTTTTTGAAGGTCAAATGACTGATGCCGCCCACCAACACACACGAAGCATTGGCATTGTTGATGGTACCCTTCACCTTGATATGGCAACTGTCGATAGTGATATTCGCGCCTTTCTGCATTACCAAGGCATTGGCATAGTTCACGTTGTTGGCCGTCGGACGTGCCTCTATCCTAAGGTTCCTCAAGGTCACATTCGACGCGCTGTCCATGAAGAAGACATAGTTGGCCGTCTGACTTGTCGAGGCGGTGAGCAACACATCATCGCCCACGCCCACAAAGCCAATGGTGTTCACTACCGACGAGCCGGGGATATTGTTCAATACCACCTGTTCGTTATAGGTTCCATCGGCCACATTAAACAGTACGGCTCCCTCCACACCTACAGCATTCAGCGTGTCGATGGCCTCGCCGAAGGTCTGGTAGTCGCCGCCCACAGGGGCAATGGTATAGACTCCGCCACAGAAACGTACATCGAAGCCCCGACGGATGGTGTCGTTGCTGGAGATTAAGTCGCCCTGAGCCGCGGCAACGACTGTCAGCACATGGCGGCCGGGAGTCAACGGGCGTTTCAGCATCAGCGTCGTGTTCATCGCTCCCGGAACCATCGTCGCGACAACCTGCACAGTGTCCGGTGCGGCAGCGTCGAGCATATAGTAGAGGTCCATGGTGTCCACATTATTGGCACCTTGGTTCCGCAGGTTCACATAGAACGAGATACTGTCGCACGAGTTGTAGTCTATTGTGTCTACTCCATTAGGCCAGAAGATAGCCATGTCGACAGCGGGGATATTAATGAGGCTCACGCTATAGGGCGTCACCTCACTCTCACAGCCGTAGACGGTGTTATAGAATTTCACATTCGGACGGTTGCCACCCTTCGTACCCGAACCCACATAATCCATGGTCGTGGGTGTCAATTCCGTGTCACCGTTCTTGTGCAGCGTAGTGTTCGGCTTCGAGGTATACGAGCTCTTCACACCCGAAGTGACCTTTGTAGCGATATAATGCACCAACTGCACCACCACACTCGACTCTCCATCCCAGTAGAAGGGGGTGTCGAACCTCAACGGCACCCACTGGTTGCAGTCCGTGGCATTAATCACCATCGGTGCGTGGTGGTACACCACCTGCGTATTTCTCCAGTCGCTAGCATTGGCGAAGATGGTGTCCTGCGTCATACCCATCGACACATAATAGTCGTCGAACGAGACCGACGTGGTGGTTCCCAGCATCTGTTGAAGGTCGAAAGCAATTGAATCAATATAACCCGCCTTCAACCCCAACGAGCGCAGCTCACTGGCAGAATAGATAAACTGCTGCTTAGCATGCTTGTTGCTGGGCTGATAGGGCGTAGGATAGGCGGTATTGGCATTTGTACTCGTTCCCGTGCCAATCTGTCCCCAATAGGAGTCGTGAACCATCCAGCTGACTCCTCTCGTTCCGCCCACATACAATATCTCACTCACTCCCGTGTATCCCGTGTCCACACGGTTGCCTTCATAATCATACCACACAGGAATCAATCCCTCTGTCGGGGTGATGGTCATGGTGTCACACGTGGCATATTCCACCGTACGGGGGGCGAGGGGCGAGGGAGCTGCCGGCGTGTACTTCGACAGTACCGTGGCACTGTTGGTATCATTGTTGTGTACAGGGTCGCCCGCCACAGCATTGGCCCACACCTTGACGGTCACCACAGTGTCGTGCGTGAAGGCCAGATTCAACGGCGTGGCAAAGGTGTAGTTCATCAATCCCATGCTGGCAAGGGTGTCCGTCACGGTCTCACTGACGGTATCGGCTCCCGTACAGTAGTTCATCACAAAACCCGCTACTGGCTGTATACCATAGTTGCGCACCCTCACAGTCACATTCTCCATTCCCAGACCGCAATTCGTCTCGGGAAGCTGCGGAGTTCCCACTTCGATGTCAGCCGCCGGAGGTGCAATCATGCTGATATTGGCCTGTGCAAATTCTCCCTCACAACCATTGTCCACATACCTAATCCAACTCGGGTCAATCGTATTCAACATCATGGGACTTGCATTCGTAGCAATGCGCCAGTCGTTCACATTGCCCACAAAAGCTACCCTCACTATACCGGCCGTGGAGGGATTGCTCGTCAGGTCCACTCCCGCTCCGGTCCATATATACGACGGGAGGTTGTGGCTAGGCACCGTACCCAACACCACTGCATCCTCTACAACACTATTGTGCTTGTACAAGAAAGCAATATGACTGTTGTTACCCGTACTCGACACTGTAAACGAAGAACCCGTGTGAATGGTATTGGCGGGACTCAGAGAAGTACCCGAGGCATACTGCACTATCAAACTCTGTCCCGGCTCGATAAATATACTATCGTTGAAACGGAATATCTTGTTGTTAAGGCTATTCGTCGGACTCACCGTCACAATCGTATCGCCATACAGGCAGGCACGTGCGTCACCGATATTCGTCAGCTGAAGGGCTATCTTACGTCCTGATACTAACCAATAAGGTGCGCTGGGGGTCTCACCCTCGGTGGCATTGGCACCGGAACCGCCACGCTTGATTTCCAACTGCGTGATTCGCACAATGGGCTGCGAACGACGCTGACGGAAGAAGAAACTCGTATCCTGACGCAGGGTATCCGTCACCAGCGTGGGGCCCACAAAGAACGGGGAGGCATCCAATGTGTCGTAGTACCACGAAATCTCCGACCGACGCTGCGGAGCGGCGGTATGAGTGTACACACTCCACTGATCCACACCCGCTGTCGGTGTGACCGTAGCCGCCGTAGCATACCCTATCGTCATATTCACATCCGTCGGCGCAGCAGGATGGTAGCGACTTATTACCGTGAAGACATTTGTATCGTTGGTCGCATTGGGGTCAGCGGCATAGTTCGTCCAGACCCTGATGGTATACGTCACATCCTCAGTACCGCTCGCCGGCAAAGAAAGCATCGCTCCAGTGTGTATCGTGGCCGTATCGTCGGCAGGCACTGTATCCGTCACCGGCACCGTGACCACAGATTGGTTGTTCACCTTGTACGACAGCGTCAGTCCGCTTCCGGTATAGACACTCGTACCGCTATTTCTCAGTCTCAGCACCAACTCCGTCTGCAAGGGCATATAACAGGTCGCTGCCTCCGGATTCAACAACGCCTCGGGCTCGAAGTCGTAGCCCAGCGAGACAAACTCATAGGCGCCCGGACAGGTCGCCGAGTCGCTACGGATTGAATCGAAAATATCTGTTAAAACTGTCGACAGGGGAATACCGATACCCTTCACCTGACGGTTGAAGGTACGCAAGTCCACAAGCGAGCCATTGAGGAAGTTGGGATTCACTTTCACAGACAATGAGTCGGCAGGTTCCGCCTCAAGCCACTCGGGGATATCGTAGTAGCGACCGGCCCCCTTGCGGTTCATCGTCGTGCCCATCGAATAGTAGACGTTGTGTCCCACCTCGTTGCTCGTCGCAGTTCCCGGGATGTAATTCAACGCATAGTTCAGGTTATCCAAACAGACCACGATATTGTTCAGGAAGCGGCTGTTGGTCAGCGTACCTCCACCGAACGTGGCAGCTGCGATATTGTTACGGCTCGTTGCCATCATCTTCACCGAGTTATAGACCACATCGGCGTAGTTGGCCTGAATGATGTTCAGTGGCGAACGCATCAGGTTGGCCGAACCATCGTCGTTACTCACCACCATATTGTTAGCAATCAAGAAACGTTGTGATGCCGTACCCACAGCCATGCTGACACCCATGCCACCGGCACCGTGACTTGTATAAATCTTATTTGCCGTAATACGAGACGTACCATAGCACTCACTCACCAACAACACATAGCTCGTATTGCTCAACACATCGTACATCTCATTCTTCTCAATCACCACATTCGACTGGTTCTGCACACTGATAGCGCTTTCGAACTGTCCATAGAACACACTGTTCTTCACCGTATTATTAAGGGAAAGGGCATCCGCCGCAATACCTCTCAAGTCCACACCAATCTTACCTCCTCTGAAAGTACATCCATCCACAGTGAGATTGTTTGAATATCCACTGTTTATCAAAGAATTAATACGTAGCGTTGCCACTGGATTGTCCACACTGTCAATAAACGTACATCCCTCGAACCGGCAATTCAACGAATTCATACCCACCTTCACCATACTCTCCAGCAACGTGGTATCTTCCGTCGCCGTACGACGCACGAAATAGATATTGCGGAACCGTACGTTCGATGTCTCATCCAGATTCACTATCTCGCTTGCCACAGCCCCCGGCACGGTTGCATCGGCATAGAACGTCACCCTATTATTGTTCAAGGGTTGAAACACCACATAGGCATTCGCTGTCGCTCCAGTGAACGATGGAACAGAGAAAGGTGCATACTGGCCGGGAGCCAGTTTTACCACCAAACTGTCACAGACACCACACCTGCTCAGAGCGAAGAGAAACTCCTCCATGGTGCTGAAGTCGGCACCAGCACCGCCTACCCGACGCACACCGCACATCGGACCGTCGCAAACGATAAACTCTGTGAAGAGGGTATCGTTATATGGCTCATGGTCGCGATAGCGCTGTCCACCTGCCGTCAGCGAATCCTCCACCCACACTCGCAGCGTATGGAAGCCGGCCGACAATGTCACGTTGGAGGCCAATAAGAACACCTCTGTCGCACCGCCTGCCAGGCCTGTACTGTTGCTCCAAGGGACAGTCACCGGGGTACCGCCATCTATGCTATAGCTAATATCAATGGCATTGGCAGTCAAGGCGCCCCAGTTTTTCAACCTCACCTGTATTCTATGGTCTGTCGCTGTCATCGGAACATCATAGTTCGGTGTTGCCAGACCATACTCTGCCGAAGCCATGTCCGTAACAAAACCCATGTCGTACAGCAGCGGCTGGTTCTTTCTTTCCGTCATCACGATGGCTGGACGACGGTTCGAAGAAGCCGGGGAATTCGCTTGGCCAAACGGATCCATATTATCGTCAGCGTAACCGGCATTGTAATACACCGTCTTCTTTCCTAAAATTGTCGGGATAGACCTAATCGATGTCGCTGACACATCCACGTTGCCATCATAAATGAACTGCATCACCAGATCCTTACCTGCATAGAAGAACGAATCTTGCAACGGTATAGTGAAGGTTCCATCAATATTCCGTTCCGGAATCGTGTATGCCGAGTCGTACACTATATGCATGTACGACATTGTAAAAGGATATTGGCTCGAATTGGAAGTGTCAACCTGATAAGTCGAAGCTTCATTCTTCATCCTAATTTGCAGACGTGGACGCAATATCGTACCTGTATGTGCAGCCGTGGTAAAGCGCAATGCCGTAATCGCACCTTGCTTATAACCCGCTTCGGCCATCAATGCCGAGTCGTACACCCATTCACTCTTACCATCGGCAGTATTTCTAAAGGGGAATGTGATTGCCGTAGTTCCAGTGAACCCTGGTTGGAGCTCCCCTGGCTGTTCCACGCCTCGCACACACTTATACTCCTGCCATAAACCTTCGGTTCGCGGGAAACGAGTCGCGTTAGCATTGCCCGTCGCATCTTTCGCCACACAATAGAAAGCCATCAACGTGTCGTAACCGAAGAAGGGAATCCGACATCTGTAACGACCCGACACACCCGCTACGGGCGAAAGGTTCATTTTGACAGGTGTGGGGTCGCTTCCCACACGATAATAAAGATACACCGAATCGGGATTGATGCCCGCCGACAACGTCGTTTTAGCATTCAACTCAATCCTTGCCCCACGGCTGCTGGGGTGCAAATATCCGTCGGGGTAAACCGCCATATTAATTGTCGGGTTCACCATCATCTCCGAGCTGGCCGACACCTTGATATTGTCAAACATCCACTTGCCAGTTGCCCCGGAAGTATTCCTCTGCTTCACCACAAACTTAATCTGCAGCTTTCTCTGTTCTGGAGCCAAGGAAGGTGTAATAATATTGTTGAAATCAAAACGTTCGCCCTTCCACATCTCGTTCGTTGTCGGACTGGTTCCTTCCCAATCAGAATACGAATTCGTATTGAAATACGTCAGTTGCCTGAATGAGCCGCTACCTTCCGGCGTATTGTAATGGGTCGATGTAGCCCTCGTCCAGTTTTCCTGATTCGGTCTCTTGAAGTAAATGTAAGTCACCTGATAAGCGTTGTCTGCATTCAACGGAACCCTACAGATATGGTCAAACGTCAAGGTAATATACCTTATCGACAAATCATTCGTAAAATCCAACGTATCCAGATACAACGTCACATCCTCTGTCGTCGACTGCGACAACTCCAACGACCGACTGCCGGACGCATGGAGAGATGTCGAATAACTCATGCCCGATGTCGGCGATGCCGACACACGAGAGGTTTCGCCGTTCTCGAAGCCCTGATACAGTGCCTCCACAATCTGTCCACGCGAGACGAACCCGGAAAACACAAAAATTGCTCCTGTCAAGAATAATCTCAGTTTCATATTATTAATTATTTATTTTTTGTCAATCAATTATTTACACAACACACCCTCCCCCTTTGGGGAAGACATAATCAAACGCAAATATACAAAGATTTTTTTATATACGCGTAAGATTTATAAAAAAACAGCTTTTTCATACTAAAATCTCCTATTTTGGTCTCATATATAAGACTCCGGAAAGCCATTTTCGGGTCACACTTTTAACATTTTTAACATATATTCCTCCCCCCTCCTTACCTTCTTCTTACCCTCATCACCACGTCTCCACCCGACCTACAACATATCATCGGCCATGGATGTAGATGGGACGGCGTTGACATTGAGCACTGGCGTTTCACCAATACAAAGATAAAATTAACGCCACAAACCCAGATGTTTATGGCGTTAATTTAACGTTTTTTTCAACTATTTTTTCAGTCTTTCCGATGCTGTTCGAGAGCCTCGTACATGAAGACACCGGCGGCGACAGAGACGTTGAGGGAGGCCACTTCGCCAACGATGGGGAGTTTGGCTCTTATATCACTCATCTTCAGCAATTCAGAACTAATACCCGTTTCCTCGTTGCCCATAATAAGGAGGGTAGGCTGACGGAAATCGACCTCACGGTAGTGAACTGCGCCCTTCTCTGTGGCAGCAACCACCTGGTAGCCATATTGTTTCGCAAGGTTTACAACAGTCTTAAGGTTCTGCTCGCGACAGACGGGCAACCGCAGCAAGGCACCGCTGGAAGTCTTGACGGCATCTTCGTTCATGGCAGCACTGCCGTGGTCAGGGACAATAAGGGCGGCGACACCGGCACACTCGGCAGTACGGGCAATGGCTCCCATGTTGCGCACATCGGTGATGTGGTCCAGCATTACCACAGTAGCCGTCTCAGGCAAGGTCTCAACCAAATCCATAAAACTGTGATACTTGACAGCCGCAATGGTGGCCACCACTCCCTGATGGTTCCCTGTGGTCATCTTGTTGAGTTTTTCCACGGGGACATATTGGAAAGGTATGTCGTGTTCTTTTAATCTGGTTCTCAATTCATTCAGCAACGAACTATTGAGTCCATTCTGGATTAGCACACGCTCCACCTGCTGACCGCTGGTCAGGGCTTCGATAACAGGGCGAAGGCCGTAGATTATTTGTTGTCTATTCTGTGTTTTTTCCATCGATAATGGTAATTTTTCTGTCGGCCATTTCAGCCAGTTCCTCGTTATGGGTAACGATGACAAAGGTCTGCTTGTACTGCTCGCGGAGGCGGAAAAAGAGTTCATGAAGCTCGCGGGCATGCTGCGAATCAAGGTTGCCTGACGGTTCGTCGGCAAGGACGGCCATGGGATTATTAATCAACGCCCGAGCCACCGCCACACGCTGCTGCTCGCCACCGCTCATCGCTTGTGGCTTGTGTGTAGCGCGACCATCTATCTTCATGAATTCCAGTAGTTCCATCGCCCTCGCAGAGGCTTCCTTCATGGGCACTCCCTTGATGAGCGCAGGGATGCAGACATTCTCCAAAGCTGTGAATTCGGGGAGTAGATGGTGTGCTTGGAAGACGAAGCCGATATGCCCGTTACGGAAACGCGCCAACTCTTTTTCCTTCATCTTCGACACTTCGACACCATCATAATGAAGCATCCCGCTATCGGGCCGGTCGAGGGTGCCGAGGATCTGCAGCAGGGTAGTCTTGCCTGCTCCAGAGGGGCCGACAATGGAGACCACCTCCCCCTTCCCAATCTCAAGGCACACATCTTTCAAGACATGCAGGTCACCGTAGCTCTTGTTGATATCGACTGCCTTAATCATACAACTTACTCTTTTTTTTAAACCTCTACGCCGTTGAGGAATACGCGCTCCACTTTGTTTTCGCCAAAGCTGTAAGGCATGTACTCGTAGCTCGATATCGGCTTGGTGATGTAGAAGTTGGCCTTCTTGCCGACGGCAATGGTACCAAGCTGGTCGCTGACTCCCATGGCATAGGCCGTATTAAGTGTGGTGGCGTTAAAGGCCTCCTCGGGTGTGAGTCGATATCGGATACAAGCCATCGAGAGGATAAGTTGCATATTGTTCGACGGCGCAGTGCCAGGGTTGTAGTCGGAGGCCATAGCCACCGGAAGACCCGCGTCGATCATCTTACGAGCAGGAGAGAGTGGCAGGTTGAGGAAGAAGGCGCAGCCGGGAAGAATCGTAGGCATCGTCTCGGTACCTTTCAGGCACTCGATTTCAGCATCGCCCATCTGTTCAAGATGGTCGACAGAGATGGCACCGTATTTCACACCCACTTGTACGCCGCCCGAGACGGCCATCTCGTTGGCGTGGATTTTGGGTTTCATGCCATACTTGATACCGGCCTCGAGGATACGCGCGGTGTCCTCGACGGTGAAGAAGCCCTGGTCGCAGAAGACATCGATAAAATCGGCCAGACCCTCGTCCGCTACGCGTGGTATCATCTCGTTGATGACCAGGTCGACATAGTCTTCCTGGTGGCCGCGGTATTCCATGGGGATGCCGTGGGCGCCGAGGAAGTTGGACTTGATGGTCAGTGGGGAGCTTTCCTTGAGGCGGCGGATGACGCGGAGGAGTTTCAGCTCGCTCTCGGTGGTCAAGCCGTAGCCGCTCTTGATTTCGATGGCTCCGGTGCCGAGGCGCATCACCTCGTTGAGACGCTGGAGGGCCATGTCGTAGAGCTGGTCCTCCGAGGCCGCCGCCGTGGCCTTGGCGGAGTTGAGGATGCCGCCGCCGCGTTTGGCAATCTCCTCGTAGCTGAGGCCGCGGATTTTGTCGACAAACTCAAGCTCGCGTGAATTGGCATAGACGAGGTGGGTGTGCGAGTCGCAGAAGCTGGGGAACACCATTCTTCCGGTGGCATCAACCTTACGGTCGAAGGTCTGCTCCTTTAGATTTGTCATCTCGCCAAACTCTTTGATTGCACCATTCTCGACGATGAGGTAGGCGTTTTTGACGGTTTTCATCTGCGCCATCTCTTTGCCCTGCACACGCAACTTCAGCTGGCCTGTTTCCACTTGTGCCAGCTCCTTGATATTTTTAATGAGGGTTCGCATATCTAAAACAATTCTTGTTGATTTCCATTGGTTTTGATTTTGCCGAGGTGCTGATAGGCAAGCATGGTAGCCTCACGGCCCCTGGGGGTGCGCATCAGGTAACCCTCCTGGATGAGGTAGGGTTCGTAGACTTCCTCGACGGTACCTGCATCCTCGCCGACGGCAGTGGCGATGGTGTTGACACCCACGGGGCCACCCTTGAACTTGTCAATGATGGTGGTGAGGATACGGATATCCATATCATCGAGGCCATTACGGTCAACATTGAGTGCCTGCAGAGCATAGCGGGCAATGTCGAGGGTGATGGTGCCATCACCTTTCACCTGGGCAAAGTCACGCACACGACGCAGCAACCGGTTGGCGATACGAGGAGTACCACGCGAACGACGCGCTATCTCGATGGCGCTCTCGGAGGTTATCTTCACCTGCAAGAGGCCTGCCGAGCGGTTAACAATCTTTGTTAGTGTCTCAGTATCATAATACTCCAATCGACTATTGATACCAAATCGTGCCCGCAACGGGGCCGTCAACATACCACTCCGC
>Ga0310786_10011585_pt1 | contig 10991 bp, 15 predicted proteins | sample AusTroGonzalo_MG_FD_203881 | JGI IMG/M metagenome (GOLD analysis project Ga0310786, IMG submission 203881) | Bovine rumen microbial communities from tropical cattle in Woodstock, Queensland, Australia - Gonzalo_03 (v2) (version 2) | ecosystem: Host-associated > Mammals > Digestive system >...
TGTCCGAGCCGATACGCATGAGCATAGGTTCGGATGATTATGCCCCGGCCTGCGTGCGGGACATTTTCAAGGAGGCCGTCAGATGGGGCGCGAAGTCGATTATGTTGGCGCATAACCATCCTTCCGGCGATCCAACCCCAAGTCGTGGAGACATTGAATTGACGCACCGGGTGGTTGAGGCGGCAAAATTGTTTGACATCAATGTTGTGGACCATCTTGTCATCGCGACTCCGAGAGGGCTTCCCGTTATGACGTATATTTCGATAAGGGCCTTTCAGGGCTAAGTAAGGGAGTGAAGGATGAAGGACGAAGCATATTTCTTAAAGAGGTTTGAGCGAGTTGAAGAACTTGGACGACAAGTGTTGTCGTCTGTTCGTGTTGGGTTTTCCGGCCATAGATATGTCGAGATGACATTATTTGCGAAATGGAAGACCGAATGCGTCACCTTGCTTGGGAGCGTTAATAAGTAAAGATTGAGGTAGTTTACTGTGAAAGATATTTTGCATCCTAAAGATGAACGTGAGCCACTTTTGCTGAAAGGAGAGTGGTGGTCGCCTGCGGATGCGACTAAAACCCTTTCGGGAACGATGAACTTTGAGATTGATGGCGATAGTGATTTGGAACTGTTAGGGGCGTTTGATCCGAAAAATGGCCATTCTATTGATGTTGTACGGGGAAGGTGTATCCCGACGCTGCATGCAACACTTCTGAGATGTGTTTCAATTGGTGGAAGTAGAAACTTTGGACATGGATTGTACTCAGAGGTCTCTAAGTTTCGATTTATTGATGCATGGATAGGGGAAATGGGCTTCAACTCAGAAGCCGAGGTCATGTTTGATTCGTATTCTTTTGGGATTACGAATCTGGACGCTTGGCATTTTAGCAAATGTTTCACCACGGACGAATATAAATTCGGAGAACCTATTGTTATAAGGTATACGCCGCCTGATCCTGTTACATTGTTTGTTGATGACATTGTTCGGATAGAACTCATTTATCAATATAGAGGGCCTACACAGGAGCTTGTCCAGAATTCATCGACTATAGAGCATGTGCCAAGAATAGTCATAAGGTCATTACATGGGCGGCTCCCTTACTATGGAGATGAAAAAAGTTTTCGTTATTATGAATATCGAATAGCTTCGTTGTTGGGCGCTTTGATTGGAGTGTCGGCTGCGGTATATGGTCGATGTGGGCATGTACATCAGACAATCGAAGACTGTGATGGCAAGGTTCTGCCGACCTCTTGTACTGTCCGTTATTTTAATCGGCGTGATTTCCCTGTGAAATTATTACAGCGACAATTCTTTGACAAAATCTTCATACCGTACCCATTGATAAAAGATTCTGTGCAGTCAATTTCATCAAAATTTTTCGCCTTAAATAAAGATGTGATTCAGCTTGTTGGTCGGTTAGCATATATTCGTTCGACGAGGGCTGCTATTCCATATGCGGGTGTGCCTGAGTTGGTGTTTATGTTTGAAGGGTTGGCAAGGAATCTTTATGCGAGTGATGTTGTGGTCTGGCCATCTCAAATGCCGGGCTATGCACAGCACGAAAGTCGTCGTCAGCAAGTTAAGCAGATGCTTGCGTCTGACATCGAATTGTCAAACTGGGCGTTTAAGAAGTTGAAGTTAAGCCCTCCAATATTGAAACGGTTGTTTGAAACTGCGCGGCAAAAAGTAAAAGACGCTTGTCTTTATTGCGATGATGTTGAAGGGTTTGGCAAGTATGTTGAATATTTACGTATGAAACGTGATGGCTTTGCGCACTCGGAAACTAAGAATGCTGGACACGAAAAAATGGATGTGCCAGCATATTATTGGTTACAAGCTTTTATGATTATAATGGTTTTAGTTGAATGCGGGGTAGATTCAAAATTGATTCGCAATAGGTTACCGTGTTGTTCGGACTTTAGATGGGCGATGGACACTTTCAAAGATGAATTTTATAATGGTACAATGAGTGTGCCCAAAGAAGAAGTATGATTTGTAAGGAGAGTAACGATGAACTACTGGAAACTGGGATGTAATTGGGGGCATGGAGCTCCTGACTATTATTCGCTGCTCAAGGAGAAGCGGATCGTGATCTGTGGCGATCATCCGATGGAGAAGGGTGATTGGGTGCTGATTTGCCGTGGATTTGAAGCTGTTGCTTTGGCGAAGATTGGGGATACTCCAGTTCCAAGTTCATCAAGGGTTGAGCTAAAAGATGACTTTGAGCGGTTGCAAATCGCGTATGGCGCAACAAATCTTGTTGCAGATGATGCAGAATTTTTTGAGCTGACTGTAGAAGAGAGATTTCAGTATAGCTTGCAGAAGGGGATTCGAAGGATCAATAAACCCGAAGTAAGAGAAAAGATAGAGTACATTTTAACCGCGAGGGAGAGAACCAAGATGATTACACAGGCCACGAAGTTGCTGAAGAGCAAAAAGAATGTCATTCTGCAGGGGGCGCCGGGAACTGGCAAGACCTACGCGACGGCGGCGCTTGCCCTGTCCGTTCTTGGTGTCACAGATGTCGATTTCAACGACCATGTGGCTGTGATGCGTAAGTACGAGGAGCTGCGCGGACAGAAGCGGATTTTCTTCACGACGTTCCATCAGTCGATGGACTACGAGGATTTTGTGGAGGGAATCAAGCCGCAGGTGGAGGATGGACAGGTCGGATCTTCCGCGAGGTATGTAAGAATGCTTTGGTAGATAGTGATATCATCCATTGCATTGACAGGTATCTGCAATCCATCAAGGGATTCGCCAACAAGAAAGTGATTCCGACTGTTACAGGTCGTTCGAACCTTTATGTTTGGTGGAAAGAGGGTAATACGACCATCAGCGTTAGGAGTACGGTGTCCGAAGCTGGTGAAGATGAGGAGTATACGCCGTCGCCCATCAACATTGAGAAGGTCAAGCTGCAGGCGCTGGGCGAGGGAGAGGAAAACAACTGGCGGCAGTATGCACAGGCGGTTATCAATGCGGTAAAGGCGGAGTATCGTAACGAACTGCAGGAGCGGTCGCGACCTGTCGTGCTGATTATCGACGAGATCAATCGCGGCAATGTAGCAAGGATTTTCGGCGAGCTGATTTCGCTGCTCGAGGCCGATAAGCGGGCGGATGCAATTCATCCCCTCTCGGTCACGTTGCCGTATTCGAAGGAGGCGTTTTCCGTTCCGGGCGAGGTCTATATCATCGGGACGATGAATACGACGGATCGGAGCGCGGGGACACTCGATTACGCAGTGCGTCGCCGCTTTGCGTTCGTGACGCTGAGGTCTGACCGCGAGGTGGTGCGGAGGTCGTGTGCGGATTCGGCGCTGGGCGAAAAGGCCGTCGCTGTGTTTGATGATGTCCTGAAGTTCATCAAGGAACACAATGCCGGCGATTTGGACATTGAGGACCTGATGGTCGGACACAGCTACTTCATGGCACAGGATGAGGATGGCCTTAAGCTGAAGATTGCGTACGAGGTGCTGCCGCTCATTCGCGAATATGCGAAGGATGGTTTGTTGGCGGTTGCGTCGGACGAACTGGAGAGATGTGGCGCGGCGTGGCGTGAGCTGTCCGTCCCGCCGACTCCTGCAGAGACGGCCGAGTAATATGGAAGTCCACCGGATACAAGAGCACGACCGATTGCCGGAGTGCTTCCGTCCCGACTGTTGGGCGGAAGCATTCAGGAACAAAAACTTGTTCAAGTGGGCGGTCTCGTCCGAAGGGCGGCGTGGGGAGTATTCGGCCTATTATCGGATCGGTGCGGAATGGGTGGATGACGAACGAGCTTTGGTGGTCGCGCCAAAGGTCGGGATGGAAGAGATTGATTGGCCGGCCATGTTGATGCGGTGCTTCGACACTGAAGAAGGCTGCGCCGATGGCTTGGGAAAGATTTACGATATTGATTTCGCCATGCCGCCGATCAGGGATGCGACACTGCAGAGCATCCTGACACCATTGCTGGTTGTCCATTTTGTGGGAATAGTCAGGCGTATCGTCAATCGGGGGTTGAAGCGTGACTATGCGCAACAGGAGGGCGACTTGTCTCGCGTTCGTGGGCGGATCGGCTTCTTGCAGAACTTCCGGCGGAATATCATCATTGGACGGGCGGATCGTGTATTTTGCAGATACTCCGAGCTTTCGGTGAATACATGCGAGAACCGGCTGATCAAACGGGCGTTGCTGTTTGCGGAGCGGATTGTCGGCAGGATGCTGGCTCAGGGACCGCGAAGCGCGGTCATGCTACAGGGGCGTCTCAACGGCTGTCTTGCCGCGTTTGCAGAGGTAGATGATCGGGTTGAGCTTTGGGAAGTGCGTCGCTGCAAGCGGAATAAGCTCTACCGGGAATATGAGGAGGCCGTAAAGCTGGCGAAGATGATTCTTCGGCGTTATGACAACAGCATTGACCGAGCATCTGCGGAAGAGCATGCGATCCCGGCGTTTTGGATTGATATGTCCTTACTATATGAACACTATGTCCTTGGCGCGTTGCGAAAGGCGTATGGATCGAAGATACTCTATCAGGCGAATGTGACAACGGGCAAGCCGGATTTCCTGTATGTGGACGGGGAGCGTCCTTTGATACTGGATACCAAGTATAAACCCAGATACGGCGCAGGAACGTTTGATGTGGATGACATTCGACAGCTTGCGGGGTATGCGCGGGATTGTAAGGTCTTAAAGAAGCTTGGGATCCAAGATGCTGAAGAGCAGGATTCGGCAGTCGTGCCTTGTGTCATCATCTATCCAGAGACGCGAGACGTTGATGTCAAATTCGACGGGTCGCATTCGCCGATTGATCAGGTACAGTTGGAAGTTGCACCGATAGGAGAGCTTGTTGGGTTTTATCGCATGGGTTTCCCGTTGCCAGTTCTAAGTGCAGGGGTTACTGATGGACTTTGCCGTGGCGCAGGGAATTTCTACGTGTCGGGCGAGGCCGATTCATACGATTCACAGACATGTACCGATCTTGAACGACTTGCCGTCCTCCATCTCTCTGACGATCAAGGTGCTTTGTTCGGTAAGAGTTGGAGTAAAAAGGAGGCCAAGGCATGACAATAACTCCAACGAACATATTTGCTTATGGCGATAGCGGGCAATCGTTGTCGCGAATGAAGGATGGTGAGTTGCATAAAGTCAGGTACAATTATGACAATGGCTGGGTGATCGGTTGTTTTAATGCCTGCGATGGTGTGTCTTGTGGTAAAATGTCTTGCGGAGGTACGGTATGACACTTGAAGAACTCAAGAAACTGATTCCCGACGACGAGGGCGAGACGGTCGAGGTGAAAGAGACCACCGGGCAGCGCCGCGATGCCTGCGAGACTTTGTGCGCGTTCCTGAACAAGGACGGCGGAACGGTCAGAACTGTAAAAACTGGCACGAGTGAGGTGATAAGTAAAGGGGAAACTGGCATGGCTGCGGCGATAAATGAGGTGATAAAAGAGGCGATAAAAAATGAGCCGGGGATCAATAAGCCTCGTTTGGTACGGCTTGTCGGAAAAAGTCGGGCGACCGTAGAGCGTGCTATAGTTACACTTGTCGCTGCTGGCAAGATTGAGCATCGCGGCAGCAAGAAAACTTGCTGTCCGATGGTGAGTTCTCCTACGCCTACGATTCCGCGTTCCGCCTCGCGTCTGTGTCCTCGAACGGAGCGGTTCTCGTCACGAACCAGTACGACCACAAAGGAAGGCGCGTCCGCAAGACGACGCCGGGTGCCGAGACGACATTCCTCTATGACGATTGGAACCTCATATATGAGAGAGAGGTTTCAGGGAATGTAACCAACGAGACATTCTACTATTGGGGTAAAGATCTGTCAGGCAAGTTGCAGGGTGCTGGTGGCGTCGGAGGCCTGTTGTACCTGAAACGCAACGCAACGATCTACATACCACATTACGATGCCTACGGCAACATACTCCGCTACACTGATGCCGCCGGGAATGTGGTTGCCGAGTACGCGTATAATGCGTTTGGCGGTACAATTTCGTCGTCTGGTACGCTGGCGGATGTGTTCCGCATCCGCTATTCGACAAAGTACCTTGATACCGAGGCAGGTCTTTACTACTACGGCTATCGTTTCTACTCTCTCGTCCTTCGTCGCTGGCTCACCCGTGATCCAATCTTGGAGTCAGGTGGAGTTAATCTATATGCATTTTGCGAAAATAATCCAATAACAAGGTATGATGTCAATGGACAGAGTTGGTTGGACTGTTTTGGTGATTGTGTTGAGGAATGGAGATTGGATTGGAGTAAAGTCTTCACAGCTATGAATATTGCGGCTTCTGCAAATGCACCCGTTCCGAAGACGGGGGCCGAGAAGCTTTGGCTTGACAAAGGAGTTTCCAAAGAAACAACAGAATTTAGTAGGGCGATATCTAAAGGTGAACAATTAGCGAGAAAGTTGCCATTGGGAAATCCCGTTCGGTCGAAGATTGTTCAGAGCCTTGGAAATTTGAGGCGTTTCATGCGTAACCCTGCTTTGGTAAAGACAGGTGCTGCAGGTGCGGCGCTTACAGTATTTGAGGGATTTTATGACCTTGGCACAATGCTGTATTGTTCAATTCACTGTTGTGGAGAATGAACATGAAGAGTGCGATTATGAAATATGCCAAGTTGTTTCGTGCTATATGGTTCAAGGACGAGGTGGATCGTAGCTGGTTGACCATTCAGCTCGCTACGTATTATACGACTTGCCAGAAGTCTGTTGTCCTGTATGCGTTGAAACGATTGGAATTGATTTTCAGAATGCCTTTTACTTCTTTTGATGGAGATATCAAACTCCTTGCATTGTATGAAGATTACAAGGAACACAACAAACGACATTGGCTGTCGTTCCTATTGCCAGAGGAATTTCATAGAAACCCATTGCAAATAATATCTGATGATTTATCTTGCGCCGAGGATGATTTTCAGAGAGCAAGGAAAAGTTCTCAAGCCGACATCCCTACGGTAACTCCCTTGAACGAACACTCTACTGTTTCCGATTATGTTCGGTTCATTGTTGAGTACGACACGATGTGTTTGAAGACAGATCGCTTGCGAGTTACATCAAAACTTGGATCGACTCCACCCTGACCGCTTATGGCAATTCGGAATCCTTTGAGGAATTTATGATGAAACACATGTCGACGACACTTCTTATTATTCTTGCATTCATAGGCGGATGCGTCTTTGATGGCCTCATAACGAGAGTGCCACCAGACGTATCTACCCGTAGCAGGTTGATGCGGTTAAAGCATGACATTGCAGATTTCTATGCCAGAAACAAGCGCTTGCCGGAATCTCTTGACACTCTGGAAAAGTCTGAATCGGGAACCACTAAATCCGCTCCGAAGGAGAATGCTTGGGGTGGCCCAATTTTGTATTCAGTTTCAAACGGCACGATAGTCATCTTGAAGACCTATGGACCGGGTGGCCCAGATGCAACAGTTCGGCAGGAGTTTACTCTTCAATTTGATGCTAAAGGAAAGTAAGAAAGGACAAAACCAATGAACATTCTGATTCTACAGGGTTCGCCTCGTGCGAACGGAAACACCGCCTGGATGGCCGAGGAGTGCCGCAAGGCGGCGGAGGCGTCCGGGCACAAGGTGACGCTCGTCGACGTGTCGCACAAGAAGATCGCCGGGTGCATGGCCTGCGGGTATTGTCGCGGCAAAGGGAATGGGGCATGCATCCAGAAGGATGACATGCAGGAACTTTACCCGCTCTTGGCGGGGGCGGAAGTCCTCGTCCTTGCCGCCCCGATCTACTACTTCACCCTGTCCGCGCAGATTCAGGCTCCGATCCAGCGAATCTACTGCATGAACAAGCCGGGCAAGCTGAAGAAGATGGCGCTTCTCGCGTCCTCCTATTCGCCCAATGTGTACGACGGCGCAATCGGGGAGTATCGCGGCATTCTCAACTACTGGGGTGTCGAGGACACGGGCGTCGTCACGGCCAAGATTGACGAGCAGAAGACGGATGCGACCCGAGACCGCATCCTTGAGCTGGTAGGCAAGCTGTCAGCATAAGGAGCCATCATGACAACATACGCCATAGGTTGTAGTGAAAACGGGGTTTTACGCTTTTCATACAAAGTGACGGACTTTGCACGATATGATAAAGAGGGTTTTATCTTATCATGCAAAGCGCTGTCGCTTTGTACGAAAACAGCAAAGGATAAACTTACGCTTTAAGAGCAAAGTGCTCGACCATCTGAATGGGTAGTTGATCTCGGCATCGTTTTGCTCAATAACAACCCTGACGGCATTTGCATCAAATGCCGTCGATGTAGGATTCGTGCTTTGTGAATCCTCTTGTTCGCCAGCGGTCGGCGCATCTTGGCGCTCCGCCGCCCGTGCTATGGCAGTCGCATCTTTTGCCGAATTCTTCTTCCTTTTCGTTCAAAAAGATGTTGCATGTTTTACCAAGTTGGGCCCAATCATACAATAGGGCAAATCCAATAACTCAAAAATTGCATCTTGGGTAGTTGATTCACGTGGCGATAAATGCTAAAATATAAGATATTGTTTTAGATCGGAGAAGTGACCATGAGACCGAGAAAGACATTGCTGATGCCCAAGGCCCGGAAATCTCTGGAGATTCTGGGACAGAACCTGAAGCTCGCCCGCATACGTCGGCGGATATCCGCCGCCATGATGTGCGAACGGGCCTGCGTGAGCCATGCCACGCTGACCGCCATCGAACAGGGAAAACCCTCCGTCTCAATGGCCGGGTATATGTCCGTCCTCTTCTGCCTCAACATGCACACAGACATGGAAAAGGTCGCGTCGGACGATGTTCTCGGACGCGAGCTGCAGGACTTGCAGCTTCCCAAGAGGGTTCATTCATGAAACACATAGAGGTTTTCATTTCCGAGGGTGATGTCGACAGACGCCTCGGTACGCTCGAATACGACGAGCTGCGCGGCAAGGAGGTGTCGTCGTTCGAGCTTGACGGCGACTTTGTCCTACATCCGTCCGTCTCGTTCCTTGGTCCAGATATTGGCCTTTTCAGGGGCAAGCAGTACCCGACGCTTTCATACGGCTTCGGGCTGTTCCAGGACGCCGCGCCAGACTCATGGGGGCGTAAGATCATCCGACGCCGAGAGAAGCGCGGCAACCTTCGCGAAAGCGACTATCTACTTGGCGTGTTCGACTTGACTCGCGTCGGGGCGTTGCGATTCAAGGCCGAAGGGGTGGACGCCTTCGTGAACGCCGACGGCGACACCCCCGCGCCGCCCTGGACGACGCTCCGCACCCTTGAGGAATCCTCTCGCCGCTTTGAGGAGGACGACACCGACGAATCCGCGCTTGCCGTTCTCCTTCGCCCCGGCACCTCCCTCGGCGGGGCGCGACCGAAGGCGAGCGTGACAGCTCCCGACGGAAGCCTCTGGATTGCCAAGTTCCCATCCAAGGAGGACGATGTCGACACGGGCGCATGGGAATACCTCGTCCACATCCTCGCCGAGGAGTCCGGCATCCGCGTCCCGGAGGCGCAGGCGCAGAAGTTCTCCAAGATCGGCACGACGTTCCTGTGCCGCCGTTTCGACCGTGACGGCTCGCGCCGCATACCGTTCGCCTCCGCGATGACGATGCTGGGCTGCGAAGACCGCCAGGAGGACGGCAACGGCACCTACATCGACATCGCCGGATTCCTCATGCAGCACGGCGCGAAGCCCGACACCGACCTCCCCGAACTCTGGCGGCGCATGGCGTTCTCGCTCCTCGTCTCGAACACGGACGACCATCTGCGCAACCACGGCTTCATCGCGGAGAACGACAAGTGGCGTCTCTCGCCAGCCTACGACCTCAACGCAAACGTGAAGCGTCCCCAGTCGCTTTCGCTCGAACTGGACGCTGGAGTGCCGATTGAAAACATCGACACGCTCCTCGACACCGCCGAATACTTCCGGCTTGGTAAGGAAGAGGCGAACGCACAACTCGAACGCATCCGCTCCGCAGTCGCCAAGTGGCGCGACGTGGCCGTGCGCCTCGGCATCCCCCGCCGCGAGCAGGAAGAAATGTCCGTGTGCTTCACACGGTGATGAAATTTTATTGTAAGGAGTTTATTTGATGAAGAAGGTTGTTGCATTTGTGGATGGTGGCGTTGTCTTGTAAAACAAGGAGAAATGAAATGCAGACGGCTGAGACAAACAAAGGAGGAGATGCTCCTCGTAGGAATGATGGCAAAGAGCCTGGAAATATCCATTGCATGGTTCCGTGGAGCTTGATAGAGTTCCATCCAGTCGTTGACTTGGATTGGGCACGAGATAATGGGATTGAAGTTGTTTCTTATTTGGAATCGATTATTAATGCCGAAGACGAAAGATGTAAAAGCGATAAGGCTATCAAGGAGTTCAGAAGAAACTATGACAATACAGATGCATACCTTGAGGCGAATGGAAAAAGAATTAAAATCAAAGGTTTTATTGGAAGGTTTCGTCCAAGTTATACTCTGGTCGACAGGCTGGAAATTAACCCAGAAGTGATTGGCGTGATTGAGTACATACTCCAAAAACAAAAAACTATGGTTATGCGGCAGGATGGTAATGTTATGGTAAAGACACTTCCAATAAAATAGCCTCTCGGCAATGTCAACGTTGCCAGTCATTTGAGCGGCGGTGCTTGAGAACGAAAATCAGAATGGCTATTATTTGCCCACGGGTGGCTAATTTATGATATACTATTGGGCGCATGAAAAAAGAAGACAAGCACATGGACAATCTCATCCTGACCGGCTGGGGCTGGAAGGAGTATGCCGTCTCCGCCGCCGTGACGCTGCGGGCGTTGAACGGGCAGGCGGACGTGATGGGCATGAGCAAGCGGCGGCTTCCAGAGTTCCTTGAACTCGAAGGACGTGGATGGAAGCACATCTACCTCATCGGCCTGTCGCTCGGCGGGGACGAGGAGCGGCTTGCGGCGGCGTTGAAGTCCCTGCGCGGAACCAAGGTGACGTGGGTGAGCGCACTACCGATGAGCGACGAACAGGAACGTCTGATCGCGCCGCTCCTCGATGTACGCAA
>Ga0310786_10011587_pt1 | contig 10989 bp, 7 predicted proteins | sample AusTroGonzalo_MG_FD_203881 | JGI IMG/M metagenome (GOLD analysis project Ga0310786, IMG submission 203881) | Bovine rumen microbial communities from tropical cattle in Woodstock, Queensland, Australia - Gonzalo_03 (v2) (version 2) | ecosystem: Host-associated > Mammals > Digestive system >...
AGTCGCCTGCACTGTAGAGGCAGATGCTGGTGTTGACACCCTCAATGCCTGGGATCGCCTTCGGCATGATGCGGAAGGTTCCATCGGTGAGCTGTTCGATGCGCCAGAGCTGTTCATCAGCACCTGTAAAAGCGGGAACAGTGGTCACTTCTTTATCAGCGGTAGCAGCGAGGGCGCGCTCTGTGCCTTCGATGGTGATTTTGAAGTAGGGATTGCTGAGATAGCCGCCTGCCTCGTTGACGGGGGTGATGGTCCAACGCTGGTGAGGACGATGCATGTAGTCGCCGATACGGGCAGAGATGTTCCCTTCAGGCCATGTGCTGATGACATCATTTAATGTCTGGTTGGCGATGGGCTTGGGCGGCTGCTGCATCTGTTCACGGTTGAACCAACCCTGACGTACCTGCGGTATGCGGACGAAATCAACAGCGAGCTCCAGTGCATAGCCGCGACGCTCACTCTCAATCTCAAAGGTGCCGCCCTTGAAAGTCTCGCCAGCCACAGGCCAACCGTTCTTCCATACCAACGGACGGATGGCGAGGACACTACGGCCACTTAATTCGAAGTCGGCTTCCCAGTGGAACGACATCACCTCGACACCCTCATCGATGATGTAGCGTCCGAAGTGCCCTGCTCCGCAGGCACGATCTTCAGCAGCAATCACCATCTTACCGCCGCCGTGGAACATGTCGCGGCCTACATTGTCGAGATAAGGGCCTTCCACGCTCTTAGAGCGACCTACCACGATGTTATAGGTAGAGTTCACACCGTCGCAGCAAGTGCCGTGGGTACCGAGCAGGTAATACCAGCCGTCGCGATACATCAAGTCGGAGGCCTCGCAGTCGATGGCGATGTCCTTCTCTTTATTACCCTTTACACGGAAACCGGTCTTGGGGTCGAGTTCGATAAGACGGATGGTGCCGAAATAGGTACCGTAGCTTACCCACAGACGACCTGTGGTGGGGTCGAGCAGCAGACCTGGGTCGATAGCATCCTGATCCTCCATACCATCAGAGTAGCATACCTCAATCGCCTCACTCCATTTGAAGTCGGGCGACTTAGGATCGAGAGTCTTGTTCCACATGGTGAGGATGCGGCCTGCATGACCGCCACCGAGACCACCACCCGTGGCACCATAGATGCAGAGGTAACGGTCGCCGATCTTCAGCACGTCGGGGGCTGCACCGCCACCGGGACGGTCAGCGCCACTATACCAGCTCCAGCCGTCTTCAGAGATCAGACCACCGCCACCGGTGCCGAAGGTGTAATACTTACCATCACACTCGGCAAGGGTCGAGGGGTCATGGATATAAGGTTCTCCTATTTGTGCTTGAGCGGCTGTAGCCAGGGCCAGTGCCGCCAGAATTGTATGTAGTCTTTTCATATTATTGTGCTTTGATTGAATAGTTAGTGACAGGGTTACCTTTCTCGTCGAGGAAGCGGACGCAGAAGTCGCTCATACCAGGGCCGTTGATGATGGCACCACGAAGGATGTTACGGCCTTTCTTGAGGGTGAGACGGGGCGACATGGCATCGTCCTCCACCATACGGCGGTCGCCAGAGAGCAACAGGGTCTCTTGACCATTGAGCCACCACATAGAGGCAGAGTTTGAACCAACGGCCAGACGGACGTTCTCAATCTCCTCGTCGCAGTCGATGATAGTGACAGCCCAGAAGAGAACGCCATATACCTGCTGACCCCATTTCTCGGCAAAGCGGAAGAGTTTTATGTTATAGTTCTCGCTGTCGAGGGCATGCCAGGTGAGGTTCTGGGTAACGGTCTTCACCTCGGGCATAGCGGGCGCCTGCTCCGTACCACGGCCAAAGCCTGCAGGAGCCTGTTCCTGTTTGAACACTGCCTTCACCTTCTGACCATTCTTCGGAACGATGGTCTGCTGACCCTTGAAATACTCTCTGTTAAAGTGCTCACGCAGATAAGAGTCTGTGAAGATGGTGTTGCCAGGATTGGGTTTTTCGATGGGCTCCAGGAGCAGCCAGCGACGGATGAAGCCATCGTTATCGGGCTGAGCTGCCTGTGCTGTGGCAGGTGTGAAGTACTTAGGACGGTTCTTGAATTGGATCCAATCGACAGAGACGCCAGCATCGCCCTCACAGGTGATTACCAGGTCGCTAACACCCTTCGGCGTGAAAGCCAACGGAGCGGTCATCGTGAGCCATTGGTTACTATAGTCTCGACGGAACATGGCAGGCATGCCGGCAGGTGTCTCGGGCTTCACGGTCATATCGATCTTGGCAATGATCTTGCCATCGGCTGACTTCTCGCGGATATAGAAAGCGGTGTTATCAGCTGCCTTGGCGGAGATTACGAGATAACCATCAGTGAGACAACTGAAGTCGATGTCCTTGTAGCAGAGCCAGCTGCCCTTGGCTGGAAGTGTAGCCTGGAAGCTGCGGAAGGTGTTGACGGTATCGATGAGCTGGGTCGTCACATCAGCACTGGCACTGCTGTAGCGGTCGATCTCGATCTTCTCAGTAGCCTGGTTGATACCTACGCCACGCATGGTCTGTTTCACTTCCTGGATCGTGCCGTCGGGATTGAAGAACAACTTCTCGATACAGACAGAGCGGCGCTTGTCGTCACGGGGAGAGAAATGGTTACGATGATAGAACAGATACCACTGACCTTTGTAATTGATGATACTATGATGGTTGGTCCAGCAACCGTTATCATGCTCGGCCATGATCAGTCCCTTGTATTCGTAGGGGCCCATCGGATTCTTACTCATAGCATAGCCGAGGACTTCAGTATTTTCCCTTACGTATGGATAAGTCAGGTAGTAATTGCCATTGTATTCGAATGCAAATGGTCCTTCTGCCTGGCGGTTTGGTAGGTCTTTGAGACAATTCACACCATGCATCTCGAACTCACGGTCGCCCCACTTGACTTTTTCCGTCGGTGTGTCGTCAGCCAGTTCTTTCATGTTGTCCTTGAGTTTGGCACATCGGCCAGCCCCCCAAAAGATATAGGCATTGCCATCAGAGGCCAGAAGGATACAAGGATCGATGCCATTGATGCCCTTGATAGGTGTTGGCTCAGGAATGAACGGACCTTCAGGGTTATCAGCGACTGCTACACCTACGCCAAAACCGAAGCCAAAGCCTTCAGCTGGGGCTGATGGGAAATAGAAATAGTACTTCCCGTTTCGCTCGATACAGTCAGGTGCCCACATAGAATAGGAATCAGGTCTTACCCAGGGCACTTTGTTCTGAGTAACAATCACACCATGATCTGTCCAGTCGGTGAGATTTTCAGATGAGAACACATGGTAGTCTTCCATGCAGAACCAATCCTGTCGCTGTCCGGCAGGGGGCATGATATCGTGCGATGGATAGACATACACTTTGTTGTTAAACACGCGTGCGGTTGGATCAGCAGCAAACTGATCGCGAATCACAGGATTCTGAGCCTGTGCTAACAATGGCACGGCCAGAAGACATACGAATAGTTGTTTTTTTATCATGAAGCTTATAGGTTTTGGTTTCTGTGTATATAATACTTGTATTCTCTATCAGGAATTGCTGTTTCTGTGTCTGTCGAATTTGTGGAGGAGGTAGTTAAAGGCCTCTAAGCCTGCCAGCACCAGCACAGTGGCAGTCGTGGCCAATGCATACATGCCACCACCGCAGGCCAGACCGATGGCTGCCACCACCCAGACACCTGCTGCGGTGGTCAGACCTCGAACCACGTTCTCGCTCTTCTGGAAGATAATCGTACCAGCACCGATAAAACCAATGCCTGATACGACCTGGGCTGCTATGCGTGATACGTCAAGACGATGACCAGGCATGGACACCACATCCTCAAAGCCGTAGGCCGACACAATCATAAACAGTGCCGAACCTAACGCCACCAGGAAGTGTGTACGGAATCCTGCCTCCTTGGCACGGTATTCGCGTTCCAAACCGATCACACCACCTAATAAAGCCGCTACGAAGATGCGTAGCACAAATTCCCAGGTCATATCCATAAACTATAAGATTTTTCTGTAACAACGATGACGACGATGCTTGATGGCCTCCAGATACTGCCACTGTGAGAGGACACCCTCGTTGGTCTCCATCTGCGGACCCGTCTCTGCCCATTCGAAGTTATACCGCTGGAACCAACGGATCAGGTCGTCGAAGATCAGAGCATTGGCACCCTTGCCACGATATTCGGGTAGCACACCTATCAGCAGCAGATCTACAATCGGTGTCTTATGCCACTTCAGGATCTTCAGCAGATGCCACCATCCAAAGGGGAAGATGCGTCCGTCGCGTGTCTTCTGAAGGGCGCGTGAGAAGGAGGGGAATGTAATGCCGAATCCCACCATCGTATCGCCATCCATGATGGCAGTCACCAGATTCAGGTCGGCAATCTTGATATAGTCGTTGACGAGTTTGTCGATCTGACGCTCTGACAGTTGACTGAAACCATACAGGTCCTTGTAGGTCGCATTCAACAGGTCGAACACCCGCTTGCCGTAACCTCCTTCAATCAGCTCCTTACGCGAGAACTTATGCACCCGCAGTCCATAACGTTTTCGAACCAGTTCGGTGATCTTGGAGAACTTCTCTGGTACTTTCTCGGGCACCTTAACCTTGCACTCCACGTAATCATTATCCTTTTTGAACCCACTCATGCGTTCCATGTGCTGGGGATAATACGGATAATTATAGTTGATATACATCGTAGATAGCTGATCGAAGCCCTCGATAAGCATACCCTCACGGTCGGTATCGATAAAGCCAAGTGGACCTGCCATCTCTGACATGCCTCGTTCACGCCCCCAGTCCTCAACAGCCTTTAACAGGGCTGTAGAAACCTCTATGTCATCAATGAAATCGAACCAGCCGAAGCGCACTTGGTGACAGTTCCAACGTTCATTGGCACGGCGATTAATGATGGCTGCTACACGTCCTACGATCTTTCCCTCACGATAGGCCAGGAAATAGGCTGATTCACAGCATTCGAAAGACGGGTTCTTGTCCGAGCGCAGTGTGGCCATCTCATCGGAATAGAGATAGGGCACTGCATATTCGTTTCCACGGTACAGGTCGTAGTAGAACTGTACGAATTGTTTAAGTTGATGATGATTCTTTACTGGACGTATCTCAATCATGATCGTTAGAAGTTAATCGCAAACGAACCACCGAGCACGAAAGTGTTCATGTTCTTTTTGATGCTCTGAGTGTCAGGGTCAAATGCTTTGGAATCTATATTGATCACCTCATCATATAATGGTCGAACGGCTTCCTTGATGAAACCATAAGGATCATAGGTCATCGTGTAGGTCTTACGGGAGAAGTCGTAATCGAGGAATATCTTCCAAGCAAAGTTGTTCTTGTAGGCATAGGTCAGTGAGATGCCTGTACCAAACTTCATGGTGTTGTTACCACTTACGGTGAAGTAATCCCAGTTCGTGTTATATTCGGTGTCGGAAAGTTTCCACTCCCCTTGGTCTTCTATCACCTTCTTTCCTGAGAAGACGGCATCCAGGTTAACCTCCTGCATGATGCTGCGACCAATCAACAGTTTGGAACCCAGCGCAAAACGCTTAGAGATAGGCAGGTTGAAATATACACCGAGGTCTGCAGCAAACTCCGTCAGGTGATCACTCTCGATGACGAAATCAATATCATTGACAACCTGATCAAAGTCAGACTCTTCATCTGCTTCCATATATGTCTCGAACACGTCACTCCATGCGTAGTCAATGATACCATCCCAGCCTTTGATAGGATTGCTGTTCACTCTCAGACGACCACCGACACCAATGTATTTATTGAAGAAGTAGGCGCCTTCAGCTGATACAGCAGTAGCGGCACCGAATTTCAGATTCATGATGTTATCGCCATCAAGGCTTTCATAACCTCTGAGAGCATCCATATCGAAATCCAGGTTCTTAGATCCGAAACCAATACCCATTGAGATGCTGAAGAAGTTAGGGTGCTCGATGATGCTGCGCTCACCACTGATGTCACCACGCAACAGGCCTTTGTCCTTGAACAGCAGATCACTGAAGGCGTATGCCAGCTCACCTGACATGATACCGATACCAGCACCAGAGAGCACATCAGAGATCCAGTGACGGTTGTTCAGCACGCGCATCACACCAGTAGCGGTAGCGGTACCGTAGCCTATTACAGAATACCATGGTGAGCGGGTCATACCATATTCCTTGTGCAGCATGGTAGCACCGACAAAGGCTGTAGCCGTATGACCGGAAGGCCATGAGTTGGCAGATGTCCCATCAGGGCGCATCTCCTTTGCTGTGTATTTGATGCTGTTAACTAAAATAGCCATAAGGCCATATGACATAGCTGCACTGGCGAAAAGGCGAGGCCAGTCACTACGGCCTTCTACACCTGCCACCTTCAGACCAACAGTTGCTGCAGGACCGAAGAACTGCAGATAATCGTCAATACCAGTCTTGAAATTGGTGAGCAGCGTGTGCTTTGAGCCGTCATTTACTCGGAAGGCCTTCTTTTCGCTCTTGGCAATTATACCAGCCACAAACAAGGGAACACCCACAAACGTCAGGTCATCCATAAACTTATAGGGTTTCACATTTGGGTTGCTCTTCTGCTTGAAGAAGCTGAAGTCCATGCCTTGTGATGAGGCTGTATTTGTCGAGAAATTGGTAGATGCTCCTGGAGTTGCGAAGGGATTGGCAGGCAGTGCTACCAGTTCGGGCTTCATTTCAGGGGTGTCTAACTTCATGGGCTCCATGTCATTATAGTCATTCGCACTGACCTGCAAGGTCACAAAGGCTGTGAGAGCCAATAAGATAGATCTGATCTTCATAATTTTTAGTTTCGTTTGTTATTTCAATTTGCTGCAAAGATACAAATAAATCTGCTTTAATGATGTCGCCGTCCCTATAAATAATGTTAACACAACGCATCGATGTATTCGTAGAGCTTCTTATAGAAGGGATGGCGGGTCATTGTAGAGGCATCACCCAGAATGATCAGTTTCATACGGGCACGGGTGATGGCCACGTTCATGCGGCGCAGATCACGCAGGAAACCGATCTGTCCTTCGTCATTGGCTCTCACCAGTGAGATCAGGATGATGTCACGCTCCTGACCTTGGAATCCGTCGACGGTATTCACGCTGATCAGGTGGCGGTAAGGTTTGAAGAACTCCTTCTTCTTCAGCAAGCGGCGCAGATACTGTACCTGAGTCCGATAGGGGGAGATTACACCAACGTCCAGACGCTCGTCGAGGATGCGTGCCTTACCAATCTTCTCAAAGTACTGCTCCAGAGCCAGCAGGGTCAGTTCGGCCTCTGCCTTGTTGATGCGGCCAAAGCTTTCGCCGACAAAAGTCTCCTTGAAAGAGATATCACTGTCTTCGGGGAACTCAAACTGTGAGGTGTCTATCCATGACATCGGAATGTCGAGGTCGAGGATGCTGCGGTATTTTACTTCTGGTGCACTCTCCACCTGATTGCCATAGAACCAGTCGGAGGAGAAACGCATGATTTCTTCATTCATACGGTATTGCATCTTCAGCAGGGTCACCACCTCAGGTTTGTTTTCCACAATCCGTTCCATCAATGTCTTCCCGAGTCCGGCTTTCAGTGCGGCAAAACTTTTTATCGTTGGGGGCAACTGGCAATGGTCGCCTGCCAGAATGACGCGTGATACCCGACGGATGGGGATCCAACAGGCTGCTTCAAAGGCTTGGGCTGCCTCGTCGATGAACAAGGTACCAAACTTCTGACCTTCAAGCAGACGGTTGGCTGAACCAACGAGTGTACAGGCGATTACACGGGCCTCACTGAAGAGCTGGGCATTGATGCGCACCTCAAGTTCTGTGGCACGTTCTTTCAGGCGTTCCAACTTCTGATGGTATTTGTTGTCACCCCGCTTCCGGTGACTTCTGAGATCGCGGATGGCCTTTCGGATGGCCCAGAGCAGTTCGTAGTCGGGGTGGGCCTCAAAGCGGCGCTCGTAGGTAAAGGAAAGCATCTTGTCGTTCACACGCGTAGGATTACCGATACGCAGCACGTTGATGCCACGATCCACCAGTTTCTCCGAAATCCAATCGACCGCCATGTTACTCTGCGCGCAGACCAGTACTTGGTTCTCCCGTCTCAGTGTCTCATAGATGGCCTCTACAAGTGTCGTGGTCTTGCCAGTGCCTGGAGGACCGTGCACAATGGCTATATCCTTAGCTCGGAGCACCTTGTTCACTGCCTCTTCCTGAGTAGCGTTCAGATAGGGGAAGTGGAGGGAGGCGAACGAGAATGTCTCGGCTTTCTGATGCGAATAGAACAGGTCACGCAGATAACCCAACCGTCCTTTGGCCTTCATCACACGGTCGAGGGCATCGAACATCATCTTATAGCTGGTCTCATCGAAAAACAGCTGCACGCCAACGTTCTCAGCCCCCTGTACGTCGATCAGTTTCCCGTTGTCGGGAACGGCAATCACCATCCTGTCGCCATCTACATAGCTTACGGTGGCGGTGAAGGGGAAGTATTTGATTTTAGCCTGACTAGCCGAATTAGCCTGAGTTGTGAAAAAAGTCACAGGTTTTCCGAACTCAAAGTTATGTTCTATCTCCTCATCCCCCTGACGGAACACCTCTACCACCAACTGGTTCAGTGAGTTATAATAGCTCTTGCCCATCTTCAGGGGATACCAGGCATCACCGCGTTTCACCTTCCGCTGCAACCCCATTTCTTCGGTCTGTTTGCGGAAGGCTTCTTTCTCAGCCTGATACTCCACCTGGAGTAAAAGCCGTTGCTGTTGGAGTGCCAAAATGGGCGAAACCTGTTGATTTTCCATAATTGGCTGCAAAGTTACAAAAATTATTCGTAACTTTGCAGCCAAATTCATTAAAATGAAACAGATACTGTTAATAAACGATGTTGTAGGCTACGGAAAAGTAGGAATGGGTGCGATGCTTCCAATCCTTTCTTATCTGGGCATTCCTACCTACAGTCTGCCCACGGCACTTGTGTCGAATACGCTCGATTATGGGAAGTTTAATATTCAGGATACCACCGAATATATAAAGGGTACTTTACCTGTATGGAAAGAACTGGGTTTCTCCTTTGATGCCATCTGCACAGGCTTGATGTTCAGTGAAGAACAGGCCAAGCTCGTGGCAAACTATTGTGAGGAACAGGGGAAAGTCGGTACGACGGTCTTCGTCGACCCAATCCTGGGTGATGGCGGACGGCTTTATAATGGCATGACCGAGCGTCAGGTGGAGTTGATGCGTGAGATGGTGGCAGTGGCTCATCTGACCTTCCCGAACTATACCGAGGCCTGTTATCTCACGGGCACCCGTATCAAGATGGGCGGTATCAGTTGGGAGGAAGCTGGAGACTTGCTTGATAAACTGAGGGAGATCGGTACCAAGTCGGCGCTGATCACCAGTTGTAAGATTGACGGCAAGAACTCTGTGGCTGGCTATAACCACTATGACGACAGTTATTTCCACCTGGACTATCATGAGATTCCTGGTCTCTTCCATGGTACAGGCGACATCTTCTCTGCCGTCCTCATCGGTCATCTGCTGAATGGGGAGTCTTTGAAGACTAGTACTCGTCAGGCTATGGATACCGTCTTCCGTATGATCGACCGTTATCGTGATACCGATGACAAAAATCGAGGCATCCCTGTGGAGAAATGCCTCGACCTTCTATCTTTAGAAGATAATCTTGGATAGCGGTAACTTCAAGTAGTGGATAATCATTTCTACAATTTCGTCCTCGGAATGGTCATCAGCATTGATAACGAGGTCATAGTTACGTGTGTCATAACGTGAGGAACCAGTATATTTCTTCACGTAGTTCTCACGGCTCTCATCTACCTTCTCAATAATGGTCTTGGCCTCTTCGGCTGAGACACTCTGCTTCTGCATCACTCTTTCGATGCGATGCTTCATTGTTGCCTGGATCAGGACGCTCAGGTGATTGGGATGATCCCGGAAGATATAGAAACCGCTGCGACCTGCGATGACACAAGAGCCGTCGGCAGCAATACCTTTCAGAATCTCTGTCTCTGCCATGAAAATATCATCTGTAATCAGGAAGTCAGGCATGTTTGAATAATCAGGAAGCACCTGAGGTGCCACGAAGTTGGGCATCATCATGATGCTGCGCTTGAATTCTGACCACCAGTTGTGATCCTGACCTTTCAGTCGTTCAATCTCTTCGGTGGTAAGACTATATTTCTTTTCTAACTGATGGATGAGTGACTTGTCGTAGAAGGGCACTTCAAGCCTTTCAGCTAGTTTTCTACCGATGGTTCTACCGCCAGAACCAAGTTCGCGATTAATCGTAATCACAAAAATTTCGTCTTGTTTCATCTTGTTCATTGGTTAGTACAGCGCAAAGATAAACATTTATTTTGAAACGATGAACATTTTGAGGCAGAAATTTTGAAATACGGGGGATTTTTCGTAATTTTGCCCCATCATGATATGTTTACATCCTCTAAATACAGACATTCTGAAGCCCGTGCATTTCACTGATCCTTTTTGCTACGAGCCCCATCCGTTGTGCCTGTTGGCGGCGGAGGAGGTGAAGCGGGAGATTGTACGCATCCATCTCTCGGAGGGGAAGATGTTCGGGGTGCTGGTGGTGGAATCGGCTGAAGGCTTAGCTTTCCTGGCTGCCTACTCTGGTCTGTTAGAAGGACGTAACGACTGGCCATATTTCGTGCCGCCAGTTTTTGATGCCCAACAGCCTGACGGCTATTTCAAACAAAAGGAGCGGGAGATATCTAAAATCTCTCGAGAGACAAGTGATTCCAGTAAATCCAAGGAGATGTCGCAAGAACTCCAGACATGGCTTTTCCATCAATATAGAATGTTGAACGGACGTGGTGAGGTGAAGGATCTTGTAGAAGTATGGCATGACTATCATCCCTCTGCCCGCATCCGAAGCAGGTATCCGTTGCCCCCAGGAGGTACGGGCGACTGCTGTGCACCAAAGCTCCTGCAATATGCATATCTTCACCATC
>Ga0310786_10011589_pt1 | contig 10988 bp, 10 predicted proteins | sample AusTroGonzalo_MG_FD_203881 | JGI IMG/M metagenome (GOLD analysis project Ga0310786, IMG submission 203881) | Bovine rumen microbial communities from tropical cattle in Woodstock, Queensland, Australia - Gonzalo_03 (v2) (version 2) | ecosystem: Host-associated > Mammals > Digestive system >...
GAAAAAACTGATCTTCTACCAATAATAAATGAAGAGACTTTGGAATATCACTACGGAAAGCATCACAAAGCTTATGTAGATAAATTAAATACTCTAGTTCCTGGAACTGAATTCGAGTGAAAAAGTTTGGAAGAAATTATAAAATCTGCTCCAACTGGTGCTATATTTAATAATGCTGCACAGATTCGGAACCATAATTTCTATCGAAATTGTTTGAGAGCGCCAAAATCTGACAATATCCCAACATGAAAATTAATGGAAGGAATCGAGAAGGCTTTCTGATCTTTTGATGAATTTGTGAAAAAAATATCAGATTCTGCTGTAAATAATTTCTGATCTGGATGGACTCGACTCGTGAAAGATAATGATTGAAATTTGGAAATAATCAATACTTCAAATGCAAGTAATCCAATGACTTTGTGAAAAAAGCCATTATTGACTATCGATGTCCGAGAACATGCATATTACATACAGCATAGAAATGCCAGAGCAAATTATGTTCAAAGTATTTTCAGTATAATCAACTGGGATTTTGTGGAGGAGTGCTACGAATGATAATTGCCAGTCAGAACAAAGAGAAGAATATAAAAAAACTCCACATTTCTGTGAAGCTGTATTGTCTTTATATTTTTTTAGTCAGATATTTTCAATAACAAACTACATTTATTTCATTGTGTGCTCTCATAAAATGTTGAACTAAATCAACCATCCCATAAAAAGTGTTCGTCATTATCTCAATCTCTTTTTTTATCTTTCAGTCGGAACAATCATCTGTGAAGCCAATTACCAACAAGTAATTTTATTAAATCAAATGAATATTCCATTCATGGACTTATTGCTTCATAATATTTATCGATTCACTTATATATATTTAAAATTTCCTCTTCAGAATATGAATTATCTTCAAATTTTGGATTAGCTTCATATTCTTGTTTTGAAAATAAATTATCTGATATAAACCATTTTAATTTAATTCCATCATGTCTATCAACAACTGCTGGCAAATTTATTTCAATTATTCTTCATTTATATCCAAGAAATTCCTGATTTTCTTTTATTTTAACATATTTTTTATTTAGGTAACCCATAACTTCCCAATGAGGCTTTCATAATAGAGATTCATCTAATTGTGGCTTTGGTTTCATTTCTGTCCTGTTTTCTTTCTCTTGTTTTAAAATTTCAAAGACTTTATCTTTTTCCTCATCAGTTAATCATTCTAAAAATGATTTAATTTTCTCATCTCATCAATCACCAGGTTTATTAATATCCGCCATTTTTATTTATTATATAATAAATTTCTACATTTAATTATATACAAATCTCTTTCATTTGTCAAATTTTATGATATTTTTTTTGAATAGTACACTCTCTTGCAAATTAACCATAAAATCTTATAAAAACAATATCTTTATCAATAAAAAAAATTCATGTGCTGAATATTCGGTTACATTTGAACAAAGGATAGTGCAGACAAAATCTTGTTACATTGATTAGAGAGATTGGAATATCGTGGATATGACTCTGCATGAATTTTTGTGTGAGATAATAATGGTAATTCACAACTTATAAAATCTGTTTGAAAGGTCGGAAATTTAGTTACAAAAGTCCAAAAGACTTTGGATCAGACGAAGAATTGGACATTTGGAATTGCTCATACTCGTTGGGCTACTCATGGATGAATTAGTGAAGAGAACACTCATCCACATCACGATATGAACAATAATTTTGTGCTTGTTCACAATGGAATCATCGAGAATTATTTTATGATAAAAAAAGAATTGGAAGCAAAATGATACAAATTTTATGGAGAAACAGATAGTGAAGTGATAGCAAATCTACTCGATGACTTATGGACAGGAGATTTCGCTGAAACAGTAGATTTGGTTGTAAATAAAATCCGTGGAGCTTATGCATTACTCATATTGAGCAAGAGAAATCCTGGTGAGATGATAGCTGTGAAATTGTGAAGTCCACTAGTTTTCGCTTATGATAATCATGATAATTTCTATTTTTCATCTGATAAACAAGCATTGTCTGGATATGCAGATAAACTCATATATTTGGATGATGGAGATATCTTGCATATCAAAGATAATAATTATCAAATCAAGGCAAACTGAATCAAAATATCGAGAAAAATCGAAGATATGGATATCGATTCTCTACAAGCATCAAAATGAGATTACAAACATTTTATGCTAAAAGAGATTTCTGAACAACCAGCAATAATCAAAAGAATTTGCAAATGAAGAGTTAATTTTGTAGATAAAACAATGAATGCCGAAGCATTTCATGGAATGCAAGATGAAAACTTCAAAAAGATAGTTTTTGTGTGATGTGGAACATCGTACAATGCCTGACTTTTGGGAACTTATTTTATGGAAGATTTGGCGGGACTGGAATCAGTGGCTTTTATCGCTAGTGAATACGAATACCAACATATAAATGTAGATGATGAGACTCTGTTTGTGTTCATCTCTCAGTCTGGAGAGACAGCAGACAGTATCTCAGTTTTGAAGCTCTTGAAAAGTAGATGAGCTCATACATTTGGAATCGTAAATGTAGTTTGATCGACTATCTCTCGTTTGACTGATTATGGACTATTTACCAGGGCTGGAGCTGAAATTTGAGTAGCATCAACAAAAGCATTTACTGCTCAAATTACATGTATCGTGCTATTAGCACTATTCTTGGGACAAAAAAGATGACTTAGTAAAGCAAAATATGATAAGGTATTATCTGAATTGGAGAAAATTCCAGAATTGATAGATGAGATTTTGGATACAAGCGAGCAAATTCAATCTGTAGCAAAAAAATTAATTCAATACAAAGATTTCTTTTTCTTGGGAAGACATTTCCAAGTGCCAATTGCTCGTGAATCATCGTTGAAATTTAAGGAAATCACATATCTTCACTCAGAATTTTATCCAAGTGGAGAATTGAAACACGGACCTTTGGCTTTAGTCGATGAGAATTATCCGACAATATTATTCGCTCCAAATGATTTGTTATTTGAAAAAAATATATCATCAATCCAAGAAATCAAAGCTAGAGATTGAATAGTTGTGACTGTATCAGACAAAGATATCGCTCAATCGGATTATAATATCAAAGTTTGAACTACGATTGATGAATTATATCCATTTGTTACTGCAGTTGTTGGTCAATTATTGTCTTACTATGCAGCAGATGGACTTGGTAGAGAAATCGATAAACCCAGAAATTTAGCAAAAAGTGTAACTGTAAAATAGAGATGAAAAAGATTTTGGTTTGATTAAGTGGTGGTGTGGACAGTGCTGTTGCCGCTTATCTATTGAAAGAACAATGATACGAAGTAGTTGCAGGATTTATGAAAAATTATGTAGATGAAGAAAATCCAAACTGTTCTACTTACAAAGATGCAAGTGAGGCTATCAAAGTTGCAAAATTTTTGTGAATCGAGATTCTGAGCTTTGATTTGAGGCAAGAATATGAGGATAAAATAATCAAATATATTTACGACTGATATCAGAAGTGAATCACTCCGAATCCAGATATTTTGTGTAATACGTTGATAAAATTTGATGTGTTTCTGGACAAAGCAATTGAAGCTGGTTTTGATTGAATTGCTACAGGTCACTATGCAAGGGTAGAGAAAGCCTCCCTTATTAAGGGAGGTGACCCGCAGAATTGCGGGTCGGAGGGATTTAATTATCAACATTGTATTCCCTATAATTCTTCTCTTATTTCAAGGGCAAAAGATTTAAGAAAAAATATGACCAAAGCTGAAAGAAAGTTATGGTATGACTTTCTAAGAAATTTGGATATAAAGGTTTTGAGACAACAACCTATAAACGAATTTATAGTAGATTTTTATATAGCATCAAAAAAATTAGTTATTGAAATAGATTGAGAAACACATCGAAAAGATGAAGAAATAAATTATGATAAAAAGAGAACTAATATTTTAGAATCATTATGATTACACGTAATTAGATTTACAAATGATGAAGTCTATAATAATTTTGAAGGGGTTTGTAATGAAATTAATGATGTTATAAATAAAATCCCCCCTACCCCCCTTAATAAGGGGGACTGCCTATACAAACTCCTTAGATGAGTGGATTACAATAAAGATCAGACATACTTTTTGTCATGATTAAATCAGTATCAACTAAGTAAGTCATTATTTCCAATAGGATGAATGACAAAACCAGAAGTCAGAGAATTAGCAAAAAAAGCGTGACTTCCAAATGCAGAACGTCCAGATAGTCAGTGACTATGCTTTGTATGAAAAGTACCAATGAGGACTTTTCTGAAAAAAAGATTGCCAACAAAAAAATGAGATATTGTTTTGATGGATTGAACCAAAGTTTGAGAGCATGATTGAGCATACTTTTTCACGATATGACAAAGTAGAGGTTTGGATATAAATAAAAAAGCATATGTAGTAAAAATCGATGTACAAAAAAATTTAGTATATGTTAGCTACGACAAGTACGAACCTGAACTTGTGACAAAGCATATTGAAGTAAAAGATTGGCACTGGATATGACAAAAATACGAGTTACCTTTGGAATGTAGTACAAAAATTAGATATAGGCAAGAGCCAAATTCAAGCAAAATGGAAACTAAAGATTGAAAAATATTTTTCTCATACGATCAAGATCAGCGATGAGTTGCAAAATGACAAAGTGTCGTAGCATATTTGTGAGATGAATGTCTCGGATGAGGAATTATTGAATAATTAAGAATGAAGAATTAATAATTAAGAATTAGTAAAAAAATTCAAAAATTATTAATTTTTAATTATCAAAAATTTGCATTATTTTTTTTTCTGATTATAATTATGTTAGCTCATAGCTAATAGCCGATAGCTGATAGCAAAAAAATCCCTCGCTACAGGCTACCAGCTAAATATTTATTATTTAAATATAAATCATGATCAGAAGATTAATTGGGTTTATTCTTTCAGTTATTGTAGCTGCGATTTTGTTTATAATTTTGATTTCATTTTTCCCATCAAGGAAAAAAAGTGTAAGCATTGTAAATATGTCGTATGTTTTTGTAGATACTGACTGAACAGAATACGATATTTTCAAACCAGTCCATTGATCAGCAGTGGATTGGTCGTTTTTGTTTGGAAATGAAGATGTACAAGAGACACCAGATAAATGAAATACTTTGGAAAATATAGATTATGTATGAGAAGTAGTTTGATGAAATAACGAGCATCCGACAAGTGAAATATGATATACCCAAGGATTGTCTGGATTGGACACAAATAATCCGTTTAATTTACCCGAATGAGCTATTGAGCAACCAATGTATGAATCACCTGTATACAAAGATTGTAAGACTCCTTGGTGAGTTATAATTAAGCATAAAGAATCAATTTTAGCTTACCAACAAAGAAGTGATGTACCAGATATTTGTAATGTACAGAGAAGGACTTGTAATGATTGAATATTAGATGGAAATTTTACACAACCAGCCTGCGATGAAAGAGTTATATATTTAAATTGAAGTTCTTCTTCAAAAAATATCACTACAGAATCATCTAATGTAGTTTCATACACAAAGAAACAAGTTGTTTCTTACAATAGTACCTCAAAAAATGAGTTAACTCAACCACCAAGATATACAAAAAATGAGTGAGCAGAATTTGATAAAAATTGAAAATTAAAAAAAAGTGCAGAAAAACCAATTACAAGCCGAAATAATGGTAATGATGAATGATTGATTTGAGATTATAATTCAAAAGAACAAGTAAATATTAAACATTACAATTGTAAAACTCCACGGTGAGAAATTGTTCAACATTGACAGTTCGTTAGAGCTTACGAATTACCATTTTGATTTACAAATGCAAGCTGTAGAGTTGAACTTAGATTGTGTGTAGATTGAGAATTGATGTGAAGTTATGAGTACAATGAATGTCAATACTTAGATGTCACTTATGAAGAGTACAATAGTTTATCTGAATTGGATGATGAATTTCAATGAGAACACGAAATAACTGATAAAAAAAGACAATGAGTCTTTGCCTGGTTAAGAGATTTATTTAATTAAATTTGTATAAAAATGATGATATTTGCAGCAATATACTTTTATTTCCTAATTCAAATGCTTATGATGTCAAAATGAACAGATTCTTTAACAATGAAAGAAATTAAAGAAAAATTAAATTGAGTTCCATCTACTGTAAATGAAAAAACAAAAATTGTGAAAAAAAAGATTGAAGATGGATCTATCACAATAAAAAAATGAGTTAAAACTATTTCAGACAAAACTTCGAAAAATATACAAAAATGAAAAGATTTTGTCGTTGAAACATATAATGATATAAAATCAAAAATTAATAATATTAATACACAATCTAAATCAGGAAAAAATAGTATTAAATGAAATATTGATAATGATGCTATATCTGAATTGATAAAATCAAACAAAGAGTTAATAAAACTTGTTACAAAATTGTTAAACAAATATGATGAAAGTATAAAATTATTGGAAGAAATTAATAAAAATCTTTCAAAAAAGAAATAATATTGTTGAAATAATACTAATTTTTACTATAAAATAATGTGATATTTTATCACATTATTTTGGTATTATGGCAAAAATTACAACAAGAGCTGAAAATTATAGTGAATGGTACAATCAGCTCGTACAACAAGCAGAAATGGCTGAAAATTCAAGTGTCAGATGATGTATGGTTATCAAACCTTATGGTTTTGCAATTTGGGAAAACATCAAAGATGTGTTAGACAAAATGTTTAAAAACACATGACACCAAAATGCTTGTTTCCCGTTATTAATACCAAAATCTTTTTTTAGTAAAGAAGCTAGTCATGTAGAGTGATTTGCGAAAGAGTGTGCGGTAGTTACACATTACAGACTAAAAAATGATCCAAATTGAAAATGAGTAGTAGTGGATCCTGAAGCTAAATTAGAAGAGGAGTTGATTATTAGACCTACAAGTGAAACTATCATCCGAGATAGTTATAAAAGATGGGTAAATAGTTATCGTGATTTGCCAATACTTGTAAACCAACGAGCAAATGTTATGAGATGGGAAATGAGAACAAGAATATTTTTGAGAACAGCAGAATTTTTATGGCAAGAGTGACATACAGCTCATGCAACAGCAGAGGAGGCAAATGCAGAAGCTTTGAAAATGTTGGATGTTTATAGAGATTTCGCTGAAAACTTTTTGGCAATGTCTCCTGTAGTCGGTAGAAAACCTGCTCATGATAGATTTGCTTGAGCTTTGGAAACTTATGCTATCGAGCCTATGATGCAAGATTTCAAAGCATTACAAGCATGAACATCTCACTTCTTGTGACAGAATTTTGGAAAGGCATTTGATGTAAAATTCACAAATCAAAACAACGAATTAGAATATGTACGATGAACATCTCGATGAGTTAGTACGAGGTTGATTTGATGATTGATTATGTCACACAGTGATGACAATGGATTAGTCTTACCACCATTACTAGCACCATATCACGTAGCAATCGTACCAATATTCAAAAATCAAGAAGATTTGGATGATATCATGAATTATCTGAAACCATTACTTGAAAAAATGGACAATGCAAGTTTGGATGCTCATTCAAAATATTTAAAGAATTCTATAAAAGTTAAATACAAAATTGATAGTGATACACAAAAAACTCCAGGGCGAAAGTTCAGTGAGTGCGAGATGAAATGAATCCCTTTGAGAATTACCGTATGAAAAAGAGATTTAGAAAACTGAGAGATTGAAGTATTTGATAGAATTACAGAAACAAAGAAAATGATGAAATTGGATGAATTAATTGAAAAATTAGAAGATATTTTGTTAAAACAGCAAAAAGATTTGTTTGAAAAGAATAAAGCATTTAGAGAAGCTAATACTTATTATGTAGATACTTACGATGAATTCAAAGATAAGATTGAGAAATGATTCATTTTTGCTCATTGGGATTGAACAGCCGAAACAGCAGAAAAGATTCAAGAAGAGACAAAAGCAACAATTAGATGTATTCCAAATGAATGATTTGTAAAACAAAACGATGAGTGAGTAGATATGATTAGTGGAAAACCAAGTATATGAAGAGTATTATTTGCAAAGAGCTACTAAATTAATTAAAAATTAATAATTAAAAATGAATAATGTTGGAAATTAAAAAAAAATCATTAATTATTAATTTTTAATTCTTCATTATTAATTATTATGGAAAATCTAAAATTAATCAGACCAACTATAGAATACAAAGATCAAGTACTTGAAACTGTAAAAGAATTTGAAGACAATAATTCTAATCTTTATTGAGTATGATGATTGAAAAGATTTTTGGATAATTATGAATGATGGCTAAATCTCTTGAAAAATAACGAGAATAAAAATACAGTTGAACCTTGACGTGTAATAGCAAAACAATTCCTCTTGGTACGTGAATCCGATGATAGATTACTGTGATTTATAAATACAAGACTTGAAATAAATGACAGATTATTAGTACATGGATGACATATATGATATGCAATCCGTCCAAGTGAGAGGAGAAAAAATTATGCGACAGCTCAGTTGTTCTCGGTTCTGGATATATACGATGAAATAGGGGTGGAAAAAGTCCTTTTAACTTGTGATAAAACAAATGTTTGATCAACAAAAACTATCCAAAAATGTGGATGAATATTAGAAAATGAAATAATAGATCCAGTTGATTGAGAATTAATCAAAAGATTTTGGATTGACGTAGATAAATGAATAAAAATGTGAGATAAGTTCTTTGAGAGTGTTCAGATTAGTATAAAAAAACAATAATTAAATTTTTATACACAAGAAAACCGAGTGATTACAAAATCATCCGGTTTTTTTAAGTATTTAAAAGAGATATTAGTCTGCTATTGGAGCTGCAGAATGCATTACATGAATTTGGCTACTAATGTAATCTGTTTGAGCATCAATAAGTTTAACTCTAGAATCTACCAATAAAAATGCTAATGTTGCAACATACGCAATAATTACACAAGCAATAACATCTCTAATTAATTCCTTTCTTGTTTCATGTTTTCAAATAATTTTTTCTTTAATTTCTTTTTTCATTTTGTTTTTGTATTAAGATATAAAATTAATTACATATATATTATAATCAAAAATATTTTATTTGTCAAATTTTCGAAGACTTTTTTATAGCAAAGAAAACCCACATATAAACGCCAAAAAAATAAAAATTTGAATAAATTTAATAACTAATTTATCCTTTCTGCTGTAATCATCATCCTTTTGTCTGTCCTTCAAATAGGATAACATCCCATCAATGTGATAAAATCTCAGTTTTGATATTTTTTATATTGTGCATCCACATTTTTTGGAGAAACAATAATCTTTTCAACGATTTTATATTTATATAAATTTCATCACCAAATTAATGTAATTTCATCTCAAATATTCAAGTTTGGTATTTTAGAAAATACCGTTCAATACGGATTCTTTTTCCATCGTTCTTGTGATGTATGACCAAATATTAAAGTGTTTCAAATTTTTCAAGGTTCAGGGGTAGTTGGGTATTTTACTACTCAATTTTCTAATTCTGTATCAAAATTTCCTTGGGTGAAATCCGATTGATCCTTATATTTACTATTTACAATAGGGACATCTAAATCTATTTTTGAAATAATTAACCTATTTGTTGGTGGAACAGTATTAAAATCAAATGAATAGGATTTCATTTTTTCTTCCAAAGATTCTTGTAAAGTTTCAGTTGTTTGTCTTTTTAGAGCATCACTTCAATCATAATGAGACAATAAATTTTCCAATTCTAACTTTTTTTCAGCGGTAGTATCTACTTGTTTTGATATTTTGTTATCTACTTGAATGTTTTCTTGATTCCGTTCTACAGTAGGTGTATTTTCTCTATCTAAAGAGAAAAAAACTTGAGCATTTGTAAACAAAAGCATTCAAACAAACGTTATAGCAAATATTATCAAAATAGTTTTTACTTCTTTAAAAAAACGTCTTGGCAAAGATTTCCTCTTTTTTTGTTCTATACATTTATCTAAATAATCTAAAGTTGTGTACATATCATTAATTAACAATTAAAAATTAATAATGAATAATTTTTTGGATAATTCCATACGGTTTCAGTATAACTAATTATAATCCGAATATTGAAAAACACAAAAATATTTTACATTTTTTTTGTTTATTGATTGACAAAAAAATTTTTTTGTGTATTGTAAAAATATCGGTATTTATATTGTTACTAAGTTGAAAATGGCGAAAATAGTAGAATTCAAAAAATTTATGGAAAACTTAGATTTTTATGTTTCAGAAGCTAAAGATTGAAAGGTTTTTATTTATCCCACAGACACAATTTATTGAATTTGAGCGATTTGGAATGGAGAAAGTATAAAAAAAATCGCAGACATCAAACATAGAAATCGAAATAAAATGTTTTCCATTATTGCTCCAGATTTTAATTATGAATGAATTGTTTCTGGATGTAAAGAACTTTGAGTTTCAATAGAGGATATGAAGGAACAATTATCAAAATATCACTGAGTTACACGAATTTTTAGTCACGAGAAACCAGGGATAAGAATTATCAAGCATGATTTTCAAAAATTCGTAGAAAAACTATGAATGCCATTTATCACGACATCAGTAAATATTTCATGAGATATAGCAGCGACGGAGGTAAATTTGATAAATAAAGAAATCGCCGACAATGTGGATTACATCATCGACGATTGAATTTGTGCTGGGAAGCCATCTGTATTGATTGATTTTGTAGATGGAAAAGTAATAGAAAGATAAGCATTTTTTTAGTCTATTCACTAAAGTCTGTATCTATAATTACATTGTAATCGTATTGTGGAAATTCTTTTTTTATTTCATTTTTGATTTGTTTCACAATCCTTTCAGGTTTTTTTTCATCAAAATTAAAAATCAAATCAAAATAAACACTATTTACTTTCTCATCTACATAAAATCCGTGCATTTGGATTACGCT
>Ga0310786_10011590_pt1 | contig 10988 bp, 11 predicted proteins | sample AusTroGonzalo_MG_FD_203881 | JGI IMG/M metagenome (GOLD analysis project Ga0310786, IMG submission 203881) | Bovine rumen microbial communities from tropical cattle in Woodstock, Queensland, Australia - Gonzalo_03 (v2) (version 2) | ecosystem: Host-associated > Mammals > Digestive system >...
ACTCTGAGAAGTTGAACCTAACCGCCAAGACCATTGATACTGAGGTCAACACGGTGCTCAGCAACTCGTTCGGATTCGGCGGCACCAATAGCGCGCTGGTCGTTAAGAGATTTACGGAATGACGGGGATTACGGAATTACGGAATAACGAATTAAAATAACATGAAACTGTTTCCGGCTTTAGAAAAAAGGTATGGCAAAGAGTCGCTGTCGGCACTCGACGCACAACGGCTGGCGGAGTTCATCGCCTGGGGACCTGCCGTGTTCCAAACCGCACGCATCATGCTGAAATGGGGTATCCTCGATATGATACGCGACTCCAAGGACGGACTCACACGTGCGGATATTTGCGCGAAGACAGGATATTCCGATTATGCCGTCAAGTGTCTGCTGGAAGCCTCGCTCACCATCGGAATCATCCTCGTCGACCCCACCACCGACCGCTATACGCTGACAAAGACCGGCTGGTTTCTTGCCACCGACACTGCCACCCGTGTAAACATCGACTTCAACCACGACGTCAACTACGAAGGCTGGTTCCATCTTGAGGAATCGTTGCGTAATGGCCGTCCAGAGGGATTGAAGCATTTCGGTCCGTGGCCAACGATTTATGAGGGTCTCTCCCAATTGCCACAGCAAGTGCAGAAGAGTTGGTTTGGGTTCGACCATTTCTATAGCGATACGTCATTCCCTGAGGCACTGAAGATTATTTTCGACGACCATCATGTCCGCACACTCTACGACGTCGGTGGCAACACAGGCAAGTGGGCGCTGCAATGTGTCGGTTACAGCAAAGAAGCCGTCGTCACCATTCTCGACCTGCCTCAACAGATAGCCATGATGCAAGAGAACGTCAAAGGCAAAGACGGTGCAGCGCGTATTCACGGATATGGCATCGACCTGCTCGACCCCAATGCGTCATTTCCCCAGTGCGAGGACGGCCCTGACGCCATCTGGATGAGCCAGTTCCTTGATTGTTTCAGCATGGACGAAATCGTCAGCATCCTGCAGAGGGCGAAAGCCGCCATGGCGCCCCACACCCGCCTCTACATCATGGAGACCCTGTGGGACCGCCAGCGTTTCGAGACTGCCGCCTTCTGCCTCACCATGACCAGTCTCTATTTCACGGCTATGGCCAACGGTAATTCAAAAATGTATCATACGGAAGATATGCAATCCTGTATCCAGCAGGCCGGTTTGTCCGTTGAGACCATTCACGACCATCTGGGGCTGGGACACAGCATACTGGTAGTTAAGAAGTAAGAGGTAAGAGGTAAGAGGTAAGAGGTAAGAAGTAAGAGATGAAAAAACATTAAACGTTAGAGAATATGACACGACAAGAAATTGAAGAAAAAGTAAGAGCATTCCTCATTGACGATTTGGAGATTGATGAGGAAAAGATTTTCCCCGATGCCAGTCTGAAGGACGACATGGCCATCGACAGTCTGGACTTCGTAGACATTGTGGTTATTGTAGAACGGAACTTTGGTTTTAAGATTATTCCAGAGGAGATGCAGGGCGTCACCACGCTCAGCCAGTTCTGCGACTACATTGAGAGCAAGGTCAATTAAAAAAGTAAAAACCGTAAAAAGGTAAAGGTAAGCGGTGAGTACAGAGAAGCAGTGGGAAGGCACGACATACGGCAATAGCTTGATGCATCGTTGGCTTATCAAGCTGTTGAAGGGTATAGACATTCGGATTGTCTACGCCTTCACCTATATATTTGTCATTCCCCCCTGCCTGTTGCGTGACGGCTTCAAGCCCATCTACCATTACTTCCGCCAGCGTTGGCGTTACGGCCCGATAAAAGCGTTTCTGAAGACCTACCAAAACCATTGCATGTTCGCTCAGGTGGTCATCGACCGCTTTGCGATGTATGCCGGCAAACGCTTCGAGGTAAAGATTGAAGGCTTGGAACATTTCCAGCGCCTGGCTGACCGTCCCGAGGCCTTCGTCCTGCTCAGCTCCCACGTCGGCAACTACGAAATGGCAGGCTACACCCTTGTGTCCGACCGCAAGCTGCTCAATGCGCTGGTATTCTCTGGCGAGAAACCCACCGTGATGGAACATCGTACGGAGATGTTTGCCGACAAGAACATCCGTATGATCCCTGTCAGTGCCGACATGAGCCACCTGTTTCTCCTCGACCGGGCCATCCGGCAGGGCGAGATCATCAGCATGCCTGCCGACAGGATATTCGGTTCGCGGAAATCAGTTACCACGAAGTTGCTGGGCGCGGAAGTAAGACTGCCATTGGGACCATTTAGCGTGGTCACCATGAGAGGGCTTAACGCGCTTGCAGTCAATGTGATGAAAACCGCCGCGAACAGCTACAAAATCTTCGTCACACCGCTTGACTACGACAGGCAGTCGCCACGCCGACAGCAAATCAGTCAGTTGGCTAAAGGCTATGCCGCACAGTTGGAGCGTATCCTCACAATGTATCCTACACAATGGTACAACTACTTTGAATATTGGAATCATGAAACTTGAAGCATCAAAACTCCTCGATATCCGTTTCTCCGAGGTCGACTCCATGAACGTCGTCTGGCACGGCTCCTACATGCTTTACTTTGAGGATGCCCGCGAACTGTTTGGCCGTCATTACGACCTCACCTACATGGGTTACGTCCGTCATGGCTACTACGCTCCGATGGTGGAGATGAACATCCAATGGAAGAAGCCCATCCGCTATGGCATGCACCCCCGTATCGACATCATCTATCGCCCCACGGTGGCCGCAAAGGTGGTGTTCGACTACGAAATCCACGACACCGCCGACGAGAGCCTCATAGCCACCGCACATAGCGTACAGGTGTTCATGGACCTGAGCTACCAACTGGTGCTCTATAGTCCCAAGTTCTATGAGGAATGGCAACAGCGCTGGAACGTGTTTGAGAGTGATTGCGTGCCACACTCCTACCTTCAGGTGGGAGAAGAGTGAAGAATAAAGAGTGAAGAATCTACTTTATGGTGTATTGCATAGCTGACAACATCCTGTCGCCGCTTGGTGCGACCACTGCAAAGAATTACGAGGCTCTGCGGGCGGGTCGTTCTGCGCTGACATCTTATGCCAGCTATTCAGGCAGGAGTGAAGATGACTATGTTGCTTCGCGATTCAGTGACGAACAGCGTGAGAAACTGATGATTAATGGTTTGACGTGGTTTGAATCGCTATGTTACCACAGTGTAACGGACGCCCTTCGACAGTGCACCATCGATGTCGCCAGCCCTCGCACCCTGCTCGTTGTCAGCACCACAAAAGCGAATATCGACAATCTCTCCGCTACTGATTACGCCACCCTTCAACCCGCAGAGTCTGCCCGTCGTATTGCATCGTTATTAGACATCACTACCCCACCCCTCGTCGTCTGCAACGCCTGCATCTCTGGCGTCGCTGCACTCGTCACAGCCCAGCGTATGTTAGACTGTGGCAGCTATGACACTGCCATCGTTGTGGGCTGCGATGTCATTAGTCATTTCGTCGTGTCTGGTTTCCAGTCGCTGAAAGCCATGTCGCCCGAAGCCTGTCGTCCGTTTGATATCGAGCGAATCGGTTTGAATCTTGGCGAGGCTGCCGCAACAATGGTTTTGAGCGTTAACAGACCTCAAACTCTCTCTTGGGAAATTGTTCGTGGAGCCATCCGTAATGATGCCTACCACATCAGCAGTCCTTCACCAAAGGGAGAGGGATGCGCCAGCGCCATCCGCTATGTCACAGAAGGTGTCGATTGCCAAACCTTGTCAGCCCTCAATGCCCACGGCACTGCCACCATGTACAACGACCAGATGGAGTCTGTGGCCATTGCCGCCGCTGGACTGTCCGACGTCCCCATGAATTCACTGAAAGGCTATTACGGCCACACCCTTGGCGCCTCCGGCCTGCTGGAGACCATCGTCACCATGCATTCTCTGACCCGTGGTCAGAGTGTGGCGTTGCATTCCGTCGCCCAAGGAGAGCTATTGGCGACACGTGGTTTCAGCGAGATTGGCGTTTCAGGGCGCATAAACATTTCCGCTAAGCCCGTAAATGTCAGCAAACAGTCATTCGTCAAAATCATCTCAGGTTTTGGAGGTAATAATGCTGCAATACGTCTGGATGCATGTTCGGAAGTTAAAGAAGTCAAAGCAGGCAATATCTGTGACTACAGCATTGCCCATAGCGTCCATATAACACCCCATGGCGCTACTGTCGACGGAAAACAGATTGACACAGACGCAGAGGCAGACAACATGCTGACAGCACTCTATAAACGCTACATAGGCTCTTATCCCAAGTTCTACAAGATGGATCGGTTGAGCCAGTTAGGGTTCGTTGCCAGCGAATTGTTGTTAAATCAAGAGCATCCGCGTCTTCAGCAATGCGCTGACAGGGCTGTGGTGCTGTTTAACCACTCATCATCAGTGTGGGTTGACCGCGAATACGTAAAAAGCATTGCTGTTGGCGACGACTATTTCCCCAGTCCCTCACTGTTTGTATATACACTACCCAACATCGTTTGTGGCGAGATAGCAGTCCGCAACGGCTATCATGCCGAGACCTCCTTCTATATCTTGCCTAATAAAGATGAGGACATGATGCGCCAAGTATTGGCATCGACTTTCCTCGACGAAACCATCCAAAGCATTCTGACTGGTTGGATAGATTATGAGGACGAACAACATTTTGAAGCAGAACTTAAAATAGTAAAAAGGTAAAATAAAGGTAAAAAAGTAAAGATAAATATGGAAGAATTGATTTTAGATTGCAACGCCACACTTCGACCACTGGTCGAAGAATTAAAAGAGAAGATTATTGAAGCATTAAATTTGGAAGAGATGACCCCTGCGGACATTGATGCCGACGATGCACTGTTTGGTGATGGTGACGGTCTTGGTCTTGATTCCATCGATGCACTTGAACTCATTGTGCTCATGGAGAAAGAGTATGGCATCAAGTTGGCTAATCCTGCTGAAGGAAAAGAAATCTTTAAGAGTATCCGCACGATAGCAGAATATGTAAGTAGTCATAGGACTAAATGATGAACAATAATATTGTCATAACTGGTGAGGGCATTATCTGTGCTATAGGACAGGACAAGCAATCTGTTCTTGACTCCCTGCAACACAAACATTCCGGCATTGGCACGATGCAGCTTCTGAACTCATGCCATAAGGAATTGCCTGTGGGCGAGGTGCCTTTGTCGAATGATGATATGCGTAATCAGTTAGGCGTCAGAGATACGCTGATTAACCGTACCACGCTGATGGGCATGCTGGCAGTCAGACAGGCATTGGAAGATGCAGGCATCCAGTGTGACACCGTTAAGGAAAAACCAATACGAGTGGTACTTATTTCCGGCACGACAGTGGCAGGAATGGACATTACAGAGGATTTATTTGACCAGTTATCTCACTCTGACGCCGCCCTGCAATGCCTGCGCTACCACAGTGCAGGCGCCAGTACCCGCCTGATAGCGGAGTATTTTGATATCTTTGCAGAACACACCACGATTTCTACCGCCTGTTCCTCTGCCGCAAATGCCCTCATGTTGGGAGTCAGGATGTTGATAGCTGGTGAGGCTGACGTCGTAGTCGCTGGTGGTGCAGAGGCCCTGTCACTCTTCCATCTCAATGGGTTCCGCTCGCTGATGATTCTCGACCATGAGCCCTGCCGCCCCTTTGATGCCACTCGCGCAGGACTGAACCTTGGCGAGGGTGCTGCATTCCTCGTCATGGAAACAGAAGAAGGTGCAAAACGGAGGGGCATTACGCCTCACGCCTATCTTACAGGCTATGGAAATGCCTGCGATGCATTCCACCAGACGGCATCGTCTGACAATGGCGAGGGGGCTTATTTGGCAATGACCGAAGCGTTACAGATGGCAGGTTTGAAACCATCGGACATTCAATATGTGAATGCTCACGGTACTGGTACGTCTAATAATGATTTGTCAGAGAGCATGGCATTGAAGCGTGTCTTTGGCGAAAATATGCCGTTGATTAGTTCTACGAAGTCCTTTACTGGTCATACTACCAGTGCTTCAGGCAGCATTGAGTCTGTCATTTGCCTGCTTGCCCTACAGCATCAATTTGTACCTGCCAATCTCGGATGGTCGCAAGCCATAGATGGCGGCATTGTCCCCACGTTGGGCGAAGACCACTATCACCTTGAGCATGTTGTTTGCAATTCGTTTGGCTTTGGAGGTAATGACACGTCTTTGGTTTTCAGCCTAAGCAGAAACGATAGATTAGAAATCGGCAACGATGCCCCCCGTGTAATTAAAGAACTTGCAAGGGTTGAAATCACATCAGAAGACCAGTTGGCTGAGATTCGAGACTACGTAAAACCCTTGGAAGCCCGTCGCATGGGGAAGATCATGAAAAGTTCTTTACTGTCATCATTGAAGGCGCTGCGTCAGGCCGGCATAGAACAGCCAGATGCTATCATCACTGGAACCGCTTTGGGATGTCTGGAAAACTCCGAGCTATTGTTAAGACAAATGGTAGAAGAAGGTGAAACGATGCTAAAGCCCACGTATTTCATGCAGAGCACGCATAATACGATCAGTAGCAATATCGCCATACGTCTTGGGTGTCATGGATATAACATCACTTATACTCAGGATCAGGCCTCTTTTGACTGGGCCATGCGTGATGCTGAACTGTTGCTGAAAAGCGGCAAATGTAAAACGGTTCTTGTGGGATGCCACGACGAATCGACTCCCTTCTATCGCCAATTGATGCAGCGATTGGGCTACGACGAAATTCCATCCGTAAACTCTAAAGCTATTGTGTTGTCATGTGGAAAATAGTACCATACGCCATTCTTCAAAGTATCCTGCTCACAGGAGGACAGGTGTTTTTAAAGTTTGCCCTGTCGAAAATGCCACCCTTTGCGTGGACGCGTGATTTTTGGCTTTCCATCCTCACCAATTGGCAATTTGCTGCTTGCGGACTGTTCTTTGGTGCTGCCTCATTGCTATGGATGTATATCGTAAAGGTATTCCCGTTCAGTTCAGCCTATCCGATGGTCAGCCTGAGCTATGTCTTCGGCATGCTTGCTGCCATACTATTCTTTCATGAGGAGGTCTCTATGATTAAATGGTTTGGTGTGGCATTCATTGTCATTGGGTGTATGTTGATTGCGAAATAGTTAAGTTATGAAGAGATTACTGATTCTACTGTTTATTTTCGTCTCCGTCCACCTGTCACTGACGGCACAGCAGAGCGAGGCCCAAATCCGTCAGGCAATCACGCAGGCTGCATCAGCCATGAAGACGATGCAGTGCGACTTCACGCAAACGAAGCATCTTAAAATGCTTAACGACAAAATGACGTCGAAAGGTCGGATGTATTATCAGCAAACAAATCGCCTGCGCTGGGAGTACACATCACCCTACTCCTATACCTTTATACTCAACGACGACAAGGTGCTGTTAAAAAACAAACAACGTAATGATGTCATTGACGTAAACAAAAACAAGTTGTTCCGCGAGATTGCCCGTATCATGATGAATAGCGTTGTCGGCACCAGCCTCACCGACGACAAAAGTTTTAAGAGCGCCATTACTACAAATAATAGTGAATGGATAGCATCCTTATTGCCTCAACGGAAAGATTTGAAACAGCTGTTCCAGAAGATTATATTGCATTTCAGTAAGAAAAATGCGATGGTGAAGCAGGTAGAACTAATAGAAAAGAATGGCGACAAGACGGTCATCGAATTGAATAACATCAGAACCAATGAGAAAATCAGCGCTGATATGTTTACTATTCGTTAGCCAATTAGCAGTCATGCAGCTATTTGCGCAATCTACTTTGTCTGAAACGGAAGGTGGACGCATCCGCTATGCTGCCTCTATCGAAATGCCAAAAGCATACCTCAGCGGCATCTGCGTGTTGTTGCGGGAAGGCGACGTCGTACGCGGCAGTCTCTTCAACGAATTTGGTGTCACAGCGCTCGATTTCACCTATTATCCAGAAAGCCAAAAAGTCAAGCTACATCATGTCATCAAGATGATGGACAAATGGTACGTCCGTCGTGTCCTCCGCAAGGACCTTGCCCAATTGATGCTCCGTCTGCAGCAGGGCGAAACGACGTATCACAATAAACGTCGCCACATCACCTACCAACTTAAGGTAATTGATAATGGATAATGGATTAAGACAACAGCAATTATTACACGACCGCGGTATATGTGTCGTGATTCCCACATACAATAATGCTGGGACAATAGATGCTGTTGTCCGTCAAGCCCTCGAGGAGTGTATGGATGTGATTGTGGTTAACGACGGATCAACAGACGGCACGTCCACCATCCTTCATGCTATAGAGGGTATTACCATCGTAGAATACGCTCAGAATCGTGGTAAGGGATTTGCTTTGAAATGTGGTTTTCAGCGAGCCCTCGAGATGGGCTTTGCCTATGCCATTACACTTGATGGCGACGGGCAACACTATCCAAAAGACATCAGCCTCTTCCTGGAGGCCAACCGAATTCATCCTGGAGCACTGATCATCGGTAGTCGCACGCTGGATGGTGTCGAACGGACAAAGGGGAGCAGTTTTGCCAATAAGTTTTCAAACTTCTGGTTTTATATTCAGACAGGGCGACGCCTACCTGACACCCAGACAGGCTATCGGCTCTATCCGTTGAAAAAACTCTACGGACTCCGTTTGCTGACATCACGTTACGAGGCAGAACTGGAACTCCTTGTTTTCGTTTCATGGCATGGTGTAGAACTGGTTCCTATCAATATCGACGTTTATTATCCCCCAAGAGACCAGCGCGTCAGTCATTTCCGCCCTGGTATGGACTTTGCCCGCATCAGTGTGCTAAACACCGTATTGTGTTTCTTGGCAGTGGTCTATGGTTTGCCGCTACGCCTGTTCCGATGGCTGGCAAATGTCGCAAGAACGGTCTATTCACTCCTTTTCGTTCTGTTCTTCTGCTGCTGTGTCTTCACCCCGATAGTATGGCTATATGTAAAGATTGGAAAAGTGACGGAGCAGAAACGCCGTAACCTCCATCGATTGATTTACCACGCCACGCGATTCGTCATGCTACATCATGGCATTCCTGGCACTCGTTTCACCTATAAGGTTGCTGAAAGTGTTAACTTCGAAAAACCTTCGGTGGTCATCTGCAACCACCAGTCGCACCTCGACCTCGCCTGTCAACTGATATTCACCCCCAATATCATTTTCCTTACTAACCAGTGGGTATGGCATAACCCGATATATGGTCTGATAATACGCCATGCAGAGTTTTATCCTGTTGCCAATGGTATTGACGAATTGATGCCCAAATTGCGGTCTCTGGTAGAGCGGGGCTACAGCATCGCAGTATATCCGGAAGGCACCCGTTCAAGGAACTGCCGCATCGGACGTTTTCATCAAGGAGCGTTTCATATCGCAGAGCAATTAGGTTTAGACGTTACCCCCATGTATCTCTATGGACCAGGAAGGATACTGCCCCCGCGGACCTATCATCTGCGGAAGGGACCAATATACATTGAGGTGGGTGACCCTATACCCCAAAACGAACTGCGTCAGATGGGTGATACACGGAGTGTCCCCGTTAATCGGGGAAACGGCTTCCGCAAAGAGGCAAACACCCTGCGCAAGCATTACATCAACAAGTATGAACAAATAGCGAACCGAATAGAGCAAGATGTGTAACCAGGAACTTGAAACATGAAACAGAAGGTAGTCATCATAGGCAGTGGCATGGGAGGCTTGTCGTGTGGAGTCATCCTGGCAAAGAATGGTTACGAGGTGACCGTTCTGGAACAGGGTGCCCAAGTGGGTGGCTGCCTGCAATGTTTCTCTCGTCGCGGAGCACGTTTTGAGACGGGCATGCATTTCGTTGGGAGTGCTGCCGAGGGACAAACACTTGACCGTCTGTTGCAATATCTGGAGATCAAGAAAGATATCGTGTTGGCACCGCTCGACAAGGATGGATATGATGTGGTATGTCTTGACGGACAGAAGTATCGCTTTGCAAACGGTCGCGAGGCTTTCATCGAGCAAATGACCAGCTATTTCCCCCATCAGCGTCAGCAGTTGGAGGCCTACTTCGACTTGGTAGAGCGCGTGGCAGGGGCATCGTCGCTGCATTCTCTGACCCGTGGTCAGAGTGTGGCGTTGCATTCTCTGAAACATGCTGGGAGCGATGCCGCCATCAACACCGAATACCAGTTGCGGTCTGTCAACGAAGTGATTGACAGTGTCATCACTGATCCTTTGCTGGCCAAGGTCCTTGTGGGGTCTTTGCCGCTCTATGCTGCCGAGAAAGACAAGACACCGTTTTCGACCCATGCATTCATCATGGATTTTTATAATCAGAGTGCCTATCGAGTGGTAGGGGGGAGCGACATGATTGCAGCGTCCATGGTGCGTACCATAGAAAAGTATGGCGGCAGGGTGTTGACGCATAGTAAGGTCACCAAGATAATATGTGACGACACACATGCGACAGGAGTTGAAATAAATGGAAGTACACGTATACCCTGCGACTATGTCATCTCTGACGCCCACCCCATGCGGACGTTGGAACTGACGGACTCGAAACTGATACGTCCTGCCTTCCGCAATCGCATCAACGCCATACCTCAGACCGTTGGCGGATTCTCCGTCTATCTGGAGTTTAAGGACGAGGCTGTGCCCTACCAGAATTACAACTTCTACAGTTATAATGAGGGGACTCCATGGGGCTGTGAGCAGTACGACGAGGAGTCGTGGCCCAAAGGATATCTCTATATGCATTTCTGTCAGGAGCCACAGCCACGTTACGCAAAAACAGGCGTTATCATTTCGTATATGCAGATGAAGGATGTAGAACGGTGGTGTGGTACAACCGTGGGGCATCGCGGGGAGGATTACGAGGCTTTTAAGCTCCGTAAGGCAGAACGGCTGATAAAGTCGGTAGAGCGGCAGTTTCCGGGTCTTCGGGATAAGATCAAGCATTACTATACCTCTACGCCATTGACTTATCGTGACTATAC